>Ga0196964_10000150_pt1 | contig 48268 bp, 87 predicted proteins | sample S1_10metaG_FD_148615 | JGI IMG/M metagenome (GOLD analysis project Ga0196964, IMG submission 148615) | Soil microbial communities from Anza Borrego desert, Southern California, United States - S1_10 | ecosystem: Environmental > Terrestrial > Soil > Desert | place: USA: California | collected...
GGCATGGAGCCGGAGACGGTGGTTGTAACGAATGGCGTAGATAAGGTTCGTAAGTGGGAGCCAAAAGCTCAGCCTGAGCCGAGGACTCCTCAAGAAGATCAGTATCAGGTAATTGTTGAGCACGGAAAGCTTGTCGAGGTTAAGGGCCTTGACCGCGAAGCGTGGATGGAAATTGATGGGAAGAAAGTGCAGCTTAAAGACGCGATCGGGAGGCCGTTTCAAAGTGGAAAGATTCTATAATACGCACGGGATTGAACTATGTTCGGACAAGATCGGGAAAGTGATACTGGAGATCCACTTGATAGAGGATCTTCCGTCGTTACCTATCGCCTCCATCTGCAATACTGGGAAGAAAGAATCGTGGCGGGACTCTCAGGAGATGAGCGTCTACAGGCTGCTGTTGAGCGAGAAGGCGATTTTGGAGAGTGGTTTATCTGCCGCCGTATTCATGGAACAGTTGAAGGCTCTATTCTTTCAGAAGGGCAGCTGGGTAAGGTATTGGTGCGAACAGGCTGTCTCGGCCTTGGAAAAAGAAGCCTGGCAAGCGCAGCTGGCATCTCCCCTGTCAAGGCTCAGCAGCTACTTAATCAATACTATGCGGTATTCGTTGATAATCAAAGATGGCTCAAGGAAAACGGCCCAAAGAACGCTCAAAGGATAGTGGCTGAGTTAATCGATGGGTATGTGCAGGATTCGCTGAGAAGGTGTCTTGCGCGGATTCCTTGGGACTGGAAGCATGCGGGCGAACTTGTCTTTGAGCTGCCTTCCTATATATACGACGTGCAGGCGGTGAAGTTCTTTCATCATTTCTTTGAGAGAGAAGTTGAGATTGAAGGCAGCGCGGTAAGGCTTCCGATAAGGATTGAGTAAGTGGCGCTTCGCGCCGTTCCGCCCTACGGCCCCTTCGGGGCCTCCGGCCGGGATAAAACCAAAGGCCCAAAGTAACGTCTCTTGACTACCAGGATGCGGAAATGTATAGTACGCAGCTAGCAGCAAGGGGTGATGCCCGAGCTGACCAAGTAACGTCGAAAGACTATACAGGATGAAGCCGCTGGAGTAATCTGGCGGCTTTTTCTTTTTCGCCCGCCCCCCATCCTGGCAGTCTTTACGATGAACTTGGGGGGTTGGTTTTATCCACCCTGAGCCGCCGGTTTTTGGCGGCGATGGAGTGCAGGTTTTCCCCGCCGAAGGCGGGAGGGACAATGAAGAGAATTATTCTGGCAATTCTAATGACGATCGTTGCGCTTGGGACTTATCTATTCTCAGGCTTTGCGCCGTAGCTTATTGATCGCTTCCCCATTGTGTGATCTTGGGGGCGAGATACCTTAGCTTGTCGGCGACCTTTTCAAGAAGATCGACGTCGGCGACGCAATGCTCGACAATGTAATCGAGCGCTCTACTATTTCCATCGAGCGCCGCCTCGTTCCAATACTTCGGGCTCACCCTTGTTTTTCCGATGAATCCAAAGTGCTCGCCCACCGATTCCAAGCTGTTAAACTTAAACCTCATAAATCTTCGCGCAAGCCTGACCGGATCTACGTTCTTCGGCTGAGGCATCTCGACTCCTACCTTACCGAGCCTAGACCGCAAAAAGTTAATATCAAACGCCAGGCCGTTGTGCGCGATGCAGATCGAATACTTACTTAGCTCCGTATAAATATCAACGGCAATCTGAGAGTCATCTGAGCGCTTTCGCTCCCAGGTATCATACTGATCGCCGCGAAAAATCACAGGTTCCCCGCCCCACGGCTTAATAACGCCGCAAAGAATCACGCCCATGAAATTGCCATAGAGATTAGTGGTTTCAAGATCAAAGCAGCAGGCCCAGGGATTGGGCTGTTTTTTCTGCTCTCTTATATAAGGAAGGAGGTGTTTTAGTTTGGAGAGGAATCCTTTTTTATTGGCACGTCTTAACTCGTCCATCTGATCCTTGATGCTAATATTTTTCATAGTCTCCTTATCGAGAAATAGTATTAGCTTTAAAAGGTTCGAGTAACTGCTCCTCCTTTAAATCGATCCATCCGAGCTTAGTAATTTCTCTGAATTTATCGACGGCATTAAGGCCGATGTCTGTCCTATACATGATCCCCTCAGTGCTGAGGTTTGAAAGAGTCCGGTAGGCCCGCCTCTTGGCCTCACGGATGTATCCGCCCCTTCCTGTGACCGTCATGAGATCGCCGTTCTTGAAGTTTCTCACCCATAAATGCTTTGAGTTATTGCTGTCGATCCCTCTGATTTCAGCCTCTTCTTCGCGCTCAAGATTGTAGGGAAACGGCGGCACGCCGCAGTTGATCTGACAGCTCCACGGTGACTTAATCTTAAGTCTCATCGGCTCGTTCATGCTGCACTGATAAAAGAACTCAGACGGGCTCATATTGATGTTCTCAAGCAGCGCATAGATCGTGTTCCACCGGAAGTAGAAATAAACGCCGGCGCACCAGGCGTCTTCGCCGAGACGAAGCTGAAAGTCAATCTTGCCGCTGAAGCCTGATTTAATCAGGGCGTTAACCATGGCCGACATCTTTTGGTCGATCGCCGAGATATCGCCGAAGTATCCGATTGATCCCATGTAGGCAGGAGGCCCGACGTCATCATTCATGAGATAGACGTACTCGTAAAAGACGGAGGACATGACCTTGTTCTTTCCGTTCAAGACCACGGAATAAGTCAGGGGGATAGTGTCCTTTGGGATTGCCTCAGTCTTGATCCCGTTAATATTTAGAATCTTACTGATATACGCAGGATTCTTTGTTGCGCTCTTTGAGAAGAGAGAGGTTCCGTAGACGGGAATCCCCATCTTCTCAAACTCTGTCTTTGCCGCCGTCGAGGCCTCAAAGTCAGAGTCCATGATGATGAGCTCCGGACGCTCTTTAATGACGCGGCTTAAGACCTCGGGATTATAGAGCGGCCCTGTGAAGAGCGAGCTCTCAAGGATAACGCGGTCTCCTAGCTCCTGAATTCTTTTCGCTAATGCCGCTGAATCGTTTGATTCGGTAATAAAGATAATAGTTCTCATAGCCTTGGTCTTAACCTAGCTTTCATTTTGGCCTTAAACTTATTTAAGGTGTTGTTTGATTGCTTTGTTTCATAAGTCATCGTTCCGACGCCAAAGAAGGCCGGGATTCCCATGGGAAGGCCTTCAAGGCCACGGTCTTTGTAGAGGTCGTAGAGGTCTTGGAAGACGAGCGGGACGTAGCGCTTCACAATATCTTTGGGAAGAGTCTTTACGTTGACTTCTTCACCAATGGCGTCCGTTCCTCGCATAATAGATACAGCAAGTGACAGTAACGGCGCGGTCTTATATTCAGCGAATCTTGCAAGCACGTCTAGGCGCGTAAGCGGTTTAAACTCTTTGGGATCTCCGAGCGTGTGAACGCGGCCTGAGGATGATTTTACTTTTCCGCCAATAAGCTGTGAGTAGAGGCGGATAAGCTGGAGGAATCCGCCGCCCATGTCGTAGCGTGTATTGCCGATCTTTATCTTTCCGAAGTCTGTGGCGGTTGGATCGGTCTCAACTTTAGCGCCTCCAAGCTTTGCCATATACATAATGGTTGAGAGCGTGCCGACGGTTCCGGCAAGCGTCTTGAGTGCTTCCTTACGCACGAATGGATCTTGCTTCATGTAGTAGACGGGATTTAGGAGATTGATACGGCTCATGAGAAGGCGCGGTGAGAAGAGGGTTGCGTTTAGGACGGGAAGCGCTCGCTCCATTCCCTTGATGTTACCGCGACCTGTCGCGCTATTAATGAAGTCTCCGAGGGATTGTAGGAATGGAGAGTTATCATCGACTTGAATACCTTCTTTCTGAGCTTTTGCTATGAGGTCATCGAATACATCGGAGCGTAGTTTATTAAGAAAACCAACGGCGGCCCTGTTTGATGCTCTAACAATCTTTCCGATTCCAGGAATTGCTTCAGCGAGATTAGCCTGCATAAATTGTTCTTCTTGTTTTGTGAGTACACCGTCCATCTCGGTCAGGGCGAGTTTGGCTTGCTTCATGAGTTGAAATGTCGGGCGCTGTGCGAGGCTTGCCTGGAACTGATTGAGAGCCTTCTCGCTTGCAAAATAGCGGAACATTTCCTTGAAGGCTGGTACGAATTGCTTGGGCTTCGAGACAAGGAAGATTCCCTGTCTTAGCGGCATCGACATATCAAAGGATGCCATAAGACCGCGAGAAAGGTTTCCGGTCTTAATTAGGTATTTCCAGAGCCGATCCTGTAACGGGAGCTTTCCGTCAAGTACGGACTCCAGCTTATTGCCGAATACCTTCTTGAGGAGTACGAGCTCGCTTTCCTGCGGAACCTTTCCCTGCATCATTTTTAGGATCGCGTTACGGCCGGTTACAGTCTCTATATATTCGAGCTTCGGACTGTTCTTGATCATCTCAAGAAGCGCATCGGTCTCATCCTGCGAGAACTTTCCGGTAATCGGCTCATACTCAGCCTTCGGGAGTTCACCCTTGAGCATGGACTTTTCATTCTCAAAGCCGGCTTGGCCGCGTGTTTGTTTCGATACTCCCTCGGCCTTGCCGAATCGTTCTGTGCGCTCCTTCGTATACAGCGCTTCCTGCTCACGGCGTACAGGCTTTGCGGCCTTGAGCTCAGCGAGCATTTTAGAGGTTAGGTCTTGAGGTGATGGAGCTGCTGGAACTGGAGTGTCTGGATTAAATGGGTCGAATGATGCAATCTGGTTAGGATGTGCTTTTCCAGAGTAAGATCCTTTAGGGTCAAGAACAATCAGTGCCTGATGCGGGGTGTTTCCTGTTCTCTTTCCACCTGTGTGAGTCAGGGCATCATAGCCAATTTGCTTAAGCTTGATTGCCAAGTTCTGAAACATTTCCACATACTCAGAAGTTGGAATTTGTTCCGCATGAGAATATTCGCTCACATATTTTCTCATGGCAGTTATAATTTCTTCTGTTGTCGCATCAGGTTTTGATTTAATGAAATTCAATAAGTCATCAGCTATAGCGGGCTCATAATTCGAAACTTCCATAATTGCTTTTCTAACTGGTTCAGGAGCGCGTTCTTCAAGATTAAGTACATTCTGAATGTTTAGCTTTGATTTATATATGCTAGGAGTTCCTGTGCGTTTCGATCTTGCCTTTGCATAACCTGACGCAATTTGTGGATTGTCTGTTAAGTAAATACCTTGCCCGAATAGAGACTCATGGTTTCCGTACAAAGGGTCTAAGTCATCAGCTTTAAGTCCAGATTTTCCTGTTCCGTGATACCAGTCTTTAGAACTTATCTCTTCTGGAAGAGTTGACAGTTTAAATGGTTTAGGTTGTGCTTGAGCTGGTGCTACGACTTGACTCTTAACACTCTCCGGCAAATGCTTCTTCACACTCTTTAGATACTTCGCCATACGGATATAACGATCCTGCGCAGCCGGAGAAAGCTTACCCTTGATCGAATCCTTAATCTTACTCATAGGAAGCTGAAGGATCTTGCCGACGGTAGTTTTGCCGACCGGAATATTCCCCGCCTTCGCAGCTGTGGCTGCTACAGCCGGATTCTTTGCTATCGCACCCGCTACCGCCGGAACCGCAAAGTTAACAGGCGCCGTAACCATCCCTGCCACATCGGCGGCCACGCCCTTCGCAAATGTCTTCCGCGCAACCGGATCGGTAAACGGCCGGCTTAGATCCTCAGGCCTCAAGGAAAGCGCCTGGCTTAATAGGTTCCCATCAGGCTCGGGAAGATTCATTTGCCGCTTCATCTCAGGCCCGACGCCGCTCATAAACGCCTCAGCGTACTTTTCAGGCTGCGTAAGATTGGCTCCTAACGGCGTCGCCTTAACCGCCCCGGCAAGCACATCGACGAATTGATTCTTCGGTTCCACGTCCTCGGGTAGACGGGATCGAAGTCCTGCCTGCTCTGCCTTTGCATCCAGCTGAAAGAACTCGTTCCTTGCTGATTCAATCTCAAGAGGATCTCCGATCTTCGGAGCTACGTTTGAATTAAAATACTCAATCTTTGCCTGGATCTTCTCAGGCTCCGGCAGGCGCTTATAAGCTTCTAACTGCTCAACTTCTTTCCATGGCTTTGCCATTTAGTTTAGCTCCAGAGGCTTTGATAAGATTTCTTCTCAGATGAGGTTGATTGCGGCGTCGGCGTTGCGGCCGTGGCCGGCTTACCGCTAAAGGTATTTGCAATCGCCCCGGTAAATGAGTTTTGCGGCGGCTGCGGCATTTGCGGCGCTGCTTGTGGCGGCAGAGCGCCCTGGCCGCCCGATAAAATCCTCAGGTGCTTTTGCTGCTTAGCGATGATATTTTCTTCTGACCATGCGTTCTTAGTGCCTTGATCAGCCTCGCTCATTACCTCTAGCATTGCCCTGTCGTTTGCTTGTCTCAACAGTTCATCGTTTCCAAGCCGAAACATTTCCGCAAGCTTCTCTTCTTCGGGCGCTAGCGCCTGGCCTGCTTTTACCTTTTCAAACAACTCAGCCTTCATGGAATCGAGCTTCTCATCCCTGATCTTTTTTGTTGTCTCAAAGACCTTCTCGTTTGAGACGCCGATAAACTGACCACCGTCATCAAACGCCCATGGCACATCTTTCTTGATCTCTTTGAGAATCTGCTGCCCGTTATTAGTGAGTAAGAACTGGGCGCGCTTCGCTTCGTCCATTGTCGTTAACTGCGTAGCGATATGCTCGGCGCGTTCGAGGCGTTCCTTTTTTTCCTTCGACTCCAACTGATCTCTTTGAAGCTTGTAGTAGGCCTCCTTCGACTTAACATCCCGCAGTTGAGCGCCGGCCTGAGCGCCTTGCGCCAAGGCGTCACTTAGTCCGCTTAACGCCGAAGGCCTCGGCTGACCGTAATTTCCAAGGTTATAAACTGGCATATTGATCTCCCTTCTTTGCGAAGAAATTAAATAGAGGTCTGACGAATACCTTCAGCCAAGTATGCTTCCTGATGAACGAAGCAATGCCGGCTCCGTGAGTGAGGTAAAACTCCTTGAACCATTTTGGGGCGTGGTAGTTAATGTAGTAGCGCGCCCGCATCGTTCTTATGTCTTCCCATCCGTCAAAGACCTCGGCAGCTACCCAGCATCCTGTGGCGGCGACGGCTGTCCCGGCGGCTGCTGCTGCCTTCAAAAGATCTCCGAACCATCCTTGGGTTCCCGGATTTAGAGCGCTTAGAACATTGTAACCGGAATCGGAATTAAGAAACTGGATTGCGGTGGACAGCGCAGGGTTTGTTTCTGAAAGCGAGTTGTACCAGTTTGTATAACGTCTTGCGAACTCAGTCTGACCGACATCAATCTGCTGCTTGGCGAAGCTTGGGATAAAATCGGCTCCCATCCGAGCGAGATTCTCACTGAATTGATTAATCCCCGCCTCTTCCGCAGCAAACCTCCCAGAGCCTCGGAGATTTCCGGCAAATCCCTCGCGTATAACCGGCAAAAGATTCTCTTTGTATCTCTTTATTTCTGGCGCTGCTATGTTCTTGTCAAAATACTCCCCAGGATTCATAGCCATGAATTCGTTATAGCGGTTTGTGTAATTGGGATCTGTCTCATACTCCCCAATTCCCTTTCCGATCTGCCCAGCCAGAAAGTTTGACAGCGGACTCGACACCTTCGTCTTGTAAGGGTCCGTAACAATCTTGACATCCATGCCCGGCTCTTTCCCGAAAGCACTTTTCTCAGCCTTCTTTACAAAATCAAATAACCCCATTTAATCTCACCTAGCCTTTCTTAGATATCTATGTAGTTCTTGTAATGATTGATACCGTAAATTAAACGGTTCGCCATAAATTTTATTTGCCATGTGTTAAAATTATTGACATACTGTCGCTCGCTTTTAAGGAGGCGAATATGAAGATAATTTTAACGATCATTGTTGCATTAACCTTTGCAGTGCCGGCTTATGCATCTTTATTTGACTTTGAAACAAACAATGACACCGTTTACCATTGCACACGTGATGGTTACGGTGGAGAAAGATGCTCGGATTACTATAAATTTTAGTCATCCCTTCGGCACAAAAAATATCGACCCCTGAATTCCGGTTCCAGTAATAACCTGAACCACCAATCCTTTTCTCGCCTGAACCGGATGAAACCTGATGTCTCTGGTTGAGACCGTCGCTCCAAACAAAACGATATCAATTAAGTTTCCGGTCGTTGTCCCGGTGCTATCAAATATCTTTAGATGCCCGCCGGCCGAGCTGCACTGAACCACAAACCCGTGATAAGCGCACGCCGTAGTCGAGACAACGATTGATCCGTTAGTTACTGCGGCCGATGCGAGACCGTAGGCGACATCGAAGTATCTTGGATCATTATTCGCACTCATCGTCTTGTACTCCTCGGGTGATAGTAGAGGGCAAAGTAGCGCATAAAAAACCCGCTAGAAGCCGACGTGTTTCTGAACCGGAACCTAATCTTTCTTGCGGTAACATCGAAGTCCTGTTGGTAAATAGCATACGCACTATTAAGCGCCTGTACATTTGTGGCATTTCCTTGTGTTGGATTCCACGTCGAGCCCCCATCCACTGAGAACTCGGTTGTTACAGAATCCCCCTTCGCCTCATAGATCAACTGAGTAACCCGAAAGAAATCAAGCAGAGAACCTTCGTTTGTGTTGCTGCTCGTTCTTAAGAGATTAGTCGTAACCGGAGGCGTGAAGTCAGGCGTCTGGAACTCATTGGTAATCGCCGCGCCGTCATTGTTGTAGGTTGACTGGCTTATCTGAAATACTTTCCCGGAGGTATTCCCAAGAAGAAGTGTTGGGAAGTTGGCCTTGGTAAGCGCGTCTCCGATCCTATAGTTCTGCTCCCCGATAGTTCCGATTAGATCGCCGATCGTAAGCGCGGCCTGAGTCGTGAAGAATCCGAATCCAGAGGCCGTTCGAGTCTTCCTATATATAGGATGCTCGCTATCGATGGAGTTGATGGCCCAAATATCATCCGGGACGGTGTCTGCGGTAGGGATCCAAAATTGGAGTTCGGACGTGCTCTTATCAAAGACAATGAATGATCGGTTGATGTAGGTTGTATCAATGGAGTCGTAGAAGGACTTATTAAACTTCTCATCCTCCTGGACGATTTCTTTGGTGCCAGAATATGTGTACACATATCTGTTTCCAATAATTGCGTGTTTGCCGCGCACGTTATAGACGCAGTCTTTTCCCGCCGACCCATCCCCTTGATAAACGGTCGTGAAGCGAAAGGGCGTCTGACCTCCCACCCATCTCATCTCAACGATTGAGTTCTCCTTATAGATAATTGCAGTGTCATCATCCATCGGGAGCGCTGAGATGATCCAGTCGCTATCATCGACAAGATCCTGATAGCCGGCTGTCCCGCCCACATAATCCTCAAGCTCTCCGATATTTCCCCAAGATACGCGCTGCGGCGCATCGGCCCCGTTCTCCGTATTATTCATAAACACTACGTGATCTCTCATAACCAGAACGATCTCGGAGGTTGCAATGTCTCCGGCTGAAAGAGTCGTGCTAAGCAGCTGAAACCCGGTTGATGCCGTGCCGTCATATTTCTGAGGGTGATCGACGCCGTTTGTAACAATGGCCTGCTGATCAAACATCGCAGCGCTGAACCGGTTGTCCTCATCTCCGGTAAAGCGAATCACAGCCCTGATGTCATCGATATAGAGGTCGTGCGCTCCCTTGTCCACGACGCCAACAATCGCTACGCTCAGGACCGCGTTAAGCCCTGAAAAGTCCCCGTCCACGCAGCACGGCGTCCAGGTGTTTGCCGCAATCGTCGGTAGATCAAACTCAACATTCGTCGCTCCAGTTCCGCCGTCGTTGGCTTCACTTAAACGAATCTTGTAGTCGCCTGAGTTGAGAGCAATCGATGAGTAAATCCAGAAATGAAGCGCTGTATTTCCCGTAAGATCAGTTGATGAAAAATTCTCATAGGCTGCAACGCCTGTCGTAAAGCCGGCGGCAAACGCAAGCTTAACGGAGTTGGTACCGCGAAGCTTTATGGCCGAGTCTGCCGTAGAAGTTACGTTGGCATTCGCGGTCCAGGCATCCTCGCAGTCCTCGACGATCTCGCCCCGCGTTACGTTGTCCCAGGTGCTCGTTGAGGTGTTGTAGTGATAGGCGTTCGTGGTTGTGAGCGCGAGGGTAAAAGTGTTACCGTCCAGCTTCTTGAACTGCTTAAGCAATAGAACGCTTCCGTGGAGATAATTGGTCTTTGTTGCGCCGGCAGTCGGAAACTGGACGTAGCCGTAATCTGACCTCACCTCTCCCCGGCCGATCACAACACCTTTCGCATAATCCGTTGCGCGAGGACCAATGCCCTCAGGCGCAGGCAGATAATACGGAGGATTTGATGTATCGATACCCTGAGTTGGATTGTGAACGTGGATATATGGCACTAAATTAACTCCTCAATAATGATTCCGCCATTTCCGGCAGTTCCGTTAGCCAAGCTTCCAGTCATGGCGTTTGCAAAGTTAAAAGCGCATGCGTTTGAGGTATCCAAACCAGCTCTTACATAAAATGTGACTGACGTAGTTCCTGGGGAAGCGATGATGTATTCAATATTTAATGGAGGGTTTCCGTACTGGCTGTAATTTTGGTCATAGGGACATCCAGTAACAGCCAAAGCGCTTGCTGTTGTATCCTTAAAAAGAGCCATTCCGACTCGATTAGCCACGCCGGCTGCCGTTGCGTTGAAATCACCAAAACAATTAATCTTCAAACGGCTTGATGTGCTTTTGGGTGTTATGGATTTAGATACAAATAAATTACCAGCCGTTGTCGTTGGCGTAGTTCCGGCTGCAAAGAGTGGCGTAGACCCCAAAATAACCATAGTCGAAACAAATGAACTGACAACCTGTAACTGCCCTCCAACGGCGGATCGATACGTCAACTGCACTTCTGTCCCGGCCTCATTCTCCCAAAACAATTCTTGAAGACCCGATCCTACGGTCTTCATATACACCGCGCCAAGCTGCGTTCCGCTTACAGTCGGCTTCGTGGACTGCTGTTGGAGCGTAATAAACTTATGCTGCCCCGCCTGATTTGTTGCCGATTGCGAGCTCGGCCATTCATGCTCATGAGACATGCGCGAGCGAATACCGACTCTTAGGTCGCGGTCATAATCATCAATGCTTGTTGCTAGCGTAGAATTAGTTGGATTTGTTTCATCCCATGCCGAACCGTCTCCGACTGCCATGTTAATTCACTCCCTTTCTTTTTCTGCGCCTGCGATCCTTGAGGATAACAAGCGGCTTATTATCATTTCCTTCTTTGCCATTGAGACAACTAAAGCTGAGGCAGTGGTTGTCGTATAAACAATCCATGCAATGGCATTTGCAATCCGGAATGCTCATATTAGAAATACCTTCGTGATCCGGATGTTCTCGAAATAGTCCTGTCTTTTTCAAGCAGGACATCAATGAATCTCCCATACCCTGACCTGCGAATCTCAACTTCTTCAATAAAGCGCCGAACACCGGAATCTTGAAAATCATCGATAAGCTCCAAGTACGTTTTTGCCATACGAAGCCTCCATTAGTTCACCAGACTGCAAGATGAAGAACGAGTCCGAACATCGCCATAGAGAAAAAGATGAGGGGTAAGTAACCGATCCATCCCACCTTCTCAATGTACTTTTTGTAGTTGGCCGAGATTGTCATCTTTCTTCTTTGGCCGTCATAGTCAACGTAGCCGACGAGAAGACCGTAAGCCTCGGCCGCAAGAATCCAGAGCGTGATCGCAAAGAACACCGCAAACCAAACAAAGTTGCCGGTTGCATAGAGCCAGAAGAGCAGTGCCGCGTCTGAGAGAATAAGAATCCAAAGTCCGGCCGTGCGTAGAACGCCGCCAATCGGAGTTCCCTGAAACTTGCTCAACCAATTCACCATTTAAACCTCCATCCGATAATTACCCTCTTCTCATCCTTTGACCATTCCCAGTCAAGAACGCGCAAATTAACCAGCGCCCTAATCAGCCAGGATTGCTTACGGGAGGAAGTTAAGTCCTCGCCCTTTGAGAAAGTTTCTTGTGAACTCATAACCGGCCAAGCCTCCCGTTACAATCGATGCAACAACAAGATCGTTATCCACTTCGACTTTAACTCCGTACTTTGCGAGGAACGAAATAACGGCGGGCGCAGCAATCGCGGCGACACCGGCCTTCACTCCTTTAGTCAAAGACTTTTTAAGAGCTACTTGCCAAATCCAGTCAAACAATCCCATAGTTACTCCTTTGTGGTTAGAACGACGCTTTCCAGTTATGCGTAATCCAAAAAACTGCAAGCGCAACAAATGTCGGCGCGACAAAGAACGTAAGGACCGCTCCAATTACCCAAAGAGCGCCTTTGGTAAATTCCTGGTTACGTTCGACCTTTGTAACGCGCCCGTTTTGAATCTTTACCTGTTCAACTAAGTTGTAGATATTTTCCTTATTTTGTAGCCCAACCTGCTTAACCTCGCCTAAGACCAGAAGCACATGTTCGAGAGCTGATTGCCGCCGCTCTTCCATGGTTTGATAGCCTCCCTATTCCATGATGTTAAAGATGCTGTACTCAAACCTTTGAGCCGCGCCTATGTCTAGGTAAGAGCGTGTGGAAGAATCGCCTGCACCGATGTTTGTGGTTTGAAAACCTAGCGCCTTCAGGTTCGGCCCGATGGAAAAGTCGTTATTCGCAGCATCCGTGAACTGAGGATCAGCGAAGACGTTATTCTCACTTACAACGGTGAAGTCGATACCCGAGGACGGTAAAAAGTTATTCGTACAGTTCCAGAAGCAGTTGTTGCGATTGCGCCAGGTGACAGCTTGAAGGAAGGCTGTTGTGATACCGCTTCCCGAGACGTTGATGCCGGAGGCGGCGGTATGGAAGATGTTATTCTCAATCGTCAAGCCGCGGTAAGCGCCTGTCGCAGAAGAACTTGTCGAGTTTTCGATACAGTCGCCAGTCACGTTGTAGAACGTATTACCGCCGATGTACATAGGCGCGTAGTTGCTCGATGTCAGCGCGGCAAGCGGCCTAATCGCGTCCCCGCCGACGTTTGCAAAGATGTTCCCGCATATAAAGACACCGACGTTTGTCGTGAAGGTAAGCGCGTGCGAAGTGCAGTTACCGATAAATGTGTTTCTGAGCGTAATTGTGTTCCCCGATGCAATCGCTGTACTGGTCTGGTAGCGAAAGTTGCAGTTTTCAATGATTGAATTTCCAGCCGGGTTGATTGCTTGCGCGAAGTAGTTCGTTTGATGATTGATTGAGACGTTACGAATAAGCGCACGCCCGGAAGATCCGATATTAATGCCAATCGTAGAAGTCTTTGTTCCTGCGGTATTCCGAAGGTCGAGGTTTTGAAAAACGATCTCAACGACACTTGTGTTGGTTGCGAGTAGCGTCCCGTTGAAGTTTCCGGTGATGATTGGTTTTGTGGCTGCATTCGGGTCGCCCTCGATGATGATCGGGCCGCTTGTTGTATCGCCGGAGCGCCGGAACGTAATCACTGAGGCCGTCGTGTCGCTGAAGGACGAGCCGCCCATAAAACGAAGCCGCCAGCCTGGACGGGCGTCCCCGGCAGCGGAGTTGTTTTCTGCAAGTTTGCGGCTGGTTGTAGAGCTAATTGTTGCGCGTTGCCCACCAATCGCCCACGCGCGGTCGGCTGTGGCGTTGATGTCTACGGAGACTTGGACAGTCTTAAAGAACGTAACGGTGACGTCCGTAACTGCTGTCGACGCACTGTCAACAGTCGTGATCTGCCCGGTTCCATCTGCTGACTGTACCGTGGTGTTAAGGTCTGCTCCTGCGGCACCGGCCCCTGGAATCCTAATACGTTGACCCACCACAAGACCTGGATCAGATGGGGCGCTGATTGTGTTACCTATGCCCATGTTGCAACCGGCAATCGAGGACACGTTCATGTAAGCGGTGATCGTCGAGAAGTTCACGACACCTGCGGTAGAGTCATTCACAAAGAGAACGTGCGAGCCGTCAGTTAAAACGTCTGAAAGGTCGGGATTGTCCGCAAGCTCTAAAATATTCGCCGACACCTTCTTGGCGAGCGTCCCGAATACTGCATTGCTAGGCCCTGCACCGCTCGCCTGGGTATCACTCCCGGTTGGACTAAACTCAATGATCGGTAGCGCCATTGATTAGCCCTTAGTTTGCGTCTAAAGCCCGTGTGCAGAATTTCGAGATAACACTCATCGTGTTGCCGCCCTCAAGACGCGCCTTTAAGTCATTAATAAGCGCCATGATTGCGTGAAGATCAGCACCCGTTACCTTTACCCACCCTTGAGAAAGTTCCGCATCTTCCTTAATAATCTCGTTTGCGTCGTTCGGAACGGCAGACATGATATGACTCCACGTCTCATTCATCGCCTCGCCCTTGGCTTTATCCGCTCGGATAATCAAGGCAAACGGACGTGCGTACTCCAGTAAGAACTTTGTTACTTTCGGATCATCAATCATTTAGTCGCTCCCTTTCATCAATCCTTCACCTTAAGATAATCAACGTGATACTCAACACTCGCCCCCGACGTAGACGTAAATAAAAACAAGGCCTTCGTCGTTGATAGCTCCCAGGCCCCGCCAAGATTCAGAGAGTAAAGTCCGTTCTGCGGAAGGTGGGCCGGGTACAACTTATCCCCCGCCGACCCGTCTCTCCACGAAACCGTGGTCGATACCGCCCCGGAATTATTAGCCTGAATCCTGTAAATCTTTAAGTGATGGCCGGCAGGAGGGGCCGCCACAACAACCGTTGAAGCTCCTGTAGTTATTGCCGTTCCGTTCGAGGATGCGTGGTCGTAGTCGCCGCCAGGATAGTTTGCTTTTAATATCGCAATAGTCATTACGACTCCCTCGTTCTTTTCACATCTTCCCAAACAATTCTTTCCACCTTCACCGGGAAATACTCAAGCTTCGGGACCTTGATAATCTCCTCAACGAGTTTGTAATCGCGCAGGCCGTCAAGGTTCGTCTTAAGCTCCGCGAGCTCCTTTGAGAGCTCCTTAACAAGCGCAATCATCCGTTCGATCTCTTCTACGTTCTTTACCTGCACAACCTCATAGACCTTCTCCTGAATGATTGGCTTCTCGTAGCTCTTAGTCGTGACCACCGGCTTCTCATACTCAACTTCCTTGATGACCGGCCTCTCGCACTGCACTTCCTTCGCAACAAACTTCGTTGTCTCTTCCTCCCGGACAATGAACTTAGTTGTCGGCTCTTCCTTCGCCTTATAGCGAATCGTCTCGACTTCCTTGACGATGGGCTTCTCATACTCCTTCTCAACCAGCTTGATCTCAGGAATCTCTACGGTATATTTCTGCTCAATAACCTTTACATCCTTAACAACAATGCTGCCGGTCAGCTCCTCAACTCTCACAAGTGGTTTTTGGGGCTGCCCGCCGCCCGCACTCATGCTCATGCCGTCACCGTTAGGCCGACCCACTCAGTGATCAAATAAATATTCATGGCCCTCGTCGCGGTATTCGTATACACAAACTTCAAGGACTCATTCTTCGAGATCTTTTGCAGCGCCGGGAAATCAAGCGACACAACCGCGTTCGCGCCGGCGTTGTGCATGTTCGTTGCGAGGATCGCAATCGTCTGGCCCGTCCCTCCGGTATCATTCATGTGCCTCAAAGAAAATGTATCTCCGGGCCCATAATCATCAGGGGTAATCGAAATTGAATTCAGCGCCGCCCCTGACGTATTCGTAATCACTAAGTTGTAGTCACCCGGCGTAGAGAGAACCGCTAGTGCATGCCCTCTAAATAACGATCCCCCAACCTTTACATTCTTTGAAATTGCCACAGTCTCACCTCTCGCCTATTTAGCTTGTTGGAATCGATACGATTGAAAACGAAGCCGTTCCCGTAAGATCAACAATCAGATTTCTAAACGCTGTCGGATGTCCCGGAAAAAATGTAATGTTGTTTGCCGTCGATGCCGCAAACACAACAAACTTAATGTCCGTTCCGTCAAGCACCGTAATGGTGCTGTCAGCAGCGCTTCCCTTCGCAAGCACTCCGACGAACGCGACTTTCCCGACTGTTGTGTCCGCCGAAGCCCATGTTGTTACAACTGCATACTTGCTATTACCCATTTATTTCTCCTATTCATATCCCCATAACGGATCATCCGGATGACCTGAGGCCGAAAGCCAGGGGTTGGCTGAAGGCGGCATTCCGTTGGTTCTAAACGGCTCAGCTTGCGGCTCCCAGTCCTGATCGGATTCATCCGCAATCGAATCCTTTAGCTGTCCCAAAAATCTCTGCATCCACGTCGCCGCATCGGTGTACTCCTGAAGCGCCAGGTACGTCTCAAGAACTCCGGCGGTAACAAGCAGCTCATCCTTATCCGTATAGTCACTCACCTGAGATCCGGAACTAAACGGAGTCGGCCACTTGTCGTAGCGGATAATGAGCGTGTAGGCGGCGTCAGGAATCCTGAAAAGCTCAATGTTGTCGCCTTCTCTTGTGTAGATCGATGGAATCTCTGAAGGATAGTTTTCCGGGCGCGGGAACTTCTCATCAAGCCGGCGATGGTGCCAGAACGTGAGCTTCCTGCTGCGCTCAGTGTTTGAGCCGTCAACGAGCACGATCGAGCGAATGTCTCTCGGCCTTGTCAGTCCCAGGTTATTTGTTCCGGTCTCAAGCGGGTAGGTCTTAACGTCGGCAACCGTGACTGAATCCGTCTTCTTTGCCTGGAGCTCATAGAACCCAAAGGACTTCGCAATCCTTCTCTGGCCCCAGTTGAGGTAGTAGGACTGCACCCTCGACTGAAGCGTTGACCCGGATACCGAAAGAGCCGCCGTTGACTTTCCTACAATGTCACAGATCTCCGTAACAAGCTGGTCTCGCGTAAGAATCCCAGCCATCGCTCAACCAAACACCTTAACCCAGGTGCCGTTTCCGGCCGTGGCCGTACACAAAAACCAATCATTGGCCGCGCTATCCAGCACACACATTCCAACCCGGTAATTGGCCGCACCAAGCCCGGTTCCCGTATTTGTTACCGCAAGCATCTGGTAAATGTTGCGGCCGCCACAAACATCCTGCTTAAACTTCCTGCGAAGCCCTTCGTAACTAGGCATTTTTATTCTCCTGATTTATAATCGGGACAGGCTGAGGAAGGGGCGCTTGAACGAGCGTTCCAACCGGCGTGTCCTTACTTTTCTCATAGAATTTGATTCGCCTGTGTTGTTCTAACGAATATTTCTTCTCAGCCTCAGTCATTCTCGACTGAACATAAATCTCATGCTTCTGCATGTCCTCAGGCGTCAGTTCGATCGTGCGCCCTGAATTGCGTTGAGCCTCATGCATTCCGATTTGCTGATGAAAATGAACATTGTCTCTGCGAATCCCGCGATGATTGAGCCAGACATCAAAATGCGCGTAATACTGAAGGCCTGCGTTCAGCACAGAATCTGCAAAGTGAGAATCGGTCGGAGCCTTCTCGTCACACTTAAACCAGGGCTTGGGAATCTTTGAGAACACGGAAGTTTTAATAAGCGTAAATCCAAACGGAATCAGATCTACCATCTGAGCGCCTACGCGCTGCTCGGCCGGAACCTCGTAGAGGCGGCAAGACTCGGTAAGGCGCGGCTGCTCTGCCACGGTTTTCGTAAGGTCGTATCTGCGAAACGCGCACATCGCATGAGGAAATCCAGAGGTGTACATAATCCCGCCGATCACATCTTTATCAGCGTCAAGCAGCGTCATTAAATCGTTGGCGGTCACATCATAGATGTCATCATCCATAAGAAGGAGGTGCGTGCAGCCGGCATCGATCGCAGCCTGGGCGAGTTCGCACTCCGCAAGATCAACCGGGCGGCGGTAGCGAAACTCAAATCCAACATGGAATTTTCTTCCCTTGTGCTGATACGTCATAAGATCCGTCCAGAACTTCAGGAACGATGTTGCAAATTCATGAGTCCAAGCAAGGATCGGAACTCCGATAAGAATTTTAGGAATAGGTAGAAGGTTGTTCTTTTCAAGGATGGATGCCATCCTGCTGTTTTGCTCTGCGAGCGCGTTTAAATTTGCTTGTAACTGATCAATTTCTTGCTGTGTCGCCATTTCATACTCCTGTTTAGTTATTCGCCTGAGGTTTTAAGAAAAGCAGGGAGGCTGGTTGCCCAGCCCCCCGCCATTTGATTCTTGGTTAAGGTGCAATCCTGATGAAAGCAAGAGCACGGTCTGATGCAGCAGGAGCGGCATACAAAAACTCTCCAATAGCATTGACCGGAGTTCCTCCAGTACCAGTTGCAATAAATCCAACCACAGCGCCCGTCGCAGCAGGTCCAAACTGATTTCCGACCACTGCACCGCCGGCCGCAGTTTGGGACTTGATTGCGCAAGGACCCCATGTTTGAATCCAAACGTAGTCGTTCGTAGTCGCCGGACACGCAAGAACGCCGGCCGTTGCTACAGTTCCGGCCGTGTTTTGAGTCACAAGCTTGTACGGATTACGAATCACACTCCACTCGTCCGTGACATTCACATTTTTCTGAAGCGCATCATAAAGAACGAGAGTTCCGTTCGTTGTTGCGCCAAGAGAAGAGTGAGACTTGATGCGGTAAATCGCGCCCAAGTTTCCGGCCGTTCCCGATTCAGACCACAAATAACCTTCTGCAAAGAAATCAGCAGCGCGGTCAGTCGTGGAATAAAACGTAAACGTCTTAGAGCCTGCGGCGTCCGTTCCGCCGGCTGTAACGCCGAGCTGAGCAAATGCAGCAGCATTCGCAGGAAACTGAAGAACGTCACCTGCTTGAGCCGCGACAGCGCCAAGCTGCGCGTAACGGAACACACGATCGCCAACGACGAGCCGCGATCCGAGCTCAGCTAACTGCACGGAAGACGATTCGTGGATTGACTGTCCGCCTTGAGGAATGGTTACCTGGTCCCCGCGCCAGTTCACCTTCCCCATCTTTTCACCTACGTTTCCACTTTGTAGCGTTGTAATATCTGCCATTTCACTTCTCCTTTAATTCGGCTTTGACTACCTCATGCCCTTCATTGGCTTGTCGGGATAAAGGTTAATCTTCAAATATAAATTCGCCTGACAAAGTAAGGCGGGGAGTTTCCTCCCCACCTGACCTCACTTAATTACGCAGCTTGTCCGGTCAATACGCCGTGACATTGCCGTTTATCAACCCACGTATTTCCGCGCAGGACGATTTGAGCAACGACATCGTTGTATTGATTGGGGATTTGTTTCCAGTCCGACATCGCCATATTTACCGCCGGATCAATGGACAATCCATAATGATCACGATCGATGAAATAGGTGAAGCCTGAGGGGCAGCGAGGGCTCCATGTCCAGATGCGGCCCATGAACGTGACGTGGTCAATGCCCAGGTCAACGGCTTCCTTATTAACAACGCGAATGCGCTCGATGGCTTCCGCAATCCCGAGCTCATAGGTTGTTTGGTCGGAGATAAGACAGCTTACGTTCCCCCAGCGGTTGCAGGTGTTCATAAGATTAATCATGTCCGATTCACCATAGACAGAGAAAGCGCCCGTAGACGTTTTCTGCTGGTTACGCCAGACAAAATTGCCTTGACCGTCGGTCTGCGTGGCTTGGTTTAAGCCGTGCACCACGACTGAGGCGGACGGTGCGTTATCAATGAGAAACTGAATCCCATTGAAGTCATTCACCGACGAGCCGCCGGTGTCTGCCCAAAGCGCAATTTCCATCTTCAGCTGGAACGAAGACTTCAAAACTTTTATCTTCGCATCCATGAGCTTGAGGTGGGCCGTCTTCGAGCTTCCGTTAACCTTGTCATCCTCCCAGTACCGGATGATTTGATCGCCCAAGTTTTTGTAGGTGTCATAGGCGACAGTCAGCGGATCAAAATCATTGATACTAAACGCATGACCTTTCGTGAAGAACACAGCAGAACGCGGATCTGAGATCGCAACTGGGATCTCAAAACGCCGACCGCTCGACTCTTCCATCTTGATCATTCCCTTTGACTTCAAAAGAAGGTAGAGATAATTCTTCTCAAATACCTGATCAATGACTTCACCCCGGCGCTTCGCCCAGGTTGTTGTGTAAAGTGTATTAAGTGTTTCAGTTAATGTACCGGCCATTTGCTACTCCTTTAAAATGCAGGCGGAAGTCCGTCTTTTCCGACGGCTTCTTCCCACGCTTCTTCATAGGCCTCTTCAGCTGAAAGTTTTTTCCCGTCTCTCTTGAACGAAGAAGTGCTGTATCCCGGCTTTTCTCCGCCGGAACGCCGCGACTTTTCCTTCTCTTCCTCAGATGCGCCCGCAAGAGCCTTCACATGTTCTTTAGCTTTCGCATAAAGTTCCTGAAGGTTGTCGTTCGCATTCTTTGGATCAAGGGAAAGCCCGTACATCATGGGGCGGTAGCGCTCAAAATCCGGATGCGTCTCAGCGAATTTCTTGACCTCTGCTGCGGTTCGCGCATCAGATTCTTCTTTTTGTTTCTGCTGAAACTCCGTGAGCTTAGAATTGATCTTTTCCTCGGCGGCCTTAAGGGCCTTCTCATAAATCTGTTCCGGGGTAAGACCCTTGAGATTTTCTTCATCAGGAGCGGTGTTGGCGGCTGGCTTCGCAGCCGGAGCCGGTTTCCCGTCCTTATGATTTAAAAAATCAAGATAATCCTCGCTCATGAATTCAAGACGCAGGTCTTCGTTCGACTTCTTTAGAGATTCGTTTTCACCTTTCAACTTCTCAAGTTCGGCCTTGTAATCAATTTGTGGTTCGCCTGATTTCGGATCGCCTGTTTTTTGATCTTCACTCATTTCGCCCTGTCTCCTTTTAATTGATCATTTAGTTCCAACAAAAAAGGCAGGGCGGAAGACTCGCTGTCTTCACTACCCTGCCTTAGCTAAGGACTTCTTTTGTTGGTTAGCCCCGTATGATCAGTACGGGGTTTTAATTAAACTTACTTAAGCGCCTGCGACTGCTTCATTGCATTCAAGGTCGCATGCTTCCTAACGTCATCGTACTTTCTCTCAATCGCTCTCATGGCGGCCTTGAGAAGGTTGCCGTCCCAAAACCCGGTCATCTCCACTTTCGGAGAACTATGGTTTTCCATGGTCAAGATAATGGAGCGTGCCGCCTCAAAGGTTGAATCGGTCTTAAGGGCGCTTGATAAATTAACGCCCGTCAATTCCTTAACTTCTTCGCCTGTCTCGCTCATACTGTTCAAGTCTCCTTGCTAGTTCCCTCTGATTAATTACCGGCTTATTCTTTACATCATCCGCCATCATGAGCCCTCTTTTGTCGAGCTCGCGGCGAAACTCTTCCTTGTCTCTGGTTCTTACCGGACCATTCGGGTCAATGCCAAAATGCCAGCCGTCGTAGTTGCGCGAGGCCTTTTGGCGCTCAAGCTTGCGCTCCTTAAGCTCTCTATCCTTCTTATTCGCTGCCAGCCAGGCGTCATACTCCCTGTTACTCAAATCCGTTTTCCCTCTAGCCATTTGACCTCCAAAGAAAATAACTAATGACTCCGTAGACTAAAACTAAGAGGAGGTAGGAGGCCGCAAACAAGTGGTCTATGAGCGTAAGCTTCCACTTTTTTCGCTCCATCACATCGCTCCTTGGGCCAGCGCCGGGTAAGAAGAGTGTCCGCCGGCCTGCTGCTGCATCTGCATGAACTGGTTAAACATCATTGCTTTCTCAGGGGAGCGGCCAAGCCCTTGCCCTGGAAAAAGAAGTTTCGGGTCAACCCAGTCAAAGGTCGAGGCGAACGCCTGAGTCAAATACTGCATATCAATCCCTGGGATGGCCTTGGCAAGCTCCATAAATTGAAGGGACTCCTGGCGCTGCGTCTGGCGGCTTGAAAAGATCGCCTCCTCAGGATTCACCTTGTAGGTGAACTCACCCTTGATTTCCTTGCCGGTAAAACGAACCCAGTAGCGGGCGCCGTCCGCACCAAGGATGTCGATTACGTGCTGCGTATTCCAGTTCTCAAAAACAATCTGGTTAATCCCGCGCACAATATCGGTTAAGTGATCGGCCATGATGTCGCGCCGCTCATCAATCCTAATCATTGCGGCCTGCCGGACAATCTCAGCCTCTGTCGCCGAGCGTCTCCCCGAAGGATTCTCAAAACTCCCCATCTGATTGCGCGAGAACCCAACGATCTCACGCACGTCCTCTCTGATTTCTTTGGCGGCGATTGAAAGGTCCGGGGGAACGTGCGATTGAAACAGTGCAACAGCCTTGCGGATATCGCCGTTCAGGCCGCCGGCATCAATGCCTACGGCCGTCTTCACATCCCCGTCAAGAAGCTTCTCAAGCTCCTCTTTTTTCATCAGGCCCTTGTCGTAGAGAATCTTTAAGAGCGCCACCCGCCGGTGATACTTCGCCATCGTTCTGACATCATTGATTTCAAGCTGCTGCTGCTCAATCAGCCTGCAATCACTCATCCACCAGAAGTAGTCAGGGTCCTCGTTAAACCCAAAGGTGCGGGCCGGAAGCCCTTCAATCTGAAGAAAATCCTGCTCTTCCCGGAGGTATTTCTCGCAGTCGAGCGTAAGCGCGAAGACTTTGCCGGTCCTCTGATCGTGGACCTGCCAGAGCTCGATCCACTCCATCTGCGCGTCCTCTTCCTTGAGCTTGATATCTGATGACTCCGAGTTATCCATCGAGCTTCGGAAGTAGGCCTTCAATTCCTTCGTATTCTCATACTTCGGATCTTCCTTGATATCACGAAGCGTCCGCATCTTGCGGAACGCAAACCACGGCGCTTCTTCCCACCGGTTCGTCCCCCAGGGAACAACGAAATCGACCGGGTTACAGCGTAAGTACCAGGGCATGCCCGGCTTCACGTTATAGTTGTACTCAATGCGCTCGCCCGAGTCCGAGCTGAACGAAGTCGTTGTGACATCGCCGAGAATCTCCGGAGACGAAAAGGACGGATTAAACCCAAACTCACTGTCGTAGCCGAGAATACCCATGCCGCGCCCGCAAAGGCCGGCGTCAAGCGCCTCGGTCTTCATTGTGTTCTTGATATTCAGCTCTCGGATCAGCCAGTTATCGAGCCGCTCAAGGATGCGTGAGTGAGGAAAAAATCCCGGCCGGTCGGGCGTGATATAAACCTTTGGATTTCTAAAATAAACCTGCGGAATCATCGATCTGAGTGTTGCAAAGATGATGTTTACAGGAACCTGGTTCTGCCCGAAAAACCCACGATAATATTGTTTGTAGCGCTTCCAGTCCTGCGAGCGGCCATAAATTCTCCGGTACCTCAGCGCAAGCCTGATCGCTTCCTGCCACTCTTTTACATTCGTCGGATTCTTAGTGGTCTCTGTTTCAGCCAATGCCTATTCCTTTTCCTTGTCCTTCTTTGGAATGACGATACCGCCCCGTTCACTCGCCTCTTTGAGTAGCTGCTCGTTCTCCGATGCGTTCAGCGCGAGCTTGACGCCGCGCTTCGCAAGCTCAAGCCGCTTCTTCTTCATGACTCTTTCTTTCCACGTCAACTCAGCCACTTATTTCGAGACCGGCGGCTTCATGAGCATCGAGGCGTATTTATTGGCCTTGCGAGGCTTAAGTTTCTTCTTTGGTTTTGCGTAGGCGTCAAGAGCGCCCTTAGACATTTTCATCATTCCTCCCCCTCAATCCATTTGCGAAGAATCATGTCCTCAAAATCATCCTCTCGGTAAGGGTCATAATCCTCAGATGTTTTGTACTCCTTAAAGATGCCCGTGGGCTTTCCTCGCTCCATGAGCTTCTCAAGGACCTCATCGCCGCTTACGGCAAACTTGTAGTCATTCAAATTTCTCTTTGCTCGGGACTCCTCATCCCCAACTTCTCCGGGGCGTGCGATCTGGAGCTGGTAGGCGAGCGCATCGAGCATGTCCTTTCGGCAGGACTGCGAATTCGGAACGTACTCGCAATACTCATCAATGAAATCTTTGTGGTCCACCCTGCAATGAATCGCGTGATTCATGGCGTAGGGTTCGAGGGAGCGGATGCGAAGCTCCTTGGATTGGTCGGTCGCAGTCTCAAGGGCGCGGACAGGAATAAATCCCCGCTTCTCCATCTCAAGTTTGAGGAAGTGCATGAGCGCTTCCTGGTAATAAACAACTTCAACGGCCATTCGTTCAGGGTTGAACTGAGCATGATGGGAATAAAGAAGATTAATGACCTGGGAGGGGTCGAACCGGCCGACGTCATAGCGAAGAATGTAGCAGTGGTTTTTTTCCGTCCACCCGCAGGTCATGATAACGCCCCGCGACTCGCGCCCCTTTCGCTTCGATTCCTTCCAGCCGGCAAGATCGACGGTGGTAAAGATCCTCATGTTTTTTGGGAGCGCTTCATCAAGGCCGTAAAACTCCAGCCATTCCTTCTTAAAAAGCATATCTTCTGGCGCCATCGGTTGCAGAAGATATTGCGTTGCGAACATGTAGAAACCCTGGGCATGCAGGATCATCTCGATCTGACCTCTCCCATACATCTCCGGCCAGGTCGGCTCGCCGTCCCGAGTCATGTCCTTGGTGATTGCTATTTTGAAGACCTTGTAATGAGGTTCATGAGTCCAGATATAATCAACAAGATCATGCTTCGCCCAACGAGTACCGCAATTATGAATACGAGTATGAGCTCCAGGAACAAGTAGAGAAGTAGCCAGCTTATGCCAGCCAATGGCCTTATCAATGTCCTCTTGATTAGGTTGAAGCTCTTGTCCGCTAAGGTCATCTTTGTTCGCATAGATTAAGTCATCCTCGATGATTAGGTCGTAGTGGCGCGAAGTCGTTGAGCCGCCGATACCGCCGGCCTCAAAAGTTGCTTCCGTGAAATCCTCCGAGCGGTTAATGCAGGCCTCTGAGTTCGACCACCGTGTTTTATTAAAGTTCTCAGGGATAACGTCCGGGAAGAGCGCCCGCATCGCCGGGTTCCTCTCATAGGTGCGGCGAATCAATCCAACCATCTTCATCGAGTTGGCGATGACGTAAGAGGCGACGAGTATCCTTATGTTGGGGCCAAGGTTGTAAAACTTGTCCGAAGGATCGATCCCCTCAGGGTACTCATCAGCCTCTTTACGCGGGAGAGAAATCCAGATCGGGTAGGCGATTGATCCTATCCAGGTCTTTACAAATGACCGGGGCATTGTGATTTGTTTGCGCGGGTCTGAGGACTCAAGAAAACGGCAATAAGTTCCGTGGACTTCCTCAGAGATATCGTCGTAGCCCATGACACTTTTGCAGAACTCGAAGAGCGAGGAAAGACACGCCTTCCTGACTAAAAGGCGCTTCCTCTCATCCATCTGAATGGTTTTAGGACTCAATCGACTCCTCGACCTTCATCTTGCGGGATTGGATGCGCTCAAGGGTTTTGTCCCAGCGGCTTGCCATCTCCTCAGTCACCTCGACGGAGGTCGTGACCTTTTTCGACTCAACTTTGTAGCCGGCCCGATCCAGAATCTCAGAGAGTTTTGCGCCGCGCACGAATTCAGAGTCGGCTTCCTTGGCGAGCTTGATGATTCCATCAGCCGCCTCCGGCGCTGCTTCACGAAACTTTTTAATGACAGGGTCTTGCGCGGTAATGTTGGCGACTTGCGCGGCAAAAATCGCCTCATGCATGTCTTTTTCGAGCGTGGCCTTGCGCGCCTTGTAAAGCTTGAAGCCCTTGATCTGCCGAATGCGGGCCTCGGTGAGCTTCAGCTCTTTTGCAATCCTCGGCGCGGTCCACCCCATCAAGTCATAGGAGAGAACGAGATTGTGGCGGTTCGTTAAACTCTTCGGCTCTTTGACTGGCATACTATTTGTAGTAGTACCTCTAAGGCCTTCATACTACATATAGCGACTTAGCGCAAGGGCCCTTCGGATAGATTGGAGTTGTATCTAACTCGCCCACTAGCACCGCCTAGCATTAGCTAGTTAAACTCGCCCCATCCTCGATCCCTGCGCCGCTCCCACTCCTCTACTCCCCCTTACACGCGCCCTCTTCCCCAAGCACCCACAAAATTTGACTCGTGTAAAGACCTTAAAAATAGGTCGGTAATTGGGGAGGGGTAATCCGCCATTTCAAAATCGCGATGGGGGGTGGCCGGGGTACCCTTCTTAGCGTCAAACGTCCGATAACTCTTTATTATAGGACGTATTAGAGATAACAATGCTAGTGATTATTATAATAAGTATGATATGTAAGTCTATGTATGATAATAAGTTATAATCGTTATGGTTATCCACAGGTTAGGGGCATAAAAATAAATTGAAAATAGTTTGAATAAATGGATAAGTAGATACGTCTAATCTTGCCCTCTCCCCCCTCAATCAATCCTCAAACTACTGTCTAGCCCTACCTATTAAGCACTCACGTGTATATCACCAGTGCTTATATAACTCTCTGACTAACGCTCAATAGACCATGATTAAGCCTGATGACTAACACTGAGATTGACCTATACCGAGGCCTTAGCCGGATGGAGATCGGGCCGCTAATAGCGTTTAAAGCGCAAGTTTTTGGGTCGGGCACGCCCATTTTGCCTAATTCCGCACAAAACTAGATCAAACTAGATCCTATTAAAGGTAATGATAAATTAGTCCGTAAATATATTTGACACGAGTCAAATGCGGGTGTAATATTATCACTGTCCGGCAATTGTGCCGGATAAAACCTAGCGAAGAACAACGGAGATTAAACAATGGATGCAATGACCAAAACGGAAGCAATGCTTAAAGCGGATCTTAACTGGACGGTATCGAGACAGCCAGTCTACGACAATCAAGGGCGAGAGTTAAGCGAGTTTAAGGCAATTACACGCGATGATAACGGCAAGGTGTTTCATATTTCGCGCAACAGATATACACCGTTTCAGAACGAAACACTCTTTAACATCGTCGAGGAAGTCACCGAAACTGGCGCCGCGAAGTATGTTAAGGCGGGTTGCTACAAAGAAGGCGCGTATGTGTATGCAGTTGTGGCCGTGCCGGATGCGAACTTTGAAGTTGTGCCGGGCGATGTATGCAAAACTTACTTAAGGATTAGCACGTCCCATGATGGCTCTAGTTCGATTATGTTGTGGCCGGAAGTGTATCGGCAAGTGTGCTCAAACGGCATGCACGCATGGGTCAAAGACGCGGCACGCACAATTAGCGTGCGGCATACTGAGAGCGCAAAAACGCGCCTTAACATTGATGCCAAGCGTTTACTTGAACGTGAAATCCAGTACTTTCGTACGTTTGCCGAGCAATCGCGTGCAATGGCACAAAAAGAGTTCGACATGCTTCGTATCGATTCCTTCCTCAAGGAACTGTTTGAAATCGAGGACAGCGAGGACGTTAGCGCGCGCACGATGAATCAAATGAGAGACATTGCCTACCTTGCGCGGCGTGGTAAAGGTGTTGAATACGCTCCAAATACCGCGTGGGCTGTCTATAACGGAGTCACGGAGTACGTGACACATCATAGAGGATCGGACGCGGAAAACCGCGCGGTTAGTGCCTTAATGGGTGCCGGGCGGGATTTAAGGGAGCGTGCGTTTGCACTGTTAACACGCTAAGAGATCGAAACGGCTAAGGCAACATGCCTAGCCGTCTAGCGGTAAGGCCGCTACTGACGAGATCAGGCAAAGCGCATAAGGCGCGAAGAAAGGGAAACATACAATGAACACATTAAAACATAAAAACATGGTCAATGCTTATAACGGTTTTTTAGGCCCGATCACCAAAGCGGATATAATGCGGCATATCCCTGATTATTTGATCGGTAAATTGACGGGAAAAGAGCTGGGTCTAGTTATGGCGGCAGTAAACTCTGCATATCATAGCGGTAAACGAATAGCCGGGGCAGATATTATCGACGGGGATGCTATATGGATCAATAAGCTAGGACATATCTACGAATTAAACGATATCGCAACCCTAAAACCGTCGGTGGCATAATCGGTAGTATAAAAAGCAAAAAGGCCAGCGTTTAAACTGGCCTTAGTGCTAACTGATCTTTGAGAGATCACTTTAACGAGTTTGTTTCGATCCACGCTAGCGGCGACGCTGGCGCGATACAACAGCCGCTAATTAGCCAGCGGTCAAATGATAGCAGAGCGGTTTTAATGTGTCAACAGAAAGGGCGAATGATGAAAACATGGCCAACGGAAGACGGAAAAATAGAGTACTCAGAGGGAGTAGGGTTTACGTGGATCGGATTTAAAGCTAATGAGTTAAGAGCTTGGATACGGACAACAGAGTTTTTAAAGCAAGCTTGTGCCGACGATGCCCTACTTTGCAAAATTCTTGATGACACATTAGAAGCGGCTAAGGCTCACGGAAGATCAACACTTTAACTAAAACAAAAACCCGCCCCCCTGTTACAAGCAGAGAAGCGGGGTAAAACAGTCCACCCGGATAGGAGCCGGGCAAACATGGCAGATCATACCATCTACGAAGTAAAGACGACAAGAGTAAGGCTTAAACTCTCTGAGCCGCTACAGTGCATATCCGATCCAGAGACAGCGGTATCTATCCTCAAGAGCATCTACGCGGATTTAGACGCCGATCAAGAGCACGTTACGATACTTTGTCTGAATAAGGCGCATAAGGTCACCGGGTTTAAAGTGTTGTTTACGGGCGGTCAGGATGAATCAATCGTTGATTTAAAGGTGTTGTATCGTAACGCGCTCATGCTTGGAGCGACAGCACTTGTGATTGCCCATAATCATCCAAGCGGCAGGACAGAGCCGAGCACGCAAGACTTGGATATGACGCGCAAGGTTTTGAGTGCCGGAGAGATGCTAGGCATAAGAGTGTTAGACCATATTATCTTAGGCGGGGATCAGTGGTTATCGTTTAGGGAAAAGGGATTGATTTAAATCACAATGACAACACGGGAGAGTAAAGCAATGAAAACTAATTATCAATCCACCTTGTGCGATTGTTGCGGTAAAACAAAAATACAGATCAGTGACAATCGCTTTGTGCGCGGTTGCTTACAGTCATTCTATGTTTGCTATGACTGTTCGCATTTAGACGATAAAAACTTCTTTAAGACCATGCGGAAAACTGAAAAGAGACAATCGAAAGATTTAAATTAAACACGGGAGAATAAGCCAATGAACGCACAAAATAAAGTGAAGCATACGCCGGGGCCGTGGATTGTTGATGGTGTAGATATAACCACAGAAGGTTCTAAAGACTTTGTAACGGTCGCTATTGTTGAAACAAGTAAACCCGTAGAGGTTGTGCACGCCAATGCCCGCATCATTGCGGCGGCGCCGGAGTTGTTGGAAGCTTTGAAGCTAGCGCATAGCCTACTTGAGAATATGCTGGAACAGGAAGAATATGAAGTATCGAGCGAGGTTGGAGAGGCCATAGAAAATATCCAAGAAACAATAATGAATGCCCTTGCCAAAGCTGAGGGCCGCGAATGACTGAGTATTACCTAAAGAAATATGTGAAGTGTACGGCCTGCGACGGCGAAGGCTACGACTACGGACTCAGAAACCCGGTGTACTACAATCCGTGCCGGGAATGCCGAGGCGAAGGCTTTCGGCCCGTCTACATCGAAGAAAGATCGGGAGTAAAACACGTGTTTAAGGGGCCGCAGAAGTAAGTTGCACAGAAAATTGTGCAATTCCAGAAAATTGTGCAAGTGCTTGAAAATTAATAACTTGTGTAAAATAATCCTTGAAAGAAGAGGTGAAATAAATAGAATTGCTATCCCTCGATATGGAAATTAAGAAGAAGTATATTGAGTACCTTGAGGTTCACGAGGAACTGGCCCCCTCAACCATTCGTGAATATTCGAGAATGCTCAATTTGATTTATGATGAGGCCGGATCGCATCCGCTTGTGCCGTTAAGGACACAGAGCGAGTATGAGGATATTATTAAGGCGATTGCGGCACGTTTTACGTGGTCAAAGGGAACGAGATATCGATGCTCGATTCTCTTTGAAGGGTTCGGAGACTATGCATACAGGGAAAGATTAGTGGAGAGGAAGCCTTATACCAATACGTTTCCGAAGGGAAACGGCAAGAGAGTTGAGTTTTTTACAGAGGAAGAGTTTTATAGGATTGCGTTTAATCCGTTTCATTCGATCACGGATTTTTGTATGAGTGTGTTGCTCTGGGATTGCGGAATGAGGAAGAGTGAGTTGATTGAGCTTAATGTTGAGGATGTGGACGTACAGGAAGGCATTGTCAGAGTGATTAATTGCAAGACTGGAGAAGAGAGGTTTAATCCGATTACTCCGTTTGCAAGGGCCGTTATGTCGCTGTATATGTGCATGCTTGGGTTTCAAGGGCGATTGAAGAAGGGTGAGCCGTTGTTTTATAGTCCGACATGGAACCGGATCAATGAGAGTACGCTTGCGAGGCACTTGAAGGGATTTGAAGAGATTGAGCGCCCGGTAAAGGTGTTTGCACATAAATTTAGGCACAGCCTTGGAGGACGTGTCGTGGCTGCCGGCGGCGACCTGAGTCTGGTCAAGGAGCTGCTCGGGCATAAGAACTTGAATACAACGATGATTTATACGCATTTTGCTAAAGATAAGCTAAAAATGATGCATGAGAAATTTGCGAGTTGGAAGTAGTGATTGACTTGAGTCAAATGTTATGATAATGTATCCGGCGATATGGGATTTTTGTCACCAACAGAGCTTGGAAAGAGATTAGGGTATACGCGTCAGCAGATTCATAACTTAATTGTGCGCGGTCTTGTGAAAGTTGAGAAAGTTGGAAGGTACCGTGCGATTAGTGAGAAGGAAGCTGAGCGGTTGGTGAGGAAATTTAAGGGCAAGTATAAAACATTTGAGAGAAAAAGAAATCGACCGTCTTGAAATAGAGGCGCTTATCTGATAGAGTTCGATGCTTTGAAAAATCCTAGCGAGATAAAAAAAGTTCTACGAGTTCTCCCCCTCTGTCTACGGAATCCATTCTGGCCGTCAGGCCAACCTTCGCTAGGTGTGGACATGGGGAGCTTCTTTCCGGTTACACTCAGGGTTCTTTTCTTCGTTAATTAACCAATAGGGATTTTTTATGCAGGGAGTATTGTCTTTGTTCGGCGGCATAGGGGTATCACCGCAGGGCGATACAGGAAATCCCTATGTACTTTTATAAAGTTTATAGGGATAGATAGGGTTGGGATTTATGCCGGATAAAGAGTTGAAGCCGAAAGAGAGCGGGTTTGGCTATTACAATGCGAAGGACTACGAGCCAAAGCCGGATGATACAAAGTGGATTATTGATTCGATATTACCGAAGGGCTTGGGGTTTACGGCGGGGTTGCCGAAGGGAAGCAATTCGCCCCACGGCGGCAAGAGCGTATGGTTTAAGGCCATGAGTCATGCGATTGGCAATAAGGTTCCGTTTCTTGGATTTGAGACTCATGAGACAGGGGCGGTGCTGTCGGTTAACCTGGATGAAACGCCGGACGATCAGATTCTTTATTTTAGGAATCTTTGTAGGAGTCTTGAGGAGGCGAAGAACTTTTATGTGTCAACGGTTACCTCGTCACTTCCCCTCCCGAGCCAGTTCTGTTTGCTAGAGAATGACATTGAGAGTTTGAGGCCGGTTGTTACAGGGATCGATCCGCTACTTAGGTGTATGGGCGGCAAGGATGTCTTGGCATCAAAGGATACGGCGCCGATTATTGATAGGCTGAAGAATGGGATCGCTAAGACAGGGACAAATATCAATATGGTTCACCACAGCCAGAAGAACCCTGAGAGGGATAAGGAATCCTCGGCAACATGGCTGAATGGGTCAGTTGACCTTGATAGCGCCTGGGACTACCTCCATGCGCTCGAATGGGTGCGCGGAGAAAAGGACAACCCGCTTGATCTTGGGTATATGCATGCAAGGATCTTTACCCGGAAGCGGCCCATGTTTAGCGTGTACTATGAGGCGGTAAAAAGAGGCTTTGATGTCATTGGGCTTAGACGGGTACCCGATGAAATCAGGGACAGCTTTACGGCCCGGCAGATTTATGGCCATATGCTCGAATTTCCGGAGGATTCTTTGTATGCAATTTCAAAGAAAAAAAACATCCCAAAACCGACCATTTTGAAGTACGTAAATGAGAAATTTGAATGTTTAAAATTGCTATATTCTGTTAGGTCACAGTTAGAACCGAAAATCGACACATCGTGTCCTAGTCAAAACAGTGAAATAGGACACAACGAAAATGCATGAATCTGAAAGTGATGTAAGTTGTTTGGTATCAATGAACTTTTTAGGTTACGAAAGAGTCTTAAATAAGTTTTGTCGTAACCTAGCACAACAACCCTAAAAGTGTGCTTTCCCCCCCCTATATAAAGGGGGGAAGCACTTTTGGAGTTGTAGGAGGTAGTCTGAAAATGGAAAAAGTGGGCGCTAAAAAACTGAAGAAATTGTGGCTGGTTGGGAAGCGAATTTATTTGGACGTTGATAGCAAGAGTTTTGTGTTTGAGAAAGGGGCGCCTTACAGGCTGTATGCCGATGAATTGAGCCAGATGTTTGTGATTGCGCTGAGGTACGGCATGCTGGATCTTCGGATTGTCGGCAATCAAAGCGATGAGGCTTGGGAAGGAAAGTTTAATCTTAAGCTGGCTGATGAGAAGCAGTTTAAGACATGGTTTGAGGAAGAATAGGGCGATAGTTAAAGAAAGTTATAGAGTGGTCGATAATTTTATTGACACGAGTAAAATGTTATGGTAGGGTATCGATTAAGCGAAGGAGGTAGGGCCGTGATTGTCTCGGGAGGGATTGGAAAGAACTGGAACCGCCGTATATCGGTTTTGCAGACCGATGCATTACCACTTTGCTATCGCGCCAAGCTTTGCGCCCTGCTCTGCTTCCTGCTTTTTTGCATTGTAGTCACCGGGACGGCTCCTGTCTATGCGGATCTCGTTGATTTAAGAGTTATTTCGGAGATAGAGAGTTCTGGGCGTGCGGATGCCAAGGGCGATTACAGGAATGGTCGTCCGCTTGCGCTTGGGTTGTATCAGTTACATCAAGCTGTAGTGGTTGATTACAACCGCGTACACAATACCCGGTATTTGCACCAGGATGCCCTAGATTCAACGATCGCGCATAAGGTGGCAGACTGGTATGTCCGAGTTGAAATTCCCCGCCTTCTTAAGTTTTACAAACTCCCTGTTACGACTTCAAACATTTTAGCGGCTTATAACGTCGGCATCGGCAATGTCCGGCGGGGCCGCATACCTCAACAATACATTGCCAAGTACCAAAAACTAGCGAAGGAGGCGGTATGACAAAAGCGCCGTGGGATGAGTGTAAGCATGTGGAGTATGACTATGACGGGAATGGATTTAAGTTCTGCGTGGACTGTAGTGTCGTGCTAAACGACCGCATTGATGCGCGGGAGTACCTGAGAGGCTGCTATGAGGATGCGGTTTATGACGCATCTCGGGAGGACTGAGCGATGGCGTACATGATTGAGTATAGCGATAGCACGGGTGAAGTCAGGCGTATTGAGAAGCCGTTTACTGATCTGTTTTCAGCGGAGCTTTATGCGCTCACGATTCCGATGAAGTACAGCGTGAGGATTTATGAAGCGGATGAGGTGGGGCAATGAGCGCGTCGGGTATGAGTGAACTTGATTATTACAGGCAAGGCTACCTCGATGCGTGCGAGCTTTTGGAGCGTGAGCTTAAGAAAGGCGTGCATCCCGATACGCTGGTTTGGATTCTCAGGCAGACGGTTATTGCGCGGCTCGGGGAGGCGGTATGAGGTACGAGCGGATGTTTTGTGCGGAGTGCAAGGACTATACGGTGCATTACGGCGTCACGCTGCCGGATGTGTGTATACGGCATCAGCGGGAGCAGGTGGTGATGGATCAAGGGATGTTGATGCTCAGTTCCAATGTTGAGCGGATCGGGAGGCTGTCACGTGGGCGCGTTTGAAGAGCTTGAGAAGGAACCGGCCAAGTGGTGTGTCAAGTGTCGGGCGCTGATATTTCACGATGAGGCGTTCTACAACTTCCCTTCCGGGGTGCGGTGTGAGCGGTGCGGGAAGGATTATTTTCTGACTGAGCCTGGGTTCATTGTATAGGCGCGTAAAGAGCAAGGAGAGCGTATGCGGGAAATTGTTGAGAAGGAGCTAGGCGTTGCGGCGAAGGCTATTGAGCGCGTGATTGTGAAGGCGCAGGAGAAAGCAAGTTTGCAGCAAATGGATCGGTTGAATGAGTTTTGGTCGCAGTTTATGGGTTTTCAGAGTTTAACGAAGCGGTTAGTAGAAAAAGAAAAGGAGGCTTAAGTGTTTCGCCTGACCCCCCTAAAAAATGGTGGCTATTGTTTGGAGACAACGGTGTTACAGGAGTCAATTACGGATCATACGGGTACAACGACGTTTCTTTACCTAAAGCCGGATGATGTGGAGCGGTTGCACAATGAGATTTACCCGGAGCTTTTTGCGATTGATGAGTTGAGGAAGTAATGCCGAGCGTTACGGAGGTCTTGGACTATTCGATCCCGCCGCAATTAGCAAAGTGGTTTAAGAATAATTCGGCGGCCAAGTGCGACAAGATCGGAGAGGAAACGGCGCGAATAGGATCTCTTGTTGATTCGCTGATTCAGCAGGATATCAGGGAGGGTGGGTATGTGCCGCCCGAACATGATGAGCAGGCGCTGAATTGTTTGAAGGGATGGGAGAACCTGAAGAAAGAGCATCCCCTGTTTGTGGCAAGCATAAAAGAGATGCAGATTGAGCTTAGGCATGAAGAGGTTATCGGGCATCCCGATTATGTGTGCGTTGAGGCAGATGGATGGGGCATTACGGACTTGAAATGTACGAGCGGTATACGCTTCAAGAATTATGTGCAGTGTGCGAAGTATGCGCGGATGGTGATGATGTTAAGAGAGTGGTCATTCCCCTCTTTTATTCGCGTGATTAGGTTGCAGAGAGATTCGAGTGCGTATGAGTGGTCGGAGATTAGAGATTCAAAGATGATTCAGTATTGCATGGATCTCTTTGAAAGTTACTACGAGGTGTTTAGGAGTGAACGAGTGTTTAAGGAATATCTTAGGATGCAACTAGAAGATCAACTGTTAGGAGAGTTCTAAATGTTTTATCACGTTGGATTGTTTGGGCAGCCCGGAAGTTCAAAGAGTACATGCGGATTAAGTTTTCCCGGCGTTGAGCAGCATGTGTTTGGGAGTTCGGAAGAATTTACGGCGGTTAATTTCAGTCATCGCAAGGATATTTTGCCGGCGCTTAAGTGGGACTGGATGGATTTTTTGACGGCTGAAGAGAAAGTAAAGCTCTTTGATGAGAATACGAAGGACACGGACGCGGATCAGTTAAAGGTGCTTGGGACGGCCCGAAAAATAAAGAAATATCGCAGGTATGTGATGCAGCTTAAGGATGAGATTAAGAATGGGAAAAGACCGGAATTAAAGACTGTGTTTTTGGATAACGGGACACCTTTCTTTGATCAGTTTAAGGACTATGTAAATGTGGTGCATCAAGCGAAGTTTATTACCAGCGCAGGAAATTATGACTCGATTAAGTTTTCGATGACGTACTCAGAAGAAGTCAGTGATTTCTTGGAGCTGTTTAATTCGCTGGAGTGCAACACGGTCATGAGTTTTCACGTAGAAATGACGGTTGATCAAGAGAGTGCGGCGAAGGTGGATTTCTTGAATGATTCGAAGAAAGGGATTAAGTATCCGAAGGAATTTAATCCCATGATTAGCGGGAAGATTAAGTATGCGATTGCCGGGAAGTTTGACTTCGCGTTCTTTCTGAGCACGGAGGAAAATCCGGGACAGCCGAACAGGTACATTGCAAAGTTGGAGGCGGATTCGGCGAATGTCGGGATCGCTAAAGGTCGTATTCAGCCGTTTGAAAAAGGCGGCAGGATCGAGCTTCCGAAGGGAACCTTTTATGAGTTTCTGGACGGAGCGGTAAGGAAGAAGCTCGCCGGCGGCAAATGAACGAAGAGTCTATCGAAGGGATGCTTGCGGAATTAATGCATGAGGTTGATCTTGAGACGTTGCAGGGATCGCGGGCCGAATTCGTTAAGAGTCTGAATGAGTTTTACGCTGAGCGCGGTTTTTTAAGTGAGAAGCAGCAAGCATCTTTGAGAAAAATTTTCAGGGATGTGTTTTAGGAAACTCGCCGGCAATCAAGCTGGCAAGTAAATAAAAAAGCGGAAAGTAAAGGAGATTTGAGTATGAGTAAGTATACGGAAGAACAGGATGATGTGCAGTTTTCAGAACCGATTCTGGCACAGAAACAGGTGCGCTGCGGGATTTCGTTTGTGGAGAAAGTGGAGTGGAAAAATAAGCATGACGGGCAGACTTACGATGCTTGCAAAGTGACGCTTACGATCTCGGATGACAGCGTAAAGACCGAGCATGCGGACGCCAAGCCGAAGCTTACGATCGAGGATCAATTTAATATTGTTCAGTATCCGTATATGGATAAGAAAACGGGAACGATTAAGAAGCTTGGGAAGACAAAGCTTTATCAGCTTGAGCAGGCGTTCGGGTTTGATCCGCGCTTTCAGGTGAATGGGCAGCCGGTAGAACCGTTTGTGACGAAAAATGGGAATAAGGTTGCGCCAAAGATTGAAGGTGTGAAGCGAGTCATTAATCCTGAGTTCTTTGAGGCGTATTTTACATCGAACGGTGATCCGGTTATTGATAACTGGATTGGGAAGACTGTTTATGCAGACATCGAGGTAGAAACGTCGGAGCAATTTGGCAGCAAGAATGTGATTGCAAGATATACCAAGGCCCCGCTCGCCTGATGCAGATTCTCATAGACACAAGGGAGCGCGATCCCCTCACCTTTCAGTTTGTAGATGGTGTGTCTGTGAAGAGCGAGTGCTTGAATGTTGGTGATTACGGTTGCAGGCACAAAGATGGGCAGATGGATAAGGCTGTCATAGAGAGAAAAAGTGTCGCGGATTTATTCCACTCGTTTACACATGAGTATGAGAACGAGAAGGAAAAGATCATGAGGGCAAAGGCCGCTGGGCTCATCTATGTGCTTGCAATCGAAGCGCCGGCGATTGAGGTAAGGAAGGGTCATGCGTATCGCAAGGGCGGAGAATTGATTGAGGTAAAGAAGCCTGGGATTAGTCAGGTCAGGCAGATTATGACGATTGAGCGAAAGTATGACATTCGGGTGTGGTGGTGCGTTAGCAGGACGGAGATGGCGTTTCGGATTCAGGAGTATTTTCTGGCTCAGGAGCGGATCAAAGGAGATGTTAATGCGAAAACAATTGCGATTTAAAACTGAACATGAGGCCAATAGTGCGGCGAGAAGTTTGGTGAGTGCGGATTATTATGCGGGGATATTTTTAGAGGGCCATGAGTATGTTGTGGAGTTCAGAGAAGCGAAGAGATCTAAGGATTAATGAGTTTGAGGGAATGATTTATTGGGTCATGCAGCTTGGAGCTGAGGAGAAAGAGGGCTTGGAGAGTAAGGATAAGCCGAGTGAGCCGGGAGGGATCGGTGCTGGACTTTAGTAAGAAGTCGCTTGGGCATGAGGGAGCGCATCCTGAACGGTGTCCGAACTTTGGATGTGTTTTAGCCGAGGCTGGGTGGGAGATATATCCAGGTGGAAAAGTGCATTGTTTGGGATGTGGGACGACGTTTGAGTATGGGAGATAGGAGTTATGAAAACTTTTGAAGAGTGTAAGAGTAATCCGGTTTATCGCGTGATTAAGGAATGCACGCTTAATAGCATCAATGATTATGTTCAATGGGGTTATGAGCCGGGAGGGTTTGTTAAGGCCGTGCTTGCAAATGATTTGATGGCGGCGGTCGGACGGGCCGATTCGGAAAATCTGCTTACTCTGCATGCAATTTGTACTTATGTCTACAACGAAATTCCAGGTAATTTGCAAGGCTCTTGGGAGGCGGTTAAAGAACACTTAACGGCTGTTCATGAAAGGTTTTCGAGGGATTAATTATGCGAGGAACAGTAGCAAAGCGTTTGAGGCGGTTAGCATTTAAGCTTGCAGAAGCGGCAAAGGATAACGGGTACGCTGTGCCGGTGAGGCAGATTTATAAGCGGTTAAAGAGAGGGAGATAGAGATGAACGAGCATCAAGACGGCGTTAGCTTTGACGAGAGACTTTTCAAATTTATGGCTGGCATTATGGATCTTGAGCCGAATGAGCGATATTGCCAAAAGTGCGAAACGAAGACAGCGTTTTGTCTCGGAGATAAACAGATTTTTAAATGTCCTAATTGCGGCCTGATTTAACAGAGAAAAGAAAGAGGCGGGATTATATGGAAGAAGCGAAGATTATCGACCCGATTCCGGCACCGGATCAAATGAATGGCGAGAGATATTTTCAAATTAGAGATGTTGGAAGGGATGGAAGCGGGAGCTTTCATTTGTTTTGCGTTTCTAAAATTACTAGCGACGATGAAGTTAAGACAATCGCATCTGAATTGCACGCAAAGGAAATGATGAACCGTGAGCAAATGTACGTTCCGGCATTTTTTAGACGTCCCCCAAAGTGGCGCGATAGTCTTATTGTGGTTGAGCTGAAAAGGATCATAGCTCCTCCGACCAAGTGGCACTTGGATCATGGCAAGAAATACAGCAACACATGGAAGACAAAGCGTAAAGGCCTCCGATTCAAATTGATCAGGTCTTATTTGAAACTTAGTCTTGCCGGAGGGCAAACGGAAATGAGGCAAGGCTATTACGCGGAAAATATCGGGACGCCGATTAACCTTGAGCGTTAAGAAAGAGGCGGGATTATGCGGGAGATAAAGTTTAGGGCGTGGAACAAGAATACTAAAACCATGATCGACTTGCAAAAGACAACGCCGCTAGCACTTCATCCTGATCTGGATTGCGATGGGATATTTATTCCGTTCCACGAAGATTGGCCGGTTATGCAATACACCGGCCTTCGGGATCGAACGGGAAAAGAGATTTACAATGGGGATATTTTGCTTCGGAAAGTTGACGAGAGATACGGGCCAGCAATGTTTAGAGTCGCAATGTCCAAGCGTGGCTTTTGGGCTGTTTACTCCGAATCAGGATTGGAGGGTTTACTTGGCGAGAACAATCAAGTTTGCGAAGTGATCGGAAACGTATTTGAACACCCTGAGCTATTAACCAAGGGATAAGGAGGGGTATGAGCTACAACTGTAAGATTCACGTTTGTGAAGAATGTGAAAAAATATTCACGCAGGAAGAAGTTGAACACGAAGATCACCAAGAATTTGGGCATCCGTGCAAAATGCACCCAAGAAGTAAAAGGTCTTGGCGATGCGAGTCTTATCGTGAAGAGTTCTACCCCTCCCCGCGAAGGGAAGTGTGAAATGGTTTTAATGGTTGATCTAAGTTGTCCTGCACCAAGAAAGGCTTACTGTATCCAGTGCCTTTCCCCGCTGTCAAAGCGTCGCGCCGTTAAGGTGCTTCTGAAGCTTGGCAAGTATGAGCTGGTGCGGCGGGAGAAGAAGATGGTTATGTATTGTAAGAGGTGTGGGTAAGAGATTTGTGGTTGGTGCGGCGTGGAAGCGTAAGACACGCTATCAAAGCGGCTAGGCAGTCATGGCCGTGGAGAGAGCAGGACAGGAAGCCTGCGTAAGAAAAAACTTTAGCTGGGGTCGCGTCCGGCCACCAACCGCAGTTAACCGAGGGAAGGCGGAATGAAACACGAAATTAAATGTATGCCAGAATATTTTAAAGCCTTGTGGTGTGGCGACAAGACTTTCGAGATACGGAAGAACGACAGAAACTATCGAGAAAGAGACGAGGTTGTGATTCAGGAGTTTGACGGTTGCAAATATACGGGCAGAGAAATTGGCGGCTTTATCACCTATTTGACAGATTATCTACAAATCGCTGGATATGTTGTGTTCAGTTTCAGGGAATCGTATCGGCGTGAGCAGTAAAGGATTGCGAGGGCGGATGAGCGAAATCGAAGAGTGGAAAAAGGAAGCTGGAGAGATCCCGGAGGAAACCTGCCCACAGATCGATAAGTGTATTAAGCATCTGAACTGGGCTCAGAAGTGGTTAAGGGACATTGACGCTCAATTATCTAAGGACATTCGCTGGGAGCTTGAATACTGTGAAGATGAGCTGGAGAAAATCAGAAAAGCAAATTCTCAGCTCCGTGATCTGGGTGTTTTCTGGTACGAGAAAGCCAAAGAATTGGCCGAGCGGTTAGAAAAGCAAATGCCTGTTGAGCAACCAATAAGCCCTTAACCACCGCGCCGCGATAAGGAGGGGCAGTGAAGCTAACGATTGAACTGAAGGACGACAAGTTTGAATTTAACTGGAACATTGGCGAAGAAAAACAAGGCGGCCAATGCCCCATGAATGTTTCAACGATGAAACTGTTCGTGAATTTATGCGATAACTTGCACGCATTCATGCTAAATGATCTGAACGAAAAAATCCGAAATATCGGAGCGCGGGCTTGGGTTGAGACTCACCTTGATGATTATAAGGACATGCTGAAGAAAACAAAGTCGTAACAACCCCCGCAGCGTGAGAGGAAGAGATGAAGTGTCCGTTTTGTGGAAAAGAAGCGCTTTGGACTGAAAATAAGGCAATCTATGGCCGGAATTATGGCAAGTCATACATGGCTTATTTGTGCTCTCCCTGCGATGCCTATGTTGGATGTCATGAAAACACAAAACGGCCATTAGGGACGATGGCCAACCGTGAGCTTCGAGAGTGGCGTAGGAAAGCTCACGCAGCAATCGATCCCCTTTGGAAATCTGGGAAGCTAAAACGCGGCCATGTTTACGCGAAATTGAAAGACTTGCTAGGAACAGAAATTCACGTTGGCGAATCAGACGCTGAAATGTGCAGAAAGATTATCGAGGCAGTGAAGTCGATTAGTTGCCAATAACAAAGGAGTCCTATGAGGGAGTGGAAGAGATGGGATCGATGAAAGAAGACTATGACCGGCGTAATGTTGACAGAGAAGAAGCGGAAATGGATTGGTGGGATCAGATGAGAGAAGAACAAATGAATGATTGGGAGCAAGAGGCAAGAGCTGGAATCTATGCAATCTTTGAAAGGCATGGTTGTATTGTCGGAGTACCCTACCGAAGCATCACGACTGAGATTCTTATTTTCTTAAAACATTGTTACGCCAAGGGTGAAGCCGCAGGAAAGATTAAGGGGCTTGAGCGGGGCGCTGAGATCACCATAGATCATCCCTACATGACTGATCCATGCCATGAACCGTGCGATATTTGCGAAACAGTTGTTAGGTATCACGCCGCCCTACGCAAAGAAGCCGAGGCGGTTAGGGAGGGATGATGCAGAAAGTGACGGCGATGTTGTGGCTAAAGGTGTCCAGAAAACTTTGTCCTAATATCCCTTTGGCTGTTTTGCTTTCAATTTGGAACCACATGCTGATGTTAGATAAGCGAATGAAACGAGAGAAGCGGCGGGAGCATAATGAGAAAAGTTAAGATCCCTCTTTCAAAGGTAAAGGAATGGGTAAACTCACCTTCTGGAGTCAGTCTTGTGATCCCCGTTCTTGTAAATTGGCCGGAGCTGCAACTAACAGAAGAACAGAGACTAGAAAACGCTATTGCGCTTGTCAATGGAGAGCGTGAGCCGCATGAAGATAATGCGCTGTTTGAGGTTGAGATTGATAGCCGCAGTTAAACGGGACGGAGGGCGGGATGGAAGATAACGAGAAGATTGCGAGAGAAATTGTTTATAGCGCAAACAGGAAAACTCCATGCAGCGGTGAATACTTTCAAGGCATAACAAGCACTTTAATAAGAGAAATTCATCAAGCCTTGGACGCCAAAGACGCGCAGCTACACGAGGCTTGGAGAACTGGAAAAGATTTCGCAAGACAATGCGACAGATACGCGCAGAAGATCAAAGAACTCGAACAAGCTTTGACTGGCAGAACCGTATCGTGTGAGAACTGTAATCAGATGGGGCGGCAGGTTGCCGACCTGACTGCGAAGCTTGAGAGCGTCATGGCGGGAAACGAGTTCGCGCATGGAGTTAAAAATAAGCGGATTGATGAATTGGAAGCGAAGCTTGAGGCAGCACGGGAGGCTATAGAGAGGTGGAACAGCATTTACCATTTAGGAATTAAATGCAATTCGCTTCCTGATCCTGACTGTGAATACTGCAAGGTTCTCTCCCACCTCTCCAAAGGAGGCGAGGATGCGGCTTGAAGAACAGGTTGTGAGTTTGGAGTTGGCGAAGCGCCTGAAAGAGCTTGGAGTAAAGCAAGAGAGCCATTTTGAATGGGAATACAACCCCGAAAAAGGCAGAGAATGGGAGCATCGCCTTTTACAGCCGCATGATGACAGATATAAATTTCATCAACATTGCGCCGCCTTCACCGTCGCTGAGCTGGGCGAACTGCTTCCGTATGAACCAAATCACAAATATTTTTCCACTAATAATGGAACAAAAGAAAGATGGATTTGTTGGGAATGGGTCGGGGGCTATCAACATCATTATGAAGATACAACTGGTTCTGACACCGAAGCCGACGCACGCGCAAAGATGTTAATCCATTTGATTGAGAATGGGATAGTCAAGCCATGAAGCGTAAACGATTGATTAAGGCGTGGGTTGTTTTTAATGCCGATGACTCTATCAAAGGTATTTACCCAAGCTTTTACGATGCTGAGTCTTCATTTTGTGAAAAGCCATGCTGCAACCAAAAACTTGAGCCAGTTTGCATTATGATCACCCTGCCAGCGAGGAGGAAGAAATGACAACTTGCCCTATCTGTGCGCCTAAGAAAAAGATCGAGAAGCTTGAATACATGTCTAAGACTCTTAACGATCTGCCAGTAATTATAGACAAAATCAACGAACTGATTGACAACCTGAACGCCGGAAGTTGACAACATGCAGCCTTGCCGAAGATGCAGAAAGTCCGTGGAGGTAGCGTTTGGATACTGTGATAAGTGCTTGGACGAACTGAAGAACTAAACACAAAGGAGCCGCTTATTGTGACTAAACCAACATATAACTTAGGTGACTTAATCGACAAACTATCCATCTTAACAAGAAAGATTTATTTCGGCGATGAGGACTCAATAAGTGAGCATCGGTTTTTAGAGCAAGGGCTTAAGTCGTATGGGATCAATGGGAAGCTGGTCACGAACGTCATGAGGATCATGCAGATCAACGCAGAGATTTGGAACCTTGAGAATGAAATTAGGAACGGCGGAGAGTCGAAGTTTTCGCCGACGGAGATCGGGATGAGGGCGATTAAGATTAGGGATCTCAATAGAAAGCGCATTGATTACAAGAATAAGCTCACGGATTTGCATCGACATGGATATAGAGAGAACAAAGTTAATCATAGGTCGGAGAAATAATGGACTGGACGCCTGAGTTACTAAAGGATTACGAAGCGAATCTTTCCCTGCTCTTTGAGGAAGGAAAGATCAACTGCCCTCTTCATCTTTGCGGGGGCAATGAGACTGAGTTGATTGAGATATTTAAGGGTGTGAAGGAGACGGACTATGTGTTTAGTACGCACCGGGCGCACTACCACTATTTATTAAAGGGCGGCGATCCGCAGCGGTTACTTGATGAGATTCTTGGAAAGGAGTCGGGGGTGTGTCAGGGAAAGGGGCGATCGATGCATATCTATGATCCTGAGCTTAGGTTTTATTCCTCGGCGATTGTCTCGGGCGTCTCCCCCATCGCTGCCGGCGTGGCCTTGAATATCAAGAAGAGAGGGCTGAGCGAGCACGTCTGGTGTTTTGTCGGAGACGGCGCGGAGGATCAGGGATCGTTTACGGAGGCCGTTAGGTTCGGAGCAGCCCGCGACCTTCCGCTCACCTTTATCGTTGAAGACAATGATTTATCAATTAACTCAACAAAAAAGCAGCGGTGGCATAACTATCAACCAATTAAAGGAAGGAACATAATCCGGTACAACTATGTCAGAACCTATCCCCATGTTGGCATTGGACGGCACATCACCATGTTCTAAGCGTTGCTCGAAGTGCAAGAAAGATAAAGGGCTTGATGAGTTTCATAATCATACTCAGGCCAAGGACGGAAAGTATTGGTACTGCAAGGTCTGTAAGAACAGTGAGAATGACATCTACTTTATAAGGAGAAAGGTTGTCTATGCTATACAAAGAGTTGTTACATCAAGCAATGCTACGACTTGCTGGGGATGAGAGGGTTGTGTTTATCGGGCAGGGACTTCTTGAGGATGAGGCTTTCTACGGAACGCTTAACGGGATTCCGAAGTCAAAGATGCTGGAGATGCCGTGCGCGGAGATCCTAAGTACGGGAGTGGCGATTGGGCTTGCGCTTACGGGCTGGATTCCGGTGCTTTTGTTTCAGCGCATGGACTTTATGCTGCTTGCGGCGGATCAGTTGATTAATCATGCGGCGTTATTTCCCGAGATGAGCGGCGGGAAGATTAGGATTCCGATGATTATTCGGGCGTGCATCGGAAGCCGGGACATAAAGTTTGATGTCGGAAGGCAGCATCAAAAGGATTTTTCTTCGCTGTTTGAGCCGTACATGGAGGTAACGCCTGCGATTTCTGAGGGTGCCTTTGAGATACCGGCCAAGATGAGAATGACGATTGAATGGAAGGACATGTATGGACAGCCTATTGATTGACAGCCATAAACTGCATCTTCATCCGGAGCGCGTCGCGCAGTGGTCGAGTGCCAGGACGATTGAGGATAAGTTGAGAGTGTTTCCGCTTTATGTGGAGGTCTCCCCTGTCGGGCATTGCAATCACAGGTGTACGTTCTGCGCGGTGGATTATATTGGGTATAAGCCGAGGTCTATTGGCGAAGAGCAGATGAAGGAGTGCTTGTACTCAATGGCTAGAAACGGCGTGAAGTCAGTGATGTATGCCGGCGAGGGCGAGCCGCTGCTGCATAAGAGTATTACAAGGATTGTTAATGCGACAAAGGAGTACGGGATTGATGTGGCGTTTACCACAAACGGCGTCCTGATGAATGAGAGGTTTGTTGAGGAGTGCTTGCATAACGTCAGTTGGATTAAGGTGAGTTGTAATGCTGGAGATGCAAAAACGTATGCGGCGGTTCATAGGACGAAGGAGAAGGATTTCTTCGCGGTGATGAATAATATTAATTATGCGGCGGTCTGGAAGCAGGCAAATGATTTCGACGTTGCTCTTGGCGTTCAGGCGGTTGTCCTGCCGGAGAACATCCATACGATAGAGGATTTAGTTGTTGATGCCTCGATTAACGGAGCTGATTACGCGGTCTTGAAGCCGTACTCGCAGCACCACTCTTCGATTAATAAGTATGAGATTGATTATAAGGAATGGGATGAGGTATTGGGAAGGATTGCCGAGACGCATACGAGTGAGAGCTTTCAAGTGATTTACCGCAGGACTTCGGCGCTGAAAAGTGAGGCTAATTATGGAAAATGCTACAGCACGCCGTTCATGTGGGCCTACATCATGGCGACCGGTGATGTGTATGCGTGCTCGGCCTACCTTCTCGATGAGAGGTTTAATATAGGGAATATTAATGAGCAGTCCTTTGAGGCGATATGGCTCGGGGATAGGCGAAGAAAACTGATTGAGTACGTGGAAAATGAGCTGGATATTTCCGAGTGCCGGCTCAACTGCCGCATGGATAAGGTTAATGAGTATCAGTGGCAGATTAAACATCCGAAAGGACACGATAATTTTATATGACCATCTGTCAGTTGCTCACGCTTCTTTACAAAAGATCGGTAATCGATCAAAGAGAAGAAGATGCGGGCATGTTGGAGAGTTGCTACATCATGGCCAAGAAGATGAATAAGAGACTTTCGGAGTACGCCGGTCTTGAAATTTCCCCAAAAGAAGTTGAAGAAGTTTGGCTTAACGAATTAAGGGTTACAGCAGAAAGGAACAAATGAGCATATCTGAACTGAGCAAGGATCATATTGACCGGATTCTGGACGGCACAAAGATTAATTGGTATGTGGACAGAGTGGCTGCCTGGGAACGCGGAGAGCGGATTGCGCCGGTAACGATTGATATGGCGCTTACCACCACCTGTAACATGGCCTGCGAATTCTGTTATCGCTATCTTCAGCACAACACCTACTACAAAATAACCAAAGATCACATGACGCGATTTCTCGATGACTGCGCTGAGATCGGCGTGAAAGGAGTCAGCCTTGTATCTGACGGTGAGAGCTCGATTAGTCCTGCGTATCGCCACAGTATTGAATATGGCCATTCACTTGGTCTCAGCATGGCAAGCGGAACAAATGCTTACCTCCTACGGGGTGAGTTACTTGACGCAGTATTTCCTAAACTTACTTATCTTCGCGTTAACATTTCCGCCGGAGAAGAAGACAGATACAACGAGATCATGGGCGCGAAGGGCGATATGTTCCAACAAGTTTGCTCGAACATTCGCCAAATGGTTAGGATGAAACGATCAGGAATAAGTAATTGTACGGTAGGAATGCAAATGGTCTTTAAGCCGGACTATGAAGACCAGCTCATTCCCCTGGCCAAGCTCGCCGTGGAACTCGAAGCCGATTACCTTGTTATTAAACATTGTTCCGATGATGAGTTCGGGACGCTAGGAGTTAATTATGGGGACTACGAAAAAACGTATCCGACGCTCAGGGCAGCCGAAGCACTCTCAAATGAGAAGACGGTCATTAAGGTTAAGTGGTCAAAGATCAATGAGTGTACGTTTGAAGGAGCTGTGCGGAGCTACCAGCGATGCTACGGGACGCCGTTCCTACTTCAAATTTCCGGAACTGGACTTGTTGCTCCCTGCGGTATGCTCTTTAACGATCGGTACAAAGAACTCTATCATATTGGGAATATTACGGAAAGGTCGTTCAAGGAGATCTGGAGCTCGGAAAGATACTGGGAAGTTGTAAAGAGGCTGGCAAGCCCTGAGTTTGACGCACAGACCATGTGCGGTTCGCTCTGCCTTCAGCATAGCGTTAACAAGGCTCTCGACAATCACGTTAAGGGAATAAGAAAGATCGAGCCGGCAACCGAAGCGTTTCCGCTTCACGGGAGTTTTGTATGATTAAAAACATGAAGTTAGTCTGTTCAAAATGCAGGATTGATCTTGTTCCTGATAATACCTATTTTCTTTCAAACGGCGATAAGACGGCAACGGTAAAGACGAACTGCTGCGGAGTGAATGCGGTTCTTAAGAATGATAATTGGTTTAGAAAGATGGGGAGACTATGCAAGCATCTCTTAAGCCGTTAGCGATTCCGGAAGAATATAACTATGTCGCGTGCTTCCTAACGCTCGCCTGCAACCTCAAGTGTAGTTACTGCATCAATATTATGAATGATTATGACAGGAGAAAGATTCATCATGGGCGGCCGCCCCTGTCGGCAAGCGACTGGATTAATGCGCTTAATCGTATCGAGGCGCGGGAGGATTTGCCGATTACGCTTCAGGGCGGTGAACCAACGGTGCATCCTGACTTCTACGCTATTGTTAATGGCGTTCATAAGCCCATGGATTTACTTACCAACTGTCAATTTGATATTGATCGTTTTATTAAGGAGGTTCCTGTTACGAAGTTTAAACGCTCGGCTCCGTATGCGTCGATACGGGTTAGTTATCACCCTGAACAGATGGAGCTCGAAGATACCGTGTTTCGAGTCGCAAAGCTTATCTCTTGCGGCTATCAGGTGGGCGTGTGGTCGGTCTTGGTTCCGAGATGGGAAGATCACATTTTGAATTCTGCGAAGAGAAAGTTCGTGGAGGCCGGCATTGATTTTAGAGTCAAGGAGATGCTGGACGGAGGAACGGAGGACGGGACGCAGTGCGGGACGTATAAGTATCCGGATGCTGTGGGGGCGAAGGTCTTGCGTTCGTGCGAATGCCGAACGACTGAGCTCTTGATTGCACCTGATGGATCGGTTCATCGCTGCCACTCAGATATTTACAACCTTCGGAAAGGTATCGGCCACATCATGGATGAGGAGTTCCGGCTTGACCGTGAGTTTAGGACTTGCCATGTCTATGGCGATTGCAGCGGGTGTGACGTGAAGATTACGACTAATAGGTTTCAGCAGCAGAACTGGACAAGCGTGGAGATCATCAATGTCAGATAAGAAGAGAGAGATAAAGATTGAGCGCGGCGTAACGGACGTAAACAACGTGCTTAATCATCTTAGTAATGTAGAGAAGAGTGAGCGGAAAAAGGCTTGGCTTAAAGAGTATTATGAAAAGAATGCAAGGCGAAAGGAAACTAATGATTAAGAATATGCTGCAAGCGGCAAGTAAGATGCTTGATTCAAGCACTAAGGAGCACGGGTCGAAATTTAAGGCAAGGGTTCAGTGCGCGAAAACAATTATAGATGAGATCGTAGCGGGCATGGAGCCGGAGACGGTGGTTGTAACGAATGGCGTAGATAAGGTTCGTAAGTGGGAGCCAAAAGCTCAGCCTGAGCCGAGGACTCCTCAAGAAGATCAGTATCAGGTAATTGTTGAGCACGGAA
>Ga0196964_10000151_pt1 | contig 48117 bp, 64 predicted proteins | sample S1_10metaG_FD_148615 | JGI IMG/M metagenome (GOLD analysis project Ga0196964, IMG submission 148615) | Soil microbial communities from Anza Borrego desert, Southern California, United States - S1_10 | ecosystem: Environmental > Terrestrial > Soil > Desert | place: USA: California | collected...
AGGACGTGGAACAATAATTGAATAAGGAAGGCGGCGATGTGCTCTGTTTCTATTTTCTGCATGGACAATTGTATGTCCATTAAGAATTCCAAGTCTCCAAATTTCCATATTTTCAGATTGAGAAAGCCCAAAATCACTTGGAACAACTCTAAAATGTCCTACAACCAATTCATTTCCATTCATTGTCATAGAGCCACGATTATTGCTCCATGCGTGCCAATCAGTTACCTCATTATTATTTGTACTAGATCCAAAATCATATCTTACTGTTGGTTGTGCTTGATACCAAACTTGTTCACCTTTTCCTCTTGAAACAGCAGCTTGCATATTTGTTAAAAATCCTTCATTTGCAAGTTTCAAAATTCCCCAAGAAGAATACATTTTAACTTCGCCAGCAAACTCACCATGTTCTGCAACGTCAACGGGATGAACAGATGGATCAAAGAAAAAATTATACTGATCCATATTATACAAATTATTTCCTTCAAAAATTGTTCCATCTTCAAATTCGACACCTTGTGCGGCATCAACTTTAAGTTTTGCTCCTTTCGTTTCTTCCCAATCTGCATAAATTGCTGCAATGTTATATTTCATTCCAGTATAAAACCACTGTTCAACTTTCATATAATGTCGATAATGTTCTCCATGTTTGTTCATTAAAAGCGCAAATGAATTTGCAATTGCTTGATCTTTATAATTTGCATATGCATTATGCATACCATCATTTGGCCAAAATACTTGCATTAAAAATGTAACAAGTTCATCAATCTTTGCATCAGCAACAGGAATAATCATATCCGTAGGTTTACGTGCTTTTCCGCGGGCATTATCACGTTTACGTTTGCGGTCAGCGCTGTCATAATTTATATAACCATTAACATCTTGATCAATAATACGAAATCTTTCACGAAGAGAATTTCGCAATTCTGTGCCAACAAAAAGTCTATGCTTTACATGTTCAAGCAATCTCCTATGATTTTCTTCATTCTTGAACGGATGATTTCTTGGAAGTCCTACAAGTGCTTCATCTGCTCTTTTGAGAATTCTATTTGTAGAATCTAAACCTTCAAGTGCTGAATCAAAAGGAATATTTATCTTTTTAGATTTTTTAGAACCGAACATAACAAATGATCCAAAAAGCGCCACTTCTATTCCTTCATATTGCACATACTACAGTAGAGTCTTGATACCCCCGGCCGGAAGTGTCAAGTGAAAGTGACATCATTCCTAAATATTTTGAAATCATTTGCAATCCATAAGATGCACTATCAATGTTATCATCTTCATTCTCTTTTTTTGATGTATCGTAGAGAAGAAGCTGAGTTGTTTGTGCTGTATCATTTTCTGATAGAACATATGTTTTATCTTTCAACCAAGATGCCCATGCAAGAATTCTTTCAGTTTTTCTTCCACTTGCTTCAAGAGGAACAATTTGAATTCCAAGTTGCCTATATTGTCCAAGAAGAAGAGGATAGAAGAATTGCAAAGATGCTTGAAATGCAGTGTTTTCAATTCCTACAAGACTAATTTTCCAATATGTGCAAAGTCGCACCATTTCCCAGAATGTTTGAATTGGATCAAGCTTACCACAAGATGTTTCTACAATTTGCCATCTATTTTCTACAAATCCATGAACTGTAATTGCTGTATTGTTTGCATGAGTTTTTTGTGAGATTGCAGGATCAATAACAATAAAGCCAAGTTCAAGATCACCAGGTACACGTGCAGGGCGAAATTCTATTTCATCAATTCTGATAATTGCCAAGCCTTCTGGCATTGGCATATTCATCATTTCTGCAAACCAACGAGAAAGAAGCCCCATTCGTTTGAATTCTTGAAATTCTTTTGCAAGTTCTACTATTGGGAATTTCTCTGGCCAAAGTGGAGTTCCGTCAGATTTGATTGCACCATATCTGACAGCAAACCAATTTTGATCTTCAAGAAGTTTCTTTAGAACACAATCATTGCTGATGAGATTTCCAATATAGATTTTTGTATGGTCCCTGGCACATGCTTTGAAGACTGTGCCATAGAGCCATTTGATGAATTTTTTTCTTTGTTCTTCTGTATTAACAATTTCATCATCTTCAACGTCATCACATGTAAGATCATCAGGTCGATTATTATCAATATTTAATCCACGAACCTGTTGACCAGCACCAAGTGCGCGGATGATAACTGTTTTTGTATATGGTTTATTAAGATTTGCCCAGCATGTCAATTTAACAATAAAAAGTCCTTCTGTTTCATTTTCTTTGAGCCATTCTTGTTCTCCATATACTGCTTTGAAATTATCTTGTTTGATAATATTAACAATATCCCTAACTGCACCTTTTGCAACAGGTCCAGTATCTGTCAGATAGACAAAGAATTTCCTTTTTGTATGAAAAATCTTTTTTGAAATTGCAACTTTAACCATTGTGGTCTTTGCGTGACCACGAGGCATTGCAATTGCTTGTTGTTGAGCTTTAGGATCTGTATTTAAATCGACTAGTTCAACATGGAAATTTGGTACATCAAGTTCAAGTTGCTCCGGTATTGCAAACTGTATAAAAAATTCATTATCAACGGCAAGACGAGCGCGCAAATCGCTCGCATTAAATTGCGCTTGTCCAAGATTACGCTCTAATAAATCAGTCTGTGCTTCCGTCAAGTTCCTTTATATCCCCCAGCCCAAAAGCATTATCTATTTTTGGTTTCTGCGGATCAAGAAGTTTCTCGATTTCCGCAGGATTTGCAATATCAATTGTCTTTCTGTTGTCTTGCGTAGGAAGAAGTTTAACACTTTTGGAAGTTGCTGCTTGAATTTCAGTTGCAGCTTCTTTTCCAATTTGAGTAAGTTTGGTAATAAATGTCTGATTAAGTGTAATAATTGCTCTTCCGCCCTGGTCAGCAGACAGGGCAGCATTCCCAAGCATTCCACCTTTTCTATTTGCTTTATTCGCAACCATTGCTGCTCTAAGAGCATAATCAGCATCTGCACCAAAATTCAAATGCTTATGCACTTTCTCCCATGCAAGTTTCTCAACACCATCAATAAGATTATTTGTCTCTTCATATTGCAGTCCAAGTTCTTTCTTTTTTGCTTCAATGATTTTAATAAATGTCGGCATTTGCAGAAGTTGAGAAATCCGCTCCTGCGAAACTCCAAAAATCTTCGCAATTTCTTCCTGCGAGACCTGGCTAACAACAAGTCCTGCAATTCGTTCAATGATTTCATCATCATTGAAGTCAGCAGATTGTTGCGGTTTTTCGTAAGAAGACATTTTCCTATGCACTTTCTAGGTCCTTTCTAGCGGCAATGCTCAAGAAAGTCAACAAAGAAAGGTGCAACAGGTTCCCAGAGGGTGCAACTTTGTCCGTAATTCTCACGGTTATCTTGATTAGATTTAGAATATTTGAATTTAGCATTAATAGAATGATGGGGAATAAGGGAGATGGTTTTTTATAAGAAAAAATTTAGGAGTCCCATATTTACGCTACGCGCGTAAATATTAAAAAGGGGGAATACCCTCCCCCTTGAAAGCGCGCACAGAATATTGAGATAGTGGAGAAGGAAGAAGAGGCGAGAAAGATAAACAGGTTTCCCGCCTCTTTCTTGTTTATCTAACGAGTAACCTTGCGAGCCTGCTGATTGCAATAGATATGAGCGAAACCGTTTTCCGCTTCCTGTAAAACATGAAAGCGGAAATCCCGTAAATCGTTTTGCTTCCTCTCATGTTCCAGGATTAGGCCAGCAAGGCGAGAGATTTCACGATAGTCTGTATCAATCTGCTCATGCACCATTTTAAGCACGAGGCGGGTCGCATCTTTGATTGTGTAGATTTCACGGGTCATTTGCATTTCCTTCCTGTTAAAGTCCAGTGTTTCAGTCTCTCACAAATCAGCAAACAAATCAATTCTAGAAAAGAATGTGGGGCAGATTTCTCCGCCCCACAATTGAAGCCAGATTTTCGAGGTTAGAAGTTGATATCCTCGATTTCCACATCCGAGCTGGCCGTGTCACGGGTCTTAAGCCAATGCTCGAAAACTTCCGTGCTATCACCGTTCTGGCGAGCCTGAGCTACTGCACCATTCAGTAACTTGACCCACACTTCATTCTTCACCTTGGGGAAGTTTGCTTCCGCAACGCTTTTGCTCATCAAGCAATCCTTGAGCGCATTGACGGAAATCTGCAAGCCACGTTCATCAAGAACCGCCTGCATCTTCTTCGCATACTTCTTGTAAACAGCGTTGTCCCCGCCATCTCCACGGCCAGAAGCCATAAATTCTTCAGGAGAATACGGGAGGCGGGTATTCCGTAGCTCGGCCAGATCAATTCCATCAATCTTACCGAATGTGCTACGGACCTTCTTCTCATAACCATCAAGCAGAGACTTCTGAATGAAATCTCGACCCTTTTCCGCTGCGGCGATTGTCTCGATTGACGGAACCGCCAAACCAACAATCACGTGAGGAACGCGCTTCTTATTGCCGCTTTCCTTGTCAGTGATCTGCTTACCGATTGTGAAGATATACAGATCATGGGAAGGCTCGAACTGCACCTTTCCATCATCCGTCCGCTTGAAATTGTCAACAAGCGGAAACTTCTTCTCGTCTGCGACGAAATGCTGCAAAAGGCTGAAACCTTCCTGCAACTTCTCGCCCGTGAAATGTGAGTTTTCAACATCTTCCAGAGACTTTGGAAGATCGTTTTCCGTGGTCTGTGGCTGATTTGGCTGTGCAGTCATCTTTCTAATTCCTTTCTGTTGCTGGCCGAAATGGCCGACTTGCGAGTGTCGCAAATCTCTAACGTGTTGGCAAGAAAAAGGTTTCGAGTGCAGGGGAAGAAAGGGGGAAAATATTTTCACTTACAGATGAAAAAGGACTTGACAAAAGCCAGGCTTTCTGATCCCAGGACGTTAAGAATTGGATTTTAGATAGATTTTAGATCCACATTTTTATTTGTGTTTATCTGACGGAAGAGCATTTAAGAGTTTGAACCACAAAATAGAATGCAGCAGCGCAAAAATTTGTGAAAGGATGAGAATTTCCCAAGAATACAAAATGGTGACATTTCCTCTCACTTGTGACCGGGGAGGGGGGCTGGTGGTTTCACACATTCTCAGTATGTGAAAGGAGAGATGAAAGTCATCCCACAAAGAAAAATATTGATGAAAGCAAAGAATAGAAAAATGAAACATAATTTTGAAAATGCCAAAATTTTTGGGTGGGGTTAAAAGTTTTGCCCGCTAGTCCTAGACTATTCTATCAGCATCAAGGAATTTCACTCATAGTTACACAGACACAGAATGTCCCATACCTACCGACCCCCTCCCTCCCCCCATCTGGGAGTGAAATGTTAGTGGCGTGTTATTGAGAGGAAATTCTCGTGACTTTCCTGCTAGAACTATTTTAGTAGAAAGAGAAATAATTCTTGACAGGATTGTGGTTTTGTGCTCTACTGGCATGATGGCTGGAAACCTTCCAGTCGCTGGAACGTTTACAAGGGAGATAGAAAGATGGCACGTACAAGAAAACAGATTGTTGATTTCCCTGCATTTGGAACAATGGTTCTGACAAGCAGGGATGCAAACAAGGATCAACCTATTCTGTTGAAAGATGCAAGAAGATTGTATGATGAAGGAAAAATTGCTCAATTGATAGGTGGAGGATTACACAGGGAACCTGCATTTCAAATGCAATATACTAGAGAAGACATTATAAAAAACAGGGAAATCCCTTTCTCCAATGAAGTCAAAGAATGTATCAACAGAGCAAAGGAAGTAATGGCTGTACGTAAAATGCGTGACTGGCGTTAGACTGATTTCAACTGAAAGCCAGAAGGAACCATGACAATGCAAGTGAAATGGATCATGCCAACAGGTCGTGAAACTACTATCGAAGTAGATATAAAAGATATGTTTGAACGTTATACAATAGAAGTTAAAAAAGAACTTTTAAAACAAAATCAAAAAATGGATCACCCAGGTGACAGACTTTGGCTTATGGAAGGTTTTGTTTTTGACCTTCCACCCGAAGTTGTTGCTGAACAGATTATTTCTTATGTGAGGAACTAATCATGATCAATATCCTCTCCAATGCAACAGATCTAAATCTTGCAGTCTTTGCTTCTCGTCTTGCTGAAGACTTTCAGCTTGACATAACCAAAATTCATTGTCGAAAAACTGGAAAGATTATCGGATACCGTACACAGGAGGAAATCAGCCTCCTGTCTTCTCTTTATGAAGAAGAGAAGTTAAAGGGACTTTCTAAGCATCTCAATCTTTGTGACAGCATTAGTCCAGCATATGCACATATTCAGCCGGAAACATTGAACAAACTTGAAGACATTGATCCGGTTGGATTATTTGTCTACTATGTTAATCTTCTCACACGGCAATTCAATGAATGTGTGACCATGAAAGGAAACAGAGTTTTCATCTCTGTTGAAAGAGAAAATCAATTCAAGAACAGTCTAGTTCTTGGTCACGCTTCTCTTCTCAATGTTACCAATCTTGAGAAGATCAAGGAATGCAATAACAAACTTCGTTGGCTTCTCACACTCAATCTTCCCAAACATAAATTCTACATGGTAGACATAACAGGTGCACTTGATTTTGTCTCACTAACTGAGAAAAACACAGTCACGAAACAAATCAATTATCTCCGTCGCAATAAAGGAATTGTCGAACAACGTACATTGAAACATGCAATTCAGTCTGCAAATGAAACTGGTAAGATTGTGGAATTTACAGTCTTCATCAGAGAAATTATTGCCCACTATCCAGATTTATATAAAGAAGATTTTGTAGCTCATTCAGATGGAAAGATTGCAAATGTCACCAATCAAATCAACCATCCTGAATTAGGTAATATTAGGAGCGGGACAAATGCTTTTTATGATCCAAAAACAAAACTAATATACAATTCAGCTGAAACAATTCCAGCAATTCTAGGTGTCACTCTCAGAGATTTCGACACTAATCCTATCATGCCACATGAACTATGCAATGAACGTGGATTAGATTGGATCATTTCCTATTTCCCCAAAGCTTTCAAGCGTTGTAAGGATCATATTGCACGGAATAAGATGCTTGGCTTCCATGAAAATGAAGGCATTAATCGTGTCTTCACACGTGGAAATAAGACTGATGCAATCAGCAATGAATTCGCACAGTATCTGAAAGATGTTGCACAGATTGTTGCATCAAAGAAAACCGCACGTGAATTTAATGCGACAAAGAAAGCAGTTCTTGCAGCAGAAAGAAAAGTCAAACCGCTTGATCTTTCTGGTCTTGAAGCTGCCGCAGATGCATTTCTCGCATCAAGCCTGGCTTCACAGAAATCAGATAATTCCACAGTAAAGGAAATAAAGCCCTTGACATTTGCTCTTGGGGCGAAGAAAATCGAAGATCAGACAGAAGAGAAGAAAACTTTTATTCTCGACTTTGGAAAGAAGAACTAAAGCAAATGTCACAACGTCGTAATTTCACACAAGCTGGTTTTCCACTCTACAAGAAACCGCCGCGTCATAATGGAAAGATGCGGCGCTTGCAACGTCCTAGAATTACCCCTGATTTGCTTGAGGCACTTGGTAGGGAATTTCCTACTATCAAAAGAATACGACATGAATTTGTTGTTTCACACAATGCAGGTGAAACTGAAATTTCAGTTCAAGAAATCAGAGATTGGAATATTATTTTGTACTATCTTGAAAGAACCTTAGAGTTTGGTAATGCACGCGAAAAGAAAAAGACACAAGAGAAGACTGAAGCAATACCTCAACAATTCATGAAGAAAAGGAACTGAGTCATGCAATTCATCATCAAGAAAATCGAGAAGCCAACAAGTCAATCAGATAGTTCCGAGGTAATCCCTTCTTCTCCTATTCCTTCTTCTATTCTCCCCAAATCAATCTCCAAAATGACTGATTTTGCTGATGCAATGAGACAACTTCAAAAAAACAAAGAACAATCAACTATGCCTGAAGCAGAAACAAAATCTACTAATCTTCTCATTCCCCCGTCAACCACAGATTTTGTAATTCCCAAATTAGCACCACTTTATAAGTTTAAATCTCCCACAGTTGAAAATCTCAATGGCCCGTCGCCAAGTGGTAAGGCAGCGGATTTTGGTTCCGTTATCGTAGGTTCGAGTCCTACCGGGCCAGCCACTTCTGAAAAGAAAAAATCTTTTGCAGAACTTCTTGCCGAAGCGAAGGAAAAGAAATCAAAAGAACGAACCGCAGAGCAAATCTATGGCGATGCCAAAGGAATGCTCAAGGTTCTTGGAAAGAAGGATGCAGAATTTGCGAAACAGAACACAACCCCATTTGAGCTTCCTAGGAAGCAACTCTCAGAGCTTGAAAATCGAGTTGAGGCGGAGAATAAGAAAGAGAAAATCAGCGAAGAAGAAACACCTCAGTTCATATCTCTTCCGGATACTTTACCTTCCAGGAAGGATGATGCTGCACCGGATGACAGTCAAGCAAAAGCAATTCTGGAATTGTCGTCTGAATACTATGGTTGTCTTATTGGAGCGGCAGGAACTGGCAAGACTTTTACGCTTAAGAAACTTCTCAAGAAAATCGAAGAAGACATCCCCTCCTATTATATCGAAGACCCACAGACCAACACCAAATATCTCGCCCTATCTATAAGATTTCTTGCATTTACTGGGCGTGCTGTTCAACAAATGAAGCGCCAACTTCCTAGAGAACTTCACAAATATTGTGGCACAATTCATGGTGAACTTGGTCTTCGTTATATGCCTGTGTATGAAGAATATTTCGATGAAAAAGAAAATCGTGTAAAAACAAAAATGCGTTTCGAGCCCACATATCATCGTGGCAACAAAATGCCAGCAATGTATTATTTCTTCGATGAAACTGGTATGCTTGCCTGTGATTTATGGAATAAATTGATGGATGCAATGCCATCAGGTGCGCGAGTGTTCTTTGTTGGTGATATTAATCAGCTTCCTCCTGTCTATGGTCGAAGCGTGCTTGGTTTTGGAATGCAAAAGTGGCCAACATTTGAACTTACTACTGTCCACAGACAAGCACTTGATAATCCTATCATTGCAAATGCACACAAAATTCTTCAAGGTGTTGCTCCTCAAAATTATCCTGGCCAATTCCGTCTTGTTTCAACACTTGAACTTGCTAAATCTTTGAAGATCAAAGATCATCCTGATGGCAGCACAGCTGCACAGCAAGGTTTTCTTGCGATGATCAAGAAGATGTATGTGGAAAAATTGTTTGATCCATTCCGTGATGCAATCATCACAGCATACAATGATGGAAATTGTGGACAAAATACACTAAATACAATTCTCGCTCCTTACTTCAATCCTCCTGATAAATCAACAGGACAAGGAGTGCGGATTGCAATTCAAACAGGAATTGCCAGAGTTAACTATGCTCTCGGCGATAAAGTGATGCTTCATGCAAATGACAAGCAGACAGGATTAACCAACGGTCAAACAGGAAAAATCGTTGGGATCAATGTGAATGGAATGTATAAGAACACTGGTGAAACAGTGACACTTGCACAGCTTGAGAAACACAAAAACGTCGAAATTGATGATATCGACTTCGGAGCAAATCATGGAAAAGATCAGGAAGCTGAAGAAGCCGAGCAAAGTAAAGAAGAAAGTGAGGCGTCTGCTAGTCAGAGACAATCGTCTCACATTGTCACTGTTGACTTTGATGGAAAAGAAGTCTCTTTCTCAACTGCTGGTCAATTTAGAAAGCTCAGTCTTGCATACGTTATCACGTGTCATAAAAGTCAAGGTGGAGAATATCCGACTGTTATCATTCTCGCTCACTCATCGCAGCATAAACTCCTTTCGCGTGAGTGGCTCTATACTGCTGTTACTCGGGCGCAAGAACGTGTCTGCATCATTTACAATTCCCGTGGACTTATGCAGGCATTGAACACACAAAGAATTAAAGGACGCACACTTGCAGAAAAGATTCAATCCTTCCAAGAGAGCACGAAAGTGTTGCCGGGAATGGAAGACAATCAGATCCGTCCGAATCTTCCTGATAGAAAAAAATTCTCTCCGGAGTATTATCCTGCAATTGATGTAGGTGATCAGAGGAGGTAGCGCAAATGGAAATGGATATGGAGAAACTCTATAAAGATTTGTTGCCAGGTCAGAAGAAAAATTTTCTTGATGGTATCATAAATGGACTTAATAAACTTGAACGAGATTATGGAGTAAATAAAGAATTTATTGATCTGTTGAGGCAAAAATATCCAACTGTGATGGCAGATGTAGACAAACAGAGAGAGAAAATGTAATATGTGGCAGAATTGGGCAATCTTCTATCTTTGGTTTCTTGGTATCATATCAACATATAGTTTTTATAATGTTTTAAAAGAGAAAAATAAATCTCCATATGGAGTAGAAATAATTTTATTTTTATCTATTTTGTGGCCGATAGTTATGTTCCTTGTCGTATGTCAAACATGTATTAACACTCTGAAAAAGGAATATCGCAATGTCCCGTAAACAATCAACTGAATGGGACTATACAGAAGATTTCAAAGGTCGTGATTGCAAAGAACAAGCAAGAAAGATTGCACGCAGATATATCTTGGCAACAGGATGTCAAGTAAAGATAGAACTTACTGAGTTTGGATGTCGCCTATTGGTGAAGCATAAAACAAATACTTTATTAACAACTGATATTCCCCTTATCAAATCAAAACAATCGTGAAATTCTTGCAGATTTCCCTTGACATTTCGATTTCGATAACCCATATTGGCCTATGACCACAGCAAAAAAATATAAATTTCTAATCGCTTATGCAGCTTGGGGACAGGAAGCAATTGATAATTCTTATCGTTATCTTCTTTGGTCGCTTAAATTTCCTGGAAATCTTGATGCTTTGAAAGAACATGATGTTATCATCAAACATTATGCTGATCCTCCTCCATATTCAGGAAGTTATGATGTCAATATTCAACATATGATTTCTTTCCAGCAACGTGCTGCATCATGGGCATTTGCTGAAGATAGATATTTGATTTGGCTTTATCCTGATACGATGCTTCTGCCAAATTCTCTTTCTGAAATTCTAGAAGCGATTGACTTTGGTTATGAATTTGGAATGTATCAAGGTGTGACATTGTGGCCTGGTGCTGCAAATGCATTGATTGATTATGTTGCATTACATGAAAAATATCAATTAGGTGAATTTTCTAATTCTTATCTTATGTATCAACTTATTCAAACATACATTCACCCAGTTTCAGAAACAAAAAAATTACTTTTTCCGCAAAAAGGAGATATGTTTACAATTAGAAATAATTGGCCTCTTGGAATTTATTCAGACATAAATGGCATCTTCAGCATCAATGCATTCCATTCAAATCCAATTTTCATCAAGCAACGTAAAGATGCAAGTATTTGCAAGACCCCTCTTGATGGCGATTTTGTATATCATGCTGGACTTGCAGATACTATACCATATTGGCCTTCAAGATTTACTTGGTTTGAAATTGCAAAAGCAGATAAAACACAAGGATGTCTTGCAGAAGGGCAAACATTTGGATATGAAGATTTGCTTAAATGGGCATTTACGCATGCAACGGATTGGAATTTAAAAACATTCGCTAGAAATCAAATTATTGGAGTAACCCCACGATTGAAGAGAGAAACTCTGATAAAATTCGAAAAATATGATTTTATTAATTATTTTGATTTTGGTGATATTGTTAAATTTAACAGAAAAGAGGCAGGATATAAATGCGTTACAAGTTAAAACCTGCAACACAAGAAATTCGACATTTCTTTGAAACTGCTGAAGAAGCAGATAAATTCTATAATACATGTGAAGAACCATGCCTTTCTCCAAAAAAAGAAAGACATGGAAATGAATTTCGTTGGGTTGTTATTGAATTATATGAAGATGCCTGAAGAAACAGAAAAACTTGTCTGGCGACGTTTCTATGAGAAGCATTCAAATCTTCAAGGTATTGCACCTTGGAAAAGAGTAGAAGTTAGAATTAATGGAGGCGTTACTTATATTTGTTTCTATGAAATTACTGATAAAGAATTTGAAGACTACACATTCATTTTTACATGCAATCCTTCTCATTATGAAATTCTATCTCAATGGCTTGGAAAACATTTTCCTAATGAAGATCTTGCAGAGACAGCACAACTTGAATCAGTAAATGGTAAAGATGCATCTGATGGTTTCGTATTAGTTTTGCCAATTAAAGCCCATCCAGGACTATTGTTGGCAGCAATTCCAGAAAAAGGAAAGGGACATTAAGATGAAACTTAGTACAGTAGATAATATCATGTTTTTCTGTGGAGCATTTATCATGTTCAGTTTTGCAATATTACTTTTAGCTATTGCCCGCCATATTTATATGTGCGGCTTCATATCTGTTTGTTCTTAAAGAAGAGAAAGGATCAAGTATCATGCTTTACAACGACGAGCGAACTGTTGTTCTCATTGATGGCAGCAACATCTTCCATCAATTGAAGCAAGTTGGGTTGAAAATTGATTGGAAAGGCTTCAGGAATTATATGTATGAATATGCGAAAGTTATTCGTATAGTCTATTATACTGCTGTCCATGAAGATAAAGATACTGGACATCAGTCTCTCAGAAAGTTGCTTGATTGGCTTACTTTCAACGGATTTGATATCCGTGAAAAGGAAGCTCGTAGCTTCACCGATCTACAAGGACGTACTTTCCGTAAAGGAAATGTAGATGTTGAGATTGCTGTTGATATCATGCGCTATGCAACAAATGCTCGCGCAGACAACATCATTCTTATGAGTGGTGATGGTGATTTCAGTTATGCGCTTGAGCACGCAAAAGTCAATGGTGCAAGAATTGGAATTATTGGTATCAGAAAGAGTGGTGGAGTTGCAGAACAGTTGAGGAAAACTGCGGATTATATGCTTGATTTGCAAGAGATGGATGTTTCGTGGATTATGCCAGTCACGGAAACAACTTCTGCACCAGGTCAGTGAAGGAAGGATATTTCAAAATGACAAATACATCAATGCAAATTTCTCCTCGTTGGCAGAAAGTGATTGAGAACATTATTTGGAGAGAAGATCCAAAGAAAGGATTTGACTCTCTAATTAATGTTCCTGGAGATAGAGGAGGTTGGACAAGAGCGGGAATTTCAACTCCTGAAGCAATCAGATTTTTTAAATTTGGCAGTTATGACTATTTGAAACAACTCACAAAAGAAGAAATTATTGAATATTATTGGTCTGAACATATTGTTCGTCCTAAATTTGACATTCTTCTTGAACCTCTTGATGAACTCATTGTTGACTTCAGTGTCACATCAGGAAGTGATGATGCCACGAAAGCATTGCAGAATGCACTCAATTCTATTTCTTTTGGAAAAGGATTTACAAAATTGAAAGTTGATGGTGTTTTTGGTCCTGTGACAAGAAAAGAACTTGCAGATTTTCTATATATTTCTGCACTTGGTCAAACAAGAAACACAACTCGTATGTATCAATTCATACGAGAATTCACTCGTTTTCGTGTGAAGCATTATATCAACATTCTTGAAGATCAACGTGCAAAGAAGCCTGATCTTCCTATTGGATCTGAGCAATGTCAGATCAAATTCATGGAAGGTTGGTTTGAGAGAGCATATAGCTTTTTGCCGAAGGATTGAAGAAAATGAAATCTCCAATGGTCACGATTGCTGATTATATTCCAAAAGAAGAGAAATCTGGCTATTCAGATTTGCAAGTCATGCAATCAGCTGCTGGATATTATATTGGAACAGTATATAAAAATATAGAAAAAGATGGTTCAGTTTGGTATGAACCTGGTTCAAGAGATAGTGATTATTTTAAAACAAGAGAAGATGCAGAGAAATATCTTAAATATCTTCAAAGTGAAAATGAAGAAGAAGCTCAAGATGCATTTGATAAGTTGAGGCTTACTCCATGACAAAGAAATCTCTTCTTCCATACAAAAAACTTGTTGAACTTATCAATGATGAACGAGATTGCATGAAGAACATATATTATACAATATGGAGTAATTCTGAAAAAGGAAAAACAATTGTAGAAATCTATTTTTCTGCACGTAGTCATTTAAAAGAAGAAAGAATTGCAGAAGCTACTTGGACAGATCATATTCGAGCATGGTTAAATGGAAATTTATATTGGGCTTGTAGTCATGTTAATTTTATAGATTTACGTCATGGTTTTTGGATAGCTTGTAATGAAGCAAAAGTAGCAAATTTCTGCTCTTCTGAAATAGAAAAATATTACATTCAAGAGCAAGAAGAAAATGTATTAAGGGGATAAATATAATGACAATTCTATCTGATATGGAACTTATTCAAGCAGAAGAAATTCCACCTAAAACATATCTTGATGGATTGTATTATCTTGATATGGCTTTTATGTATGAACATGATTTAGCTAAATCATCAGATGCTCTTGATATTTATGCTTGTTGGAAACGTATTAATAAATTAATAGAACGCGAAGAAAAAAATTGTAAAGTATGATAAATTTTATGCTTGACTTCTGCCTTGCAATCGCTTAGGGTCGGTGATATGAAAGTGAAAATCCTCAAAGATAACAGAGCACGCAAAGCTCTGATTGATTTTGGAAATCTTGAACTTGGAAAGACTATGGAGATATTCGTTGATAAAGGAGATGGTGAGAATTTTGTTCAGCGTATGCGTGTGAGAATGAGTCGTGTGAGAGATAAAATTAAACAAGCAAAGAAAGTTCCTGCGCAATTCACCATGAAACTTGAGAAGATTGAAGCTGTGATGCATAATGGAGTTGAAATGGATAAAGTTATTTTGAAGAAAACAAAAAATGGTTTGACAGATTTTGAAGATTTGCTTGCTGATATTGAACCATTTGAAGGGCTTATCAGCAATCCTCCAAAGAAAGCAAAGGTAATTTAACATGCCAACACTTTCTGAATTGATTGCTCAGCATAAAGCAAAACAAGCATTGCAAGAACAACAAGTTTCAGTGACACAAAAAGAGGAGAAGAAAGATGAAGTAATCAAAAATCCAACTAGCAGTCCTCCGGTAAAGTTAAATTTGTCGTTTGTTCTTGAGAAAAAATCTGAACAGACTAAGGAAAACCTTCCTGGGCCTGAACAGTCTGTTACAGGTTCTGCGGTTTCTTCCCCACCTACCCCCGAGGGAACCGCAGTTTATCCATCTGATCTAAAAGAAGATGTAACAAGTATTTTAATGACGGGAAAAGAAGTTATTGATAAAGGAGATTTAGAAGGATTTAAACAAACACTTGATATGATCAAAGAAGCATATACAAATCCAAATATCGGCAAATTGTCAGATCCAAATCTTATCATCAATGCAATGAAAAGTCTATTACTTGAACTTAAAGCTCATCCTGAATTTGTTAAACTTCTTCTTCCTGAGCATGTTGGAATGCTTGTGAGGACACTTAGAGAAAGTTATGGAATTGCAATTAATATGAAAACAGAGAGAAGTAAGAAAAGAAAAGAAAATAAAAAAGATCTTGATGATTTCAAAGCTCTTATTGGTGACATTGGACCGCTTTCTGTCTGATGTCTGCGCCTTTCACTAACTTTAATCTTCCTGGAAATCATCTTCGTATTTCCCATTCATCTCGTTCTGTACTTAATAATTGTAAACGTAAATTCTATTTTCGTAAATTCTTTCCAGAACCAATTCAAGATATAGAAGGTTCTCTGAAAGCAGAACTTGGCAAAGCATTGCATACAGGTTATCAACATTTTCTTTCTACATCTTCTGATCTTCCTATGGATGAAAGAATTGAAGCATCCGTATGGGAGTATATGAAGAAATATCCTATTCATATGTGTCAATCTCCTAATGATGCAGCAAGTCTTGAAACAGGATATGCTGTATTAATGGAAATGATTTCAAGCAACAGCATGATCGGATATGAACTTGCAAAGATCAAATGCCTTGATGGGGAAGAAAGATATGCGATTGAAGTTCCATTTGAGATTATACTCGAAGGATATCAACTTCCCGGAGGCATTACTGTTTCGATCACTGGTTTCATTGATGCAATATTTTATAACGCAAAAGAAGATCTCTATCATGTTCTTGACATTAAAACGTCTGGGCGTAACGCAAGAGATGGAGATTTCAGCCCCCTTTATCAATTTAACGAGCAATGTGTCTCATACGGATTTGTGCTTGAATATCTACGTGGAAGAGCGATCGAAAACTTCAAAGTGATGTATTTGCATTGCAAGGTTGATATGAAAGAACCAAAAGCACTTCTGTATGAATTTGATAAAGGTCCACAAGATGTGCAGAATTGGTATAATTCACTTCTTGTAGATTTGATGAATATTAGAACATTCCTTGAAATGAATTGGTTCCCAAGAGATGCAACAGGAAACACTTGTTTTGCATATGGAAGCAGATGTCCATATTATGAAGTTTGTGAATATGATGATCTTGATGTGATTGCGAAAATATTTGAAGCTGATACTGGAGTAAATCTTTTGAAAGATGAAGCAACTGAAAGCAAAACAGAAGGACTGATTAAAGAATTCAAACCGTGGATTAAATTTGCAATCGAAATGCCTGGAGTGAAGTGATGAGTAAAAAATGTGAAATTATAGTTAGACTTATCAGAGCATTTGCTGATGGATACAGTAGAGTTGAAGGAGATTTAAAATTACCAAATGCTTTACATGCATTAGCTGATGAATTCGAGAAAATAGATAATGAAGGAAAATTTAAAGATGCCTAAAAACACTGATCCTCTTGCTGACACTTCTCCTCGTTGCTTCAAATGCAAATTCTTTGAACGAGATAAAACAAATTTCCAAGGTCCAGGATATTGCAAAGAAAATAGTCCTCAATGGGGGATGAATATTGCAACTGTAAAGAAAATTGATGGAACTCAAGAAATTCAAAATTTCCCTTATTTCGGTTGGCCTATGGTACCACCATCTGAATGGTGTGGAAGATTTCAACATAAATTCAATGTAGTTGAAGAACAGAACGATGCCAATACCTGATCAAAAAACTCTTCGTACGATGAAAGTGGTTTTCGAGCCACAACTTTTTCCTGATTTCACAATGCCAAATGGATATCTTAACAAACATCATGCTTGTCAAGCACTCTGGAAATATGCGACACTTGTTATTTATATTGAATATCAACAATCTGATGCAGTTTTGAAATATGAAGGTGATTGGCCTATGGATATTAAGGATTATAAACAATTATTTACAAGCATCGCTACTATGTATGGCGTGCAGCCAGAAGAAATGATAAAATTCTGGGTAAACGTTGATATGCAATTGAAGATTATGGGAAGTAAATTAAGAGTGCCGGAAGAGCATAGATATAATAAAGCTGTGGAAATTAAATCACAATGATTAGTAAATTTACTGATATAGAAAAAATGAATATGCGTTCTTTATTAAAGATTTTATCACAAACAGAAGAAGATAAAAATAAAATTATTAAAATATTAACAAATTCATCGGGGGATGAAAATGCCAGTGGATCAAAGTTACAGTCTACAAAGCGCCCTTACTCCAAATGACACAAAGAAACCAATTATTATTAATATCGCTATTATGGATAGTTGGAAATATACTATTCAATTTGACTCAACTGCCGAACTCAGTGAATTTGTTAAATGGCTAAATGAAAGACCTATTACACAACAATTTAGAAGCTGGAAACAACCAGATGGAAAGAAAGTTATCTTCAACAAGATGGCAATCGGAGCAATAGAGAGAATTTAAAATGCCAATTCTATCTGAAGTTCCTGAAATTCGTAAAGATCCTGCAAAAGTCCTTATCTATGGGCCTTCAGGAACAAAGAAAACTCTTTGGGCACATAGACCATCTGAGCATGGATACGATGTAATTTCAATCAATGGAGAACGAAATTATGGTATCTTACGTATTCTCTCTCCTGAAGCGCAGAAGCGTGTTTTTCTTCTCAATGCTTTTGACGAGCCTGATACTTCTATCTTTGCACCTGTTGTGGGAGAACTTGTTAAAAGTTCTCATATAGTTTGGGATGATACAGCAGGAAAGAAAGCAGGAATTCCTCCAAGTCCTAAACATGATCATCTTGTTTTGAGATTGAATGAATTAACAACAAACACTGTTCTTGTTTTTGAAACAATAACCGCACTTGTTGCATCTGTAACACTCAATCTTCAAAAAAAGCTTGGTATTGATCCAACTGAAGGTGAGAAAGCATCAGATACAAGAGGTTATTACGGTGGGCAAAACATCATACTTGATAGGGTATTACAGTTTCTTACTAATCTTCCTTGTCATGTTATTGTGGTTGCTCATTCAGTTCTAGTTGAACAGAAAAGAAAAGATCTTTCTGATCCAAAAAAGGACATTATCACAGGATACAGAACTCAACCCATTTCTTCAAGTGTGCCACATGCTCAGAAGATTGCAAAATTATTTCAGGAAGTTTATTATTTCAACATGCTTGGAACTGCTTATAATATTGATACCACTACAACATCAGAAAGAGATGGTTGTAGTAGAATTTTTCCACCAAATAATTATCCCTTTGAAAAACTCCAATTTATTGATCTTATCAAAACAAGTAAGAATCTTGCTCTTCCTAATCCTAGTATTGTAGACCGTGGAATTCAATTTATCAAAGCAGGAGAAGATATGACAGGAGCATTTAGAGCAAATTCAACTCCTGCTCCTGTGCTTGATGCAACAAAGAATGATGCTCCGAAACCTGCTGTGCAAGCAAGTGGAGGAGCAATGGCAATGTTGATGGGAGGAAAGAAATGAAAATTATTTACGCGAACAGTTATTGTGGACAGAAAACATTTTATGACAAAGATTATAAAAACCGATATGGAAGAAAAATTTCACCAGGTTTTGATAGAATTGAAACATTAACTATAGAAGATGCAATTAAATATATTAATACAGAAATTGAATATAGAGAAAAGAAAATACAAGAACTTAAAGAAGATTTATATTGGATAAAAATTAATTGTTTTGCCAGTTGAAAGTAAGGCTGGCTTCCCGGACACAGCAAAACAAGTAATGGAGGTAAAACGAAACCAAATGACAGTTAAGGAACTTAAGGAACTTCTTGATGCTTTCGGCGATAGCTGCGAGATCAAGATCGGAACTAATCTTGATGATGTCCTTGATGACGACATCACAATTGATGATGTGGTAGCCTCAGAAGATGGCTGCCGCATCAATCTCACCGTTCCAACTGTTGGCTAAAAAAGTCAACAATCGAAAGCTATTCCTTCCACAAGAATAGCAAGATAAAAAGTCTAAAAGCAAATCAAATGACCACAACCTCACATCACACAGAAAGGTAACAGAAATGTCAGACGACGACAAGTTCAAACCAGGTGAAGTCGATCTCGTCACTCTGATGGGAGTTGATCTCTCTCAGATTGAAGAGATGCGCTTTGGCGAAGTGATGCCGCGAATCTTCGCTGATTTTGAATGCGGCGAACCGACTATGGAAGAACTCAAGAACGATCAGGGCCAGGTTATTGGTGCTCTTGTCAAGTTTCCATGGAAGGTTATTGGAATTCACGACGCCAGTAAGGCAAAAGCTGATGGTGTCGAAGATCCAGCTACACTTCTCGGCAAAATCCACAATGATGTTGCCGTGGTCAAAGGCGCTACGAATGTGAAGTATCTGAAAGGATACATCGCAGACGTTGGCGGAAATAAGAATCAAGCGTTGGGCGAAGCAATCAAGTCTGTTGGCGGAAAGCGTGTTCGCGCTATCATTGCTCACAGGCGCGATAAGAATGATCCTGATAGGATCTATGCTGGCCTAACACGCTACAAGCCGATCCAGGCTACTGCGTAAATTGTGAGTATTAGGAAGGCAAGGTATCCGATTGCAGATGTTGAGGCTAGAAAACATCTTGCTCGGGCACCTTGCCTTTCTGATGAAGAAATTAAAAAAAGAAAATTGCCAGAAAAACGTGGATTTTGTAAAGCACAATATAAATATTATAGAGGAAAGATTTATCTTGTCACACCAATGTTTCATAAACATAAGAAATCTATGCAAAATATTATAAGATATGGAGAAGTAGCAACACTATGAAAAATGATTTCTGGAAAATTTTCAAAGAACAACTTGAGCAGCGTAGCATTAAACAAAAAGCTGATGCACAAAATGTTACTATTAAACTTTATCGAGTTGAAGCTCCTCATTTCACGGCAGGATTTCTTGTCAGTTATGGCAAAGTGATAACTGCTGCACCTATTATTGCTTATCTTATCAATAAACCATTTTCCAATGCTGAGAAAATTGCATTACAAAAGAATTGGAAGCTTGAAGTAATTTCATGAGTCGCATTCTCTGGTTTGAGCCGGCATCTGGTGTTTCTGAAAATGTTAAATTTGTTTTAACTCCTTTACTTAAAACTGTTGGTCTAGGTCTTGGAAATATCATTTTTGCAAAAGTTGGAAGTAGAATTCAAGATATTCAAAAATATATTCACATCACAAAACCTAAGATGATTGTTATAAATTGTGAAGATACTCTCAGACTCTTTCATCACTTTGGTACACTCGATCAATGTCGTGGGGGGATTTATAATGTATTTGGAATCACTGCAATCTGTATCAATGATCTTAGGCACATACATACTGTCAAGCACGGTCGTTGGCTTTTGGTGCATGACTTTTCTAAGATGGCGAGATGGCTTACAGGAAAACAACGAACGCTTCCTCAATTTAATATACGTGTCTGTCGCACTCTTCATGATATCATTGATGCTTGTGAATATCTTTCTAATTGCTTACTTTTTAGTACAGATATTGAAACTGCTGGTGGCATTATTCGTTGCATCGGATATTATGGATTAAATAAAAATGGAACTTCAAAAGGATTTGTCATTCCATTTCACAATGCTTTCAAATCTGGCAAATGTCATTGGTCTGAAGAAGACGAGATTTTTGTATGGGATAAAGTGCGAAAATTGCATGAAAGTCCACCTGTTAAAATTCTTCAAAACGGAGCTTATGATCAAGCATGGATGCTCAAATACAGATGTCCTATTACGAACAACATATTGGACCCAATGCATTTGTGGCACACCATATATTGTGAACTCCCAAAGAAAATTAACTTCATCGCAAGTGTGGTACTTGACCATTATAGATTTTGGAAGGATGAAGGTAAAGGAACTGCTGAAGAAAAAAAGAAATCCGAACCTCGTTTTAAAACGGAGGAGAGTCAGGAAAGATATTGGAGATATTGCGGCCTGGATAATTATTATACTTTATGGAGTGGGTTTTATCTTTCTCAACTAATAGTAAAAGAGCAAATGTCATGGGCATTATATAATTTTATTGACGAAATGCTTTTACAATTTGGTCCTGCCCAAGAAGGGAGTATGAAAGGATTTAAATTAGATGTCAGAAGAGTCGAAATACTTCATGAAGAACTCTACCAGAAAGCATCTAAAAGATTGGCAGAGATTAGAATTATTGCAGACCATGCTGATTTCAATCCTTCTTCCGCAAAACAATACGCAAGTCTCCTATACGATGTCCTCAAAGCAAAACCAATGCAAGTTAAAGGAAAAACAAAAGAAACGGCAAAAGCAAATGATGGAAAAAGTACAGATGAAAAAATCTTGAAGCACATTGCAAGACAACATCCTATTCTTAAATATGTAATTGAGAAGGTTTTCGATTATAAGAAACCACTTAATAATATTTCAAAATATTGCATCACTAAAGATGGTAAGAAACTTGGGGCAAAAGAAAATGAAAGCCGGTTCTTATATCAACTTAACGCAGGAGGGACAGAAACAACTAGATTTAGCGGCAATAATCACCAATTTTGGTGTGGCACAAATCCGCAAAATGTGCCAATGCGAATTAGGCATATGCTCTCATGTGCTGACACAGGCTATATTATTTTCGAACCTGATTATAAACAATCAGACGCCAAATTTGTCGCATATGAATCGGAAGATCCCAATTATATTGAAGTTATGGAGCGAAAAGATTTTGATACTCACGCCTACCATTGTGCTCATTTCTTCAAGCAACACACCTATGCAGAAATTATCGCAGGGATTATGGCAGGGAATGAATATTTCTCTGGAGAACCAACTGGAATACGTTATATCACAAAACGTATTGTCCACGGTGGGAATTATGACATGGCAGGATGGACGCTCTACATAACAATGGGTCATGCTGCTGCTGTTGCTTGTGCAAATGCACTTGGGCATAAAGATGCATTTTTCTGGACAGATAAGCAATTTGCTCAATTCTTACAGGGAATTCTTAATAGTCTTTGGAAACTATATCCACGTGTTCCTGAATGGAAGAAAGAAGAAATTGAGCGTGCATTGAAGAATAATAACAAGGTTACTAATTGTTTCGGCAGAACTCGTTTGATGATTGGAGATTTAAAAAATGATAAAGCTCTCCAAAGAGAACTTATTGCGTTTCTCGGTCAATCTGCTACGGGAGGTAATATTAATCGTGCTTTGCGTCGTATTCACTATGGTCCTGAACGTCATGATCTTGGAATTCACTTTGCGACACAAACTCACGACAGTATGAAGTTCTTTCTACCAGTAAAGAATTTTCATGAATGTGCAAAATTCATCTTGACTATTATGGAAGAACCTGTTACGGTCAAAGGCAGGTCTATGTTTGTTCAAGCAGACGCGAAAATAGGATTTTCATGGGGTCGCGGACTTGTGAAATATAAAAATAGTCTTACTCTTGAAGAATTGATGGATCATGAATTAAATTTACAGAGTGAATGGCGTGTGAAGAAAAGGAGAGCGCTTGAAAATGTCTGATGCAAATGGATTGAAATTTGATAAAGATGAAAAAGAAGAAATGCTCAAAGCACTTGCAGAGAATTTTAAAAAATACACAGCAGGAAGTCCTGAATTTTATAAAGGAATTAAATTGATTTTAAAGATCAAAGAATATAATCCGCCTGTATAGAAATGCCTCTTGTTGATATTACTAAGGAAGATTATGAAATCTTCCAACGATGGTGGCGAGAGATATATCAAATGGATTGTCATGAATGGGAAGATATAGCATTGGTTAAAAAATTAAATATAGCTTTCCAGCCACAGCACCTAGGGTCAGCAACGTCTGACAAACCAGCTGGAAAGGACGTAAAGTAAAATGGCTCTTCCTTATTTTGGCACCTACACGCTTTCAGCAACTGGCTATGCCGCTGCTGGTGGTGCAATCAAGACGGATGTCAAAGCGATGCTTGACGTTCTGCTTGGTCTCATTCCTGAAGAGGGAGTTGCAGGAACTCCTGATTCACCAGATTTCAATCGTCTTGACGCGCATACTTCTGGTCTCATTCGCGGTGAAATTGCCAGGATGAAGACACAGATCGACGCAGCTTCGTAAAGTCGTCGGCCGGGGCAAAAAGGAGAAGGTGTTATGACAACAAATGAATCTCAAAGTACCACAGCTGTTGTAACACCAACTCCCGAAATTCAAGAAGAAAAGAAGAAAAAGAAGTATACTTTCCTATGTCATACATTAGGTCATCCAACTAGATCAATTGATGCTGATAGTGTAGTTGAAGCTCAAGAACAATATAGATCTGATCTTGGACTTCCTATGGATACTCATGTTTTGTGGACAAGACAAGATCATCTTGAGAAATCATCTCCAACAAAAACAATAACACATCAAGAAGTAAAAGATCTATCTACAGGGATTAAATTTGATGGAGATAAACTTCCTTGGCATCTTCTTGATCCATATAGTATGGAATGCATTGTTAAAGTTTTGCAGTCTGGAGCAAAGAAATATTCTGATCGTAATTGGGAAAAAGGAGTGAAATGGAGTAAAGTATTTCGAGCTTGCATTGGTCATCTTTTTGATTGGTGGATGCATCGTGGGAATGATCCTGAAACGGGGTATTCTCATCTTTGGCACGCAGGATGTTGTATTATGTTCCTCATTCACTATGAACGATATCAGAAATCATTTGATGATCGACCGAAATATAAAGATGGTGAGTAACACGTTTATTTTCTATGAAACTTCAGAATGAATTCCTCAACATTTATCTTGAATATGTTGAGGAAACTGAGAGTCCTAGACTATTTCATATTTGGTCTGCTCTTTCTGGTGTTGCTAGTTGCTTGGGTAGAAGGATACATCTACCTTTCGGTGATGACGTTATATTTCCCAATCTTTATACTTTACTTGTTGGGCCACCTGCGGTTAAAAAATCTTCAGCAATGGGGAGAGTTAAATCACTTCTCAAAAGTTCTACTAGCATTCGTTTTTCCCCTGATGATACTGCTGGCAAGCATCAAGGTCTTTTAGTTGCTATGATCGGAAATAGAGATAAAGAGGCAGAAGAACTTTTTGAAGAAATTGAAAGAATAAATGCTACCACTGGAGCATCATTAAATGGATCAGATGTGCTCAATAAAATCACATCATTCGATCTTTCTCCAAAAGATGCAGAAGTTATGTGTGTTATGGCTGATGAATTTACTTCTTTCATTGGTACTAATAATACTGAAATGCTTACATTCCTTACAAGAATGTGGCAAGGTGGAGATTATAAATATTCACTTACAAGCAAAGAACTTATCCTTAAAGAACCTTTACTTAATATTATTGGATGCACAACGCCTACTGCGTTGGCAAAGGCATTACCTGTGGAAGCTGTAGGTCAAGGATTTATGAGTCGTGTAATTATGGTATATTCATATACGAAATATAAAAGAATTCCACGTCCTGCTGTTACAAATACAGAACTTAAGAAAACAATTGGAGATCTTTATCGCATTCTTTATGAAACTTGGGAAGGTGAATTTGCTTTAACTGATGATGCTTGGGAATTATATGATGAACATCTTTACGATAAACAGCTTAAATTTAATGACCCTAGATTTCTACATTATAAAGATCGTAGACACATACATCTTCTTAAACTTTCCTGTCTTCTCGCCGCGTCGAAATTGTCTAAAAAAGTTGAAGTCCAGGATCTTAAAGAAGCGGATTTCATTCTGGAGATTACTGAAAGCGGTATGCCCGAGGCTTTAGGTGAATATGGCCTAAGTCCTCTTGCACATGCGAAACAAAGACTTCTTGATCTTATTAAATCTTCCAAAATGCCAATTTCAAAAGATGCTCTTTATGCCTTTATGCATCGTGACATGACAGCATCAAATTTTCAAATTTCTCTTGCTGAATTGACCAACTCTGGAGCAATTCGTGAGGTACACACAAACCAGGGGCCAGCGTATATGGAGAATATGGCGAAGAAAATTAAAGAAGATGATTTACTCCGTGCATTTTTGAGTGTTGGGAGTAGAGATAAAGTAGAAGAAGGAGGAAATGATAACGATGTCCATTAATTTGTTTGAAATGAAAAATAAAGAACTTATAGAATATGCACGTCGAATTCGTAAAGGAGAAGAATTTTCAAAATTAAATACACTTGTTACTGTACTTTGTATCAGACTTGAAGAAGCAGATTTGAGATATGAAAAATTAAGAGAACAAGGATGAAAATTCTTTTCTTTCTTTATTTGAAGGATATGAATGAAGCAAAATTTTTCATTCAACATACTCTTCCATCATTATTTTTTGAGGGAAATCGCCCTTGGGCAGCACATGATGTGAAGGAAAGTAAATTTCTTATTTTCACTACAAAATTTATCAATGATTATCTTGCAACAGAAAGAGATGTTATTGAACTTTCAAAACAAACTCGTGTTATTCTTGAAAATACACAAAATTATGTTGAAGAAAACAAACCTGATTGGTTCTTCGAAACTGCATATTTCAAACTTGCAACTGTTGCATATGCTGAATGGATTGCAGATGAATGGTGTTGTCCACTGAAAAGGAATGTTATCTATAGAGAAAATAGTTGGAATTTTGTTCTTGATTATATGAGAGGAAATGCAATTAATGCACTTATCAGTCAACCAATACGAATGCGCACACATTCAGGACTTTTTAATGTAAATGAAAATGCCCATGCATTTGCGGATAGTGCATATTTTAATATTAAACATGCTAAAGGAACAATCTATCATCGTATTATTGGATGTGGGGTTTTGCAAACTTCATTCTATAAATGGCCTGTTGCATTCAAAATGAAACTTCCAATCATTCCTGTTCTTCATAGAATTGATAAAGATTTTATGCAACTTTATTTTAAGAAAGATGATTGGCTTAAACATCTTGAATATGAAGAATTTGGATGGATTGAAATTGATGAAAATATGAAAAATTATGGATATTCATATGATGATCCTGTATGGCAAATTCAAGAGTGGGCCGCAAACGGATTTAATTGTTTACCGATCAATAGACTAATTGCGAAAACCAGTATTCCTATTCTCTGGAATCCAATTAAATCAGATGCACAGAAAGCAGCTTTTAATTCTGCACAATTGAAAGCTGCTAAACTTATCTATGATGCACTTGATGTTGAATAATTCACCGCAATATCAAGTTATTTGTCTTGTATGTGATGATGAAGTTGGCTGGTTTGAGTTTGCAGAAAATCATGGGCATGGAGTTATTGATAATTTTTATTGTCATAAATGTCTTTTTATGATGTATGAATTACATACTTATCTTGGACTTTCTATAGAAGATGCGCAGAAATGGTATCCTTATTTTACTTGCAGAGAATATTTAGGAAGTAATAATAGAAAATATGATAAAGCTATCATTCAAGAATTTATCGACAAAACTCCTGAACTTTCAAATTATGCGAAACAATCTGGCGAGCCAAATCTTGAGAGAGCTTTGGATCATTTTCTCTCTCAACAGTAATTTTCTTAACCCAACTACACCCATCACTTCTTATCGTTGTACAATTGCTGATCAAGCTCAGCATTAGACATGCGAGCGACACTTTCATCAATTTCATTTGCTCTCTCCGCAATATCAATTGCGTGATCAAGTGATTTAATTTCTGCTTGTTGTTTTCCGCTCTTACGGGCTAGCCAATAGACCAGCCCGATAAGAGCAAGAATTACAACAAGTGAAATAAACCAAATCACGGATTTTTCGGTGCATTCTTATGGCGGAAATACGACCACACAAGTCCGCCAAGCATCAGAATTGCACCAATTGCTGGTTCAAGTTGCGAACTTTCAATAACTCCTTTTGTTACCAATACACCACCAACAGATTGCAAAATTGCACGAGCAACAGTTCCAACAAGAGCAGCATAGTTAGTTTCTGGGGTCATGAGTTTTCCTCTCTAATGAAAAGGACGGGAGAAGATTTCTCCTCTCCCGTCAAGTCAGCCGAAACCACAAGGGTTCCCAGCCACAGCAAAGAGAAATACTTCTTAATCTTCATCATATTGTGTCATTGAATTGATAAGTCTAATCATATCATTTGTTCTTCCAGGTGAATGAAGCACACTCAATAATTTCCTATCTTGCTTTGAAATGTAAGCGGAAATGATTGCATCTTTGATAAATGTTGAGGCGTTTCTTGGATTTCCACCTGCTTTAATGTAATCAGAGATTGCTTGTCCAAGTGCATGATTGACAGTTTCAGCTGAAGGATTTCCACGAAAGATGCTTCGCACACTGTTCTGTATGCGTTCATAAAGATCTCTTTGATAAACTTCAGCAGTTGCAACTCTGTGAAGTGCTTCAATAGATGCACTTTCTGACATTGGACGAAGACCCATGATACGAGAAATTACAGAGGTAGTTGTTCTTACATCGTTTGAAATAACAGCACCACGTCTATCAACAGAAGTTCCTGCAAGCAATTCCATCACGCGTCCAAATGGTCGATTTATGTTATATGTTCCAAGAGCTTCAAGTGTTTGTTGAGCATTAATTTGTCCGCCAGTCTTAAATTGATTAACAAGTTCTCCAAAGAAACCAACTGCATTTTGTGCAATGTTGAAAATTGGCGCATTTGCAGGAGAAATGAATGCAGGAACTTTAGAAACATTCACATCACCACGACTATAGATGTTAATTCCATCTTTTGAAAAGAGTTTTGGAATATTTGAAAATGTTCCATGAAGAAGAAGTGAACTCATAGCAGGACCATATTTTGCATCAAGGCTGTCTACAATATCATGTCTTCCATCGTATGCAGTCATATATAGATTATTAAATTGTTCCCATCCAGGAACAGATTGAGCACCAAATACTGCACCTTGCATTGCATAATTGATTGCAAGAGCACGATAATTTTTATTTTCAATATAAGAAAACATTCTTGCATAATAATTCCACATATATGTTTGAAACATTCCAAGAACAGAACCAAGAGCACCTTGGAAAACTTGTGGTTTGTTGGTTCCTCTATAGTCTGCAATCATATGATTTGCGAAAACATTGGCAATCATATGTCTGTCAGCTGCATTTGCAACTTTGTAACCATCTTTAGCAATTAGATATCCTGTTAAATATGCCCAACCACGTGCAACTTCTTCACCTTTGTCAGAAACATAAGAAAGCTTATTAATTACTTTATTAAGAACAATCTTATTTTGATCTGCCAGCGGATCATGAATTGCATCAAAAGCATCACTCATTCTCTTCTGCAAATTACCATAAACATTGTATGCTTCATCAATTACTTCTTTTCCTTCCTTAGACATTGCAAATGCAATTGTCTTTGCACCCATGCGAGCAGTTGAAGGAATTGAATAATCTTTATCTACTTGAATTCCAAAAATTCCAGTTCTTGCAGCAAAGGATGCTTCATCATCCCAAGACTGACGCTTGAACATATTCATAACAAGTGGCATACTGACAATATTACCAAGCAAACTCACATAAGCATTTCCTGCATCAAGAATACGGAGAGTAAGATTTGCAGTTACAGTATTGAGCGTGCCTGCGATTTCTCTTGCAGTTTTTGGGGCACTTAATTTAAATGTATTCTGTACAAAATCAGCAGTATCACTGAATGGAAGATATCCACCAAGTTGTTCTCTTAATGCATCAAAATCTTTACTTGCAACAGTATTTATTTTTGTAACAGCATCTTGATTATAAATACTTGATTTCTCTGGCATAAATGATTTGATAGTAGCATTCAATTTATTTAAGGCTCTGTCAAATAAGATTCCTGTATCACCACCGAATATTCCAATAGTAGGATCTGATAAAATTCTCTGATCTGAGAGCAACCTTCCGGCGTATTGACGCCAAATCGAAATTCTCGTATTAGGATCTTTAACTTTTTCTCCTGTTCGCGTAAGAGCATCTGCCATTCTCGCATATGACAGTTCATTTTCAAAAAGAGCAGAAATTGTTCTACGAGATAGCGAGAGTGTTTGATTTTCTACCGCTGCAATCGCATCGGAAAGAACTTGGTTCCCATACATAAGAATAGGACTCGCAGTAGAACCTTTAGTAATTCCGGTTTGAGCCAAAGAATCAGAACGATCAACCATATTAAAAAATGTTTCATCATAAAGATTAAAAAATTGACGCATTTGGTTTTGATCAATGATATCATATTGTTTGCCCTCTTCTTTAAGAGCACCAATAACTTTATCAAGTTTTGTATTCAATTCAGCTGGTGTTCTACCAGTTACCATCTGTTTAAATGGTTGACCACCGCCTTCCGCAGGATAGACAATGTATTTGATATATTGATTTGTTAAATTTTGCGGAGGAATATAGAATTTTTGTGCATTAATTTCACCATATCCATAGAGTTTTCTAAAAAAATTTGTACTTTGTAAGAGTTGTTGTGCAACACCATCAATCGCATCAATTGCTTGAAATGCAAGATCATCAACTTCCATCACAGCATGATTTGCTGCTTTAAGTTTTTCAACTGGTTGAAATTTAGGGAGAAAGAACATATTATCATCACGTGGATCAATATCTTCTTTATACATTCTCTTAAATGCTTGAACATTTCTTTCTGAAAGTCTTTCACCTTCACCATCTTCAGTTTTCAATTTAAATCTGACTTTTCCATCTTCCATGCGTTCAATGTCATCAATCTCAAATCCAAATCTTCTTGCCCATGAAAATTCAGCAAAATTATACATCGAACCTGCATTTTCTTTCTTTCTAAGTGCAATCCAAGTATCTTGATGTTGTTCAAAAAGATCTTTTGCAACTTTAAATGCTTGTCTTTCACCAAGAGTAGCAATTTGATCAACTGCTGTGAATGTATCAACACGAGAAGTAGATCTTTGTTGACTTGTTAGAATTCCACTTCCAGTTTGCTGACCTTCTGCAATTGATTTTACTGTTTTTGCTGCATCAAAAATAGGACTGGAGATAAATTTATCAGTGAAATTTTTGATAAGTTCTGGAGTAGTTTCTGGATTTGCAAATTCAGAAATGAATTGCATATATCTTGCAGTAGCTACTGTAGTAAGAGTTTCTTGTGTAAGATTATATGGAATTGGTTTCAATGCAACCAAACTTGCAGGATAATATTCTCCTCCTTGCATTTTAGGACGATTAAAAAGTCCACCATCAGTTGTAAGTTTTCCTTTAAACCAATCTTTGATGCGATCTTCAGTCAAAATTACACGAGAATCAAACATTCTTTGTGCATCGAGTGCAGAAGTTTTCATCATAGTATAGAAATCTTTAATATCTTTCACACCATCAACAAGAGTTTTTTCTCCTTGTTTGTAGAGAGCTTCAAATACTTGAATTGCAGGATGTTCTGCACCAAATTTACCAGCAGGAAGATTTGTAAGAATTTTTAGATCATTATATACAGGTTCAACCCATGTAGGAAATTTGAAATCAGGACTATTGTTGTAACGTTCAATCTTATCACGATAATTTTTGAAGATATCATATTTTCTTTTCAAAAGTTCCCATTCAATCCATTCTTTTTCACTTCCTGCAACAGTATCAGGAAATTGAAATGCAAGTTTTGCTTTATTGAAATCAACATCTTTGCGATTGAAGAATGCATTTGCAAATTCAAGAGTAAAGTAGTCATTATTAAGTTTCTTTGGATCTTCAAATGCTTTTAGTGGAACTCTCTTCATTGCAGCAGTATGTGCTTCCCAATCAAAATTCTGTGCAAGTTTCTGAATAAGTCCTTGTGCAGCAGTCATATGATATGGAGAAAAATTATGTACAGTGGTATCTTTAGGAAGATAAATAATTCCAAAATGATCCATTCCCATTTTAATATTAATTTTTGTTTCTGGATCAACCATATTAAGTTCATAAGTTACATTTTCAAATGAATGTTCTGGTTTTTTTGTTACAATTTCAGTAGGATTATCATGCCATTGAGGCTTGCGTTTTGCAATTGGAGTAAATGTTCCATCTTCTTCAAGAATGAAGAAACGAATACCTTCAAGTGTACGAAGTTCATTTTCAATTTTTCCTGCTTCTTCAAGATCATCAACTTTAGTAAGTTTTTCTGTAAGTTTATCAATTTTCTTTTGCTGTGCAGTCAAAATTCCATCCACATCACTCCAAGCTAATGGAACATTAGTTGCAGTTTGCATTCCTGGATAAATTGTAGGATCATTCTTTCCAGCGCGAAGAATAGTTTGTGTAATTTTCTCTGTATTATATGGTTTGGGAAGAATTTCAGGAAGTCCATCTTTGATGGTATTTTCAATAATATTTTTCACAATACCATCAAATGCAAGTTCGTAAGCATTTGCATTTTCACGAAGTTTTTCTGCAAGATCACCACTTGCAGTTAGTTTTGTAGCTCTTTGTTCTGCGGAATTGAGTGCATAAACAGTAAGTGCAAGATCACGATCATTTTTAATTGCACGAATTTCATCAGGAAGTCCAGCAGCAAAAATACTTTTCTGTACAGCTTCACGAAATTCAGGACGAAGAAGACTGCTTCGGATTTGATTTCTTAATGCCGCAAATTCAATTGCCCCTGTAACTCCAAGTCCTGCACCATGAAGAAGAAGATTTCCAACAAGCCCCATATCAGATGGGTAAATATTCTCACTTTGGTTCATAAAAAGAGCAATTGCAGTTTCACCAACCATATATCTTTTTAAATTATCTATTTGATTTATCACCTGTGCTCGCGAGACAGCTGCTGCACGATCAACATTGCCCGTAACAACATCAATTGCACGTGTTTTGTTGACAAGATTTAAGTCCTGTCTCATAATGTTTGAAACAATTTCTCCAACACGGGCTTCCTGTGTAAATGCTTTTGCAAGCCAGGGATGTTCTGCTGCATTTACAAGTTTATAAAGCCAACTTCCACTTCTAACTGCTGCTGCACCACCAAGTCCAAGAGGAATTGCTAGTGCAATATCTGTTGCAAGACTTACAGCATTTTTATTATTTTGATAATATTCACCAAAATTAGGATTCATACTTGTTGCAAGTTTATCAACATCGCCAGGTTTTAAAAGTCCAACACTTCTGCCAACTGTGTCAAAAATTGACAATGGTGCAGACATTGCACCCATATAAAGATGCTCACCTACACTTCTTACTCTATCTGCTTGAGATGGTTCAAGAATTGCAGATCCAGAAGTGTCAAAATCTGATGGATGCACATAGCCTTGTGCAACTTGCTCTTGCTCAGTTTGAAGTTGAAATCCTGAAGTAATAGACATTATTGAGGTCCAATCTGATTATTAAGAATTTTCTGCATCAATTCATCTGCTTTAATCATTGGATTTTGATCAGATCCTTGTGCGATTGGATTAGTGGTAGCAGCATTTCTAAATTGTTCAACACCATAAGCAGGAGCGGGCATTCCAAGTCCAAGAATTGGTGCTGTTCCAGAATGAATTCCATTCTTTACAGCATTTTGTTCTTGTTTTGCAAGATCTTTCGCACCAAGAACATCAGTCATAATTGCACGAATAAGTTGAAATGGATCATTATTCATAAATCTCTTTGAAATCGCAGCTGCTTCGATTGTATTAAGATTTCTAAAATAATCTTGTGCAACTCTCTTCTGAAACTCAGGATCTCTCAATTTTCCAACTAAAGTTTCAACTGCTTTTCCACCATTCACAATATCAGCGGCAGCAAGATCCCGCATGAAATTCTTTGGATTTGCAATATATTGAGGAAGAAGTTTTCCATCAACAACTACTTTTGAAAATTCAGGAATTGCACCACCATCAGGGCGAACTTGTGCAAGATCCATGATAGCAGCATTCAAAATTTGCATACGAACTTTAGCTTTAATTGTTCCTTGAATTTTCTGTTCATTCGTAAGATCCCTACCCTCAAATTGTTGACCTGATGGTTTCTGTAACCATTCTTCAAACATTTCAAGTTCTTTTGGAGGCTTTCTAGTCAATTCTGCTAAACTTGCAAATGCAGAAGCTTCTTTTCCTTTATCTGCAATACCACTTGGGAGAAGTTTATTTTGACTTGCTACAAATTTTGAATAATCATTCATTGCTTCACCAGCTTGATAGAAAATACTATCAGGGGCTAGTGCATTCATTTTTACTTTAAATCTATCACTCATGAAAGCAGATGCCGCAGTAGCATCATCTACCATCCCGCTGTAGAGAAATGATTTTGCTGCAAATTGTTGAAGTGGCATTTCTTTCTTAACACGATCAGTCAATTTTGCAATTTCTGCTTCAACATCTTTAGCTGCTTTTTGAGCAGCAAGAATAGAAGAAGGATTATTATTTTGATAATGATCAGATGTCACAGTTGCAATTGCGCCAACTTTAGAAGAAATACTTTTCAATTCTGAAGGAGACGCAATATCTGTAAATTGTGGAAGCCTTTCAACAAGATCTTTTGCACCCTGTAAGAATGCAGTAACTTCAATTTGAGCTTCAGTAACTTTTGAACTTTTTGTAGCTTCATCAACCATTTGAGCGGTACGTTTTGAAATTGCTTGCTGTATCATACTATCAGAAACATTGACGGTTTGTCCGCCACCAAGATCAAGCTTGGCAATTCCTTTATTTTCTGGTTGTTGCGCTTCTTTCAATAATGCTCTTCTCTGAACTTCAGGAAGATTTTCAATGATCGTAGTAACTTGCTTAAGCATAATTTCACGAATTTGTGCTGGAACTTGAGCTTTCTTAAGTTGATGTTCAAGATCAAATTGTTCAAGCTGCTTATCTGTTGTATGCTGTGCAATTCTTTTCTGATTTTCAGCTTGCCAAGTCTGCAAAACTGTTTGCTTCAATTGTTCTGGACGAAGTTGTTGATTTTGTTTTTGCTGGTCAACAAGTTCTTCAAGACGAATAAGTGCTTCTTTATGTTGAATTGGGTTCATCAATTTAAGTTGATCTCTATTCATTTCAGCAACTTCATATGCAATAGGATTCATTTTCTTGGTATGTGCAAGTTGAACTTTTGCAACTTCTTCAGTAATTGGACGCATAACTCGGTTATGTTCAAGACTCTCTCTTTGATCTTGTGTACGAAGTTTTGTCTGTTCCACAAGATCAGGATATGTATCTTTCATATGCTGCAAAGTCATATTTGCTGTAGCAATACTTGTATTAAGTTGTGCTCTCTGCTTCATATTCTTTTCAATCAATCCTTTATCTACGCCAGGAACAATTTTTGCTGCATATGCAGGATCAGACATTGCTTTTTTAATTTGCGCATCAGTCAATTTTTCAAGTGCAAACAAATCTTGTTGATCTTTTGCATTTTGAAGTGCAATAAGTGTGCGCGCAGAACTTTCTGTTGCTCCTGCGCTTGTAGCAGCAGCATCAAGTTCAAGTTTCTTTCCTGTTAGCGCTTGTTGTGCTTGTTGCTCCTTGATTGTTGCAATCTGACCAATTGCATTAACTCTTGTTGAAGACAAATTAAGTTGCTTAAGAGCTTCTTCAACTCGCATATTCTGATATTTTGGATCAAAATCATTGATACCAAAAATAGAAGCAATCATAGAAATTGCTTCAGGTACATATCTAGCTTGTCTTGCTTTCTGAGAAGCATCAGTGATAATTGCACTTGTATCATCAACTTGCTTTAGAATTGCATCAATTGCAGTTTGAAAATTTGCTTTTGCAGCAGTTGCTTGTTCAAATAGAGGAACCGCATCCTTACCAACAATACTTCCAAGTGTAGAAAGATCAGCAGCAGATTTTGTAATTCTTGAAGTATTTTGCTGAACAATATTTGCAAGCCCTGTTGGATCAAAAAGTTTCTTTCCAGGATTATCAACTGCTTCATCAGCAGCTACATTAATGCTATCTTCAAGTCCTGGAAAATTCATGCCTGTCATAATTTAACTTCTCGGCCTAAGTGAATTAAGCCAATCCCAAAGAGTACCACTTTGTTCTTCAGTTGAAGTTCCTTCTCTAGTAGCTTCAGTAGCATCAACATTCGTACTAAAGATAGAAGATAAAAATTGTGTAAGTTGTTGCGTCATGGTTTGCTGTTCTTGTATTGCTTCCATTGCTTCTGAAATGCGAGCAGTAAGTTCTTGTTGACTCTCTTGTGCGCTCTGCGTGTTGCTTACAGCAGATGTGCTTTGTGAAGATGTTCCAACTTGCTGTTGTTGAGTTTGTTGCTGTTGAGAAGTTTGCTGTGAAGTTTGTTGAGATTGTTGAGTTGACTGCGATCCTGTTGCTGTAGTCTGTGCGCCTTTCAGAATTTGAGCAATTGTTCCAACTCCGCCAACATCACCAGCAGCTGCACCTTGTGTTACACCAGCAGAAATTGCTGCTGTCATAGCAGCTAAATCTTTATCAGCAGCAGCTAAACGAATATTACCTTCAACAGCAGCAACTTTTGCTCCAAGATCACCAGCTGCTTTATTTCTGAGCATAGCAACAAGTGTGTTATCTTCACTTCCTGTTGCATTTGCTTTCTGTTGAAGAATAGGGGCTTCATTTTCACTAAATGCTAAAATTGCAGCAGCGCGAGCGTCTTCTGCAATTTGATCAACATCAGTAAATCCTTCTGCGCCACGCATTTGCAATGCTTCAAGAACAGGGGTATTACCAAGAATTGCATTAAGTGAATTTTGATCAAGGACTCCAGTTTTCTCTGTTAACTGCCCCATGATAGATTGAAGAGCAGCAGTAGTTGCTTCATCAAGATTTGAAATGGTTTGTGCAGATTGAGTGGAACTAACTCCAGTAGTTGAAGTATTTGTAATTCCAGTTGTTGAACTTGTACCAGAAGTATTTACATTAGATCTTTGATCAGTATTTGATTGTTGTTGAGTTGATTGACTTCCAGTTGTTCTTGAATTTTGTCTCTGCGTTTGATCACTTGTACGATTTTGTCTTGTTTGATTAAGAGAAGAAGATCTTTCTTGAACATCTTTTGTCTGTTGTTCTTCTTTTGATCCTTCAGAAACTTTTAATTGATTAAGTTTTTCTGTAAATTTTCCAGATTTCTCTCTATTTCCGATCAAAAAATCAAGAAAACTAGCCATATTTTTTTATCCTTGCGACTTAATCGACCGCTGGCCAGTTCGCATAATTGCAAGAAGTGGACTTGCAAGATCATCTTGATGCACAGGAATAAATGCAGGATCACGCATAATTTGATCTTTTAAATCAACAATTGGAAGTGGAGCATTTGGAAATTCAACAATTGGTGGAATACTTATACGAAAATTACTATGTCTTTGAAGTGATTTTTGATAAAATTCCCAAGGAGACATTCCTGAAAATAATTTTTTAGTAGGATCTTCATCATCATCATCATCATCATCATCATCATCATCATCATCATCATCTTCATCATCATCATCTTCAGGAGTTGATCCACCTTCACCAACTTCCGCGCCTGGACCTCCCCCTTCTCCGCCTACACTACGATCATTGATTCCACCTCCTAAAATTCCCCCACTTCCACCTTTTCCACTTCCTGGGGAAACTGGACCAAAATCAGCATCAATCAAATCTTGTCTTGAATTTCCAATAGCATTCCCGTATTGAGAACCTCCACTAATTGTTCCTTCTTTTTCTGTTTTATCAACAGTTTTATTTCCACTTAAACCGAGGCCATCTCTAATACTATCTTTAATCCCCTGTGTAATATCTTTCAATCCAGTACTTTCCATAACAAGATCCATAACAATACCACCGACAATAGCACCTAAAAAACTATTTGCCTCCATCGTAGGGTCCATAACATTTTCAATTGTGTTGATTGAAAGAGTTTCCCCTAATGCTCCTTCATTATCAAGCCCAATACCTATAGAATTTCCAACAGAATTTTCAGATGAACCACCATCTACTCTACCGCTATCGTTTTCATTATCTCTTTCACTCATTTCAAATCATTCCTTTCCCAATCGTTAAATCTAATGCTTTTTCCACACACATTTTCATAGGCATAGTTCTTTTATAAAGTTCAAGTACTTCATCAGCTTTTTCTTGCCAATTTGAATTTATAAGATCTTCACAATAATCAATGAAATCCTCATTTTCCTTTTGCATCTTCAAAAAGCATGATGGCCTTGGTTGTTGTGGAGTATATTCAAGCGCAATTCCTCTAGCAGCGTGAATAATTCTACCAACTCTTGCAGTTGATGGCATTGGAATACGATTTGGACCTTTTGCATCAATGTTGATACTAGTATGAGTAATCAAAGCGTTGATTGCTTCACGAGGAACAATTTCACCAGGGCAATAAATCTTATATCCACGACTTTGCAGTCTATCAAGAATAGACAAACGGTGCGCATTCTGTGAACCAAAGAAACTAAAATCAAACAATGTTTGTGGAGCTTTATGAATAAAAAGTTTATCTGAATAACCAAGTTCAAGAAGTGCAACAGGTTTATTAAATCTTTTTCCAAGTGTGATGACATCACTTTCAAAATAAGTCAAAAGTCCTTCAGCATGTTGTGCCATTTTTGCAAAATTATTCCATCTCTGCTTCCATCCTTCACTTCGATGAAAATTAAATCCTTCACCATCAAAATATTCAGTTACAATAATAACAAATGGAAATTTCTTTCCTGCTGCATTTTGTAGATTTATAAATGCTTCAGGAAATGCTTCAATGAAATGTTCCCACATAATATTGATACTTGTATTTCTCAAATCATGTCCATCATTAATCATTTCAACAGTATGCCCAAGTTCTTCAAGTCCTGCACGCATCCAAAGAAGATGATCAGAAAGACTTTCACGGGCCTGTGGAAAATGATTTCCAGTGTAAAGATTGAAAGTTGTCATTTTAAAATCCTATAGCAGATAATATTCAATAACAATAACTAGTCCACCACTTCCTGAACCACCATTTGCATTAGTATTTCCTGTACCTCCACCACCACCACCATTACCATAACCAGTAGCAGGATTACCAACTGCACCGGGAACACCAGCGCCAGGTGCATTTGCTCCTGCACCACCTACACCACCAAGAATATTACTAAGAATTCCTCCAAGAATTGATGCATCACCATACGGAAATCCACCACCACCGCCGCCACCACCTTGATAACCACCATTAGCTGTTCCAGCAGCGCCAGCAGTATTTCCTCCTGTTGGAGTTACACCAGCATTATTTGGTGTACCGCCATTACCACCTGTACTATTTGTATCACCACCAGTTGCTGTACCACCAGTTCCAGGACTATTATCTACTGCATTTGTTCCTGCATTTGCAGTTAATGTGCCAACAGTAGTAGCTGTTTCAGAATCAGCAGCACCAATACTGTATGGATAAGAAGCAGCAGGTGAAGCAATATGTTTTTTTGCTCTACCTCCACCACCACCACCTGCACCACCAACAGCATCTGCTGTTGCTCTACCGCCTTTTCCTCCAGGACCTAGAGCAAATAAATCAACAGCAACAGTTCCAGCAGTAACATTATGTGTACCAGAACCAGATAAATAAACAAAAAATCTTGCTCCGTATGCTTGACCTGCTTTTGGTGCAATCAATGATCCAGTATTCATAGGACCAAATGCGCTTCCACGCATAACTGCAATATTTCTTTTAGGCATTTTTACGTACCGGCGCGATTAACATTACCAAATACATTAACTGCATTTGGACTTGAAGCAAAACCACGAATACTGAGAGTATTTCTAAAAAGAAGCGCAGGAACAACAAGATTGAGACCTGAATTTGCAGAAAGACTAACCTTCACTTGGTCTTTTGTAGCAACACCACCAAGAAGAAGAGTCAAAGTAACATCAGAAGTATGATTATTCACTGCATAGATTGCAACTTCATCCATTTTTGTTGCATCTGAAAATGCTGCATGAATAAGATCACCAGGACTTGTACTTGTAGTAATTGCAACTCCTGCACCATCAGATGATGCAGAAAGCATTTGTTTGAAGAAATCAGTATTTGGCATTGTCTCTACCTTCCGAAGACTTGAGCATTGACTGTATTACGTTTATATGTGCCATCATTGGAAAGAAAGAGGCTTCCATTATTGCTTCCAGAAATTTCTGCTCCAATCAAAACTGTTACTGCTGAAGATGTTTGATTTGAAAATGCATCTCCAGCAGAATTTGCTTTAAGAAATGCAAGCGCGACAGGATTTGGATATTTATTTAATTTTGTTTTATCAGAAGATGACATTTTACCTGCTGCTGAAACAGTAGCTTCAGCAACATTGCTTAAATCTTCTCTTGCAAGTGCATTACCGCCAGCAGTGACACCATCACCAACAACAACAGTATCTTTTGTAGTATCTACAAATAATTCACCAACCAATGGTGTCATTGCTGCAAGATTTGCAGTAGTATCTCTAATTAATTGAACACGCTTCATATTATAATCTCCCTGCTTTACTGCCACTCAACTCAAGAAATTTCAAATGAAATGCTTCATTCGTATTTTCTGCGCTTAATCTTACTTTATGGAAAATTCCAGTTAGAAATGGTTTGTAAAATTGCATTGCGCCTGCATCAGTTGACATAGTTGGTACTTGCGCACTAAATGTATTTATTCCATCATTTGTTGCAATAAGTTGCACACTGTATGAAACTAGTGTTGGAATTCCATATCCCCAATCTTCACTGCCGCTTTCTGCATTCCAATCAACTGTCTCATCTGGCAAAGCAAGCCAATCTTCAACACCACCAAATTCTCTATTATTAAACATTCCAATCTGCATATCAGTAATCATAGACATTTCATCAGCATTTTCAGCAACTGGAAGTCTGAAAAGCCCAACTTCAATCCATGCACCAATTGGACCGATTGAAAGTGGAGCAACTTGTGCAGTTAAATATGTAAATCCATCTGCTATTCCGATGAGACAAGGGAATGTAGCACCTAAATCTCCAATGTTCCAATCTTCATCTGGATCTGTACTAGAATTCCAATCTTCATTAGGATTTGTACTTGTAAGCCAATCTTCATGACTCCAATTTCCAAGTGATGCAGAATATCCACTTTCATCAGGAGGAAGAGTTGGTTCAGGTTCAATTTGTGTATAACCTAAAATATAAATTCCTGAACTTGCAGTTCTGAGAAGTCCTTCATTCTGTGAAGTTACTCTCATCAATGTTCTTGGGTTCCAAATACTTCCACTGAATGGAGCAGGAAAATTACTATATGTTTGATAATAATAATAACTTGTCACATAATCAGGAGTTTCACTATATGGAAGAAGAACAAATTTATGAGCATATCCATCTCCATCAATATAACCAAGATTGAATTTTGCAGATGGATCATCAGGATTAAGATTAAATTTTCCAAATCCATAATGAAGTTTATCAAATCTACCCCAACCACCTTCACCACGTTTAATATTTAGAACATATGCCATACCATAAAGTGATGGATTATCTCTTGAACCAATTGAAAGAATGAGCCAATCATTATCTTCAGCATAATAAAGTTTCAAAGAAGGTTGTTCAAGATTTTCAAGTGTTGGGAATATATCTCTGATAAGATGTTGTGAAAACAATGCTTGAAATGCTTCTGGTTTTTCACCATTTGTGATAAAAAATCCTTGCTTAGTAAGAAAAATATGAGCATGTTCATCTGCTTTGACAATTGCAAACGGATTTACAAGTTTATGATATCTAGAAACACTGAAATGTCTAAAAGTTGTTTCAAGTTCAATCAATTGTCCTTTTGCAATTGCTTTATTTGTATAATAAAGAAATCCATCATGAACTTCTTTTACAACATATGTAGTTCCTGGAGCATATGCACTTGTTCCTTGAGAACCAACACCTGTTGCAAGAGATGTTGTAAAATCATCTCCATTATCAAGTGCTGACCATCCTACGCGTGAGTCACCAAGAACAATAAGACGACCGTAGGATTTACAAATACTTTTCGGGCCACTAGGCATTCCTGATGGAGAATGTAAACTAAATGTAATTGTTGAAGGATCATATCTGATAAGAATATGATAATTACAAAAATACCAAATATTTCCAACTTCTTCAACTGACCAAGGCCATTGTGTTGAAATTTCTGTAAATGTAAAAAGAGGTTGCCATGTCATACTTGTAAGATCATATTTATAAATTGCATCTCTTGTAAAGATAAATTCATCATCTTCAACATCAAAAGTTTCTACACAATCTGGATTTGCTAGCTTCGAATATGAAGCAAGAAGAGAACTAAATCCTGTATATGGTCCTTTGAAATCAACAACAAAATGTCTTCCATCAACGACAAAAGGTTTATTTACATTCTTTGCTTCAAGAGCAGGAATTAAGCCTTGAAATTCTCTTGGAAGGAGAGGAACGTCTGGCATTTTTTACTCAAGATAGAAGTCATATTGAAGACTAAAAGTCTGTCCATCAGTAACAAGTTGAGCAGTTGAAAGAGAAGCACTTACAGCAAAAAGAATTCCAGAAGTTCCACTTGCAACATTACAAATGAATGCTCGCCAAATTGATGTACTAAAATTTCCTCCTGATGCGCTAAAATTAACAACTGCACTGCGAATTCTTGCAGTATTATTCACCGTATCTTGTGTTGGCCAACCAGCAGCACTTCTGACAATTGATTGCCTAGCATATCCATTTGTTGCAGTTGGTTCACCACTCAATGTTGCAAGAGTAGATGCTTCAGTGAATGTTTGTCCACAAAGACCAAGATAAAAATTTCCTCCTCCTGCAACAATAGTTTGATCATCACGCATAAGCATTTTAAGAAATGCAGCTTCACCTTCATTTGTAACAGTATTTGGCAAAATAATAGGAAGTCGCCCTGGAATGTGAAATGTAAATTTGCCAAACATAGTTGTTGTCATGATGGCATTACTCCCTGAGATACAACTTTTCCACTATATGTCAGACTAAGCTGTTTAAGTATAATTTCTGAAGGAGAAGAGGAAATTGAAATTGCACCAAGAATTGAAAATGTAACATCTTTTGTGAAATCAATTGATGTATCAAAAATACTCACAACTGGAGCAAGTCCTGATACAATAGCAACTCCAAAAGCTGTCTGCCCATTAGAATTGATACAAACAAGCTCAATAGACAAATTAAAGCTATTGTTGGTAGAACCCAAACCAGTAACTTCTCCAATTTTTGTTCCATTGGCACGGACGGTAATTGTTTTTGTTGCAGCTGTACTTGTGGTTGATCCGAATAAAGATAATGCAAGAATTGTGCTCGCTGTGATAAAATTGTTGGCGGAGATTGTGAATGTATCAAGAACATGGGAGATTGTTGAAATTGTTGTAGTAGAGAATGATCCACTGATGAGTCTGAGATATCTTTTTCTTCCATAGAATTCATTTTTCAGTCTCGCAAATTGATTAGCAAGCCAAAGACGCAAGTCTGCATCATTTTTGACTGTAAGTTGACTATCAACTTTTGGTTCAAAATTATCAAGAACAGACATCCTTTACCTGCTTACGCTCCATCACTTCCTTTGAAATATCCAAAAGTTATAATTGCAGCTGCACCAACTGCAACACCAATAACTTCTGCTGGAGTAACAGCAAACCAATATTCTGTATTCGCAGCATAAAGTTGACTACCACTGCCATCAGAAACATCTGCTGCTGGTACAGCAGCAGTTCCACCACGCTTCAAATAAAAGATAACTGTACTGCAAATTCGTACAAATTGAGCGCCTGCTGGTACTGTTTGATCTGGTGTAGCTGCACCAGCAGTAACTTCAACATTTACACAATCAGGAAGTGGGAGAGCTTCTGCATAGAAGCCTCGCTTTGCATTGAAACCAATAGTTGGTGTGGAGGCCATTTTTATCCCCTAGTAGAGGAAGAAGACAAGAGGAATGTGATAAATCCAATAATTGCAGAAACTACAACGCTACCACCAATTGCACGTTGCTTAAGTTTTTTAAATTCTTCAACATCAATACTGATTTGGTCAACTTTCTTTTCAATTCTATGCATACATTTATGAAGATGATTAACTTCAGAAAGAAGTGTGCCTAAAAGTCTTTCAGTAGGCGTAGCATTCTCATCATGAGATGGAGTAATTGCAGAATGTTCAATCTTCTTAGGCACTTTAACCTCTATCAAGAGACTCGTGCGCTTCCATGTTAAGGAGATTTACTTTCAATGATGAAAAAAGACTAAATGCCATGCTACTTCTTTGAAGATCATTAATATTCTTGAAAATCTTTGCTAAAGCACCTTCTTTGATAAGATCAAAATGTCTAAAAAGAAGCCAATTTGTCACAAGATTTCTGGCAGTTTCTTGATTTGCAGAAAGAGTATAATTCAACAATCCAATTCCTGTCAAATCATAATATTCCCAAGCAAGTAAATCAATATTCCAAATTGCAGGTCTTTGTCCTGGATTTCTGTATCTCAATCTCTGTAAATATTGGTAATATGCAAGTGAGATTGTATCAGTAGAACTGCTTCCACAACCGAAATAGGCAATAGAATTTCCTGTTCCATAATAATAGTAATCTTTATCAATCAAGCCTTTACCTGGTTGAATAAAATCTGGATATTCTCCATTTGCATATTTTACAGTTTTCAACTTGTAAAAAAGATTAGGTTTATCCCAAATATGAGGATCAGCAGTAGGTGTTACACTCTCTTCTTCAAGATCACTTGAAAAGAATGCAAGTCCTTGGCATTCACGAATTGAAGTATTTACATAATCAGCGATCAAACTTCTTTTATCTGGGCGGCCGCTTTCTGCGACCACCTCATCAACACAGGCATTGAATGTTAAACTTTCCATCAAGCGTCAGGAATAACAGGTTTTGGAAAACCGGGAGGAGGATTATCAATATCAATATCTCTTCCTTCTTTCACTTCAACTGCTGGAGGCTTTTGTGCTTGAAGTTGAATATTCATATGTGCAGCTTCTTGTTCTTGACGAAGCTGCGTAATTGGTGAAGTGACTTCTGCCATAAGTCCAGCAGTTACAGTTTGACCAATTCTATTTCTTTGTTGATTTGCCATATGTCTCTTTGCAATTTCCTCTGCTTTTGCAAAATCAACTCGTTGAATATTTGCGCGATGGGATGGAATAATATTGAGAAGATTTTCCATTTCTTTATATTCTTGTTCCGTCCTGGCAGTCCAAGCACCATGATCAAATTTGATTTCACCAGAAGCAAGATGAACTTTCAAAAATGGGTAATTTGGAGCAGCATAAACAACAGGAACAAATTCTTCCTTTTCAGGAGAAATCTGATCAGGACCAGAAACAGCTTTCTTCATTTCAAACTGTGTCATGACTTCTACTCTCTTTCTTGGCTGTGGCAATCTTGTTAATATAATACATTGCTTTATTCAATCTTTCTTGATATAAGTCTACATACATTGTAAGCCCTAATCTCGATTTCTCATCAATTTTTCTTTCTGCTTCTTTCTTTCTAATATACCAATAATTTTCAGCAGCATTTAAAGAAAAAGATGCAGGAAGTCCAGTCGTTTCAGACTTAACTTCCTGCATCAGTTTCACCGCAGCACCGAAGGTCAGGGAGGCTTAAGCTGCGGCGGTTAGACCCGTAAACTGAGCACCAGTTCTTTCAACTCCGTATTCAACAGAACACTCGGTTGTCAGAACTCCGAAATCACCGTCAACACCAGCACGAGTACCATCACGATCGTAAGCATCCGTGCTTGTACGAGAAAGATATCTCATCCTCATCGCGCCAGGATGCAAGATGTAGATGTTTTTCGTCCAGGTAGGATTTTCATTGAACAATGGATGGGTCATCAAAGTGATATCACCAAATGGAGTCATCCACTTGTTGATTTTGATGCCAAATTCTGTCTGACCAGGAGTGATGTAAGTAGTGCTGTTTCCTGTCAGACGAGCAATATTGTTCAGAACAGTAAGCGCTCCGTTTCCACAGAACGCAATCCGTTCATTTGGTGCGCCTTTAATATTCTTTTCAAAAACAGTCTGCAAGACTGTGTTGACCTGCGCGTAGGTGGTAGTTGCACCAGCAGCAGTCACATTGGTTGTGATGATAGACGTAAGTCCATTCATCATTCTCCAAGGACGACCATTCAGTGTTCCATACCAACGCTTACCAAACCACAGCGAGCGCTCAATATCTTCACTGTGAAACTGCATACAGTCGCGCTTATTCTTTGCAACAACATCTCCAGTATGATACTGAGTCACCCGTGCTGTGCGGGTAACATCCCACACATTACGGAAGATCTGCATCATATTGTAGACCATATATCCGAGATTAGCAACACCAGCAGGTCTGCTGCTACCTTCCTCGAATGCAGATCCAATACGCTGAAGATGGAAACTCGTTCCATTGCTGATTGACGTTGCAGTTGTACCAGCAAAAGCACGAGTGACAGTCAAATTGTTTCCACTGATGGAAGAGATGAAGACATATTCTCCAGTCTCTTCCACCATTGCAATGATATTTGCAGTAATAGCAGATGCATCATCAACAGTGATTGCAGTATGCACGCCAGCAGATGCAGTGATCAACATACGTCCTGAAATGTGACTTTCCTCAAACCACGTGATCACTGGATCAACAGCATCAGCAGATGCCATTCCACTAGTTAATGCATAGAGAGTTGCACTTCCCGTAGGAAACATCTGAAGAATAGCGGACGCAAAATCTCCCCTGCGAGAGCCGGGAATATTCTGGTCCGAAGTAAAGATGCCTTTTACGGCCATCGGACTACTCCATTTCTACAAACTGGTTGGCTCTGGCAGGATTTTGATGCCATTTTACGTTTGGGCAAACTTCACCCAATCATCAATTTGCATCGGCCCGCCGCGTCGCTGTGACTGCTGGCCAATTCTTCCATTGTTATCGCCGTCATCAACAAATCCTTCTTGATTCATTGCATTTCCAAGTTTCTTCATATATTTCTTTGTCATATCAATTGCTTCTTGTGCAGTAAGTCCTGCTTGCATATAACGAGAGACAGAACTTTCAATAATTGGAGCAACACCTGGATTAGTCTTATAAAGAGGAATATGCTCAGAAATAAGCTGTTTAGTTTGAACATTTGTGATAGACTGATTTGCTGTCTTCTTTGCTTCAGAGACAGCAGCTTCTTTCACACCAGCCATCATTTTCTGTGCATCAAGAATTGCTGTTTTATAAACATTGCGAAGTGCAGAATTGATTGCACCAACAAACCCTTCAGTATTTCCTTCATTAATCATTGCAGTCATCGTTTCAGCATCAACCTTGAAGCCAAAATCGAGACTGTTGATATGATCATTGAACATTTTTGCAACATCTTGCGGCTGCTGCGTTTGTTGGTGCTGCTGCGAAGTCTGTTGCTGTTGTTGCTGCGAAGCATCAGGTTTCTTTAATTTAGTTCTCAGATCAGGGTCAAATGGTTCTACAAAACTATCGTCGTTATCTCCATTGTTATTCGTCTGCTGAGTTGTCTGTTGCTGCTGTCCGTTCGGCAGTTGATTCTGCTGCGGAGGCATCTGCCCATTAGCAGGAATGAAAGATGACATTTGAGGGTTCCCCGGCCGCTGTGGCTCTTAGCCGTCTCTTGATTGAGACAATGCTATTAACTCATCTTTTTTGAGTTTGATCCATGTTGGAAAATTATTCCAGAATGCGAACATGAATTGAAGTTGGGCATAACGTTGTTTAAAATCAGCATCTGGCATGTCTACGTGAAGATCAACAAGTTGTTCTTTGAATTGAAGAGAAGCAGCTTTGCAAAATTCTATAAAAAGTGTATCATCAAGTTTTTCAATCAATTGCTTCTTCAATGGAATTGGGATTCTCTCCCACATCTGTTCATCAATCATTGGATTTTCAAGTGTCATTGAATTAATGTTCCATTAGGAGGCATCTGAACTCCGCCAGGAGGGGCTGCACCATTTCCTTTATTTGCTGCAACTACTTGTTGATTATTTCCACCATACATTCCTTGCAATCCTTGAGCAAATGTTTGTGCTTTAACACTCTTTGCATCTTCAATAAGCCCAGCAGTTTGTGCAAGTTGCATAACTTGATCAAGAGTTGGCTTAGATCTGCGGAATTGATTAAGATCAGTTTTATCACCAATTAGAGTTGTCCAATAATTTAGAAGATTAACAATATCAAGTTCTTGAGATGCTTGTTGAGATTGAAGAATTGCATTGATTACGTCATGAAGAAGATGAATAATCATAAGTTTATCAATACTTTGCAGTCCTTCACCAATCATTGCATTTAAATCAACTCCACGCAATTTAGCAGGAACAATTTCAACCTCTTGCCCATTACGAGGATCAATAATTTTGATTTCAGGTTGAAGTTCAATGATGTTGTACATCATAATTCTGCGAAGTGTTGTCATTCCTTGATCATTGATGACTTTTGCCATTTTCAAGGAGCGACGATTTGTGCCTTGAACAGTAGCAGCAGCTTGATAAGTTGTTGCTCTGTCAAGATCAGTAACTTGTTTGAGGATATTTGTAGGAAGAATGACTTCAAGAATATCCATAACTTTACCAATTTGTTCAATCAATGGACCTGTATCAGGACTGTCATTAAATTGTTTAATAAAATCTTCAATTTTACCATTTTGTCCAACACTTCGTTTTGTAGGAATATGAGCAGAAACTTCACCTTCAGATTGTTTCAGATCTGCAAAATTTGGATCATAAACAGTGATACCAAAGAGATTTTTTCTTGAACTTTGTGTATGCAAATTCATCAAGAAACTTGCAAATCCCTGCAAATCAAGCAAATCTTCAGCAGGAGATTTCTTCTGCATGAATAGATTATCAGGACGTGGAACAATAATTGAATAAGGAAGGCGGCGATGTGCTCTGTTTCTATTTTCTGCATGGACAATTGTATGTCCATTAAGAATTCCAAGTCTCCAAATTTCCATATTTTCAGATTGAGAAAGC
>Ga0196964_10000152_pt1 | contig 47844 bp, 74 predicted proteins | sample S1_10metaG_FD_148615 | JGI IMG/M metagenome (GOLD analysis project Ga0196964, IMG submission 148615) | Soil microbial communities from Anza Borrego desert, Southern California, United States - S1_10 | ecosystem: Environmental > Terrestrial > Soil > Desert | place: USA: California | collected...
TGTTAATTTGTGAAAGTACTAATGTGTAAAGATTCTCGTCCTTAGAAAAGGATTCTAGATCAATAATCGCTTTTTGAATTTGTTTCCACTCTGGTTGTGTTCGATCAAATGGCAAATCAAGTTTTAAGTCGTAGTCGATGATTAAAAGTTTAATATTGTTTTTCTTCTTAGATCTCACCCATGCCTTGATTTGCTCAACCGTCAGCGGCTTGCCGCTTGTTACGAATAACCTTCCCTCGATGTCGTTAAACGCTTCAGCCGTTTGACTTAAGTCGTAGTCACCATAATAAAAATCTCGGTAGCCCATGCGAGACTTAATTACTATGGCCCGCCTCGCAATGTCCTCTGGGTTCATTTCCATGTTGGCTAAGCAAACTCCGAATTTCTTGGCCCCACTCATCGCAAAATTAAGAGCCGCATTTGTTTTTCCGAGACCTGTTTGGCCCAAGAGAATTCCTATGCGTCCAGGATTAAACCCGCCGATCATTTGCGATAGCTTGGGGTAGTCCGGAAGCTCAACTGCAAGCTCTTTGTTTTTCGCTTTTTGTTTTAATTGTGGAAGTAGTGCTTTCGAGATGTCCGCAAGATCGAAGTCTTGGATATTTCCAAACTCCAAAACAAAGTTTTGAATCAGACTCAAACATTCTTGCGGCTTGTGTTTAATTTCAAGTGCAAGATTCACAGCGCTTCGCTCACGCCATAGCTCTTGAAATTTTAAGGTGATCACATCTGGGTCGTTCGGAGCTAACCCTGGTTTTCCACCCATGATTGAAAGCGAGTGTGGCAATTCGTTAAATTCGTGTTGTGCGTACTTAGTACCTTTGTCGGCTGCGAGCCTTAGGTACGAAGTCATTTCTTGTCCGAAGTAGTCATCAAGCTTTTCCCAAAAAACTCCAGCCACCCTTAACGAGTCGTTAAACGATGGGTCTAGGAAAACTGCGTAGGCTAGCGATGCAATGAATTGCTCGAGGTTCATGCGCTGCCTTTCATGTCTAGAAGCATTCCGATTTGTTTAAGCAGGGCAACACTTAGGTATCTTGGGCGGACCTTGCCTGTCTCGTCTCGTGCGTTCTTTGCATTTATGACGTCTTCGAGCCAAATCCTAAAGTCTTCAGCGGTCCCGAACTTATCGAGAATTCTTTTTTCGTAAACAAACAGGTCTTCGAGTTGTGTTTTGTTTAGGTACCTGGACAGATAGACTTTGATTGTTTCAAACTCAGCGGTAGTAGCACTGGTTTCGGGTTCTACGTTCACAGTTCCCAGTTCACAGTTCACAGTTGTATTGGCAGGCTGCAAACTTGGTGCTTGTATGGTGCCAGTATCTGTCAGGCAGTGCGTCTTAACGCAACTATCGAGAATCTCTTGAGGAATTTTGTACCTTGGTTTTTCATCTCGGTGGAAATTTTGATGACGCCCAAGAAATGGACAGTATATATAGCTGCGCGATTTGTAGTCAAAAGCGTAAAGTCGATTTTTAGAAATCAGTTCACAAATTATCTCGTTTAACCGGTCTAAAGTAATGTCTTCATCGTAAGGAAAAACTTCGCGCTTAATTAGCTTTAAATCATAATCGCAGAGCCCATTTCGATCTAAGACACACCACAACCCGATGTACAAAAGCCTCGCGTCCCGCGACACATCAGCAACATGCGTATCGCTGAAAAATGTCGGTTTAATATATCTCGTCCTTCCCAAGCATCCCTCCCCAGAGACCACTAAAGTTGAATTTAAGAATGTTTAATTTTTTTGAAATCAAAGTTGAAAAAGGGACCTTTGCTGGACCAATTGGCAGAAACCATTTGCGCCCCATTTGCGCCTCATCGCTGGGAAATTGAGGGAATTTGCGGGAAAAATGAGGAAAGTGTTGCACAACCGCTGGACCAATGGGAATGTACTCAAATGTATTATATTTGAAGCCAAAAATGTCGGGGAGTAGCGCAGTCTGGTAGCGCATCTGCTTTGGGAGACGATGACAGACCATAATACGCAAAATTAATTCTCTAATAATCTTGCTCACTTGCCCGCCTCTATCTCAATAATATTATTGGCTGTTTGCTCCCCGTTTTTTTGTACGGTGCGTTTTTTCTCTAGTAATTTAGTCAAACCAGGCACTTCGACAACATCACTTAGCGCGCGTAAATCATCGGCATCCATGGTGACATAGATATTTTTTTGAACGTCAATTGAAGCGCCCGCAATCTTTTCTTTTTGTGTATCAGTCGAACCAGTGTGCTTGTTTAAGTGCTTCTCATAAGTCGCTCTTAAGTCATGCCACGTAATATTTCTGTCGTGGAAGTAATATGAACCGTCTTCACGCTTAGTCTTTAAAAGCTTTCGCCATGGGTTCATAAAGCCGGCTGGATCCATATGGCGCCTAGGGTCTCTCTTGTTCGGGAAAACCCAAGGGCTCGCCTGATAACGCTTATTAACTACTACCTCAGAACGCCTTCTGATTAACTCTTTAAAGACATATTGATTAACTGGAATTTGCCTCACTGAGCTTAACGTCTTGGCAATTTCTTCTCGGACATGCAGAGACGCATTTTGAAAATCAATGTCCTGCCACCTTAGAGTTATAATCTCGGTGCGCCTTAAACCCATGAGACCGGCGAACATTAAAAATAGTAAAAGTCCATCGTCGGCCAAGCTAAAGACGGTCAAAAGCTGTTCGACTGATAAGATTTTTCGTTTGCGCTTTTTGTGATGTGGTATCCAACTAATGTCTGGCATGTGGCGAATATATTTTTTACGTTTACACCACGATAAAAAACCCTTCATAACTTTTCGGTGATTGGTTAGGTCTGACACTGTCGATTGATGGCAGTAGTCCTCCCAAATCGTAGGGTCGATCTCTGATAGCTTCATTTCACCGAAAAATGTTTTTAAGTGATTTCGAATCACGCTGTCGATTTCTTCCCAAGTTCGAAAACGGTCTCGCTTTTCTTTTGCGAGCTTACCTTCCATTTTGTTTTTTCTAAAATCATTGTAGGCATCCATGATGGGCCCGACCGTAGTCTTAAGCGCCATCTCGCCATGGCGGTCTAACTCTATCGCTATTTTTGTATAGCGCTCAAGTGCTTGAGTGAAGTCGCGCGTTTTAAGAGAGATAAACTTTTTACCACTACGATAGTAGTAGTAACCATTCTCACCTAAGACGATATTCGGATGTTCGGTTTTAAATCTTTTCATTTACCCGCAAAACTTTTTTAGCAATTCATCTAAATCCAACATCGGGCAATTATTATCGCCGTACCTGCGAAGTTCTTTTCTACTCGGAGTTGTCATATTCTGAAGTGTTTTTTTGCTCGGAGTTTTCTTAAGAGCGATCATTGGACTCTCGAAGCGTTTAAGTAAGGCCTCTCTGATTTTTTCGACACCTTCGTCAAACGTGACTAGGGTTAGTTTCCTTGGTCGTCCTCTTTTGTTTTCCATAAAACCCCTTCAATAACAAAAAATTGATACTGTCAAACGTCTAAAAATTTCATCATCCGCAAACATTTCATTTGATAACACAGCAAAACACAGTAGTGCATAGTTGGAAGTGGTAGTACACGGTCCAAAAATATTTTCACTTTAACGCGACCACTTCCGTATTGTCTGTTTTTCTTTCACCGATCACGTCCAACTTAACAATCTCACCATTCGATAGTCGAACAAATTTTTCTAAATGACTCTCGCCACAATGGTAGCTGTTTTCTTCACAGACTTCTCCACAATACGCGCATGTGGAAAACTCCTCTACAACTTCATTAGTAAATATTTGTGATTTAGAGTTCATTTACTCACCCGCACACTCGCAATAAACAGAGTGGTCGATGTAGGGCTTAATCTTTAGAATTAAATTTTTAACTCTAAGCGCTTCTTTTCTATAGCCCTCAGGATTTTTTGAGTTAAATTCACCTGAGTCGATAGACTCGATAACACGAGATAAGCCCATCTCATGAGAGTGAAGTGCTTCGTAAATTGCATAGAGGTCTTTTTCATCAAAGGTCATTCTGCACCCTCCACAAATGCCACGCGCCTAGAAATATTAAGAGACAGAAGAGCGCCCAGGTCATTGTCCTGGCCCGTTGTAATGGCACGTTCGCTGGCATCTTACACAATAAGCCATATATTTATTTTGATGAGGAAAGATTTTGTCATGACCAAAGAGGTAACAAACTAAACGCTTAAGCGAAATCATTCTCTCACCCTCACACAAATCTCCCTACACGCTTGCCACGGCTTAAGCTCATCAGAGCACACCGGCAGCTCGCGTGGGATGTAATGCGTTTCAATTAATTTAGTAAACTCTTGCTCGCTCACGTACATCATTTTCTCGCACTCGTTTGAGTCTGGAGACGCAGCGACGAGCGCTACGAATAGTATTGGGAGGAGGATTATCATTTCTCGCCTCGTGCTTTTTTGATCACTTCAAAAACTGACGGCATAAAACAATCCGTTAGATGTCCACTCTCGCGCTCCTTGACTGAGCATTTGCAATCAACTGATTCCAGTGTCTCCAACATTTCAGGAGCAGCGGTTATGAGGTTACCATCCGCCATGGTTGTAAAGCGATTACCTGGTATCTCGCAGATAGTCCCGTTCTTGTAAAGGATGGAAACCGCACCGTTTTTGTGGGCATAGTATTGCCAAGGACCAGGAGTATGCTTCACAACCCACCACCCACCATTATCCAAACCATTAATCCAAACACTGTAAACGCTCCAATTGAAGCAACGATGAAGTCAAATGGACGCTTAACTTCAGGCTCAGTGCACATAGCTTTAACTAAAGTAGTTTTACAACTCTCGCAGTTATGGAGTAACAAAATACGATTAGCTAGATGTTGAACGCCAACGTATGAAGTGTTTTTGTGTTTACAGGTCATGCGCCCTCCACTTTTGGTTTACGACTCAAAGTAATTTTATCTAAAATTTTCTGAGCTAACTCCTGCGGCACGTGAGGCAGTGCTTCAGCTAAGCAGTTAAGAAGCATCATTCTATCAGCGTGCAAACCATAGCCTGCCCTCTCATAGTAATTAGCTACATCCTTCACAGCTTGCCTTGCAGCTTCTATGCTTACGGTTTTGGTGTCGCTCAAAATGCTAACTCCTCGTCATCTTGCTTTTGAAGTTTATCAGCATGGTTAGGAATATTTTGATTATGCTCAAGTGGAAGCAAAGACATTTTCGACAAATAATCCATAGTAGCGCTTGAAATTTGTTGTTTCAGCAAAGGAAGTACGGAGTAAGTAGTATCTGTACCAGTGCCGTTTCGAGTAATTTTAACTATAATCTCATCAAGGCCGTACTCATCATGAAGTTCGCGAAGCTGATTATAAACAGTTAAGCCTTGCTCAAATATTTTAGGAACGTAAGATGAACCTTCCTTCATTACAAAGTTAACTCTAAAGCGAAACTTAGCGCCTGAAGTATTTTCATCAACTACAGTTGATTTACCGTTTTCCCAGAGAATATAAAACTCATATAAATCTCCTCTGAAAATACCTTGCACACTTTCTTTATCTTTTAATTTTAGAAAATTTTTAGAGCCGCCTGTTTCTGGTAGCTCATCTTGATTTTTAAATTTCATCCTACTTGCTCCTCGTTAGTGTCTGCTTGCTTATCTGAAGCGGTTAGACGTTTATATTGGTGACAAAAGTTTTTAACTTTACAGTAAAATTCACAGCGCTTAGTTGGGTCCTCACGACGATACTCAACAAACGTACCTGGAGTTTGTGCGCACAACTTTTCTGCTGCTTCCATTGAGTATTGAACACCACCAGTAATGGCTCTAGTTTTGCCAGTCTTGCCACGCTTGACGACTGCCCATGATTCTTTGCCTGCGTACCTGTCGTCATCAGTACACTCAGGCAACAACTCTGAAGGCGTGAGCTTTGCAGCTTCATGACCAGCTATTCGCATCTCAATCCAAGCAGTAGACTGCTGTCTGCTCCACATGGGAATTTCACGAACAGCGATTGGTGTTAGAGGATAATTTGCATTTATTCTTGCGTCCTTAATTTGCCAGTCACGAATGAGACCAATAATTTGAAGCTTTATAGCGTCATATCCATTTCGTCTCATAAGCTCTAACTGTGTGTTCATTTGAGAAATCCAATCAGCTTTAGGCTTAGAATCTCTTTTAAAACTCCACGCTGTAGTCATTTTAAAATCAGATAGTACGCCATCAGTTAACGAGAGCGTGTCGATTTGTGCTGATACTTTAAAGTCTTTGCCGTTAACGGTGAAAGTTGAGAAAAAACGCTTCTCAGCCAGGTCAGCCATGTTAGCTCGCTCTAAAATACCGTGAGATACCTGACCATATAATCTATATAGTCCGTCCTCAGCATCCTCCTCAATTTCATGAGCGTGGCGATCCTCTAAAGCTTTTATTTGAAAAGGCTTATTTAACGTCGAAGGTGTGTAATCGCTCCCGTCATTCGTATACGGATCATTCTCTAGAGCCCTCACTAGAGCCGCTGGTAAATTTGAGTTATTCGTTAATTTCATTTTCACTTACCTCTAACAGTGACCAACAAACTCAACCTTGAGGAGCGTATGATGAGCGCTCACTATGTAGGTCACTGTTACAGCCAAGCTCCTTTTTGGTAAAACTTTCCAATACGCAACTAAAAGTTACGTTCAATTCACTTCTAATTTATAATCACCGTTTAGGCCGCGTCCGTGGACCTTAGTAGTTCGTCCTTAGTTATCTCAAGGATAGCGGCCAATTCTTTAACGACAGTTTCACTAGGGTTACATTTGCCTGCCAGCACTTGCCCTAGATAACCGCGACTTATATTTAGCCTGCTCGCCGTCCAGGTGAGCGTTCTGCCGCATTCCTTCAAAAGCATCTTTGCTCTTGCGTGATCAAATTCGTTCTCAAGACGTTTGCCCATATAGATACATAATAACATTAAATGCTAACTTTGCAACAATAATTTACATTTATTGTAAATATGCCCATGTGATGGGCGAGGGTATTATGAACATATGAAAAGCGTTGAGGAAATTGTAATTCTCAATATTAAACAAAGGATGGCTGACTTGAGGTGGAGTCAGCGCCAGTTAGCAAAAAATGCTAACATTAAGGCCCCTTCGCTAAATCAGATGCTAAAAGGGAAACGTCCTATTGGGGATAAAAGCAGGGCACTGATTGCCGGTGCCCTCGGATGCGACCCTGAGGAGCTCCGGCACGAGAAAGTTGCTATCCTTGCCCCTATTGCAAAACAAAAGCAGCTCTTAGCCATAGCCTTCGAGGCGGTTAATAATTCCGATTTTTTTTCTCTTTGGGACGCCTTTCAAAAGCTAGAACCGAAGCATCGTAAGATTGTTTTGGAGCGGGCTCAGCTTTATGTAAAGGACAGCCAGGGCATCGCCTACGGTAAAACCGTAAAGAGAAGGGTCCGAGGCAGATAAGATCCAAAGCTTCATTCAACAAGGCCTTAATTTGCTCATACCGCTTCATACTGATTATTTCGGGAAAATTAGTCCCAAACTAAATATTTTTTATGTACTACCGATAAGTCTAGTGTGATAGGGTTTGCCTATTATGGGGGCACAATGAAATTACTATTAGTCTGTCTCTCTCTAGTGTTTATTGGATGCAAGGAATCTAGGTCTGTCGTTGAGGCCACGAACCGTGACCCAGCTTTACCTTCGCCAAGTAATGACGTCCCAGTTGATTTCGGATTCTGCGAAGACGGTCTTCAGGGCACAGATGATGAAAGAGATGACGTTCTTATAATCGGCGATTCAATTTCAATGGGATATCTTCCTTACGTGCAATCCGGCTTGCCAGACATGGACGTATTCCGATGCCCATGCAATGGCAGAAGCTCACGCAACGGTGTTTTGAATATAGACCTGTGGTTAGCAAAGCGTGCCAATTGGAAGGTTATTGTTTTTAATCACGGACTTTGGGATTCCTTCATAGGAATAGGAATTTCTTTACAAGACTATGAGCGAAACCTTCGCATTATAGCAACCAAGTTAAAGCAGACTGGCGCAACAGTCATATATAATACCACTACATACATACCTATAGGCGAAACGGGTCGGCACTTTGGATACGAAAACGAACTTAACATGGTCGCAAGTAGAGTCATGCAAGATTTCGAGATCCCCGTAAACGATCTTTACGCTGTGGGCAGGACTATTCCTCATCTAATGAAAAACTACCCAATTGAAAATGATGTTCATTTTATAGATGAAGGCTCAAGAATTTTGGGGGAAAGCGTGGTAGAGGCAATCAAAGGGCAAATATTAAACTAAAAAATTTCCTTGCTTCGAGCGCCCGGTCACGCTACCTGGATGCGTGGCCAAAAAACCAACAGACAATGTATTTGATATAAACGCACGCCCGCCGAAGTCTAAAGAGTCTAAGCTATACGGTGAAGCTGAGATGAGGCGCGTGGCCCGCTCAGATCTTGAGAAAATTAAAGACTCAGTTAACCGGACGATAGAATCCAAAATCCCTAAAGACGTTTTAAGATACCTTTTAGATGTATCAGACTGGGACGAACTTAAACGAAAGCTAGGACTTCCTCCTTGACTCCCAAATATATATTTGATATATATAATATATGCCGACAATATATAAAGCAGGCAAGTTAAGGTTCGCAATATTGTTCGGTGACCACAACCCTCCGCACGTTCATGTATTCGGGCCAGGCGCTGAGGCTAAGGTATCTTTGGATAATTGCGAGTGCTACTTCGCGCGGGGTTTCTCTGTTCGCGAAATCAGCAAAATCGAAAACGTAGTATCACGGTATCAAGAACAATTTCTGGAGTTATGGCATGAGTACCAAAATTAAAAAAGACATTCAGTATAGCGAAAAAGACGCCCTTACCCACGAGGACTGGTCTGATCAACAGATAAGAATTTCTATGATGATTCCCGTTGAGCTTTTGGACGCTCTAAAGGATAGGGCCGCAGCGGAGGGGAAAAAGTATCAGCCGTTCATGCGCGAGATTCTACAGCTTTACGTTGAGGGAAGGCTTCACCAAAAGAACGTGGACCTCTACCGGGTCGCAGATTTTCTTGCTAATAATGAGCAGTTCATAGTTTTGGTTGAGTCCAAAATCAGGAAGGACATAGAGAACATGTTTATGACAAAAACCAAAAATTTTGTTTACGACACGCTAAAAAAGCTGAAGCTGAAAAGAGCCTAAATCTAGACCTACTTTTAGCCAAAAGTCTAAACGCTAATTGCTACGCTAAAAGTAATGGATAAGCATGACCTTATCGTTGCACTACAAAGCATGGCAGCTGAGTTAGGTCGAACTCCAACACATACGGAGTTTACTAATTCAGTACGCGGTGGACATTATCAAATAAAAAAACAGTTTCAAAACTACACCGTACTCTGCCAAGCCGCTGGGCTTGATACTTACCGAGCGGCGCCGAAATTAACAAATGCTATTTTTGAAAGAGACCTCGAGCGGCACCTTGCAGAGCATAAGCCGGAGCCGATACAGGCGCGCATAAAATATCCCTCAATAGCTGTGTTGGGCGACCTTCATGAGCCCTTTAGCCACGAGCAAGTAAAGGCAGACTTTGTATCATTCGTCGAAAAACATCGGCCTAAATATGTAATTCAGGTCGGCGACTCTATGGACGGGTATTCTCACGCTAAATTCCCAAAATCCATGAACATATACACGCCAAAGCAAGAGGAGGATCTCGCTCGGAAAAACCTCGAGGAGCTTTGGAAGGCGATCACCAAAGCCAGCCCCCAAAGCAAAAAAATACTACTATTGGGGAATCACTGTATCCGAGGCATAAAACGAGTTCTTGAAAATGTACCGTCTATTGAGCATTGGGCCCAAAAATATTTGCAGGATCTAATGTCCTTCGACGGCGTTGAAACTGTGTTCGACCACACTCAAGAATACTTTATAGAGGACATTGCGTTTCTACATGGGCACTACAGCAAAATCGGGGATCACCGCGACTATATGTTAATGAATGCTGTTTGCGGGCACGTTCATTTGGGGGGCGTTTCATATCGTCACATCAAAGGAAAAACACTATGGGAGCTAAACGCGGGGCTCGCCGGTGATCCGTACTCGAAAGGCCTTAGCTACCGTAATCAGAAAATGACAAAATGGACACTAGGTTGGGGATTCATAGATGAATACGGCCCACGCTTCATCCCCCTTTGATTGCCTTCGTCACGGACGACAACGTCTTCCCTTGCCCGATGTTGTAGACTGTCCTTCTTGTGACGCCAAACTCTTTCGCCAAGTGATGCCGATTATCCCCTCGACGAAACCTCTCAAAAATATCCTTCACCTGCTTCTCCGAAAGAGCACATTTTTTATTGGCGATTCCACTTATTTTCGGAAGTCGCATTTCTTGCGTTTTTTTGTGAAACCCCATTTTGTACGCATGAAGCCTGTTTTCGCTGGAGCTCACCCATTCGAGGTTGTCCGCTCGATTGTTCGTTTTATCGCCGTCGATGTGATTTACTTCTGTCTTGGTGGCGGCGGGCACCCCGTGAAAGGCGAGAGCGACAAGGCGGTGGACGGCGACGTTGTTGCTACCGTCCCCGAGGGACACGATGAAGTATGCCGCGCGCCAATTACCCAACCTCTGTTTTTTTATCTTATAGGCTTTTACCCACTTTCTGGGTACAGACCTAACTCTTCCAAAACTACTCGCCTGATATTTTCCTTCATACCCAGGAATGTTTTGCCATATTTCCATCACAATGACTTACGAAGTGGTATTTCCAATGTCAATGAACTGCCGACGAGGTGCTCATGTTTGACCTCATCCTAAAATTTCTCATTACTGTCTGGATTTTAGTGGTCCTTATCGGCGGTATCCTCGCATGCGTTGACCCAAAGTTATGGGATAAGGCTAAGCAAGAATGTCCTTCGCCTACTTATATTGAAGTGCCGGTGTATGATAGCTGGGCTGAGGATGACTGATTAACCAAGAACTTATGAGCTGCCGAAATTAAACTCATCGCAAGTGGTACTCTTTTATCAAGTAGTAACTTGGATTCAATTTTATTGTCAGCAAACACGGGTTCAATAAGTGCATATGGAATCTTAACCGTGGCAGCGTTCTTAAATCCTCTGTCGTGATCAGTTAAAAGTTTAGTGCCACGGTCTAATTTATTTTTCTTCTGATCTTTTTGATCACGCCTGTTAAATAATCCTATCATAGCGTTGTGAACTTCTTTAGCGAGTAACTCGCCCTCAGGTGGTTCAAGATCAAACCAAGTTTCAGTGCCTTGAATATTTCCGTTTAGAGAATTCCAGTGGAGCTCAATCGCACAAGCGTTATCATCGCCAGCCCATTTATTAACCGCCTCGCCAACCTTCTCGATAGTTAAACCGTCCCGAGTAAATACATGACACTGAAGGTTTAACCCCCGAGCCAAGCGATATAGCTCTTGAGCAAATGGTTTATACCATTCGTACTCGTAGCAATTTAATGGGTCGACTCCATAAGCTCCAGGCTTAGTAAGCGAGTGCCCTACAATAATGGCAATTTTCATCTTTGAGAAATTTGTGCTTTTTTAGCCTTGTGCGCTTCTATCTGCTCACGGTAACTCTGGTTAAGCTTAACGGATTTAAGTCCACCATACTCAAGCGAGCCTACCATTTTAATGAATAGCTCTTTAGCCTCAGCACTCTCAACATACTTATCAAGTAGCATTCCTAAAAGCTTAAGAACTAAAGGTAAAACCATTGTGACGATTGCTATCATTACTCACCTCGGATTAGAATTTTTTGATAACCGAGCAAGGTCATTCTATGGACCTGGCCGTCCTCGCTAAAGAACGCGAAAACACACTCCCCAACCGGCATTTCAAACTGCCATACCTTATCATCTTGAGGTTTTGGCATTTTACATTTAGCCGCTTCAAATTCAATTGTAACAGGTACTTGAAATTCTATTTGCTGAATTAGTCCTGCTTTACTCTGACAGACACTAACTCCATTTGCTTTTGTAACTTTGCCATTACAGTTTAATGTGGCTGGAAGCTTAGCTTCAGGTGTTTCAAAATCAATGAACGCCCATGAGTTTTCATTCTCTTTATTGTATCCACCCACATAAGCAGGACATGCATAAATATCCTCAAGGCCTTTAATCGGTGTGTAGGTACCACTATATTTTTCACCACTACCAAACCAACCACCACTGCCAGCATCCTCTGCTACTTCTTCTCTGTGGCACGTCGAAAACGTGAATAGATCGAGGTCACCTTTTGCCTTAACACTAAATTTATAAACAGTAGCACGAGGCACAACCAAAACGCCTTCACTACAAGTATTCCCGAAACACACTTCCATATCTCTTTTATAGACTGTTTGATCATGGACCACACCGCCGCCTGATGTTTCTGGAGTTGTGGGTACTGAGCCACAACCAATAAAGAAAAATGACAAAACGATTAAAATTATTTTCATAAAAACCTGACACCGCTCTTGGTTAAAATTCTAAGTAAGATAAAGACAAACGAGACTAGATATCCAGAAATATTCTGATGAGATTTTATATACTCCTGAATAGGTCCTTCAAACGAGATAAGGGCCGCGTATGCTAGCGCGACCCAAACCGTTTTAGAGTATAGAATACTCTTATTTTCCATTACGCTGACTTTTTTAAAAGCTCAGCTACCATAGGTTTAATACCTTGGATAAAGCCATCAACTGAAGCAAGAGCGTCTTCTTTTACTTCGTCGGCAGCTTTTTCAATACCCTGTAATCCAGGCACGAGTTCAGAAAGAGCCGAAGCCATTACTACAGGCAAATCCTGTCCTAATTGCCAGCCATCAGCTAAGGCTTGTTTAACTGCAAGACCGAATTTACCTAAGCCTTGAGCCGCTTCATAGATTTCTTTTGAAACTTCTGTTTCAATTTTTACTTTTGCCATTATAAAAACTCCTTTTAAAAATGACGGTTAATAAAACTAAGCTGCTTTTTGTAGTGATTCTTTTTCAAACGGTGTTGGTATTTCAGAAGAATCTGAATAGATCCAATTTATTGCCCCAGGCATTTGCTGTAAATCAATGCGAGCAATGTGCCTAAATATATCACGGGAAGTCGTTAAGAGATTAATACTTTTTTCTGCGTTACCGGCCTCTTTTTCTTTAATCGCCATTTGCCGAAAACAATGGCCGAGCATTTCTAAAAGTGTTGCGCTGTTATCTCTTAGACTTAGGGCTTTTTGCAGATACTCAATTGCCGTTGCATACCTTCCATAGCGCATGCAGAGGTCAGCGGCAAATTGGTAACCGTCTACCTCGTTAGGACATGCGTCGATTGCTGGCTTAACGTAGTGGTTAAAGATGTCCTCAAACTTCGGCTCGAATCCACCCTTGTGAAAATTCGCGCGCGTGTTCTCGTAATAATTTCTATAAGCGATCGGGAATTTTGCATAGGCTTCAAATGCTGCTTTATAGTCGTGGTTCGTTACGGCATCATAGGCCTTTTTAATTGCCGCCATCTTTTTAATAATTTCTTCTGGATTCTCTACAAAGCGAGGCTCTTTCATTAACTCATCGTTACGCTTACAAATATATGTATCACCGTAAAGAGTGCCGTTATATTTAACTACTTCAAAGCCTACTTTCTTTAAAAGAGATTCAAAAAGGCTACGCGTCCACACATTCACATGGTTAGTACTGTAATAATATTCAATATCAAAAGAACCTTCCATACCGAAGTTAGTGAGTGTGCTAAACCAAGTAGGAACACTAATATAAAGTAAACCATTTTCTTTAAGAAGCTCTTTATATTGAAGTAGCTTTTTATCAGCATCCATTTGGTGCTCAGCTACCTTGTAAGAGCAAATCATGTCATACTTAACATTTGGGTCTAAGTCGTCTTTAAGATTTAAACCATACTCGTGAAAAGCCACGCGCTTAAATGTGGTTGTGAGCTCAGTTCCATGAAACTCACCTTTTGGAAAAAACTGTGATCTAACCCAGTTTAGAAAAATACCGTAAGCAGAGCCAACTTCACCGATAACAGGTGAGTTAATTCCCTTCTCAATCCACTCCTTAAATATCGGCCTTAGCATAATATCGTGGTGGAGGAGCTTTCTATTTCCAGTATATAGATTGCCGATGCTGGGCGCTTTTCTATATTCTTTTCTGTAATACTCAATCATCTCAGCTTCTGTTTTGTAGAGCGATGGGTAAGAAACGAACCCACAGCCCATGCAGATTTCCATTTTTTTTGGGACTAGCCGGTACTGGTCAGCGTTCTTCCATTTGTCTGTACTGTCGCAGATTAAACATCGCATCTATAATACTCCTCGTAACTCTTTGATTTTTTCCATGAGTGTTTGAAATTCATAAATAGAAATAGCCTGATCACTATCTGATAAGCTTAATTCTGGGTTTTCGTGAAACTCTATCAGGGCCCCGTCGGCGCCCGCCGCTATTCCAGCTAAGGCCATTGGCCACACTAAATCTCTTCGACCAGTACCATGCGAAGGATCCACCAATATCGGCAGAGCTGTTATTGCCTTAACCGCCGGTATCATGCTTATAGATAAGTCCCAGCGCACGTGTGAGCTATGACCACTAGAGCCCCGCTCTATTAATGTGAGTTCATTTACGCCGCCGACAAGTAGATGCTCAGCCGCTCCTAAGAATTCATCGATAGTAGAGCCAGGATGACGCTTTAAGAATACTGGCTTTTTGTAATACCCTAGCGTTCTTAGAAGCTGATAGTTTTGCATTTGCCGACAGCCAACTTGAAAGCAGTCAGCGTATTGAGCTACCCAGTCGAGCTCATGAGTTGAGTAGTTTAAAACTTCAATAATATTTTTTAAGTTATTTGATCTCGCGGCCTCGTGATATTGCTTAACAAGATCCTTCTCGATAAGGCCGAAATTCTTGCCGGGAAAAGTACCAGCCCGAAATACGCCTCCACGAAGGTGAGTCGCACCACTCTGCTTTGCGATACTCGCAAGGTATTCTATCTGCATTTGATTTTCTACAGAGCAAGGGCCTGCGATGATTGTAAAATCTTTGTTGGGCCTAATGTAATTAAGCACATTCTCATATGAGGGCCTTGGCCCCCAAATACGCCTATGAGCAAACTCATTTAATTGCACGCGCTAGCTCCTCAAATTCGTTTGGCAGTAACCCATGAACGGACTCATCTAATTGGATGCCATCAAATTGAATGTTTTTATCTAAGGTAAAGTGTTTTTCTACAATGTGGGCGCTATGGTATTTAGCTGCCTTTACGCACGCCTCAATCCCTCTAGTGTGGTCAGAGTATCCAACTAAGCGTTTATAATATTCGCGCAAGTTATCTATATTTTCTAGATGCGGGTTATTGGCGGTGTACTCACTTACGTAAAGCACCTGTGCTTTAGTTACGTTAGGTCTTGGACATAGCTCGGGAATAGCTACGAAAAGATTTTCCATATCCATGCGCTCAGCTGTCGATGGTTTTCGTCTAACATCTGAAGCCGGTAACTTGTGGTACTTTTGATGATAGGTCATCGGATAAAGTTTTCTAGAATAAACTGTGTAGAATAAATCTATATCTAGAAATGTCTTGGCGTAGTGAATGAGTTCTAAGTATTCCTCTTGCGTGAATTCACATTGCTTGTAAAAAGCAAAGGGCATAGTGCCGTTAACGTTTTCTGCAAAGTAGGCCTTTGATTTAACAATGTCGGCACCTGATTCTTTGGCGAGCCGAACTAGTTCTTTCGCTTTATCAAAGTCCCCTAGATGGCAATTCCCTATCTCAGCGATTAGAATCATGGCTAACAATCACTCCCAAATTTGAATACGGCGATACAAATATTCATTAATAGAATTAGGCCCGTGAGCGCGCAGTACATTGGCTCGTTAACATGATGAAAATAAAAAGCCAGCACTATTAAAATCACGGCGGCACACATCCAGAAGCTAAGCAAATGAAGGCCACGAGAAATCCAATCATTAAAAAAATATCCATGTAAAGGTTCACATAAAGACTGGGCGTTAATACTTTGCTTTGAATAAGCGCTCTAACGCTTGTTATGAATCCAACCGTCATGATTGTGAAAAAGAGAAGGGCTAGGTATTTCATTTCGCCTCGACAGCAGCCAAGGCCGCAAGACATATAGCATGCGGTGCCGACTCTGCAATAGTTGAATGATCTACGCGGTGGTCATTATCCCATTCATCGTATTTAAGGAAACACCACTTATCGCTTGCAGTTTTACCAAGTGAGTTTGTCCATCCGATAAGATCTATGTGCTCCACAACCTTCCATGCGGCGCCAAGATCAGTAGAGTAATAAGGGAGCTCTGGCATTTCGTTAGGAGGCATCATTGAGCCATTCGGAAAAACGACCCACATTTTTCCCCTCATGTAGTCACAACCTATGGATAGGTTAAATATTTTTCCAGCAATCAATTTGTCTAACTCTCTACCAGCTTCCATTAGTAGTCTCCCTCGGCGCACTGCAAGCACACAAGCCCTAGTTCACGCCACAGCTTTACCACTTGCGACCTGTCATCAACTACGAACTCAACGCCGTATTTTCCGTCTATATACTTCTCGTATATTTCTTTTTTGATTTCAAAGTCTGGCCTGTAGTCATTTTCTTTTCTTAAAAATAACCAGTGAAATCTAATGTCATGCTCCTCAAGCCATCCTCGAGTAACACTCATGTAATTATCAGGACGGCCAGAGACTAAAAGAATTGTGTAACCTTGTGAGTGATATAAGTTAGACATTTTTTTGCACCACTCATTTGGTTTATCTTTAATCATAGAATCAAAGAATAATGACCAGTGTTTTTTTTCTAAATTGAGCAAGTGTCTTCTGTGATCAATATTGGCAAGTGTACCGTCAATATCAAAGATCACAGCCTTAGGCTTAATATGATTGTTTTCGCAAATAGCTTTCAAGCTCACTATCTGTCATCCTCTTTTCATCTTTTGTATGTTTTTTATTCTTAACTATTTTTCTGATTGTTTTATCAATTGAACCGATCCAGCGAGGAAACATTTCTATTAGCCCTTGAGTCGTTAGCCTTTTTTTAACCGCATCGTCCATACCGAGTTGAAGTCCATATCTCACTCGTACAAGTTCGTTTATATTTTTGCTTTTAAAACACCTTGTTAACCACTCATTCCATTTCTCATGCGAGCTCACCGCCTTAAATACTTTTGTAGAATCAAACGACGTCTTAGTATTTACGCTTAGGACATCGTCCTCGAAACCTTCTAAGGTGCCGGTGTAAAGTTTAACCACGTCTATAGCTTGGTGTTTCAATCTCCGAAACCCCCGCCGCCACATCCGGAGTCGAATGAACCACCGCCCGAATCAAATGAGCTACCACCGCAGCCCGAGTCGCTGCTGCTACCGCCGCCGCTGTCGTAAGAAGGCCAACTAAGTGGACTCGCAGGATTTACATAATTCAAAGTGTTGGACGGATCTAGCAGGCTAGTCGATTCTTTGCGCTCGGCTTTTTTGGCCGGCGTGTTTTCTTTTTTTCTTTTGAACAAGTCTAAAATCGTTTTCATCTGCCCTCCACAAAGGCGACCGAGTAATAAAATCCGAATAGGCATGCGTAGCTTAAGCCAGCAGAGGCGGCCCAAACTTCGCCAGGCGTCGCGCCATTTGCCTCAAGCAACATTAATAAAGAAACTCCAATAAACGACCACGCGATCATTAGTAAAAATGGCTTCACTTCCACCCCATTGTTGTATGTAACATTCCTCGACCATTAAATTTTGCATAAGGCGTATTACAGTTAGGACAGTTAAACGGCTTGTCTTTAGCGATACTTTCAGGCTCAACACTTATCGCTGTGAATTTACTCGGCGTGATTCTCTCGCTTGGATAAAGATCAACATTAAGCTCAGCGATTATTATCGCGCAGTTAGGACAGCAAATCTTAGTACCTTCAGGTAAGTAATTAACGTTTGATGTTTGCATGTTTTAAATCAATCTCTGCTCTTATTTTTTTTCTGTATTCAATATTATTTTTACTTAAACTCTCAGCATGTTGACGGTAGAAAAATAATGGACGGTTTAAGTACCCAACTTTAATTTGGTCCTTAGCTCTTACGAAAAAGTCATAGCCTTCGTAGCCTCGTAACCCGTCGGTGAACTTAACGTGATTTACAGCCTTAGTGTTAAAGAGTGCTCCGCCCACGTGATGATCTTGTGAACCACGCTGAATGATCGAGCGTGAACCGAAATAATTATTTGGGTATACTACATCTAAGCTTCGTTCTTTAATCTCGTAAAGCATTTGAGCTATTGCAGTTGGCTCTACAAAATAGTCATCAGCATCAAGCCTAATGATGTGGCGACCGCGAGCTAATTGGAGTGCAATATTTGAACTTGTAGCAAGGCCAACGTTTTGCGGGTTTCTAAAATATTTAACGTTTTTATTCTGACATGAAAACTTAACTAGCTTTTTAGGCGAGCTATCCTCTGAATAGTCATCAACTATGATAAACTCAAAATCTTTAAAGCCCTCTTGGCTCTTAACTGACTCAAGGCATTCATCAATATATTTTTCAGCGTTGTAGGCGCATGTGTAAACTGTAACTTCTGGCTGTTTGTTGATAGATGTAATCCATGCGTTTTCAGTTATGAACTTAAGAACACTTGTAACGCTTGCATTATTACCCACGCACGCGAAAAGTGCTGAGATAAACTTAACATCTTCCGGGAAATCAATTAGAAGCCTTGTTTTTGGCAGATGCTTTTTAGAGAAATCAAAATCAAAGACGTTATCAGTAACCGCCTTAATGGCGTAACTTGTAAACTCGACTGGATTTTTAAATGAGTGAGCAGCCAAGCTTAGTGCTTTACTTGAGATAATCTCAAACCCACAACCAGGGGTTATGCTTGAGCTAAATAAGTAATCAAGGCCCTTATCATCAAAAACACTTAGAGCTTTTTGAATATCCTCTGGGTCAACTAATATTTTATCAGCGGTAACTCTGATAACTTTATCGGCCTTAAGTTTACCGGCAATTGTGTTTAAGGCGTGCAGCGGGCTTTTTGAATCAAACTCACCGCGAGTGTAAAAAATGAGAGAAGGATACTCTGAAATGAATGGTACAAACTCATGGTCTTGATTTTCGGGATATCCTATTGCTATAGGAATGCCCAACGGCATGAGTCTTTCGACTAGGTGACTGAGTAGCTTTTTGCCATTTATGTTTTTAAAGATTTTATTAGGGATTCTTTTTGAATCCGTTCTAGCGCAAATGACAATAGCTGCTGTAATCTTATAACCCCGCTTGAGTTAATTTCTGGTAAACGCCGATGCGGTTTCTCACACCTAGCTTTTTAAATATATTTGTAAAATGAAACTTAACCGTCTTTTCGCAAATGTGTAGAGCGTTTGCGATATCGATATTTTTTGCGTGAGTTTTTAGAGCTTCAATAATTTCAATCTCACGACGGGTTAGTTTGTTAAATCTAGTTTTGTATTTAATAAAAGTATCTGTTGGATCTACCTCTGTCGGCTTGCTTTTGCCCGTATCTACCGCTGACACCATGTCCTTATGTGGTAGCACTAAATTCATGTCATTCCTCCTTGTGATTAATCCTTGGCTTTTCTATTTGCATTCTGTCGTTAAGCCTTTTTAAAAATCTCATTATTCCTTGGCCGGTTTCAGTCGCGTACGCTAGGTCATTTTCCTCAAGAGCAATTAGAAGGTTTGTCATATCTGATCTTAGATCCATTACTTCAGTACCTTCTAAAACAACGTACACACGAGTTTTGGTCATGCGTGCCAGCCCGGTTGATAGCCCTGATAACTTTCATAACTACTGCACGTCTTGCATGGATCTTTTAAGAAGGCTGATCCATCTTTGAGTGATCGCCTAAGTTCTTTCGCCTGAATGGAATTATAGATGCTCCAGACGGTGTCTTTATCGATGTGTCCAAGTTGGAGTTTTTCCCCGATGTCTGGGCAACATGCATGCGCACGACCGGAGTGATTGAATATAACTCTAACGTGAGCTTGCTGGCAGGACTGTCTCCTAGATGAATCTTTTGTTTTGTGCTCAAGACCAGATAGGTCAGCTCCAACACGCCCTGTAACCATATCACGCACCGAGACACTAGCAGAAGGCCAACGTCTTTTAACTTCCCCATAGATATCCTCATCTTTATTGAGCTTAGTTCTTACCGCCTGAATTACCATTTCAGTGTTTGATAAAATACGAAGCGGGTGATTATAGAACTTATCAATGTTAGCAAGTGCTAGCTCATACTTAGCGCCACGCCTTTGCGTTTCGAGCACTTCTTTTATGAAAGAATCAAAAGATATTTTAACTTTAGTTTGATTAGATAGGCCTTCGAAAATTTCTTCTTTGTTAGTTGGAAATTTAAAATTAGAGTTTGTGAGTCTATCTATGAACGTAGTTCTAGTTGAAAGCTTTTTAGCAAGAGCTGTGCAGTCTCTAAATATAGGATTAAGTGTACTCTCACCCTTCCAATTAAACTTGATTGAGTTAACACCTAAGACAGCGCTTTGATAAATTATCTCCTCAGCTGTCTCCCATTTCATTAAACCTTTAACGAAAGGTAAATTCTTTTGGTCGGCGTGATAACAATATCCACACGATTGATTACAGGTTGAGGATAATTCTAAAGAGACATCTACTGGAGTTGTGAGTAGTAGGTTTTTACCGTAGCGGTATTTGAATCGGTACCAGTTATAATTTATTCGGTCAATCCATGACATCTACCACTTAGTTGAGTAAGTGGTATTTCCAATGTCAATGTTACCGCATTTTTGCAGGTAAATAGTCCTAAGTTTAGATATAGTAGACGACGCAAATACCATTTGTACCGTCGCCGCCGCCCTCGCCGACGGTGCCAGCTCCCGTGCCACCGCCTCCTCCGCCGCCACCTCCGGCCCCAAAAGCAGTAGCCCCGGCGTCGCTTCCGCCGTTACCAGCCGCGCCAGCTCCTCCCCCTTCGCCACCGTTGCCGCCTCTACCCCAAAGAGATGCGCCACCGCCACCACCGCCACCACCGCTGACTCCGTTGTTACCGTCACCTCCAGTGAAGGTTACTGCGTGTGTTCCTGCTGTTCCAGCAGCCCCCGCGTTTCCACCGGATCCACCGCTTGCCGCGACAAGGGCCATTCTTGGAGTGGTCGAACCACCCGCACCGCCAGTGCCCCCGCCTCCAGTATTTCGCCCCCTAGTTCCGCCCTGTCCGCCGGCGAAAGAGTATGTCTTTGATCCGACAACAACGGTCGTAGTTCCACCAGGAGACCCAGAGTTTCCGTCCCCACCGCCGGAGCTCGCCGACCCCCCGGCCCCTGAATTTCCAACGGTTATCGACAGCACTGTCGCCGCGCCCACGTCTATGGTGAAAATTCCGTAGTGTCCCGATTGCCCACCACCACCGCCACCACCGGCATTACCACCACCACCACCTCCTCCCCCGCCTCCTCCAGCCGCCTCGATGATTAGCGCCGCTGTGCCAGAGGGAATTGTAAACGTCCCGTTAGAAGTAAACGTTTGCGCTTTCATTTCAATATTAAAAGCAAACGCACTTTGAGTTATGCTCGATGGCCTTATCGTACCCCCATCAAAGCCGTCAGACTTAAAACAGCCAACGGTTACACCTTCAATTAAAACATCAATCGCGCCCGCAGCTGTGCCTGTCTGCCCTTGAATAAGAAGTGTCGCGGTCGTCGTGGAAGTTCTAAGATCAAGTGAATTTGTATATAGACAACGCCAGTAGGCATCACTCGCACCTAAATCGTAAGTATGATTGGCGCTAGTGGAAGTGTTTGGGTCTACAGGCATTATGTGGCCGCGATAGACATTGAAGTTTGCGTTCACTTCATTGGCTCGCGCTTTTGTGCCTGGAGTGAATGTGTAAAAACTTGAGCTTGTTATTGTGTTAGAACTTGGCATCTTACAAATCCCTCGCTAGTAATTTGCACATTCTCTTTAGTAGAGTTTTGATAGGCGCCTCAAGGCTTGAATTATCGATAACCGTATTAGCTAATTTTAATTGTTCGACGAGAGTTTTTTCTGTCGTTCGCCTTGCCTCATCTCTTGTTAGCTTGTCTGCCAATGCTTGGTCGTAGGCAGCTTTTTTGACAAGATCAACTTCCACGCGTCCATTTATTAAAACTAAAAATATACCGTCCTCAATCTTAAAGTCGGTATTAGTAATATCAATTAATGGATCGATATTTTTTGGAATGAAGCCATCAGTCGTGAATACGCGGCCCTTACCGTTCCTGTCGACCGTGAACCATTTAAATGCCATAGGCGGACCTCTCTGCGTAAATGTAAACAGTGGAAACGTAGTTTGTGGGAGTGCTGCCAGATGTGACTTGAACTAGGGAGCTTGCGTAGATCGTGGTCGTCGCGGTTACCAGCGCCTTGTGATGACTATTCAACCACCAACTGTCTATTATTTCAAAAGAGGCCGAGCCGCCTTGTACGAATCCTATCTGACCACCGTCGTTACCTCTTATTGAAATATTCGAAGTTAGCGTGTACCCACTTGTAGTTTCTGAGAAGGCCGAGGCAATAGTGTATATCTGTACTGACGGCGAAGCCGTTCTTCTAACCCACGAAACCCCATATAAATTATATACCCCTGGATCTAGCTGAATTCCGGCTCCGGCCACGCCAAGATAAGTGTTGTTAGATGTAATCGTGTAGGTAGTGCTTGCGGAAACAAATTTACTGGAGTTAAGTGGAAGCCAAGCTTGGGCGGTATGACATATAAATTCAATCAACCTGCGAGGCTCAACCGTGTAACTAGTATTGGTTACTCCATTAATAGACTCACCACTAGATGGATATACAGATAGATTCTTAGAGCCTTGAAAATTCAAAACTCTAATAACTTGCCCAGCGGTAGCGCTCGGAAGCTTTACCGAATCATTATCGCTCGCACATACGGTGATTACGTTGTTTTGTTTTGTTAGAGCTGTAGCGCTACCTTGCCCTCCGCCTGCAAAGGCCGTGATCCCTGTATTGACACTCTCGTATCCGTAGCCAGTTAAATAGGAGTTTCGCCACTTATAACTAGATGAACCTAGATCATAAGCCCCATTCGCAGCGGCACTTGTTGACCCGTCAACGGGTAACATATGGCCACGGTATAAAGCCATGTGGCCAATCCATTTAGCAGACGTAATGGTCTCTCGAAACGTCGGCGTCCAATAATCAGTTGACGCAATTGTATCACTAACAGGGCACATCCTATGTCTCCCTCAATTTAAATTTACATTCAAAGTTATCTAGGTTTACGCTTGTACCTAAAATCACAAATTCTTTATTATTAAGTTTAATTGAATCACCGCGAGTGCCGTCCCAGACTAAATCACCACTCGTTGCGGCAGCACCTGAAGTATCAGCCCAGTTGTTGTTATCCCATTGAGATTCTGCTGGAGCTGAGCCCGAAGCATCAAAGCTAACTCTTACAATATCCAAAACATCTAATTGCGGGATAAAGCTAGTTGTTACCTCTAACTCTTTTTTTAAGCTTGATACGTTTGTGAAAATTGTCTGAGCAATAGTTTCAGCAGCGGTCGTCGTCGGTATCCAAGTATTTTCTAAGCTATATGTTCTATAGCCATAATTCCAAATAGAATTATTTCCCGCAACGGTCAGCGATGATTCTACCACATGATAGCTAGTTGACGTGTCTTCTTCTCTATATTTTACTTGCACGCGGGAATAAAACTTGGAATTTACTGGACCAAAATTAGATATCTGCTTAATCGTAGTCCCATAGACTGAGCTAAAATATCCAGGTCCATAGAAGTGATAAGCCTCAGTGGTTGAACCAACGGTCCTAGTTTTAAATTGAAAAGTGCCTGTTCTATCACAATAAGCTAAGAAGCCTTCAGCCTCAGATAGTTTTTCAACCGTTGACCACACATCTTTATCAACAATGTCTTTAGCGCCAGAGGTGTTTAAATTCTGATATATGTTTGAGGTCGCTGTGAAATTAAAGCCAGTTGTTGTGTTGTAAAAAAATGGCCTAAAGACAAAAGAGCCTGCACCATCAGTCATGTCTCTTAAGCCTTGAACAAACTGTGAAGCGCTTAGACCTGTAGTAGTAAAAAAGTTAAGTCTTTGAGCTGGGAAGTCTCTAAACACTTGGTTTAAAGGTGCAGCTGTCAATACAACTTCGTTTTTGCTAGAGGAAGGAATGTCACCCGTAATTATACCCGTAAATACCACTTGCGCGTCATCGTCAATGACCCCGTCATCAAATAAGTCTATGTCAAACTGAGGAGCATCTCTTGGAGTTTTAGTCTGAGTCCAAATTCCAGAGGTAACAGTTTCCTCAATAAAGCCTGCTCTAACTTGTAGTAGTGAACGCGCTCTAGCGGCATAACCAAACCATAGACTATTTTCGTCATCCTCTGGGTTAAATAAGCCCTCATCATTTTTGACAGTAATTTTAGCTGACGAAAATTTAAATCTATTAAACCGCTCAGAATCTATATCAGTTGTAAATGTACCCCAACGCTTTATCTCATCAGTAATCTCTACCCAGTCAGATTCAAATTGCCCGGTCGACCTTAAACGCCTTTTAATGTAGGCGCGTCTAAACACCCTTGATTTCCCGCGCTTAATAATATCAAGTAGTGATGACATTAATTACACCGATGTTTGTTTAAGCCTTATGCTGCCTGAAAAACCAGAGGCAGCAGCGTCGTCGCTATATTCTAGAAAATCAAAACCACCTGACCATACGCAGGGGAATGCGACTTTGTCCCATGAGGTAGATGTGGGAAATGCTGCGAAAATAAATTCATCTTGCAGGTCATATACTTCACGCAAAGCACTCGTAAAAGTTAAGCCAACGTTGTCGAATTTCACATTGGCACTAAATACATCTCTTACGAAATGTATACGCGTACCACCATCAGCCATCTTATGTTCAACACGCTCAGGGGTTACTTGTGGTTTATAATTACTAGAGTTTGGAATTCGTCCGCCGTCAGCTTCAAAATCTAAAAGAACATCGCTAACAACTACCCAACCCACGGCCTTCTCAACGTTCGCTACCTGAGTTGAATACACATCAAAGCTTACTGAAGTACACGCGACTGGGGTCGTAAATAAATACATACTCGTTTCAGAGTTAGTGGAAAAGTTAGCTGTAGTCGTTGCCGAAGTTGTCGTGAGAGCAAAGGTACTAGCGGTTGTGCCGTTATAGTAACATCTAAATTGTTTCCAATTCATGTTAGCTAAAACAATTCTCGATACAGTTTTGGTCGAGCTAAAATTAATTCTTATTGTTGCTGTCGTTGAATCGTTATTAAAGCCTGAGCTTATGTACTGCTGCCTTAAGTCTGTGGACATCATGTACTGGGCGCCTGCAGTGTTTGAATTAACTACCAGTGCACTCGTAGTATCTAAAAAGTTTTTGTAGATAAACTCCATTAGATTATGCCCTCAAAAGATAGCGAGCCACCTTCTTTTCTAAGCTTGTAAAGTTCTTTATCAAGAACTTCAGCAAAGCGTCTTGCTTGTGATTCATCGCCAAGAATTGGACCGTTAAAGTTAATGGTCATTCCACCGCCTAAGCCTGAATCGGGATCAAAGTTTTTAGGAAGTGGGATAACGGCCTCAGCTCTATCGCCTTCACCGATTGTTGCTTGTGTACCGCCAGGGGTAGGCATGACAATACCGCCCTCAGCTAGTTGGACGCCTGATATCTTAGCCACGTTTGCAAAAGCTTGAACGCCGATACCTATGGCCGCCGCGATATTGGCCGGGTATGGGACGTTTGCTAGAGCATTTTGAATGGCAACGTAGGCGTTCATTGTCGCATTCGCAATTGCAGCTGCCTTACCGATGGCCGCTATTTGTTTGTTGCTTGACTCAGTAAGAGCAGAAAGGCCAGAGAAAAACGTGCTGTAGCCCTGAAGCTTTTCTTTATTTTCTTGCTCGAGGAGCATCTTTCTTTGAACTACGCCCTTTTGCTCAAGGAAGTCTTTTTTCTTTTGGAAGTCTGTCTCGGCGGCGATGGCCTTGTTTAAATAATTTAAATGATTGCTTAGGCGATTTTCGTTATTTGAATTTAGCCATGCTGTATGGGCCATCTCGAGTTCTTGCTCGAGCGTTAGCTTTTCGAACAGCTTGGCTTCTCTCTCTATCTTTTCTTGTTCCTCTTGCGCATTATTTAAAGCCTTGGTATTGGCTGCTATTTCTATCTTTGTTTCTTCGTGCTTCCTAAGTTCTTCCTCTAACAGTCTAAGGTTGGCGCGTTCTTTTTGAAGTTTTTCCTCAGAGAAAATTAGCTTATCGACAGAAGAAGCTTGTGCTGAATTTTGAACCTCGTAAACTTTTTGTGCAAGCTTTGCGTACTCTGTGCGCGCAGCTTGTACTTTCGCTACAAGTGGATCCATGCTTGCGGCGTTCTTTTGATTTACTCCAATTAACTCTGTAGCGCTTTCAACTATGTCACCTAGAATATTGGCAAGCGGCAAGAGCACGGTAGTTAGTCTGCCGCCAATGGCCTCCATAAAATCGCTGAATGTGTTGGCAAGCTTTGAGAACCCGCCAGCCCCTTGAGCCGCGGCCTCTGCTTGTCCGTAGAAAACAGAGTTTAGCGTCCGGGTAACATTAGCAAGCCGACCCTCTTTATCTATGGCGTCTTCAATGTAAACGCCGTGACGCTGAAAAACCGTGGTGTTCCCTGTTATCGCCTTACCGACAAGGTTGGCCGCCGTGGTTAAGTCCATCTTTTTGGCCGCCGCGAGATTTAGCGTAGCCTTTATTAGGTCTTCGGTAACTTCCCTTTGACCAACAAATCCTTGAAGAACTGCTTGCGCGCTAATGACCTGCTCGTCGGCAAATAGAGTGGTTTTTTGAATGCTCGAGGCTAGCTGAAGGTATTTATTTTTGAGGTCGTCGCTATATACGCCCTGATTGATCATGGACTGATTGAGGGCGTTTATCGCTTGTTCTTCTTCCCTGTAGGCACTAATAGCATTGGCTACGAATTGAGGAATTTGTCTTGCGACATTGATAAGGTCGCCTAACGTGATCACAAATCGGTCCATGACTTGCTGGCCGACCTGCTTGACTCGGAGTAAGAGTGTAGCTTCTTTCTGGGCCATTACCTGCGCTTCCTCATTCGTTTGGCTTTTTCAGCATTTTCTTTGGACAGGCGCTCGTGATTCAAAACGCCCTCCTGAGCAATAATTAAATTCTGCTGAAATTCCTCAATGCCTAATTTTAATATTTCTGATGGCAAAACACCGTAGCGCTGAGCTATCTGGTCAATCGCTACAGCCGACTTCTTAACGATTCTAGCTGTTTGAACTTTTTTTTTCCGTAGGTGTACTCAATGATGTGCGTGTAAAGCTCTTCGCAAATATCCCAGTCATTCAGAATATTGCCGACAAATGTTTTTCCCGGCTCATCTTTTTTGTTGGTTATTTTGGGGCTCACCACAGCACTCATGAACACGTCGGCGTAATGTTCTTTTATTTTCTCAATGTGCTTAGGGTCTGCTGTGGCCTTCCCTAGCGCCCTATCTGCATCGTAAGTGTTAAAGGCCTGAAGCATTACGTTGTAGCCTGCAGCCACATCCAGAGGACATATTTTCTTAATATGAAAGCTTACGCCCTTTATTTTTACTGCCTTAACTTCGTTTAAGACGGCGTCCAGGTGACGCCTACCAAATATCCAATTAAGCATAACTAGATGTTAGGTTCCTTACTACCGCTCGCATTGGGTAGCCGCCTGCAGAGGAGTCGTCACGCAACACTGCAAAGGTTACTTGCGATGTTAATATTTCATCAGGTCCAGAAATTTCCGGATCACCCGCATCACTTACAAATATTTTTGGGAATTGAAATTTAACAGACCTTGTGAATTTAGAGCCTGTTAGCGTTGTGCCGGTAAATTCAAGCTCAGCGGCAAGCTGAGTGTTTGCCATCATGGCATCAAAAGCAGTCGTGGTATCAAATCTAATTGTGGCGTTAAATGTAAAGTTAGCAATGCCGACTGGTAGCACACCCAAAATGTCAGACCCGATTCTTCGAGAAGCGCTGTCTGATTTAAGGTTGTTTGCAATTCCAAACTCAACGCTTTGGACATGCCAGAATGAAGTTGAGGTCAAGCTTGAAAAGTTACTCTCTACCGAGATACGACCGTTAACAAAAGATAGCGGTTGATTCTGGGCAACTGATAGAGCGCTTGAAACATCATTAGAAGTTTTTGTCACGTCCATTGCAATGACCTGGGCCGTGCATTTTAGTGCTTCGTCAATTTCAGCTGAAAACATAAATTCATTAACTCGCACGCCAGAATATTGAAACACCATTCCGCCAGAAGAATCCCCCTTGCGGTGATTAAAACAAAGTGAAGTGTAACTCTGGTCCATGTTGCCAATAGAGATGATATGTTCAAAGCTAGCCGATCCAGTTGTTTCACTGGTTGTGGTCGCACTTGTAACCGTTCCACCCAGCGCATTTTGTAAAAGATAAACAAAGCTTGCGGCCTCGGAGTATGGATAAAACTCCATCTCTCCTTCAATAGTTTTTCCAAGCGCTATCTGCTTTGAGTAGGAGCGTTTGGTTTCAATTTGCTCTAATATTTTTACTTCTTTTGTGGCCTTAAAGGAGGCTGAGATAAAATCCAAGGCCGAGGTACACGTGGTATAAGTGTTTAAAGTAGTCTCTCGCCCTACGGCAAGATAACTATTGAAACTTGTTAAAGCGCCCTGTCCTACGGCCATGAATGCCCTCCTAGATTGAGGCTAAATGCGATCGCCAGTGTTTATTGGAAATTTTTCTAATCTTTTCTTCTGTCTCAGAAATTCTTCGCTTCAAAGCATCGCGCTCGGCTGCGAAATTAATTACCTTCCGAGAATCAACGGTATCAAATTTATATTGCATTTGTGATTCGAGACTTTTGACTGGAACGGCACCAAGGATTGTTGAATCACTACCCAATACTACAGGTAACTTGAATAAATTTAAATAGTTTTCTAACCATTGCGCTGAGAATAGAAGGTTAGTTGATGTATAGCAATGATGCCCGCCTCGCGTTCTGGCAAACACGTGGGTCATATAAAAGCGCTTACCTTGAGCCGAGTGATCAAAGGCGTAGTAGTTTTTATTATGACGCCAACAAAAGTCGTAGCCAATTAATACAATCTTGTCATAACCAAAATAGTTCTTTCTGCCTTTGTTATCACTTTGAGTGACCATGACTAAAAGTGAATTACCCACATTGGTAGCGGCAGGGATTGTGTTGTCACACTTAGATAACGCTGTGAATTCTTTCTCAGTCTGGATTGCATCCTCGACACAGTAAAAGTACATCTTTTTCCAATTACCATTATCAGTCCACTTAGGGTTGGCGGTTACAGCTGAGAACAGTATTGTGTTTTGAAGCTTATTTTCCCATGGCTTCATATATTTTTCATAGTCAACTACTGCGTCAGCGACCATGCAAAAAGTTGGAGTAATGCCATTATCTAAGAGTGTGCCGAGTGTTTTATCACAGCACATGATATCGACATTTGACTGGTATTTTTTTATCGTCTCGATGTTTTCTTCAAATGAGTATCCATTACCAACAAGTAGGAGGGCTTTACCAATTCCAGAGAACTTAAAATCAGAAAGAGGTCTAAACGGTGCGTGCTTTGAGTGATGAATTGCATGCGCTCGCCATTTATCACACCACTGATTGTAAGCTGATTTACTCTGTGAAATTACGTCTAAAGCCATAACACTCCTTTAGTAATAGACCTTACATTGCAAACTCATATAGCCTACTCTAAGGTGAGACTGTTCATCTAATCTTACGGTGTGATACTCAACTGAAGTCGGAAATTGCCAATTAGCATAGCCGCCAAGATTGGCGTAAGAGCGTAAAACCCGCTCTGTATTTTCCATTAAGTAGGTTAGGTCCTTATCAGCTGGGTCTTCAGTTGTGTTAATCGACTGGTTCCACATAAGCCCCATAATGCCAAACCTAACATCGGCCTCACGCTTACCATTCACCTGATCTTTAGCTATCGTCTTTTGCAAGATATCTTTCTTCTCACAGTAGACATAAAGGGCCGGTAATTGATGCCCGTCAGGTTTAATTTTAGCCGGATTATATTTAAAAATATTTTGCACACGTCTCGTCAAGTTACTGCTTAAGTCAATGACCTCATAACCTGATGTCGTGTTATTAAGATTTAGCGTGTACCTAATTTGCTCAAGTAAATTTGGAATATCAACTGTCCCAGCCGTTCCACTTGCGGCAGTTGGAACGCTAAGAGTTCCAGTGATAGTGACTGAGTTTTGTATTTGATTAACGCCAGCTCTTATATCGCTAGCAGAAAGTGTGGACCATGTTTCGCCAGTGAACGAGCCCGTCACCGTCACAGAGTTTTGTATCTGATGTATACCACTTCTAATTTGTGCGGCAGTTAGTGTAGACCATACTTCTGAAGTTAAAGAACCGGTGTACCCCACTGCATCGGCTGTAAAGCTTACACCTGACTGCACTTGTGCGGTTGTAAGAGTGGTCCACCTGTCTGCGCCATTGTAGGTGCCCGTCTGTGTAAGTCCAGCTTGTATTTGGTTAACACCTATTTTAATTTCAGCGGCAGAGATTGATGTCCACTGTCCACCTAGAAACTTTGCGCAATCAATCCATCCGGTACGCGATTGACCATTAAGCGCGCCCGTACTCGTAACGCCCGTTGATGGATCAACTAAGGTCATAGCGCCGATTGTTGTAGCGGTCAGAGCTTTTCGAAAAATGACTACTTCGTTTGGTATGGTGCGAGTAGTACTATTGCCGCCGCCGCCTAATACGACAGAGTCGAAGAAGTCGCCACGAATCCCATTTGGGTTTGTAATGAGCGCAGCTGAAAAGTTGAACTGTCCAGTTTGAGAGCCGTTTACGAAGTAAGTAACGGCAGCTGTTAGCGTGCGTGCGTCGATAACAGTGATGTGATCATAAAAGCCAGCGGTCGTTGTAAGCTTGTCAGATCCAGATGCCGTGGTGGTCACCTGAGAAACAACCGTATTACCATCGTTAATAATAGTACCGGCAAGATCCCCTACGCTGTTATCAGTAAAGAACATGACGGGCGGGCGTTGACTACCTAACTGAAGAGCGGAACCAGCGTGGGCAGTAATTCTGAATCGATTTACAATAGAAAAAGTTAGGGTATTAATGGCGTTAAAATTAAAAATGGCTTTGGCGACCGTAGAACCTCGGCCAATATCAAGCTCGAAACCACCTATCGCACCAGTCGTTGCCTGAAGCGCCTCTGCAGCTGAGCCGTAAGTATTACCCCGGTACACCATCTCGGCGTTACCGTTTTCTATGTATCTTGCTGAGGTGGTGTCAGAGCGGTAAGCAAAACATACGGAGCTATTAGCCATTCTTCTCACCTAAAACATAGTTGAGAGTGAACTCGCCGATCTTGCCTAGAGCCTTATCAGATAGCCACATGAATTCACGTTGCGGCAAGCGACCGTCGCCTTCATTGTGCGCGAACGCGTAGGGATAACCGTCCTTAGTTTTGGCGGGGTTGTACCATTCAAGCCCGCCTTGAGCTTTTCGGTATTGGCTAGGTGTAAAGCTTTGTCTTAAGCGGCCAGAGAATTGAAGTATTTCATTTCCACCGCGACCGATCCTATTCATTTGCTCAGTGTATGAGTCTGACCATTCTTGCCATTCACCCTGAGGACCTGACTCTTTTGCGAAGTGATCCATGACATCTTGAAAAACAAATATGGATAAGCCGTCAGCGTAAACTTTTTCAGCTCGCGTAGCTTGGCCTAGGCGTCTAGTTAGATCGCTAAAAAACTCCCTAACCTGTTTATCATCTAACTCTAAATCAACGGCAGCGGCCACTATTTATCCTTAATGGGTTTTTTCATAATAAATTTAATAATGCTAACAAGTGAGTGGGTGTTTTGATCACTTATGTCAGTTATCACCTGAAAGACTTCATAGCCTTTTTTCTCAAAGTCCATGACCTTATCCAAAGTTACAACCACCCAATCATTCATCAGTCTCTTTCCGAGCTAATGTCATCAAGCTTGTCTGGATCAACGCTCCAGTTAAGCTGATCATCCTCGTTAAATGTATTTGAATAATCACTTGTAGTAGACGTGATAAAATTAAATCCAGCGCGCTCAGGTATTAGTGAGCCTGACGTGTCGTAAAGGCTAGCTTTACCTTCGATTATCGCATCTAAGTTAGTGTTAGCTTTTTTTATATATCTATCTGCACGCTCGTAAGCTTCTTTTCCACCTCGAGCATTGGCTTCATATGTATAGCCGGTTGACAACCATTTTGCGATATGAATAACCGCTGGAGGAACACTCGTACTTGTTTGAAAGTACGCACTTGAAACATCATACCTACGAGCTAGTACTTTTCTAATCTCATCCTCGGCTTGAGTTATACACTCAGAAGCTAAGGCGGTTAGACCAGAAAACACAGTCCCAGTCATAAGAGTTTCAATTGAAGTGGTTGTGCAGAATATTCCCATGACTACTTAAGAAGGCCTTTTTCTTTTAACTTTTTAACTTCTTCAGCGTCTTTTTTCTTAATGTAGGAGCAATGATAGCTTGAATACTCAGACCCATTTGCTTTAAGAGCTCGCCTTACAACTTTAGTGCCTTGGACTTCAAACCAGACTTTTTTCTCAACGTTATTTTTTTCAATCTCTTTTTGTTCTTTAGACATGCGCTTTAAGAATTGGTCTTTACGCTCACCTTCTAATTCTTCAGCGTTAACCCTAACGTTATCGTCTCTTTTGTACTGTCCTGCCAAACAAGCCTCCTAAATAGATAAGGGGCCAGGCGCAAGGCCTGAGCCCCTGATTGTTGATTACAAAAAAATTAAGCAGATACGTCTTTAAGTAAGTAGCCAGCTAAGCTTGCTACAACTTTTGGAACGTACTTCATATTTACTTCGACAACATCGCTATCTCGCTCTTCTTCACGCCATTTCTTAACCATAGGCATAGAGTTACGGAAGATGTAACCTGCTGACGGCTCAAGAGGTGAAGCGTTTTGCGGACGATAGCCAATGAAAACATTGTCGTTCCACAAAGCCGCAACGGAAGCTGCAAGACCTTCGGCGGCAGAATCTACAACCGCAAGAGGTACTAAAATCTTAGGCATGTCGAAAAGACCTGCAAGCATGTTTGGCGTAATTTCAGCACTTGTGTACTTAATACGGTCGATAATGCTTGAGTGGTTTTTCGCTTGAACCATTTGACGATGCGGGATAATCGCATAGTTAGGTTTCTTGCCTGAGTTTTCAAGTACGACAGTAGTCGCAGTATCAAACTGAGGAATGGGGTTAGAAGTAGTAGTATCAGCTGACCATTGCTGAGCGGTCGATAAGCTTGTGTTTTGTGACCAGCTAGATGAGGTAAATAATACCGCAACGCTGTTTTCACGTCTTAACAAAATCTTATCTGTTAAATTCTCAGTGTGGTCCGCTTCTAAGATTGCTAGATCATAATTCTCTTTATCAGAGTCAGAGATAAACGCTTTTAAAGCGTGGTGCTCTAAATGATAGCTAGCAGTTGAAACGTCAAAGCCATACTCGCGCGCAATGCCTCGGTTGGCCCTTTTTGTTTCAGGTAGCTTGAAGTTACGGTCATAGATTCGGTATAAATCATGGTCCTTTTTAACCATTACTTCAGGAAAAACCTGATCAGCAATGTAGGATTCATTTTTATACTTAATCGAAATATTACTTAAGAGCTGGTCTATATGTAGTGTTGATTTTAATGGTCCCATTATAATAATTCCTCCATGAATTAAGCGCCAGCTTCATATCCAGGCATAACTAGAACATCTGCTAGTGTGCCTGTCGCTGAAACTGCTGCACCGACCAAGATACCGCCGTAAGCTGCTGACAAAGTTACTGAGGTAGTTGTAGCGGCAAGAGTAAAAGGAACACCGCGACCACTAGTATCAGAAGCAACTAAGCCTCCAGCTGAAACAGTGTCGTTAAAGAAAAGTTTAGCGATCTCACCAACACATGCGACGGGAATACCTTGTGTGATTTCCTTAACGGTGTCGATAGTGATGCCAATGGGAAGTCTTGTATTTGCGTTAGGGTAACCGACAGTGTTAGCTGTACCAGTTAAAGCCACAAAACGATAAGCTTCTAGAGTAGCGTCTACTTTGAATGAATGTATCATCTAATCCTCCTTGATTAAGATGCTTTATCGTTAAGTACGATTTTGTAAGCTTCACCGTAAGTGATTTTGTGCTCTTTTGCGTACTTTTCGATTTTCTCGTGTAAAACTTTTGAAGTTTTACCTTCGGGTTTTTCGTCAGTGGTGCTTTCTTCAGTGTTAACGTCTTCAACCTTTTTGTTTAATTCAAAAAGCTTTTTAAGAACGTCAAACTTAGAAAGTTGAACTTCCTTGTCACCTTCTTTAAAACCATACTCTTTTTTCTCAGTGCCCATTAACGCTTTAACATATTGGCGCTGGCTAGGGGTCATTAGTTTTTCATTTTGAAGTTGGTCAAGTTTACCTTCTAGATCAGTTTCAAAAAGTTTAGTTTTAATATCTAGAAGTTCTTTTTCTTTCTCAGCTTGAGATTTTTCTAGGTCTGCTTTAGCTTTTTCAGCCGCTTCAAGATCAGCTTTGAATTTTTTATTTTCAGCTTCCGTTTCAGCGAGCTTAGTTTTTGCTTCCTGCATTTCTAGCTCAAGCTTGATTTCAGATTCAGTTTTTGGCATAGCGCCGTCCTCCTGAGTGCAATCAAGTGAATAAATTTTTAATTGATTATTTTCGAATGTTTCTTTGTAGGTCTTTACGGTGCTTGCTGCGAACCCGTATAGATTAAGAATGTCATCTAGGTTCATCACTCCTGGAGTCTCTGCTCCCAACAAAGCAATGGCGCCTATTAGATATTTATACGACTTATCCTCTAATTTCACATCTAAATAAATTTCACACGACACTTTGCGATAGGCACGCTTCTCAATTAGGTCGTAAATTTTTTCAGGAATATCTGTGAAGTCCGCATAGAGTTTGTCACCTGATCGGTACAAGCGCTCCACCCATCCGGCAGCAGGCATGCCTGAATTAGATAAAAGGTCTTGCTTGTCGTTGTGTCCGAGCTTTAAATAAGGCGGCACTGTTTTATTAGTGTTGTTAAACGCTCTAATCATTTCGTCTAGGTCTTCAGTCGTATACTGGTCACCATTCCATGTGCCGCTTGAGAATACGTGAACACCTTTTATTTTTCTTCTTTCACTCATAAAAGCTACTCCTTAGCTTTGACACCGAAGTGTGTGTCTATTTTTCCTTTTAGGTAACTAAGTTCATTTAGAATCTTGTCGAACTTCTGGTCTACTTCTCTGCCGCTTTCTTTTTGCTCTATTTTTATTTCTTCAATGTCTTTGGCACTTGTCTTAGATAATTCCCATAGGCTCGTTAGCCACATGGCAGCCCCAATAATTATGGTTAGGAGCGATATGGGAATTAATGTTTTTTCTGTGATTGATTTAATGTCAGTGCTCATTTGACTGAAAATCCTTTTCCAATATTTTCTTCGATAAATTTATCAATTGACTGACCGTTATTAGCTTTTTTATCTGCCTCAAATTCTTCAAAAATTGTTATTGGAATCAATAAGCTTCTACATGAAAAATGCATTGGCGGTGTTGGCCCATCATCAGCCTTAAATATTTTACCGTCTAACCCACTACAAATGTCTGAAGTTGTGTCATCCATGATTGCTGAGAATTGATATGCGGCCACAATTTTAGATTCCTGAAACTCCTCTATGCGAGCCCTATTCATTACTTCAGTGAGCTTAGTTCTTGAGTAGCGTTCAATAGAGGTGTCAGAGTATTCGTGAAGTAGAATTTCAGTATCACGAATGACTTCACTTAAGGGTTTACCGTCCTTAACTGCGTTCATCAATTGGCGCTTAACAAGCTTTAAGCTTTCGTATTTCCAATTCCCTATGTAGTCGAAAGTCTCAGTTTCAAGAAAGGCTAGAAACTTATCTGACGGCAATGGCTGTGCGAACTCTTGCTTGATTAACTCTTTACGCGCGAGAATCTTGTTATCTAGATAATGCCTTTTAAAATGCTTTTTAAAGGCGGTCTGAAGCTGGCCTAAGTACTTAATATCAAGACTATCGATGCGGTCAATTTTATCAGGATTTGATAAAATATTTTTCTTTTGTATTTGCTCAAGTAAGTCATCATAGGACTTATTAACTAAAGGCTTTAAGTCAGCAACGAGGGTTTTCTCATTACCCTCTAGCTGAAGCTTAATAGCTTTAAAATCTACTCGCTTATGATAATGCCCGTAGCCTTCAGGTATTTTCTTAGCGAATTCTTTTTTTTTATCTGAAGCGGCCTCATCCTTAAGGCCTTTAGCACCATCCATAGCTTTAGCCTTTGGATCTTTAGAGTCAACCTTTGGGTCAAGTGGTTCACCTGTTTCTGGATCCACTCCACCCGCTACCTGTTCTTCAAAGAACTCAACGTCATCACTCTCTGGAAACCTAATTAAACTTCTAAAGTGATTTATTTCTTCAGGCGTTGGTTTATATAGCTTACCCTTAATAGCCTCGATAAATGTTTTAGCAAAATCGACAGCGTTATCATCACTAATGGGGCGCAAAGTAAATTGAGGATATTTATCACTTACACCGTGGTTCCAAATGCAAAGGGGCTCGATAATATGTTTATTAACAAGCCTTTCAAGTGTGCGCCTACGCTTAAGAATGTGTTTAAAGAACAAATTCATTTGCTCTTTACCGAGCGCGTATGCACCGCCAGCGGTTTCAGAGCCAGCGAATCCTAAAAGGTCAGGCACAAAAAGCGAGCGCCCAATAAACATGTTAAATAAATTAATACCCTTTAGAAAGGCTTCGCCATTATTCTTAGCCTCTAAAAATTCAACTTCAAAATCTTTTGGGTAAACAAGTGCTGTCTTAGTCTGAAACTTTTTTAAGATATCAAAAAGTTTTCTTTGGGCCGCTTCATCGCTAACTTTATTTCTATCAAACTTACCTGTAGGAATAGGGCTTGCCGCTTTTTCTACAAAGATAGAATACATTCGAACGAAGTGACGTTTTGTAAACCAAGCCTCGTAAGCTTTTCTTAAATCACTCTGTCCATAGGGGTTTTGAAATTGAGGATTATTAATATAGTGGATTAAGCTTTTAGGATTAATTTCAGCCTTTTCTTTTCGCCCGCCCTGTTCGTACTTTGTGACATTACCATACTCATCTGTATGAATTAGCCAAGAGCCTGGGTGAGTGGTCTTAAGTTTTCTAAGTGCTAGCTTGTTTTTAAGCCCTTGCTTAAATACTTTCTCAGTGATTGCAAAACCATAACCAAAGGCTGACTTAATAAGCTCCTCTAACATTTCATCAAGAGGTGATTCGGCTTCATTTTCCAGGATGTAATATATTTCCTCAGCTTTTTCCTCTTGCTCTTTATCTGTCGCTAAAATGTCCCAGCCAGACCCAACGAGTAAATCAATCTTAAGCTGCATGGCGATTGACACCTGGTCATCGTTTAGCATTTCTTCATAGATTGAGTAGTCGTAAGTTTTAGTGTAAAGGTCGTCTTGGTTGTAAGGCTTATTGATAGATTTAGCTACCCATGCAGACTCTTGCATGGTTTTCTCAGCGGTCCCTGTATAAACGTCAGGGACTTTGTTTTGGCTTTTTTCAGATAATACTTCGTCTTCACTAATAGCCAAGGGACGGCCTCCTCAAGTGGAAGTAATTAAACAAATATTAAATTTTCTAGATTGTCTAAAGAACCCGCTGGGCCGTTAGCGATGAGCATTTGAATTGCTATCGCGCAAGCGATGACACAGTCATCATGGCATGATTCGGCAGCTTCTATTTTCCCGTCATTATCAATTAGTGTTAAACACTCAGATAAAATTTCACGAGATAGTACTGAGACTGTACCAGTTTCCACCGAATCTATAAAGGTATCAATCATTAAAGGTCGCGTTATGCTGTCAGTTTTCCAACCGAGTCTATCCTCTTGGTAGGAATATAAATTTGGATAGTTAATTGGTTTTTCATCAAGGGCGAGTAGTACCGCGTGGCCATGATTATTACATTCAACTCCGACTAAAGGATGAACTCGGCCCGTGCGCCAATACATTTTTGCAAGCTTATAAATTACGTGCGCAAACTCTTTTGGCTTTAAATTATTTGAACGCGCGGTCGCTACCACTTCTTTAGTCGCACAATTTATTACGACGGCGACTGAGTAATCAGACCTTACACCTTCAGCAGTGTCACAACCAATAACGTAAGCGTTTTTTGAACTATACTCTTTATAAACTTTTATCACACCGTCATCAGAAATTGGCTCAGGACATTTTTTAATAAGCTCTGAAACTTTAATTAAGTCCATAGCTGAATTACCAGAAGCTAGAAAACAACTAACGTCATCCTCTGGGTATTCTTGCAAGTACATATCTTTAAGGGATGACTTTTTCCAACGCCTATAGGCTATTTGCTCAGGGGTTATATCTACATTGTAAAGCCTTTTAGCTTTAGCGATAAACTCTAGCTCATCGTCGGTAAATTCTTTTACGTGATCAGCCGTCAGCTGATATTCGTTATCATAGTACCAAGGGAAAAAAAGCTTATACAAATACGGTGAGTCCCCGATCCAGTTAAGATAGAAATCGTTACCTAACCCATTAGGGGTTGATTCGTAAGTTATCTGACCTGTCTTCGGGACGGCCTCGGTCGTGGCCTTCATTCGACTGGGATCGGCGAATGCTGCCTCTGAAATGTGTAACTTGTGTATTGTGTCACCACGTGATTCTAAATCACAGTAGATTTTAGAATCGATCTCGGGAAAACGCAGTTCATACTTCGAGCCGCCACCCTTGTCTAAGCGCGGTTGAATTTTAGGGTGCATTTCGCTATGCGCGCGCCTAGCGATATTAAATATTTTCTCGATAGAATCTTGGTCGTGGGAAAGAATGCATGTAACAAGGTTCGGAGTAAAGATAGTGTCATCAAACAGACTTAAAACCGCGTTAGTGGTTACACCTTTTTGCCGAGACTTTAGAATAATCTTATTCTGAGCGGTACAATCGTTAATAACTTTTTGTATCTTATTTTCTTTAAATACTCGCTTACTCTTGTCTTTATCTACAATCTTGTAGAAGTTATTTAAACGAAATCGTTTATTTTGTAGATCAGCTTTTGAGTACATTTAAAAAGATAGCGGGGCCCGTGGGTAAGCCCCGCCAAAAGGACTTTCAAGGAAAGGAAAATGAACAACGAAGCTCAATTATTCCTCCTCATCCGAATCTTGTCCACTGGGCTTTTTATCTGTTTCGTTAATTATTTCACAAATTAGTTTATGGATGTTGTCTCCGTCGAAGTTTGACTTCTTGGTCTCATCATTCTCAACCTTAAGGGTATCCTTCTTGCCCCAGCGTATCGCATTTTTTCGCTCAAGCCTCCACGCGGACGCTCGCCAGTCTCGTGCGGCCTGGTCATCAATGTTCTTTACGTCTTTAAGCTCAGACTTAGCCATAGCGGCTTCGACTCTTTGTTTGAACTCAAAAAAAATACCGTCTTCTTCGCGTCGGCCTCTTTTTAACCAAATAAGAAAGCTATTCCTTGATATCCCACAGAGTGCTGCCGCCGTTTCCATGTAAACGCCATACTCCAAATACTGGCACATTTCATTGATGAGTTCGGGAGTGAGCGAGGTCGGCCTACCCGCCTCTAACTTCTTCGCGCGTTTGAAGTGTTGGTGTTTCCGGGGCATTAGCTAGCCTCAATCCTTTTCTCAGCAATCTCGATATATTCTTTGTTTAATTCTATACCTATAAACTTGCGGCCGTGGTATTTGCTGACGAGACCAACAGTGCCCGCGCCGAAAAATGGATCCAGAACGGTGTCGCCTGGTTTTGAACCCGCCAAAATGCAAGGCTGAATTAGATCTTGCGGGAATGTTGCAAAGTGAGCGCCCTTAAATGGCTTCGTGGCGACAGACCAAACAGATCTCTTGCTTGCGCCTTTTGGATTTTGTTTAAAATTAGCGAAGTCGTTTTTTATGCCAATTTGTTCAAACTTGTGCGGCCGCGCAATTCTTTTGCTTGCGCGAAAGTTATCAGGCTTTGGCTCAGTCCTAATCGCATCACTATCAAAATAATATTTCGGGCTTCTTGAGAGTAAAAAAATATATTCGTGCGCCTTAGTACATCTATCGCGGACACTCTCTGGCATCGGGTTAGGTTTGTGCCAAATAATATCCTGTCTTAGATACCAGCCGTCTGCTTGGAGCGCAAAGGCAACACGCCAAGGGATGCCAACCAAGTCCTTTTGCTTTAGTCCATGCTCAAATTTCTGTTTAATATCAGAGTAAAATGAGCCCTTGTTTGTTGATTGCTTGGCTGTCTTGCCGCCGGATCCTTTGCGGTCACTTGCATAGCTGTCACCTAGATTCAACCAAAGGGTTCCGTCATTTTTTAAAACGCGCCTTACTTCACGAAACAGTTCCACCATTTTTTGCACATATTCTTCAGGTGTCTTCTCTAGTCCTAGTTGTCCGTCTACTCCATAATCTCTTAAGCCCCAATAAGGTGGCGAGGTCACACAACATTGAACTGAATTAGCCTCTAGCTCTTTTAGTTTATAGAGGGAGTCGCCAAAGAGAATCATATCTCTTTCTCTCCACTATAAAACCTATGCAAACAGTAGGCGTCGGTTAAGAGTTTAACTATCGGATCATTTCCGGCTTGGCCAATGGCGATGAGTAGGGTGTCCACTTCTACCTGGTCCCAAAGATATTTATGATTAGGGCTAATTCCAAATTGATAAACGCCCATAAGTAAAACTCTACATAGGCAATTAATAACGTGCGTTTCCATAACTTTTGGCTGCATAACTATTGTGCCCGGTTCAAGACCTTCTCTGTATTCAGAGACTAATTTTCTGCCGACCACATAAAACTTAGGCTCGTATGAAATGTTACCAAGTACTTCGCAAGTACCAGGCGCGAGCAAGCTTGTAACAACCACTTTATCCTTACCATTACAAAACTCTCTTAATGGCTCAATGTCTTGCTTAAATCCTTTAATCGGTAATCTTTCGCTAAATACGTGCAAACAAGCTCCTCCATTTTAGCTATCTTTTGATAAACTCTATTATTTGAAACGTTATATATTTTGGCCATCTCAAGAACGGTTGAACCGTTTAAGTAAACTAGATCAAATAGCTCACACCATTTTGGATTATATAAGCCAACTATCATGCGTGAGCGCTCAAGTATTTCCTTACTGAAAACTAGATCATATTGGCTTTCATCAGGTGAATGAAACACGTCCTCGAAACTACATTTTAGGCTTAAACTTAAGTGTGTACCGTGTTTAGGATTGCCATAATTTCTACATAAGTAATCACGCGCGTGGAATTTTAATATTTGCTTTTGGCTTTTACCTTCTAATTTTCTTAAGAAAAAATCTTGTGTGGCATCCTCAGCATCATCAGGATAGCCGAGCTTAGTTAACTCAAACGTTAGGGCCTTTAAAATAGCCTCGTAGTCCATGGTGTGAGGCTAGCATAAGTAATCCTAGACTTTTTCACGGTTTTTTTATCGCATACCCGCTAGGGTATAAAACAATGTGATTGATGATAATTTATACCTTGTCGGGTACAAAATATTTTCGCATCAAAACTATTATCATATCGATCATCTAACACCGCCGCATTAATAAACATTGTGTCCTCTATCCTTTCAATTCCAGACGAGTGGTGAATATGTCCAAAAATATGGAACTTTGGACTCTTATCTTTTACGGCTTTGTAAAGCGTTTTACTTCCACACAAATCCCCTCGGCTATTCTTGTCTAGAATGGAGTATGGCGGTCCGTGTGTAATGAGGATATCTAGGTTCTCAGGAATATTATGCCATACATGCGCAAGCTTTATATCCGGCTTCATAAAAGCCCAATCATAAAATGTTGGTGTCCATGGTGATCCATAAATTCTGAGACCTTCAATATTTACTTCTTCATCGATTAGCATCGTAGCATTGGTTAAAGCTTTTCTGGCTATCTCGGGGAATGCCTCAACATAAATATCATGATTGCCTGGCACATATACTTTATGCTTATGCGGGAGTGTGCCAAGCCAAGTGTTAAACTGCAAAAGCTCATCAAATGTACCGCGTGAGAGTGCGTCCCCTGCATGGATTAATAGGTCCCCGTCAGGTATCACGAGATTAGTCTCGAGATGAGTGTCGGAAATACATACAACCCTCACTCCCTACTCTCCCTCTGTTTCATACCCCCAGTAGTAACCGACCATGATGCCTACGAGTAGGCCTAGGATGAAGGTCATTTACGACTCCGGGGTTTCTTCTTGGAATTCCATGGAACATTTGACTGAACAAAATCCGCCATACAAAACACCTTCACCACAACCATTTCTGCATTCCACTACTTGATCACATTCGCAAAGATCTGAAGTGCCGTCGTTAAGTTCATACCCACCGCACTCTTGACATTGTCTATTTATCAACATTCCCCCCATCTCTGGCATCAAGTTTTGAGAGTGTTTCGCGGGCTATGTGAGATTTGTCACGTTCTTTTTTATATTCATCGCGCTCTTTCTTATATTTAAACTCATGCACCCAGCCTTCATTTATTAATTCAAGGTGCTTCTTCAATTCATCGCACTCTTTTTGTAGCGCCTCGTAGGCTGAGTATTCGATGACGTGAATTTTTTCATTGTGCAGAATAAATGCTTGTTCACTTTTGACTGATACTTTACAGTCCATTTGATCAGTGACTATGTGTTCGCAAGGTTTGAATTGAAGCTCAAACTCCCTCACCGCCGCGCTTGCATCCTTAACTTCGTTAAGTACGCTATCCCTACTTGGGGTAGGTTTCTTTTCGTTAGTCATACACGCTCCAAAGATTTAATAATTGGTTCATCAATTTCAAATTGTGTTGGAAATCCCCAAAACACAAACTTACATGGTTTAACTCCGTAGCAATCGTGTAACTGAATGGGATAGCGATATTGATCACTGTTTTTTAATACGACAAGTGTTGGACGCCTAAGTTCAATTTGGTCTTCAAACCTGTATAGTGCTTCGGTTTCAAAAAATCGATTGCTGGGTGCCCGTCATAGGTTTTCTCTTTTCCCCCGCCGGTTGCTCCGTCATTTGGGCTCCTTATACTTAGAAAGAACATCGCGAGCTATTTTACCGCCATGAAATCTTGCATGAGCTTCACTGTAGTCAATGTCCTCGCCCATGATAATTGCTGGACAATGTTGGTTATCAGAGCCAGACCAGTGGTCTCTATCGGCATAAAACTTCAAAGCATCTTTCAATGCATTTATCTGTTCTTTGAGTGAATAAACTTCTTCAATATCATTTGCTAGCGTCGTTTCAAAACTCATTTACTCCCGCCCTGTGCCCTTAACGGCACTATCGTTTGTTTGCTTCGTCATTTGGTTAACTCCTCTTTATCTGGCACCCTTTTTAGTGGAGTGATAGACACGTCCGATACATCGCTCCCACTATCATAGTCTCGATAGAATATTTCACGAGCCTTCAGGTTTGCATGATCTATGTCCCTTGCTTCTATTACAAAGTCGACTGAACCAATATATTCGACTGTTATTTCGAAAAACTTCTTACTCATCACTCCCGCCCTTCTGGGTTGTTGGGTTTATTAAATTCTAAATCAACAATACCCTCTTTCAATCGCTTAATCGTTTCTGCAATGACGGTATAAAGTTTTTTAGCGCAAGCGTGACAAGCATCTTCATATTTGTACTGAACTTGGCAGTTTGCCATTCCGGTGAGATCAAGATTGATACTACCTTTTTGGTAAGACCAATGCGCAGGGGTTTCAGGAATAAACGACCTGCAGATATCACAATAGGTTTTGAATTCTTTAGCCATTCTCATCTCCCCTAATTTTCCTAATCATCTCGCTGTGCTGAAATTTAGCGCCTTCGAAAAACTTTTCCATTTCATATGATTGCGTAACAGGAGGATTGTCTCCATGAAAATACTTACTTGCAGAAACCATTGTTTCTTTTGCATCGAAGCCCAACTCCTCAATCACAGCCTCAATTGCCAACTCAGCTATCTGCTCAGCTCTAAAAGTGCTTACGTGAAATCCTGTAGATTTAATTCGCTTTAACATTTTCTCGCGCAGGAGTTTATTCATCGACTGGCTCCCAATTTGCTTTGAGTTTTACTCCGCAGTGTTTGCAGACAGCATCTATTTTGTAGTCATAAACGCCTTTGATACTTGGCTCATGCTCACACGTTTCACTCATTAACTTTTGATGAAACACTATCGACTCGTAATAAGGGCCGGTGTTATCCCAGCAATCTAGAACTTCTTGCTTGTCAGCGATGTAACCACTCTCTTCATTCCCATACACAACTTTCCCATGCTCCTTAAGCATTTCAGCGAGGCGGGCGTTGGCTAAACGAGAAAGCTCGTTAGCAGACACATGCTTTTCTATTATAGAATTTGTCATGACTTCATAAAAATCCTCGAGCGTGAATTGGAGCTTCATTGTTCATCCTTGTAGACTTTGTTTATTTTCTTAGCCGACAACTCCCAGCCGTTAACGTAGATAGAAATCTCGGTCTGGCCAAGTTCTGTAAGCGCCTCGACGAACAATTCAGCTTCAGTAAATATGCGCTTTTGTACTGCCTCTATTACTTTTTCCATTTCACTCCTCCCATCCCCCTCTTTCGCTCTCTAAGAAAACGCGAGCGCAGTTTCTTCATCAACTAGAGTTACTTCTTTTGTATCATCATTGATCGCCAAGAATAATTCGCAAGTATCAATGTTGCTGACTTCACCCTCTGGATCTAAAATAAATACTTCACGTCCAGGAACTTCTTTAGCCAGCGTCTCTAGTTGTTTAATTAATAATTCTATTTTCATTTTCTCTCTCCTATTTAGATCGAGCCCGCGTTGCTAGGTGAGGCGCGACTCTCACAATGCGGCTTTGACACTCTCCTCACATGGATTCAAGTATCCGCACTGAACCGAGTGCATGTCTCCAGTGGTTTCGGTCCTTCCCCGATAAAGCCGCTCATATGTCGGTCACCACAGCTTCCCACGCCGCTAACAACACGAGCCCGAAAGTTTAACATTCATCGTCGGATAAAATATCTCTCACGCTTTTTATATCACTCTCAGCAATTATCGGATTTAGGTCCCGGTATAATTCCCAAAGCAAAACATGCTCTTTTCTCATTTCTAAAAGAACTCGGGCAATCTCTATTAAAAAGAAAGTATGTCCTCTTGTGGTCTCGATATTGCCTTTATCAAAATCTGTTACTGTTCTTTCAATACTCGATAGTGTGTCCCTTAATTCTTGACTAGTCATTGCTTCACCGACTTCAAAGCATCCACTCTACCTTGACCATACAAGCTCTTATCACCAACACTGTCCACGCCAACTGGTAAGCCGCTCGCTATCGCCATTGCAAGCGCAGCTGTAACTTCAGGTGCGGCCATTGATGTACCAGAGGCTTTAGCGTAACCGTTAGTTAAGCCCGCCATTTTAGATTGCTCAGGCACCGTTGAGAGAATATTAACTCCAGGACCTGCGAGCTCAACTTTGCCACGTGAACTAAAGCTTGCTATCATGTCATTCTGATCAGTAGCGCTTACAGAAAATAAGCCTGGAATATTATAAGCAGCTGGATAGTTAGTTGGTCCACCGTCATTGCCTGCTGAAAAAACAAACTTAACTCCTTTGTTAGTCCAGAAAGAAATCGTATCAAACATCATTTGGGAGTAAGGACCTCCGCCTAGTGATCCGTTCACAATTTGAGCACCATTTTGCCCGCAAAAGTTAATTGCTTGTGTGATACCTGTCAGAGCTCCCGAGCCATCGTCACCTAACGCTTTAGCATTGATTATATCAACAATACTGTGGGCACCCCCTACCACACCATGGGTATTGTCGATCGCAGCTATAATGCCCGCTACGTGCGTACCGTGCCCATATATGTCACTAGTCGAACCACCTACGAAAGTAGCGCTCTTAGTGACTACTAAATCATCATGTGGGCCGACACCTGTATCAATCACGCAAACCTTAACTCTCTTGCCTAATGTTGGTGCAATCTTGTTTGCTTCTTCGGCTTTGATTTTTACAAAGCCCCAATCTTGAACTTGCGTAGGCTTTGGTTCATTTGGATCTGGTACAGGTGTGGGTGTTGGACTTGGTGCCTTTTCACAACCAAATAAGTGCGCATGCATTTTAAAGTTTTCTTCAACGTTACCGCTAAAAGTATGAATGCGAGACTTAACATCATTGCGTGAAGCTTTAAAAGTTTTAACAACTTTAGGTAAACCGTTTTTATCTTTTTCCCAAACGATAAACTCTTGTGGAACGTGCTCATCAACTTGAGCTTTCATTTGATTGTTTTCAGTAACTAAGCTTAATGCTTCAACTTCAATTTCTTGTTTTTCAGTTTTAAGTTTCTCATTCTCAAACTTTTGAAGTCCGACCATACCGCCTAATACTACCGTTGCGAATACTGCAATCTTGTTATTCATGCTGTCCTCATTTCATATTTTTTTTGTCTATGGCAGTTACCACATAGGTCTCTTGCATAGAATTGGTTTTGGTTTTTTTGAATAAACTCTTTACTGCAACGCTTGCATGTAACTGTTCTACACTTCTCACACTTACCACTCGCGTGAACAGTGGGCTTATCACAAGTCTTCGTTATGCACTTGGCGTAAGTGTCATTCATTTCTTTCTAGCTTTCTTGCGAATGACTTTCGCTTCAGCGAGTGCCGCTTTTAATTTAACCGCTGGCATGATCGCGTATTTAGTTTCTATAATCCGAATAACTTCTTTCACTTGAGCGATTGAAAGACTTTGCTTAAGCCCTTCTTGCTTGGTCACCCATACTGCCAACTGATGTTTATTCACTCACTGCCTCCTTGATATTAATAAACGTTTTTGGATTATCACTTTTAATTTCTTCAACTATGACTTTGATGTGACCTGCTTTAGGCTTACCTTTTTCCCAAATATATTTTGGGTCTGGCATGTTGTGTGGCTTATCGTTAACCAGCACACCACACTCAACTAAAGCATCACGAATAGCCTTAAATGAAATTCTTAAATTATCATCGTCCGGCTGATTAGAGCTCACACGGATGAAAGTACACTTAGCCTTTAGAAGTGGGGCGCGCGGTTTTTTTCTACCGATTGCAAATATTGTGGCTTGTTTCCATTTTTTCTTAACACCATGTGAGTAGTACCACTTGGAGTGCGGACCGTTTGACAAGATCGGTGGTAACCCGTCGATAGTGAATTCTAGGCGGTAGGTCATACGAGTCCGCGCTCCGTTGCTTCTGCTAGCCGGCGCCTTAGCGAAACATTTTCTTGCAACAAGAACTCGAGCACATCGGCAAACTCTGCAATTACAGAATCCTTAGTGCTAGCTTTAAGTTTTTTTATATCGTTTAGCCAACCTATTGTCTGTGTAAGCATTTCTTGATCCATTCCGCTATGCTTGTACTCTTGATACTGAAAGCCTTGCCTGTTCGCCTGTTCGCTTTTCATAAGTAATAACCTCGTCCTCAAAAATGTTTGAATTGTCTTGAACATAAGTAGCCTTTAGCGCCTGGTCCTTTAATCCGTGTCGATTTTTCTCAGCGTGAATTAAAAATCCATGTTCTTTGTCTTTAAAGAACTTAAGAACCGTGTGTGCCGTATAGAGGGCGCGGTGCGAACTCGCTACTTCCTCTGACCTGTTAATTTGTGAAAGTACTAATGTGTAAAGATTCTCGTCCTTAGAAAAGGATTCTAGATCAATAATCGCTTTTTGAATTTGTTTCCACTCTGGTTGTGTTCGATCAAATGGCAAATCAAGTTTTAA
>Ga0196964_10000153_pt1 | contig 47835 bp, 77 predicted proteins | sample S1_10metaG_FD_148615 | JGI IMG/M metagenome (GOLD analysis project Ga0196964, IMG submission 148615) | Soil microbial communities from Anza Borrego desert, Southern California, United States - S1_10 | ecosystem: Environmental > Terrestrial > Soil > Desert | place: USA: California | collected...
CACGCCGCCCATCCCTGAAATTCACCCCATGCCTTGGCCGGATTCCCCACCCGGCTCCAGAGTTACACTTAACGCCCATTCGTGTCAGTCGCTGACGCCAGTTATAAGCTCCCATCCCCGAAGGGGGATTGCTCTCTTGCTCTTACCATGTGCTGACTCCACATCAAGGCATGAGGCTAAATTGGTTGCCGTGTCCAGGTCGCTCTGCCTCGGTGCTTCACACTCCTCACAGGCCCGACAGCCCTCGATGCACGGCACACCCAGAGGCCCCAACACCCGCTACGCAGTTGTCGGGACTTGGGAAAATCGGCCCCTATCTCACGGAGGGCTTGAACCTCCAACCCGTCCCTTAGAAAGCGGACACTCTCTCGGATGACCACGCCCCAACTCGGAATATGCAGGGCTTTGAGCTAGTGAGAACGGCGCTACGTTCACGCCGGTTCGGGGCAAAGAGAGCAAGCGAGGCCGGAATTGAACCGACTTATTGGCAAACTAGCCGAGGCGCTTACCTCGGACACTAACCCGGTCAGCTACGTCCGGAATGACACATCTATAGATGCCAATTAGATGTTAAGGTTTCCCATAGCGGTCACCGTCCACGCCGCTCGCTTGCCGCCTGTTTCCAGGCGAAATCTTGTTAATTAGCTTGTTAGTTAAGATGTTCGTTAACAAGTCCCCGCGAGGGGCGAAAACTATTCCCTAAATTCCTTCGAGGCCAATAAGAGGTAGATGGCGGCCAGATATCCGTTTCTCGCATCGTCCGACTTTCCAAAAATTCCAAATACGATTGCGAAGATAAACATAAGGCCCGAGAGAGTGAGAAGTCTCACACCCCCGCCTTCTTCTTCGCCTCTTCGTAGGCTTCTACTTTGTCGGCGAGATTAGCCGCCCAATGACTTCGTACCGGCCCTAGGATTTCGACTATTTCATCCGCCTTCTCAATCACGTCCTTGAGCTGGGCGTCGCGTTCGAGGAAACCATGAGCCTGGCAACCTCTCATCAGCTCTCGAATCCCACTATGGGGGATAACTGGGAAATCGGGATGCGGTTTCTGAGCAAGAATCTTCTTCGCCTTCTCCACCGTCATCCTCTCCGCGTCGGTCATGGCTTTCCTTTTGCGATCATTAGCACAGTGTTGATTAAGGCCAATGCGATCCCAAGAATAAAAACCACGGACGTTACTCGATCCATTCCAGGCTCTTTAAATTCGTTCATCTCTCCCCTTCCCTCTCCCTCGCCACCCTCACGACGCCGCACAACCATTTTGCCGACGTTGGCAATATGGTCATTGTTTAAAACCGCACCACAAGTAATGCAATGCGAATCCGCCAACAAATCCGCAAAGAAAATCAATCACCGCGCCGCGCTCCTTTTCCTATAAGGGCAATGAGAAATGCAATGCCCGAAGCACCATCGAACATTCCCATTGTGATTGCACGTCCATAGGCCACATTTGCACTTTTTCATTTCTTCTCACGGGGAGGGGGAGATTTCTTTATACTCCGAAGGATCTCGTCGGCAGTTTTATACGCGCCCCATTTCTTGACGAGCATCTTGTGGGCGCGAATCGCCTCTTCCTCGGTTGCGTAGTGCCAACACTCCTCATCCTTATATCCAGAGAAGAAAACCATCGTTTCGAATATCTGCGGCCTTTTTTCACTGAACGAATGATCAAGACCTAACCAAACTGTCGACACTCGGACGCCATTCGCCAGATTCTCCTGTTTGACGATTTTCAGTTTTGGTTTTTGACAATCCGAAGCCCATTCTAGGGCTGCATCTTTTCCCGTATAGGGCGTTCCGTCGCGGCGGTAATATAAAGGGCGCCCAATCATCGCCCCTCCTCTCGGGGATACCTTAGTCGTAACCAAGCCTTGTTTACGCTTTCGACAGTACCGTCGTTCCATTCGACAAGGATGAGGTTCCTGTGGCCGTAAGCCCGTACTGTGCCGCGCTCCCGCACCATTCCAAGCGTCAAGATGGCCGAATCCGATGGAACGACAATGCTTCCTATTGGAAAATCTGAATGGTTCACTCTTCCCCCGCCTCCCTGCGGAAGTCCGCGAGGGCTTTCTTCAAAGAAGAAGCTGGCAAATAGGCGTTATTGGGATGCCGATCCATATAACTAACGGCGTTTTCGATTTCCTCCTCCAACCGCCTCGCCTTCTCGCGCATGGAGTTGAAGCCTTCGAGCCACGATGAAGCTACCTGGAAATCAGTTACAGAGAGCTTTCCCCATGCGATATCGTGAGGCAAATTCGGATTATCTTTAGTGAACTTCGCCACAATCCTCCTCGCCTCCGCTTCGGTTAGGTGGCTCTCCAAACGTGAGGCTTAGCATTGCATCGAATGACAGACCCTCGCCTTTCGCTACATCGAAAACCTGTTGTGCAAACGCCAGGCGCTCCTCGTCGGATTTCGCGCCGATATACTTCAATTCAAGCTCAGCCGCCTTTCGAATTCCCACGATCATTATCTCGCACTGACGTTTGATCCACGGTTTGCTCTCGATGGGCCTGTCACCAGAAGTTATGTGAGCCGTATCAAATCCAAAGACACATCCCAGGTCGTCTTCGTGCTGCCAAGTTATTCCTCCATGAACGGGGACATATTTCAAGAGTCCTCCATATTCGGGCTGACACGTTGGATTGGAGGGAAACACGACATAACCATTAAATCCTCGGGCATGATTCCGAAGAACCTCGGCCGCATATTGAAGCGTCGGATCCGTCTTAGCCATCTGCGTTAATTCTTCGGCTGCCGATCTCATATGAGTCCGTGGCACGATCCAATATTCGATCCCATCGATCCATCCAACTTCTGCGGCGGTCTTTTTGATACCGGCATTGACACCCTTTTTCGCCCTCCGCTCGTCACGAAGACGCTTGTTAATAGCCGCTAACCTCTTCCCTAGGCGAGAAATCCGATCGAGTTCGTCTTCGCTCACACCCCGCCCCCTTCCCGCAACTTCTCGGAGGCGGAGAGGGCGGCTTTCGTCGGACACAGTTTGCACTTTTCACAACCGTCCTCGTTGCAGTACCAACAATCACGTTCGTGTTTAATCGATTCCTGAAGCATCTCATTCACCCGCCGCAGCTCGGAGTTCTCTTTTTGAATCTGATCCCTCTGCCTCCAACATTCCGAATGGTCATTGTGAATCAGCTTGCGAATTGTCTCCCGCAGTCCCTCGTTCTCGCGCTGGAGGTTGGCGTAACGTCGTTCATCTTCGTCGAATATTTCCTTGGCCTCGTCTCGAAGCAGCTTCAGCTTGTCGATGGGAGACTCGCTCACCTCACGTCCTCCGGACAGAAAGGGCTTCATCACAGATTTCAAAGATGTCGCTATATTGCAGACCGTTGATTGACCGGATCTTGTTCAGCGTTCTTTCCAAATCCTCCACGCGCTTTTGGAGGGCGGCGTAGCTCTCAACTAGCCATCGTAAATCCTTCTCGAACTGCCCTTCGTCATCATGCAAGAGCAATTCGGTTTTGAGCCTTTCAAGCGGTTCGCTCACCTCACGTCCTCCGGGCGGAGAAGGCGTTTTCCAGAAACCTGGCGGCGGTGTGCGTGGTAATGCTTAGTCATCGCTTCTCTCGAACCGTCCTGTTTTCGATCCACTCTTCAACGTCCTTAATCGGATACTTCCGGCCACGCGCACCGCCAAGAAATGGGAACAGACCTTTTTTACACATACGCCAGATCCAATATTTCGAGTAACCGGTTCTAGTGCAAACCTCTTCTAGAGAATACACGGCCGGTGTGACCGCAGTGCTGTTTCCCCTATCGATAGCGCCCACGTCGCGTTCTCGGGACATTATTTTTTGATCGAGTGAACTACTCTTTGCTCCAGTCGCGGTCTCATTCATCTGCCGCAGTTCGTCCTGTTCGCGTAATATTTCCTGAACAGCCCCTCGTTCTTGAGAACCCGTAACGCTGTTGTGTTCCGGGAGAAGAGGCTCCAGAAGTTTTTTGAATAGAACTAGACCAACGATCAAATCGTCGAGACGTTTTTGAAGGGAAGCGATTGTTTTGACCTTCTCATTATGATCGCTCAGAAGAGTTCGGTACATGGCCTCCCAATCCTTCGCATCGTTACGATTCATCGCTCCTCCAGAAAAATCACGTCGTGCGGCTTATAAGCTAGGGCCTCGCGGCCGGCGCAGCCGAGAAGAAGGAAGCAAACATAGCTGATTACAAACGCTACGAGGAAGTAGAAGAGGTGGCCGCTATTCACGGAAGGAACCTCATAGGAAACACGTTTGGATAAAGAATCGGCCGACCCCCCGTAGCCCCTACCACAGAGAGCGGCCTAAATTTGGTTTTCCGTGCCCGGAGAGCCTTGATGGCTTTCTTTTTCAGGGTCCTTTTCATCTCGCGTTACCTCCATGCATATACTGTATACACTATACCATATCAGCAATGCGTATACGTTTTCAACAAAAAAAGGTTAACGCTCGAGGCAATATCGTCGGTTCGTGTCTGTTCGAAGAATTCCAACGCAGATAAGGCGTCGCAATACAGGAGCGAAGTGTTCCTCTAGTGAGTCCTGACGCAGATAGAGTATGGCAGCGGCTACCTCTTTCATGGTCAGGCAAGGTCTCTGTTTCAAGACCTCCACCACTGACCTTTCGAGTGGGGCGAGTTTATAGCCTACGGCTGGTACTTGTTTTTGAAGCGTCCTCGATTTCGCCATTCACGTGCCTCCTTGAGATCAATTCGGACAAGTCGACTCTGTGGGAGCTTGATAAACGGGAAAGCGTCCGCGGATGGGTTTCGACGCGCCTCTGTGATCCAATGCCGAATGGTTCGTTCTTTCGTGTCCCATAGGTCGGCTAGCGTCTGTATCGAAACGAGTTCTTTCTCTCTTTCGTTGTTGTTCTCCATGGGCTACTCCTGCGGGCAGACCTTCACGCCGAATTTAAGTTCAAGAAGGGAAATCATGTGTGGCCGCGGGAACCTTGTCCCGTACTTCCAAGACGCCACGGTCGCAAACGAAAGCGGAACCATCGCTGCTACGTCCTCGAGCCTCAATTTCTTTTCCTTGTAGAGCCTGTCAAAGTACGCCGGCATAACACCCGCCCGTTTGCTCGGCGATTTCTGCTTTTTCCGTCGATCTATCATGGTAGGCACGTGCTCATTCCTCCGATGTCCTATAAACGATCCTATACATTCTAGGATAAATCCCATTACAAGGGTGGGATAAAACCAAAATACCGGACGTAAATCAAAGGGAATTATTCTTCTTGACTTGGGAATCGGGTTGGGTTAATTTGCGCGGGCTGGGACATAAGTAGGACTAATCCCATATATCCACTGGAGTCAGCAGCTCCTCGCTGCGTTCGAATGAAGCTACCGAGTTTTCAATTTTATACGGGAGATTGGCGAAAAGATCCCAACCTCTCGCGGTGTTCGAAAGCGGCGAAAGGTGTTTGGGTGGACATGATGTGCGTTTTACACGAGTGCGAGGAAAGAGGCGTGTTTACGACTGGCGGCCGGCCATGGAGTGATGAAGATATCGCCGTGGCGGTCGGTGGGGACATCGCCGAGAACCTTAAGTGCCTCCACGAGCTACTCGAAAAGGGGGTTGCCCGCCGGAACGAATCTGGCGCGGTCTATTCCCGTCGAATGGTTCGGGACGAGCAAAAACGCAAATTGTGCCAAGAGGCTGGCAAGAAGGGTGGGAATCCGGCCCTTAAGGGTTCTGGAACCCCTGGGGATAAGCAAGAGGCCACCCCACGGGATAAGCCGAAACCAACCTCTTCAGTTTCTTCTTCTTCTTCGTCTTCAAGGCGTAAAGGAAAAGAAATGTCCGAGCCGCCTCCTCCGGAGGCCGTCGGACTCGCTTCTAAGCTCAAAGAGCTAATTCTAAAGAACAACCAAAACGCCAGAGTCCCAACGGATCTCTCGCGGTGGGCTGAGGAGGCCGAGAGGCTTCTCCGTATCGACCAACGTCCGGTCGCAGAGGCTGCAGGCCTGTTGGAGTGGTGTCAGAAAAATATCTTCTGGCGCTCAAATATCCTCTCCATGGAAAAATTCCGAATGCAGTACGACCGCCTATTCTTGGCAAAAAAATCAGAACTGGAGACGTTTCCAAATGGAAAACCAGGACCAAACCGTTCAATCCACGATCGACTCTTGGACAAGGAACGCAACGGCCTACGTGGACAAGGCAAAAGAGAAGGGATGGAAGAAGTGCCCAGCGTGTTCCGAGGAGTGGATGAATCTTAATCCATGTTACTTCTTGGATGACGAGGGGAAATCGGCTTGGAACTACCTCTGCGTTCTATGTTCTGAAACCCTCGTTTCTTTTGAGTGGGTCGCCTCGAAGTATCCGCTGCCGGGTACCGAAGTGGCCGTTAAGTGGAAGGGACCTAAATCGGTACCGGTAAGAATGGGAAATCGCACAGAGATTTACCAAATCCCAAAGAATGCCTACGCAACGGTCCGCTACGCGGATATCTGTTATGTGCTGAATTCAGAAGGGACCGGAAAGAAAATTACGTTTAAAGCAGAAACCGACAGCGAGCCAGGATCCGCCGATAACGTCTTTGCGGCTTGGTCGATGATTAAACGCCGAATAAGAGAGCCAAGCCTGGCTATACAACCAGAGATGACAAGCCGTTATGAGGCGGCGGCGAATCGAATTAAGCGTCGTCGGTAAAAAACCACGCCTTTACGAGACGTTTTGCGGTGGGATAATTCAGAAAAGGCTGGAACTATATATCATATGCCATACACTATATTGTAATAACGATAGCGTATGGAGGATATGCCATGAAGATACTATTGAGCTTTCTAACGGGACTATTTTACGAAGAAGAGACCGAAGATAAGGGAACGGAATGGAAGCGTTTCTGCGAGACCAACGAATATTACGAAGGTGTCGAGCAAGAAAATGGCTTTTAGGTTCAATCAGGAAAGTTTTGGCCGTGGTATGCCGTGATCTATAAAACCGCTGCCGACTACCGGAAGGCCTGGGAAGACGCTTACAGAATCGATCCACCGGTACCCCTTAACGTCGATATTGAGCTGGCATCGACGTGTAATCTGCGATGCCCCTTCTGCTTTATTCCTGACCCAAAATTCGAACAGTTTATCGCCCAAAAATCAGACGATGGCCGACCCCTTCGGCGCTTAATGCCAATGGAGCTGGCGTTGCGGGTGTTGGATGAAGCGATAAGGATCGGTGTTCCGGCAATAAAGTTTAACTGGCGGGGGGAATCCACGCTTCATCCCGAATACACCGCCATCATTAAGTACGCGCGCGACTTTGGATGGAATTGCGATGTGGACTTAAACCACAGACCGTTTTTTGAGCTCCTCGCCAACACAAACGCCAATTGTCCGCAGGAATCCATAGATGGTCTTATGTACTGCACCAAAGTAATGGTGTCCCTAGACTCCATGGTTCCCGAGACCTACGCCAAAATGCGGGTTGGGGGGAACCTGAAAAAAGCCAAAGACACAATTTGGGAGCTCGTTCGGCGCGGCCATCCCAACGTCTGGGTACGGCGAGTCCTAGCCAAAATGAACGAGGGGGAGGACTTCTATGGAGCTGTTTGGAAGGAATGGGGAAACAAAGTCAAAGTCTCTCAACATTATTGCTTCGATCGGAATCAAAAGCAGTCCTCTGAAATATCCGGATGCGAACACGACGATGGTTTGCCACGTCGATACTGCGGCTACCCATCTCAGCGACTTCTCATTACCTCCGCCGGCTTCGCTTATCCGTGCTGCCTGGACCTTCATGAGACGATGCGCGTCGGGGATTTCAACAACCAGACGCTTCTTGAGATTTGGAACGGGCAACCGATGAAAAAGCTTCGTGCCGATCTACGCGCCAATGACAAAAGCCGAATGTCCGATGCTTGTCGGTACTGCGAATCGTGGATGGCCTACGACACGCCACAGCGAGCCTATGTTCAAGACGTGCAAGTTAAATCGTGAAGGAAGGCCTTAAAGAGCTTCGCGAGTTCAGCATAGCGACGATTTTGGCGGTTCTGGCAATGTTAGCCGGGTACGTAGGCTTACTCTGGTTTGAGCATCACACCATCATGGATAGCTACGTGAGATATTGAGGGGGACTATATGGATGAAGTGGATAGAAAGCAGCAAGAGGAGATACACGCCCTTCAAAAACGGGACGTGCGGCACGATCGAGAGCTGCATTGGTTTAAGGTGATCGGATTTCTCATAGTGACATGGACCATCGTTTCAACGGTGGTCGTCCTGGAAGCGATGCGGATCCGCGGACCTTATATGTGTCCTCACCCGGATTGTGTCCATAACCGGTCATCCGATCACGAAAAATGAGTCGTAGCGCCGTCGTCATTATCTGCACCCGGCCGGATTCGAGACGGCTTCCTAGAAAAGCGTTCCGCCCGGTAGCTGGCGTTCGAGCGATTGAACACATTCTGCACCGCTTGTCGAATTGCGGCTTGCCAGTGGTTCTTGCGGTTCCAACTGGCTGCGCCGAGTACAACTACCTGCCGAATAAGTACCGCGATGAGCTGAGCGTCGAAATATTCGAAGGAACACCGGATAGTCCTCTCCACCGCATGGCGCAGGTAATGCACGGCCGGAACGAGAAGTGGATTGTGCGGATTACTCACGATGACATCCTCATCGACCAGAAGACGATGCTGGATCTCATAGACGCCTGTGAGGAGCAGGACGCCGTTTACGGGTCCTCTCCAACTATTGTGGAAGGCGCCGGCGTTGAGGTGTTCGCAAGGTACAAGCTTGTAAAAGCAGCGCGAGACCGAATCGAACCGACGGAATTTGTCTCGTACTTTGTGAAGAGCGTTTATCCGGACAAGAACATTCAAATAGAGCCGCGGCACTCCATAAAAAGAAATTACCGGCTTACGATGGATTTCCAGGAGGACGCAATTGTTCTTGAAACGCTCCTGAGGAATGTCGGCCCCTTCGCCACACTGGACCGCGTTGTTGAGTTCCTTGATCAGCATCCTTCTCTCCTGAATATTAATCATCAGCCGTTGGTATCCGTGTACACCTGTGCCTACAACGGTGAAAAATACATTCAATCCACGATTTCAAGCGTGTTGTCGAACGCGAGCAATCTCGATATGGAGTACATCCTCGTCGACGACGGATCAACGGATCAAACGATTCTGGTGGCGAGCCAGTTTGCCGATGACAAACGGATGAGAATCTTCATGAACTCCGAAAACCTTGGCCTTGCTTCGTCATCCAATCGAGCGATTGACGCCGCCCGCGGCAAATACATCATGCGGGTAGATGCCGATGATTGGATTGTGAAGGGTGCTATTCATGAAATGGTTCGCTGCATCGAAGACAAGCAAGCAGGCGTTGTTTACTCAGCTTTTCACGAAACGGACGGCGACGGCAACGTCATCATGAGAAACGTGAGCCCGGAAGTGAATCATCATGCTGGTTGCGCTCTGATGGATAAGCGCCTGTTAAACGAGGTTCGATTTAAGGACGGGTTACGGCATTGGGACAGTATGGAACTCTATCGCCGCATGAGGAACAAAGTCCAAATCGCCTACCTTGGAATCCCTCTCTGGTATTACCGGCGACACGGTGAAAGTCTAAGCATGAATCACACGACCGACAGAGGCAAAGCGCTAGCCGATTTATTGGAGGAACTATCCTAATGACGTCCACGCGGCGATGGAATTACTTTTCAGATCGTGAAGTGGAAAAGCTGGAGCCGGAATTTGTCGCCCTTTTGGACCGCGCACGGCACATCGCCGGAACCCCTTTCGTCATTACAAGTGGGTATCGAACCGATGAACGTAACGCTAGCGTGGGCGGCGTACAACATTCGGCCCACACCAAAGGCCTTGCTGTTGACCTGCGTTGCGGGGACTCGAGAACTCTCTACCAAATCCTCCGCGGGCTCCTGGAAGTGAACCTTAACCGTATCGGGATTTATTTTCGTCTCTCTCAAGATAATGTCGTTCCGGTCCATATCCATGTCGATTTTGACCGAACAAAGGCACCGGAAGTTGTGTGGTTAAACGTTGAGTCATGAGACGTGGCGATCGCGTTAGTCTCTCGGAGCAGGGGAAAAAGGCTCGAAACGACATCGATGACGATTGGATCGGTGTGATCGAGGAATTTAACGAGCGGACCCAAATCGCCCTGGTTCGGTGGCCCTCAAGCAATGGAAGTCTCCGCATTTTTAGTGAGCCGGCTGTTTACTTGGTGAAGGTGTGACGCAGGACGAATTCTTATTCGCAATTCGCTGGACGATGCCTCAGTACGCGAGCTGGTGCAAAAGCCACAGTTTTAACGAAGTGATGAACCTGAAGCGCGAGATGCAACAGGCTTTATCTACCTACGCGAAGAAGCATAAGTACGACGCGGTGCAGGCAAAGGCGCTGGCGATCCTTTCCAAGCTCGAAAAGTGGTGCAAATACGCTTTTGTGGAGATGGAGTCAGCGCGGATCATTCGCGGGTCGCCTTCACTAGCAACCAGTCCAACCACCGTGAAAACGATGGCGCGGCAGCAATGGGAGATACTTAACAGTCGCATGAGCTACTAAACACGGAGATGATTGGATCGCAGACATCGAGCGTCGTAAAGATTAGCGACTTTCTCGATCTCCGAGGGAACCTTCGCTGCTGGAATTGTTTGGAGTTCGTTTACCGATACGACTTTCGCTGTTATCCAGGCATCGCCGTTAGAGCCTTCTCGTCGATCAATATGAAGGTCTCAATCAGTATGCGCCAAGATTACTCGTGTCCGCTTTGCGGTAAATATTTATTTAAGAGGAAGAAAAGGAAATGAATGAGTTCGCAGGGAAAAGAGTGTGGGGACCTGTCCCGCATTATCCGAACGTGCTGCGGTATCAGCCGCCAAACTATGGCTTTATCACGATGGCCGGACCGTGTTCGGTTGAAACGCCGGACCAAATCAAGGCGATCGCGAAGGAATTGGGAAAGCGTGGAGTTAAGTACCTGAGAGGCGGAACCTTCCGAGCCGGCACGTATCCGGGGAAATACTTTGGCCCGATGTTAAAGCTCATGGAAGCGATGTCCGCGGCCGCTCACGAAAACGGAATGAAGTGCGTAATGGAGGTCTTGGACTACAGCGATGAGGCGCTCCGGTGGTACTCCAAGTACGCGGACTGTTTTCAAGTTGGTGCCCGTCAAATGCAGAACTACACCCTTTTACGAAAGCTAGGAGCGACAAAACGCCTCACTTTCCTTAAGCGGCATCCAGGCTCAACCATCGACGAATTCTTGGGTGCTGCTGAGCATTTAATCTCATCAGGACATGGCGAAGTGATTCTCATTGAACGAGGAAGCTCGAGCCACATGAACCATGTCCGGTGGGATCTTTCTCTATCGATGATACCGGCGGTCAAATCCCTAACGAAGATCCCCATCATCGTAGACGCCAGTCACGGAACGGGAAGACGTGACTTGGTTGCGCCCATGACATTGGCTGGGATCGCCGCCGGAGCCGATGGTTTTCTTTTAGAAGTGCATCAAAGCCCAGAGTTGTCCTTCAGCGATGCCGACCAGGCGTACCCTTTGGATGAGTTCGGGCGATTGATGGAGAAGGTTGTTCTAGTCAGGTCGGCAATAAATTCAGAGGAGGCTTTAAATTGATCTGTTACATCTGCGACAAAGAAGACTGGCATTCTTTCGATTCGAAGGACCAAAAACTAAACCCGGCTAGAGAGCTTCTTTGCTGCAAAGGGTGCGGAAGTGTTTGTTACCGAGTGGAACCGGCGAGTGAGGAAAAGATCCGGGACTATTACCGGAAGGAATACCGTCCCGAACCGAATCATTTAAACCTCATCACGACGACTCACAAACTCAATTACATAAAGATTTTCCTTCAGGATTACTTCAAAGGGAAAGAACCAGGTCTCGTAATTGGCGACGTCGGATCCGCTACCGGGTATCTTGTTGCGCACTTCCGCGGCATGGGTCACAAGGCCACAGGCTGCGAATATACCGTTACGTACCGGCGTTTCGCTGAACATTTCTACGGCGTTCCGTTGACAGAAGAACTCCGGACCGACCTGAAATACGATCTGATAACGGTCTACCACGTTCTAGAGCACCTAATCGAGCCGGACAAAAAGCTCGCCCATTACGTGTCGTTACTTAAAGATGACGGCCGGATGCTTATCTCGACTCCTCAGTGGTACGACGTCCTTGAAGAGGCCTCCGGACCAAACGTTACGACCTTCGAACACTTGTGGCACAAGGACCACATCAACGTATTCTCGGAAACGACGATTAGGAATCTCTTTACCAAGTGCGAGCTCGTAATTGAAAAAGAGGACCACTTCGTTTACGGCCAAACCTATCTTCTCCGGAAAATGACTGCGGAAGAGAAGATGCACAAAAACATCGTCAACGAGGGTTGGGAAGAAAAGGTTAAGAGGACGCTGGAAGCCAAGCTGGCAATTGAGTTGTTTGGTCGACGTGATCTCCGAGAAGCGCTTAAAGTGTGGCCGAAGTTCCCCGATGCGTGGCTCCGGTTGGCCTTTGAGGTTTTCGGGAAGGATCCGGATCGGCAGGCCGACCTATTTGAGGAAGCCGAGAAGCTCATGCCGATTCAGCGCCGGCTCTTGAGCGCCAAGGCGGTCTGGCTATTCCAGCGCCAGAAATATGACGAGGCGATGAAGATATTCGAGTGGTTCGCGAAGTACTGCCCAGACGAGGACAAGTTGATGTTTATGGGCTTCGCTTGCGCTCTAAACGGTGATGGAAAACGCGCAATGCCCTACTTTTACCAAGCGGCCGACATGGACCCGCGGAAGTGGTCCGATGCGATGGATTGGGTCTGTCGAGAGGCGGCAAAACTGCCGACATGGGATGAACGGGCTCTCGAGACGATCAGTCGGCAGGTAAAAGAGACGGCGCGACCGGGCCTTAAATTGGTGGATCCGATGTTTGATAAGGCGCCGGACGGATACGGAAGTGGGCAGGAATTGGGAAACAGTAGGGAAGGAGCGGAGAATGTCCCGGATGAAACGCGATTGGCCGACCCTAAAGCTGGAATTTCTTAACTCCAAGGAGACCCTTAACGAGTTCCGGATCCGGCACAAGATCTCGAACCAGAGAAACTTCTACAAGCAGACGGCCGGCTGGAGCGAAGAAAGGAAGAACCTGGTTAGAAAATCGCTCGACAAAGCCGTTGAGAAGATCGGGAAGAAACTGACGGAGGAGTTTACCGTCTATCCCGACATGTTCATGGGATCGGAGGCGGTTCTCGCGAAGTACATCCGGGAGGCGCTTCAGAACGACCTGGAGCCGTCTCAATTCAATTACGTCGTTCAAAGCCTCTGTAACCTACTAAAGCACAAGAAGCTCCTGTTTGGAGAGCCGACAGAGATAACGGAGAACAAAGGGGAAGGGAGTAAGCACGTCCACATCGTTCAGGTGCTCCAGATGTTAAAGAAAGGCGAGATAATCGAGATTGACGACGATGGCGAATGAGAGCAATCAAGAGACGGATACGTTCATCTATTGGCTTTTCACGGGGAACAACGCGGTACCTGAATTCTCAAGAGAAGATGCCACATGGCTCGAAATGGTGTTCGGTTATCATGAGCGAACAACCGAGCAAAAGGCGAGACTCCATAACCTGCGAAGGGCAGCCGGTCTCCACGCAGCAGTCCTCCTCACTGAGTGTCCGGGCGGTCCGGAGCGCGAGATAGCGCTTCAAAGGGTTCAAGAGGCAGCCATGTGGGCGAATGCGGCGGTTTCGAGGCTATCCAGAAACACTCCTTGACATATGCTAAGCGCTTAGCATATAATTGACCCGTTAGCTAAGTACAGGAGGTCAGTATGAGAAGTCAGCACACGCCGACACCATGGAAAGTTGCGGAGTCAGTTAAAGGCAAAACGTGCTACGCAATTGTTTCTCGTGATGGTTGGATAGCAGATTTGAACGAGTGTCATGGAGATCGGCTAGCAAATGCCTCCTTCATCGTCCGCGCCGTCAATTCGCATGAGGCGCTAGTAGATGCGCTTATCATGGCCTTGCCCTACGTCGAAACTGCTCTTGAAGACCGTGGTTATAAGCCGGGCGTGGTTGATCAGATGGTAAAGAAAATACGCGAAGCCATCGCCCTCGCCGAGGGAGAACAAAAAATTGGACGCTAATGAGAAAAAGATTGAGGCACTCGTTAACGTTCATGCGAAAGCATGGGAATTCATCCATGCGTACAGCGATTCCACGCCGAAAACTTCGGATGAGTGGCCGGGTGAAGTGAGGGCCTTACTTGAGGCGTTACGGGATTCGGGTGATCGATCGGAATTCGTACTCGCAAGAGCCAATGCATAAGAATCCCCACGCCGTGGCACTTGGCAGGAAAGGTGGCAAGGCTCGATTAAGAACGATGACAAAGAAACTACGCAAAGAAATCGCGTCCAATGCGGCTAGGGCGATGTGGGCGAAGCGGAAGGCAAAGACGCGAGGAGGAAGCGATGGCCTGTGAAACGACGGAACGTATTTTTCTTGCCAGTTTCTGCCTGTTGAGCATGAGTTGCGCCACCCTGCCGGAACGTCAGTTAAACAGCGAGCAACAGGAGTACGCCGGCCTTGTTCGAGCGTTTCCGCTCTCTTTTGAAGTCTCTAAGCAAAAAGCCGAGGAGGCGTGGGGACGTGCGGTGAGCTGGGTCGGTGAAAACTCTCGAATGCGAATTCGTGTGGTTTCTGACTATGTTGTCGAAACCGCGTCGCCAAACTCAACATCGGGATACATGGACAATCTGCCCGGCTATGGGTATACGGTAACGCGCTCCCCAAAGGGGCAAGCGCACGTGTTTAACGTCAAATGTGACCACGGATGGTGGAATTACGTCGGTAAAGAGCGATGGGCGACCAAGAACATCAAAAGAAAGATTGAAAACGCCGAGCTCAACGCCCACATACTTGCTCATTACATTAAGTCGGGCGAGATGCCGTATCCGGAACTAATTGACAAATAGCGCCTCCGCACTTTCCTTAAAGAAAACAGAAGTCGCTAAGATAAGAAGCGAGATTGGCAACAAACTCTGGCGACTCACCAACCTTTACAAGATCGACAACAAGGTTTCAAAGCAGCTCACCTCACTCACCCTTAACCCAATCCAAAGGCAGATATACGAGGCGGTTAAGGATCGCTCTACCCTCCGCGAATACGTACTGAAGTACCGTCAAGGCGGCGTTTCGACGTTCTGGCTCATTTGGTGGTTGGACGAGACGATCTTTAACCCGAATAACTCAACCGGTATCTTAAGCCACGAGAAACAGAGCTTGAACCACCTCTGGACGATCATCCGGGTGGCCTACGACCACATGCCGGAGGAGTACAAGCCGCGGAGCGGAAAATACAACGAGCATGAACTGACATTTCCTGACATTAACTCACGGATTTTCGTCTCTCTTTCGATCCGGTCTACCCGCGTCGATAACCTTCACATCTCGGAGGTCTGCCACATGGAGGCGAACGACATCCGCGCTTCCAAGGCGGCCGTGCCTCCAAATGGGAACATCACTGTGGAAAGCACCGCTCACGGAATTGGGAACGAGGGATACAACCTCTATCAAGATGGGAAGGCAGGACAGAACCACTACAACGTTTATTTCTTTCCCTGGTTTATCCAGCCGGAATACCGGGTGCCACTAAATGGCCTTCAAATCGTTAGGACAAAGGACGAGGAGAAGTTCACGGCGCGCGTCGCGAAAGAGTGGAACATGACGATTACGGATGAGCAAATCCTCTGGCGCCGTCAAACGCAGAAGGATCAAGGGGTGCTATTCGCGCAGGAATATCCAGAAGACGACGAAACCGCTTTCTTGTCCACAGGCAATCCATATTTCGACGGCAAGAAAGTGATGGCGCTCCTAAAGGAAGCTCGGGAGATGGAGCGGGAAACGCCACCTTTCGAGGAAACCTACGACTACGTGATGTGGGACCGACCAACGAAAGGAGACGTCTATGTGGCCGGCGCGGACGTCGCAGAGGGAATCGATGGCGACTACAGTGTTCTTGCGATATTCAACGTGACAAAGAGGAAACAGGCGTTCCGCCTACGCGGCCACTTCGGCGTCGATGCCTTTTACCGAATGTGCAACGAGTGGGGCCGAGCGTACAACAACTGCCTTTTGGCGGTGGAGAGAAACAACCACGGACATGCAGTCCTTTTAGGTCTCTACGAGACCATGCGCTATCCGAATCTCTTTGTGCAGGACCAGGAAACACGCGTGACGCGCACCCGCGGCGTTCCGGAGCCGAAGAAGATCGTGAAAATCGGATGGACAACTGACCGTAACACGAAACCGATCATGCTCGATCAGCTGAAGGTTGCAATTGAAGGCGACTCGCTTGAGGACGTCGATACGTTCCAACCGGAGTTTACCGTGTACGATCAGATTTTCTTGCAAGAAGCATTGACAACTCAACAGGAGGGGGATACGATTTCAGCGGCTTCAGGAAAGCACGATGACGCCGTTGTCGCTTGGGCGATCGCCTTTCAGATGTACCTGAAGATGAAAGGCCGGATTAATAAATCCCTCGATTCAGGGATCCTTGTTGGTGACAGCCTTAAAGCAATCGGAATTCTATAAGGCTTCGACGAATGACTCGTCTGATAATCCGCAAGCAAAATCGATCGCGTCAGGTTCAAAACTTGAAGCGGACTCTGTATTTCTCCTTCCCGGCTCTCTAAACCAACCCGAAACCACTTATCTCTCTAGCTATTACTCGGATTCCTACGAGTTCCCTTGGAACCCGGATATCCTCGCCCGTGGCAACAACTACAGGGTTTACGACGAGATGCGCGACGACGATCAAGTTAAGTCCGCCATTTCTTTCAAGAAAGATATCGTCGTCAACGCCGGCTGGCGGATCGTTTGCGACAAGCCGGAAATTTCAGACTTCATCACGCAATCCCTCATGGAACGCCTGGACGAGGGCGAAACCGGTAAGACCTTTGATGACGTTCTCCGGGACATGCTCTCAGCGTATGAATACGGATTCTCCATCGCCGAACCTGTTTATACGTTACGGTCTGACAATCGTTACGAATATAAATCGATAAAAGTCCGACCGCCGCACAGTTTTCGATTCAAGCTCGACCGCTTTGGAAATATCCTCGAGATCATCCAGGCCACCGACCAAAACGAGCTAAGCCTCGATCCCCAGAAGTTCCTTCACCATGTGTACCAACAGGAATTTGGGAATCCCTACGGGAAGTCCGACTTAAAAGCCGCGCACCCCGCATGGGTCGCAAAGAAGTTCTTCATGCGTTTCTTTGCTGTCTATGTCGAGCGGTTTGCGTCGCCAACTGTAGTCGGAAAGTACAAGCCGACTGCGGACGCCAATGAAGCCCAGCGTTTCCACAACATGATCAAGACAATTCAGAACGCGACGACTCTGGCGATTCCGGAAGACTTCATGGTGGAGTTTATTCAGGCGCAGCGGGATGCGAGCGACGCTTATGTGAAGGGCTTGGACATGTTCAATATGTGGATTTCGAGAGCAATTCTGGTGCCGGATCTCCTCGGAATCAGCGGATCCAAAACGGCGGGCGGCTCTTACTCTCTCGGGGAAACACAGTTCAAGATGTTTCTAGGCACTATCGAAAAAGATCGGAAATCCCTTTCTCGAAAAATCACGCTAAAGCTTATCCGTCCGCTCGTCAGAGCGAACTTCGGAGATTATCCGGTTGACTTCGAATTCCTTCCGGTCACAGAAAAAGACGAGCTCGAGTATTCGAAGGTGTGGTCGGAGTTTATCCGGGCGCGAATTGTGACACCGAATGAGGACGAGATTAACCACTTCCGCCGTTCCGTTAAGTTTCCGGAAGGTCCGGTAACGATTGAAACGCCTGAACCCGTCGACGACGAGGAAACACCAGAAAAATGGAAAGACAAAGACAAGAAAGATGAGAAAGCAGAGGAGGACGACAAAGAGAAGAAGGAATTTTCGGTAAGCACCTTTCGCGAGAAGAACCGGTACGAAACGCTTATTAACTTCACTGACATCCGAAAGGCTCTAGACACTTCCGAAGATCAGATAACACCGCGGTTGCGGTCCGCCGGGAAAGTGATTTTCAAGGATTTTGTTGATCAGGTTCGGTCAACCGGACTTATTCGGCGGTTTGAGCCCGAGAAGATAAACAAGCTCCAGCCGCGGTTCCTTCGGGATATGAACCTGCTCTTTAAGGACCATTTCACAGGTCTGTTCAAGAAAAGTTACGAGCAAGCGAGAAAGGAATTGTTTCCGAATTCAACCAGACGCTTCGCGGAAGCGGAGCTTCTTCCAGAAGAGTTCATTGATATCGTTCAAGCAGAAGCGTTCAAGATGGTAGGCGACTATTCCACGAGAATTACGGACAAGGGGCGGAATGTCCTTGTAAACGGCATTAAAGCCGGTCTGCCAGAGAATCAGATTGTCTCCGCTATGCTCGAGGAGATGGAGAGCGCTTCGGAAAAGTGGCTCTCAACGGTCATTCGGACTAAGACCACGGAGATGTTTAACGAAGCACGAAAAAGTTACTGGGAAAATGATCCGATCGCGAAGGAGATTGTTGAAGCGTTTGAATTCAGCGCCATCATGGATGAAAGGACCTCAGATGTGTGCCAGGAGCTCGACGGACAGGTCTTCGAAAAGGGTGGATTCATCGATCGAGTGACGCCGCCGCTTCACTTCAATTGTCGTTCCTTGCTTGTACCCATCACCAAATATCAAGACTACGAAGTAAGTTCCGAACCTAGCATCGAGGTCTTAAAGGAGCTGGGAGGAAATTTAATTGTTTAAGGAGGCGCTAAATGCCCAGCTACAGCATTGACGGTCAAGATACAAATACTGGCAGCACCACCGTTTTAGGACTGGACGGAACCACGACTGCCCGCGGGTTCGTGTATGACCTGATTATGGGCTCGGACGCAACGCCGGCGGATAACGCCGCGGAGTTCAACCTTCAAAGGTTCGCCACGGCCAACGGAACGGGAACGGCTGTGACGCCTCAGCCTCTGGATCCAGCCGACGGCGCCGCGCGTCTCTCTGCAACGGAGGCCCACAGCACCGAGCCAACCTACACCGCGAACGCGATCATGCTTCATTGGGCTCAGAACCAACGCGCGACATTTCGATGGGTGGCGGCACCCGGAGGCGAAATAATCGTTCCGGCGACATCCGACAGCGGCGTGGGTGTTATCTGCCAGACGGTAGCGGGGAGCACCGTTAACTTTAACTGCACGATTCATTACCGAGAATGAGACCGAAGATTAAGGGCGGCATCCTGGTAGATGGCAAGCAGGTGGCGGACACGCTGCAATGTGTCCATTGCAACGGCCACTTCCAGATTGTGCCAGGTAGTGGTACCGACCGCGGGTTTTGTCTTCGGTGCTTCGGCCCTACGTGTGGCGCGAAAGCCTGCGATCCGTGCATCCCATTCGAGAAGAAGCTGGAGAAGATAGAAGGGAAAGAACGTTTGAGGAGGACTTATGGCGGTCATTCAAAAACAGATCGTTTTTATCAATAACTACACGGAGTCGGTGAACCAGAACAACGAGCTGCATGTTACGGGCACGTATCAAACGCACCAAATTGACCAGACCATTACTGTTCCCACACCGTGTCTATTGATGCTGGACTCAACAAACGGAAACCTCGTCGCAATACCGATCGCTAACTACGACCCGAATTTGAAACTCGTGAAGATCATCGAATCTATTGAAACGGTGGTGGTCCCTCAGGGCGCTTAATGGCGATAACGCTTTACAACCAATACCTCAGTCGGACCTCGAGCAACTTTGATTCGCAAGAGCATTTTTACGCCGACATACAGACGACCACTGTAAACCTCGGTGGAACGGTGCTTGCGATTCAGCGAGCGGGAAGCATGGTGGCGATGCCGAATCCATTGCCAACCGGTGTAACGGCGTATATACCGACCATGGTGACGGGAGTTAGCTCCTTGACGACTCTGACGTTTTTGGTCGGGAAGCTCATCAACTTGGGTTCGATCGACATATCGGGAGCGTCGGGAACATTCACGGCTGGTAACGCGATGCCAACGAAAACGGAACTCGGGGTAAGTCGGCAGGTATGGAGTCCGCTGATTATCGAGGTAACCACAGGATTAAACGCTACGCCCGGTACTCTAACGGTGACCTACAAGGACCAAGATGGGAATGCGGCGGAAGCGGCTTCGGCGGTTTCCCTTGGAGCGTCCGCACCGGTCTTTTCGAGTGGGATCGTTCCCTTAAACACTGGCGATATTGGCGTTACCCAAATTACGAATGCGACCCGTGGCGCCGGTACGACGCCGACGGGGGTGGTACAGTTCTGGGGTATGTCCGATCCCATTGCGTTGTTTCCCGCAAATCCGGCTTTAAACGGACCAGCCGTCGCGAATCTCATGACGAGCGCCTTTCACCCCGTGAGGTTGGGGGCCGGGGATCAAATCGGCGTCTTCATCATAGGATCAAACGCGACCAAATCGACGTTCGGCTTTATCAGTTTCGTGGGGGAATGACGTGGCTGACAGAATTGTAGACAGAGCGATAGACAAAGTAGTCGATGCGAGCATTTCTGATTATGTTGAGACCGTCAATGAGCATGACGAAGTGATGGTAACCGCTAACTACGCTGGCTCAGCGATTCGTCAGACACTACCGATTCACGGCTCATGTCTAATCATGATTGACAGGACAAACGGGAATCTTGTGACTATCCCGGTCCCAAATCTCGATCCAAATTTGGAATTCGTTAAGTTTGTCAGAAAAGTCGTCGATAGGATGTAAATGGGAATACTTCTCAACTCATTCGATACCCTTAATTCTCAAGCGCAGGCGCAGGGAAACTTTATTCGCTTGCACTTCAGCAAGATCGGATCGTCCACCACACCAGCAACGACCGCTTCAGGTTACACGACGGCGCAACGATCACCCGATGTTTTAACCGCTCCTTCTTTCGGCGCCCAGGTCGGTGCGGCGTATTGCTCGTATTGCCCGATGGTGACCGACAACGCGAGTGAAACTCAGGTGGCGGCGATCGAGTACCTGCTAGGGAGCCTAACCGTTAACGGGAATAGTTTTTCCGCTGGCGTCACGATGCCAACCAAGTCAGTCCGTGGGGGATCGGCGCAGTGTGGGTCATCGATGCTTGTTGTAGCCGTTATCACGAACATGACCGCTACCACTCCGACGCTCACCATAACCTATACGAATCAGGACGGAACGACTGGGAAAACGGCGACATTGACCCTGCCAACAAATGCGACAGCAAACAGTGTTTTCAGAATTGATCCGCACTTCGCGAATGGCGACACGGGAGCTCGGGCAGTAACGAATATTTCTATTTCAGCCGGGACAGCGGGAACGCTTAGGGTTTACGGCCTTCTGCCTGTGGGCTCCAGTCCGCAAATGACGGGTGCACTTGTTGGTTCCGCAGATCCTTTGACAATCCCGATTGTTCCGTGGCTTCTCGCTGCAGGCGATGTCATTGGCTTTTACAGATTCGGGAGCAGCTCCCCGTGTGACCTTTTCTCGGTTATCGATCTTGAACCGGATACTCCATGAGCGCCATTACGGTACGGAATGACGTGTTTCAACGCATGGGGAGGGGGTTGGGTACCTTTATGCCTTTCCTTTGCCAAAACCATACAGCAACGACGACCGGTGGGGCTGCTGCGAGCGGATTTCATTCTTTGCAAATGTTTCTTAATGCGCTCGGAACCACGCAACCAAATACCCTGGTGGGCCTGCCTCTACCGCCATCGCTAAGCGGTCCGTTAAGACTCGTGCTATCTCAAACTCAGGTGTCATCTGCAAGGGTTGGCTTCTTAGCGTACTTCTACAAGATAGGCACCGTCGATTTAACAGCCGCAGCCGGATCCGAGATGTTCACGCACGACTCGGCAGGATTTCCTGTTAAGCGGACCAAGTTTGGCGTCGCCAATACAGCCGTGAATCTGTTGCCGATGCTTTACATTACGACCGCTACAGCCACGACGGCACCCGCTTTTATTATTCGGAATCCATCCGGGCCAGCGGCAGGTTATACCAACCAGGCCGGCGCTGGGGTCACTGGAACAAAGACGATAACGTTACCTTCCGCTACGACGACTGTTGCGTCCGGCTTCATGCTACGCATGGAAAACGGCGATAGTGGCGTGCAAGATGTCTCGAACATTGAAAGCGTCACCGCCGGATCGGCAGGCGCTGGGATAATTTTTGGACTTGAACTCCTAGTTCCATTGGGATTTTATTCGGCCGGCCTTCCGTCCGTGTATGACGCTCTCTTTGGTGGCGTTCTTATGCGGGACTTGGCACCCGCCGTACCAACCTCCGGAACGTTAACCGGTTACCTTGGAATATTGTCGATCGGTACCGGAGGAAACGTGAATTTGGGTGGTGTGATAGGTACAGTGTTGGACACATGATGCAATACATGGGCAACCCTAGCTTTGGACATAGCAGCTTTCCAAATTGGATGTTTGACGATGTCGAGATCTCATTCCCAGTGATCTCGCCTTTAAGCTTCGTTCCCGATATCAATGGGTTGGAGACGATGGTCTCGACTCCGATGATGGCCGAGATTGCAGTGGTGAGTTACTGATATGAGGCGATTTCTCTTTCAATATCCTGGAAAAGTAGAACCGATCGGCGTCCAAGCGCCAGCGGCGGAATCCGTAACTGTGGACAAGTGGTTCGTCCGAGCGGTCGAACCCTTCCGGCCGTCGCTTTTCGTTACCGCAGTTTTTGCAAGCTCCCTTTTCTTCGTAAACGTTCAAGATGGCGTAACGCTGGACAAGTGGCAATCGCCATCGGAACAACCAATCTTCACCACGCCACGATGCCCGGATTTTACGGCGCTCATGATCGATCCGACCGCCTACACGACCGTTACAATTCCACAAGAGCGCTTATTCGCAACGTTGTCACCCGTTCGGTCCTATCACGGAATACGGTTTTCGGCCCAAAACCTTATTTCAATCAGTCGCAAATCATCGACGTCCACACGCGTGTCGGCGTCAATCAACGAACGTCTTAAACTGGCGTCGAACTCAAAGGCGGTGACGAGCATTAAGGTCACCGTGAGGGAGGAATAATGTCCTTCGCAACCGTCGACCGCGGAACTGCCATCCGCATTGAAGCGCAGACGAGGAACTCGGCGAACGTTTTGATTGATCCAGCGACGATAACGTGTCAGATCATAGGGCCGACCGGAAGCAGTTACTTTTCGCAGACGGCGATGACGAATAGTTCTACCGGCGTCTACCTTTTGGATGTGCAAACAAGCGAGAGCGATGCCGCCGGACTTTACGAGGTAATCATTCGCGCAACGAGCAACAGCTTGACAAGTCTCTTGAGAACCGATGGATTTAGGTTAGAGTAACAGCAGCAACATTAGTTTCGACACAAAAAGATAGGGCTAGGCATTCGTGGTGCCACGAACCCACAAAATGCCTAGCTCTATTTTTTTGTGGTTACTCGAAACGAACGAGATGAATGGAGCCGTGAGGGGAATGGAACTATGCCAGAAATAGAAAACAAACCAATGGAGACGATGGACCTGGAAGGCGTCGAGATATTTGCCGCCGGCACGTGGAACGGAGACACTTACAGCGTGGACGACCTCGACAGTCTTGTCAGCGCGTTTGAGGAGACGAAGACCAAATTACGGCCGTACCTCAAAATCGGACACGGCGAAAAACAAACTCTTCTCGCTGAGGACGAATTACCGGCGGCCGGTTGGATTAACCGCGTGTACCGCGTAGGGCGAAAGTTAGTGGCGGACGTTAAACGGGTGCCGAAGAAGATTTACGAACTCATAAAGGCGGGAGCTTACGGGACTGTTTCATCTGAAATCTACACCAACATTCCGATCGATGGGAAAACCCACCCGCTCGCTCTTAAAGCGGTCTCAATCTTGGGCGGAGCGACGCCAGCCGTTCACGACTTAAGCAGCATCATGGCGCTGTATTCCGCAGAACAAAAGGCAGTCGCTTTTAAAACGGATGCTGAGGTCAGGAAATATGAAGTCCCTAATGACCTCCTTAGTCATCCCGACAATAAACCTAAGGAGGACGTTATGGACAGCGAAAAGCTTCAAAAAGAAATTACGGAACTCAAAGAGGCCAATATCAAGCTCGCGGAGGAAAACAAAATTCTCCAAGAGGCTTCGGCGAAAATGCGCGATGACATCGCCGCCATTAAGGCGTTCGCCGACGAGACGAAGGCACAAAACGAAGCACTTAAGCAGGAGAAGCGGGTTGCCGAAGCGGAGGCGATCGTCGAGAAATTCGTTCAGGAAAAGAAAATCTTGCCGGCCCAGAAAGATGCCGCAAAGACCATCCTCCTGGAAATGGATGGAACAAAGAAGTTCAAACTCGGCGACAAAGAGATGTCGATTAGCGATGCCTTCTTGCAGTTCGTGAGTGCGAATGGATCTGTTGGCCTTCCGACAGAAGAACAAAGCGAGAAAGGGACGGCCAAGACGGAAGAGGAAGCTCAGCAGAAGCTTTATAAGGAATACGAGTTGAAGCATAAGGTGTCTTTCAAGGACGCCGTTATCGCGGTTAACTCCGGTTTGCGCTAATAGCGTTAACCAGAACGAGAGGACGGCGAGAAGCAAAGTGAACCTTTTGCCAGTAAGCCGGCCTCCTTTAAGTGGAGGTTGACTTCTATGAGTCAATTCTCAAATCAAGTCGTCAAAACCTTCGCCGCCAATCAGTCAGTAACGGCCTACACGATTGTTTCACGGGCCGCGACTTCGACGATGGCGGTGTTGCCATGGAATACCACGACATCTCTTGTGCTTGGTATTGCACGTGATAATGCATCAACAGGAGATGCGCTTGAAGTCGTGATAGGGGGGACAGCGAAGGTTATTTGCTCAGCCTCAGTTTCCGCTGGTTCTCTTGTTGGACCAACGACCGCGACGGCGGGTTACGCTGCTGCGATCACGGGGTTCTTCACCACATCAGCGTATAAATACATCGGCATCGCGTTGGAAGCTGGATCAACGAACTCGGTTATCGAGGTCGCGCTCCAGTTTAACAACGTGAGCCATGCATAAGGAGGTATAGACCATGCCATTATCAGGTCAAATTCACCGCGATAAGACACTGGAAAATATCTCCGTCGCGTATAGGTCCGAGCGACTTATCGCGGATCTGTTGGCTCCACGTGTCGACGTTAAGCACGAAACGGATCTTTATTTCGTGTACGCAAAGAACTCACTCAGCCTACCGGAAACGCTTCGTGCGAACGGTGCTGTGGCGAACCAGGCGGATTGGGATGTTTCCACCGCTTCGTACAGCTTGGCGGAACATGCGCTTAAGCACCTCGTCACAGACCGGGATCGGAGCAATGCGGATCCAGCTATTAAGTTGGATATCGATGCTACCGAGTACCTCACTGAGAAGATCCTCCTTCGAAAAGAGGTGGATCTTGCGAACCTCGTGACCACCGATGGAAATTGGGCGAACGAGACGTCTCTCACCTCCACGCTTGCGTGGAGCGCGAACACGACGCTCTCTAACCCCATCACGTTCATCGATACGGCCACTTCGGTCATCGCGTTGAACTCAGGCAAGCTGCCGAACACGGTTGTGATCAATGATCCAACCTTCCGGGCGGCGAAAGAGCACACTAGCATCGTTGATCGCGTCAAATACACTTCGGCGGATTCTGTGACCGAAGCCATGTTGGCGAAGCTATTCAACGTGCCTCGTATTCTCGTCGCCGGAGGAATCCGCAATACCGCTGGAGAAGGTCTGGCGGACAGTATGGGATGGATCTGGACCGATATGGCCTTTGTGGCCTATATCGAGCCGAATCCCGGTCTCAAGAAACCGTCCGCTCTGTACCAGTTCACCAAGAGCGAGTTCGGCAACCCGTACAAGGTTAAGAAGTGGCGTGAGGAAGAACGCAACGGCGACTTCGTGGAAGTTGGCACGATGTATCAGCACAAAGTTGTGGCTTCTGACTGCGCTTACATCATTCAGAACACGATTCAATAAAGAAGTGAACACTCGGGGAGAGCGGGGAGTTAAACCCTCTCCGCTCTCTCCCTGATTAAAAAAAGGAACACTCAAAAATGCCAAGAGGACGACCTAGAAAATTAAGGGAAGGGGAGACGGTTGAAGGGACGACGGCGACAATTGCGTCGGAGAATTGGGAAGGTAGTGGCAATACAAGTCATGTGTCTGGAGAAACAATCGTTTCGCAAGCGACGGTGACTGCGTCCGAATCAACCGAGTCCTATTCCTATTTGCTGCCCTATCAGGGGCGTAACACGCTCAGGGAAGGCGAGCCGCGTTACTTTGTGAACGGACGGAAGCTCATTCAGGTGATAAAGGACCGCGTCGGTAGCGACGATCAGGGAAACGCTGTTTATGTGATTCGTCGGAAGCTTGCGGCGGTTATCTCTGACAAACGACCGCAGGGGCGCGAGCTCCGGCAACTACTTAAGAGAAAGGATATTCCGGGGGCCTAATTGGGAAGCTACGCAACAACAACGTCGATATCGCAACTAATACCCTTCTTTCTTAAGGGCAACACGACGTCGTCGGATACCGCCGGCACGTCGATATTTAGCGGCCATATTGATCGCGCTGAAGGCGTTGTGAATGGGTACTTGACGGCCCGATATTCGCTGCCATTTACGACGGTTCCGCCTATGGTGCGTACCGTGACCGAGGACATCGCCTGTTACTACGCTGTTCGGAGTTCCTACACCCAAGATGGTCAAAACCGGAATCAATACTACACCGAGTACAAAACGGCCATGGATATCTTGGACCAAATAAAAGATGGCTTATTGAAACTGGCGTTAACGGATGGGAGCTTGGTTCCGACAAACTCAAACAACCGGTTCCTCTCCTCTAGCGAAGGATACACGCCGATATTTGGGAATGACGAGCCGCGGGAATGGAAGCGGGATGAAGATGAAATAGACGATCAATTCGAGGCGAGGGAATAATGGCCGGAGAGATCCATCTCGACGTATCGGCGTGGGATCAGTTCTTGGGGCGGTTATCTGGAAACGTCCGAAAGGCGACGGAGATTCTGAAGGTGGCATGTTCAACGATTGGTTTTGCAGACATCATTGGCCACTTTGATGATGAAAGCGGACCCGATGGACCGTGGCCGAAGCGGTCCGCGAACACGGACCGGATCTACGACCTTATTGGCTCCGGAAAACTGAGAGCGCCTCGCGGTGGGCGGGCGGGTTCCTACAGTTCGTCAAACAAGCTACTTCAGCTTACCGGCAAGTTACGACAGACGCTTAATCCGGGTCGGGGCGGTGTACGCGTCGTAGGAACGGCTGCCGTAAAGATGCTGGCGGGAACAAACTACAGCCGAAAGCATGACGAAGGCGATCCGTCGAGTTATTTACCGAAGCGTGAGTTCATGTGGTTGTCCGGGAAGGGACAACAGTTAATGGCGAACTTCGTCCGGGACAAATTCTTGGAAGGCGCCTAATGCCATTTGATTACGAAGCCAATGTCGCGGCGATCAAGAACGCTCTGGAGGACTACAACACATCCACCGCTAGTCCGGACCTCTCCAGCGGACTAACTCGACGTATTCAGAACGTTTACGTCGACGATCCAGAGATCGTAAGCATTCGCCAGTTATCTTATCCAGCGTTGTTCGTTCGCATTTCAAGCAAAGAGGAGTCGTACGCTTCCGCCGGCGTACCTGGACCGTCTGGGAACAAAAAGTTTGCAACAACGGTGTACGACGTGATCGGTCTCTATCACAAGGACGGCGCCCATACGCAGCACTCCGGAGTGTTGACGGAGATATACAGGTTGGCGGAAAACATAGAAGGCGTATTCCAGGCGGAGCATGATCTTTCATCGACGGCGCTGTGGTGCAACCCGCGTCGAACCGAGTTCGTCGGTCCGTTCTCAGCAGATGGAGCGTGGGTGAAGGCGGTTCTGGTTGAGTTAGAGGCGCGTTACTTATTTCGATGACGTACTAAAGGGGAAACATGGCACGACATTTAACGTACAAAGACACTAAGAGGCAAAGTCTCGAGGTATTCGGGCAGTTCGGACACACCAAGTGGATCCCGAACGCAAAAGAGAACGCCAAGTTGGAACGACGAAGTGCGTTCGAGCTTCAAAACGTGGGACTGGGAAAAACACTCGTCCTTGTGGCAATGGGTGCGAGCCTGGAAGAGAATATCGACGTCCTAAAACAACATCGGGGCAAGGTCGATATCTTGTGTTGCGACAAGGCGTTCGTGCCGCTAATGGAACGTGGCATCAAACCAGACTACGTCATGATCTGCGACGCGAATATTCCAGCTCGCCATTACGAAACGCACGTCCTTCAGACAAACGACATCGTTCTTATCGCGACGCCGTATGCGAATACGCTCTGGACGAAACCTTGGCTTGGTCCACGCTATTTTTATGTGAACAAGGACGCGATCAATAGCGAGGAAATCTTTATTCCAATCATGGGCAAGGACACGCGCGTAATTCCGGCATCTTCCAACGTGTCCAACGCCATGGTTGTTTTCATGACCGGATCGGACGAGCGAAAGCGCCTGAATTGGGGTGGCTACGAAAAGTATCTTCTCGTTGGATACGACTACTCGTGGCGTCCAAAAGAGAATTATTACGCGTGGTCAAACCCGATACCGAAGCGTCATTACATGCACCACTTAACCATGCACGACTTCAAAGGGCATTACTCGTTTACGAGCCACAATCTTTTGTTTTCGGCTCGTTGGCTTTACGACTACGTGACGTTCCATCAGGTGCCGGTTGTGAACTGTTCGGAAAGAGGATTGCTGGACATTCCAATGAAGAACACCTTCGAAAACGAGCTCTGCGCTGTTAATGCGGATAACCGTGCGCGGGAGTACGTTAGAGATACTTATAAGCAGCTTCAAAATACCACAGTGGCCCACCTGCAAGCGCAGCGAATGTTCGATCGGGCAAGGGAGGCAATATGGCAGTCGGCGGCGATGCAAAGGTAGGGTTAAATTCTTATGTAGCGGTGGGTAAAGAATCCACTTGGGGAACGTATGCAAGTGCGACCTCAGCGGTCGAGGCGATTTCGTGCACGTTCCGGACGGATATCGAAAGTATGAAGCTCGATCAAATCGGCTTCAATCGCGGCTACAGTCATCGTGTGACGCTCGGGAAAACTGTTGGGGGAACACTTGAACAATATCTGCACCCTCAAGAGTCCGTTCTTCTTATAGCGAACGCACTGGGTGGGCACATTGTTTCAACAACGACAACCACATCGGCGAACGTTCATAGTGTGACTGCCGGAAACTTCGACACGCAGCCCTCTATAGGGCTCTCCTTTAACATTCGGAAAGGCGATACGCACACGTTTCGCTATCAGGGCGGACGATGCAACGTTCTCAAGTTAAGTGGAGCCGTCGGTGAACCTATTAAGGCGAGTTACGAGTTTATTTTCAGGGACTCCACTCAGGTATCGGATGACATAGCGACTTCACTGTCCATTAGCACAATAACGCCATTTACGTTCGCGCAAGGTTTCTTCCGATACGCAGCAACCACGACGAGCCTTGATACATCGACAGCGAACGAGCCGATCCAAAGTTTCGAGCTCACGATCAACAACAACCTGAAGTCCGAAGAAGAGGCACGTTCTCTTGGAACGACAACGTTGGACGTTCTTCCAGCCACACGAAGGGAGATAGAGCTAAAGGTAAATCAACGTTGGGACACCACAACCACCCTGCAACGGTTCCTTCAAGCAACACAGGGGGCGATCGACTTGTTCTTCGACGGTGCGTTTATCTCAGGAACGTCGGGACCGAATTACTACATGTACGTCCGAATGCCGAAGGTTTTCAACAAGACGGGAGACACCGAGATCGCAGGAGCCGACGAGATCTTGACGACGGAGATAAGCTACGACGTTCTCCTCGATAACCCAGCGACCACGACCGGCCGCGATATCGGTGTAACGTTCCGAAACAACGTCAGCGCCTACTAAGGAGGCGTATGTTCGGACGTTCATCAAGGGCGCTTAAGGAAAACTTCCAAGGGCTTAAGAAGATCAAGGTATGCGGAATGCGCTTTACAATTAAGCGCCTCAATCCGCTCATTGATTTTCCGGTCGATAAAATTCCTCAGATCTTCACTGATTACGTCTCCCGCCGAAAAGTCGATCCCAACCATGTGCAAACGCCTGCGGAGCTCCTTCAGATGCAGAAGGATATTTACTCGATCATTGAGGCGGCGGTGGTTGAGCCGCCATTGGTGCCTATTGGATCAGGTGAAAAACGCGGGAAAGAAGATGGGATAACCGTAGAGGATCTCTTCCGAGATGCGGAGCTTGGCTACAAGCTGTATAGCGAAATTCTCAATCACTCGTTATTTCGGTTCCGAGGCATTAAGGGTCTTTTTTTTTCGACAAGAGCAAGGTTCTTGGCGTTCATGCAGTTGCGAAGGAGTATGGGAAAGCTCCAATCGACGTAGTGTTTCCCGACGGACAGTATTCCGAATTTGAGGCGATTCTCTTTAACCTCTTTGTCATTCGCGTAGGACGAGAAGACGAAAATAGGCGGGCTCGAGAGATGGAAGCCAGAGCACGACGGCGGCGGTAAAACGATGGCAAGCGACAAAGAAGCATCACTAATAATCCGACTCAAGGACGAGCTTTCCGGCGGCCTTGGAAAGATCAAGGGCTCCATTATTGCTCTTGGCGCGGCACTCACCGGCCTTGTCGTCTTTCTCGGAGACTCGCTCAGGTCCTTCCTAGAGGCTGATAGGGCCGTCAACAAGCTGAACGCGGCATTGAAGACTCAAGGAGTCTATACGGCTGCGTTGAGCGGTGAATTGCAGCGATTCGCCACGGAGCTTCAACGCCAGACAACATTTTCCGACGAAGCCATATTAAGTGCTCAAGCACTCTTTACCACCTTTGGACTTGCCGGTTCGGAGATGAAACGAGCGACGCAAGCAGCGGTGGACCTTTCAGCAGGGTTGGGAATCGATCTAACTACTTCCGCCATGCTCGTTGGAAAAGCTTTTACCGGGTCGACAGAGATGCTTAGCCGGTATGGCATCCGGATTGCTGAGAATATTCCCGCCAGCGAACGATTCTCCGAGGTGCTACGCCAGATTAATGATCGGTTCGGAGGACGGGCGGTCGCCGAATTGGATTCCTACCAGGGTCGAATACAAAACCTTAAGAATCGGTTCGACGACATTAAGGAACAGATTGGTGAAGCGTTGATACCGGTCCTGGACCGCGGCCTTCGGGTGATTGAGTTTTTTATTGGTGGTATAGAACGGCTTGGCGGCATTTTCCCCGCTGTATTCATGACTGGGTTGTCCGTTCTTCAAGAGTTCGTAGTTGCACTTCAACTCGCTGTCCAACAGGTTCCATTTCTGGGATCCGCTCTCGGTCTCATCGGCGTGAACTTCGACGAGCTGAATCAAAAGATACAGAGCCAGATCGACAAGATCATGCTCTTAACCCAACAGGAGCAAGACGAATTCGGGACGAGACTTCTGAATCAACAGCAGTTTTCGAATAGCTCGAACGCAATTGAGCAAAATAGGGCGACGGCGAAAAAGAAGGTCCTCGACAAGGAGCTCCAGGATCTAAAGAAGACTCTCGACGAAGAAGTACTTTATAACCGGAAGGTACGTGACCAGGCTGCGAAGGAAGACGCGGCTCGAGACGAAACTGCAGCTTTCGAAGAACAGCGAAGACGCGACGATCGCGCACGTAACTTTGCCCATTTCCTTAATCACATCTCCTCTCTTTCGAGTTCAAAGAACAAAGAAATGGCGGCTGTCGGGAAAGCGGCCGCGATTACGCAAGCCACGATTGACACCTATGCAGCGGGTACAGCGGCGTACAAGTCTCTTGCCGGAATTCCTGTCGTAGGACCAGTGTTGGCAGCCGCAGCAGCCGCCACGGCTATAGCAGCCGGACTGGCCAATGTCGCTCGAATTAGAGGAGTGCAATTAGCTGAAGGCGGCATAGTGATGCCCCGTCCTGGTGGCACTCTGGCGACGATTGGCGAAGGCGGACGTCCGGAAGCCGTTATTCCACTCGACGACCCAGAGGCACAGGAAACTCTTGAGGGTCTCGGAGGGACAACGGTCAACGTTATCGTTAATGGAACCCTCATAGCAGACCCGTTGTCCGTCCAGGAATTTGCCAGAGCGATCGACAAGGAGTTGTTCAACCTTCGGCGGAACAGAGAATCTGTCGCCTTTGAGGCGCTCTAAATGACGATGCAGTTTTGCCGGAAAAATGAAGTAAACACGACGACTCAAATCGCCGTCGATTCGGTTAACACGGCGACGGTTCGATACCTCTTTGATCGTGATTTATTAACACGCTTCGAGACCGTCGGGTACGGGACGAACACATCAACGAACATCACAATTTCGTTTAGCTCTGCGGTAGTTGTCGATCGGATTTTCCTTCAGAACCATAATTTGAAACAGTACCGCGTCTTTTATAACGGAGCCACTTCCAATACCTTCACTCCCAATATCAGCGAAACGACAAATTCGCAAAGTTGCAGCTTCTACAGCGTAAACACAACTACGGTTACCTCGATAACGCTTCAGGTGGACTTGGCTCAGTCGGCGGACACCGAAAAGAAAATCGGTGAATTCTACGTCGGTAGCAGGATGTTCGATTTCGAAAGGAACCCTTCGGCCGCCGATTACAAACCCATGATTGATCGCCATCAGGTGATCCACAAGATGCCAAATGGCGGCGTGAACGTCTTCGTTGTCGACGATAAGTTTACCGCTGAGATCAAATGGAAATTTATCACGGAGTCGTTTACGTCTCAGCTCCTAAATCTCTACGAAACAGCCACCGCCTTCACCTTTATTCCCTTCGGTACGACAACATCATGGGACGGTAGAGCGTACGAGGTTGCATGGACGAGCGATTTCGATTTTCGACACGCCGACAACAATAAAACGGCTGGCTACAGCGGACGAATAATCATCCAGGAAACCGCCTAATGGCATCCCTAGGTCCAAATAATCCGGCAACAGCGGCGAACGACGCCACTCTCGGAAGCAATGCGTGGAGTAACACCAGCAACGCGTTTTCGAGCAATAATTCCTATGCGACGGCCACGTTGGCGGACTCGGAGACGACCCAGTATCTAAAGCTAACCAATTTCGGTTTCGCCGTTCCCAGCGGAAATCGGATAACCGGAATTGTCGTCGAAATTGAGAAGAGTCGCACGGCTGGAAGCGGAACTATCAAGGACAATGCTGTTCGAATCGTGAAAGGTGGAACGCCAACCGGGAACGACCTTAAAGACGCGAACGCTTGGTCGACGTCAGATGCCTACACGTCCTATGGGAACTCCACGGAGCTATGGGGAGTAACTTGGACCGTTTCTGACATCAATTCGTCCGGCTTCGGCGTTGCTATTTCCGCCCATGAGTCGTCCGGCGCTATGTCGCTTCAGACGGCCCAAATCGATCATGTCAGAATCACCGTTTATTACACGCCCATAACGACGTTGGAAGGGATCATCCGTGATCCCGTCAAGTATCCGTATCGAAAAGCCGAAATCAAACGGCGCCAATCTTCCGATGCTCTTTACGAGTCATCTTGGCAGGACATCACTAAATACGTGGAGCGATGGGGAACCCTGCAAACATCTCTGGACGATCAACGCTTAAACCAATTTGTTCATTCCGGTGTGAATCTTCAGGTTCGGAACGACTATGGAGAGTTTAATCCGGAGTACGAGGGACAGAGCCTGTTTTATGGATATCTCACACGGTATCGAACGCTACTTCGGATCCAAGCTGGCTACACAGACGGCTCCGGTAATATTTTCCCGAGCGATACGACGCAGGGGATTTTCATCCTCGACGGAGAAATTCAGCACGTTCCTAAGTCAAACACCATAAACCTGAATTTCAAGTCGATCATTAGTCCTTTTCAAGAAACGAGAGCAAGCGAGATCGACGGCATAACGAGCTCGATCACATCATCCGAGATCATTGCGAAAATTAGGGACGCGACCGACGGATCCGGTAATTTCCTCTTTAGAAACTTCATTACCACAACAGCGTGGGATATCGATACGACAACGCGGGTTCTCACCGGACTAGGGACCACGACGTCGCGGGATCAATTCAGCGTATGGGAAATGATGGTAAAGCTTGCCGAAATCGAGAATTTTGTTGTTCACGCCACAAGAACCGGTGGGATCCTGTTTGGAAGTCGAAGGGCGAATACCACTACTTCTCAGTTTTCTTTATATGGGGCTAGCTATCCGCGTCCGAACATCATTCAAATCAATTCATTCAAAGAGGCCGTGAATAAGCTTTATACCCACATACGGTTTAAGTTTATGGAGGACGAAACCGCTACCAGCTACGTCGAAGGCGGTACGCAAACTACCGTCGATGCTCGTTCGCCGGAGTGGAAATATGGTCGGCGAACCTATGAAATGGAAAACGCCTTTTTTTCCGATTCAGCCGAGCCGCAAGCAGTCGCCAGTAGGCTTGCGAATGAGTTCGCAAATTTACGATCAGAATTGAACGTTGACATTGTATTTTCTCCTCACCTTGAGCTTCTCGATCACGTTGATGTGAGTTACAGAGAGGGAAGCTTAAACAGCATTCAGCTCTGGGACGCTCGTGATTGGGCTGCCGACACTTCCACTTCCGACACCGCTCTCGCGCTTACTTGGGCGAGCGAGACAACAGCCGCCATAGAGTTCAATCAAAAGTCCTTCAAGATTATTTCTCGGAAAACTAATTTGGACACATTCGCAACGAATCTCATCTTGCGTGAAATAGAAGGGTAGGAGGCAACTATGGCGGGTTCCACATGGCCGGCGCTGACAGCGGGAGCTAAAGCCAAGGCAAGCGAAGTCGAAGCAAAATTTGACTGGTTGGAAGGCGACATTGTTCCGATGTCGGGCGGTTCAAAGGCCGATGCAACCTATGACGTTGGAGAATCATCGTTTCGTTTTAGGGATGGAAAGTTTTCTCGCTACGTTTCTGCAGCTTCGGGATTCGGTGTTGGGACCGTTTCCCCGTCGACCGCTTTCCATGTCGTCAGCGGTTCGGGAGGAGAGATTCGCGGAGAGCGTACCGGTGCGGTTGGCGATACGAGTGCTCTCTTTAATATTACCGGGTATTTCAATACGACAGGATTTCGCGCAGCGCGAATTGCGATATCCGCCGATGGAACCGGGAATTCGGCCGGGTCACTCTCTTTCCACACATCTGCCAACAACACCGAAACGACGCAAATGGTGATTCTAAGTAATGGGAAAATCGGTATTGGCGACAGCGCGTACAGTCCGTCTGGAAAACTGAACCTTCGTGGAGATGGCCATACGAACCTGTTTTCGTGGGGTGGCGCCACTACGAACAATATCGGTTACACATCATTCGTTTCTAACTCGTCCCCTAATCAAATCCCGATCATAGGCGGTAAGGAAGGAATACAGTTCAAGGTCGGTGATCACGCCTCCTGTACTGTGACAATGGCTATTTCGTCTGCCGGAGAAATAACACAGCCCTTACAGCCAGCTTTTCTAGTTACGTGGGCGGGCACAAGCACGGCCATCACGTTAGGTAGTCCTAACACGCTAACGGCGAGCTGGACCGAAGAGTTTGATCAGGGAGGCGATTTTTCCGGTGGGGTCTTTACTGCCCCTGTTACTGGAAAGTACCAGTTCGCATTCAGTGTCGCCTATGACATTACTGGAGGCTTAGGAAGCAACCGATACCAGTTATTTACAACAGCAAAAAGTTACACAGTACGTGGCGTGACGGGTGGAGGGTCAACCGACTTAAGAAATGAGCATTCTGGCTTCAGTGTTCTCGCAAATATGACAGCCGGCGATGTCGCCTACCTTATCGTGAGCGCATCATCGAACACGGCAACGTCAGCGCTGTCCCTTCGCGGACAAGAAAACGGAACTACACCATCTGCGACCTTTTTCTCCGGCTATTTGGTGGCGTAAATAATGCCACCAATGAAGGGCCCCATTTTTGACCGCGTACTAATGCGAGTAAAGGATTTCATCATCATTGGTACCGCCGTCATCGCCTTGGTGAAGTGGTTTTACGTTAATCCGACGATCGTCGATGAGCGGCTAAGTCGGCAGGAAAAAATTCTCGAGGACATTTGTCAGCGGATCGAGAAAATCGAAAGGGCTATTACACGGGCACCATAAATCACAAATGGAACGACATTGGGCGGCGGTGGCCTTTGGCGACATTCGAGGTTTCGGCGCTTGGACATGTCGCGCTGCAACTTCCAAAGAAGTCAAAGAGCCATTCATTTATAACTTTTATCAGACCATGCAATTCTACGTGACCAACTATTTGGACGCTCATTTCAAATATCTTGGTGATGGCATGATGATCACAAAGGAGTTCACCACGGCCCAAAGGAAAAACGGGGTTCTCCTCGACTATCTTCTGTCTCTAAGGGACATCACTCGCCGAGCAAGAAAGGATGTGGCGGACTGCGACTATCCTCGTCCCGATGGCTTTCGCCTCCGAATCGCTGGCGGAGACGTATACAAACTCATGGTGATTGATCCGAACGACCCGGAACGAAAGCGCCTCATACCGGAGTACGTAGAGTACACCGTTAACCTCGCGCAGCGACTCTTAGAAGTAAGTCCGGAGATCATGGCTCTTTGTACCGAAAATATTGGAGAGGCAGTTTCTAGGAAGCGATCCAGTATTAAGGTTCGACCGCTCGGGACGCCGTCGGTTTATCCACACGGAGTGAACCGCGAAGACGTCGATGGCCTAAGGGTCCTTTCCTTTTGATGAATTTATGGGAATGCACACATTACTCGGAGCACCGAACGACTTTGGGCTCATGGTCGATTTTCGGAAAACCCGCGCGATCGTTAGAGCTAATACGGCGCTCATCGAAGGGATTTCTTTAGAAGAGATCCCGCCTGGAATGAGCGGGTACAACACCGGCATGGTGCTGATTCACCGGGACTGGAAGCGACTTTATTTCGTTATCGAAAGAGAAAGCTGGACTGAAGACGACTATTTCCGTTACGCAGAAAAGCGCATGAAAGAACGCCACATCACCAAGCCGTGATGATTTTACGGCTCGCCAAGGCGTGGTTGAAGAAGGGGCTGCTTTTCAACGTTACGTGGACGTTACCGACATTCTCACGGAGAAACGATCATGCTAAAGAAACTGATATCCACGGTTCTCGGAAAGAAACTTGCAAACCTCTTAAAGCTAAAAGACGACACGCAAGAAACGGCGCCCGTCGCCGGCCAACCGCTAACTAAGGTTCCCTGGTACGAATCAAAGACGAAGCTCTCCGTTATCGTTGCGGTTCTCCTTATCGCTATCGAAAAATTGTCGGGTCCGGTATTTAATCATCCTGTCGTCATTCCAAATGAGGTCATACGGCTACTCGAACTCATCGGACTCTACGGTCTCCGAGATGCCTTGAAACGTCCGGCGTAGGTGCACTTACGCTCCGTATTGGACGTCTAAGCGACTGGAAAAAGTACAGGCGACCGAAACCCAGAGACGGGCAAAGCCACGCTAAATCCTGCTACTGCTTGAGTGATCACTTCCACCGGTCTCAGCTCGAAGGACGGACCTGCGACGAACTCCGTCTTCGGAAATTGGCGAGTGAAATCAAGGATTACTGGGTTGAGGTAACGATGCGTCTAGAATTAGACGGTTGTTATCTCGGAACAACGCGTGTCGATTTCGTGGTGGATCACCACGACGGGAGCACAGAGTTCGTTGAGGCGAAAGGGATCGAGTTCCAGAAGTGGAAACGAGACTGGAAGATACTCCAGCACATGCACCGGGACGACCCTAACATCAGATTCCGAGTGGTGAAGTGATGCTTGAAGACTGCCGCGGAGCTTCTGATTCGGAGATGGAGGAATGGATAAACGAAAGCGAGATTCTGTTGCCCTATCTCGTCTGGGATTCTCTCTTTAACTAGGCAATACCATTTTACGCCCGGCTCGCCTTACTCCCCTTTGGCTGAGTCGGGCGTTTCTTTGCCTTCAGGCGCGCGATAACCTCAGGGGGAAGAAGCGACTTTCCCGCCTCCTTTCGTATGTGAGTCGCTATTTCGTCGATTTCTTCGGATTGGAAGTAATAAAGGTACCGAGAACCAAACGGTCTTTTGATCGGGTGCAGGATCCCTTTATCGACCCATTTCAAAAGCGTTACCTCGGTAATGTTCTTGAGCCGTTTCCTCGTTTCTTTTGACGACAGTTCCATTATTTCCCCGTATCCCATCGATTGTCTTTCGTGTCGTTCATCAGCCGGCTTAGAAATTCGCTGACACTTAATGCGCCGGGCGGACCTAGGGCATTTGCGGTTTGCGCGAGGTCGGTCAAGTCAGCCTCGCACCGGTGGCATTGGCATTTGATCCGCCATTGGTCATATACACTATAGGTAATCGTCATCTCAAAGCTTGTCTTAAGAGACACGGCGCACCGTGGGCAATTCCGCTGGACCAAATGGTTAAAGGCGGACAAGTAAAGGGCATCGCTTTGCAGCTTGCTCACGTCTGTTCCTCGAGCCTTCTCCTGCAATTGCCGCGCCATTGCGTTAAACGCTTTTTCCCTCGTCACAAGTTGCCCGTCTATGAAGTACGCCGCATTTCTCCAGGCCCAAATCATCCGCTCAATAGCTTCAAATGAAACGAGGTCCTTGTCCTCAAACGTCACGGAATGAACACGCAAGCCATCGTCCTCCATTAACTTATAGGAAGAAAATTTTTTGCATAGCCGGACAACGTTGTGGAAATGCGGTGATCGCGTTTCAGCGAACTCGACGGTAACCTTCATTTATCGGCAGGTAGAGATCACGGAAAAATATTTATCGAAAAAGTGGTTGACGTGATATAAGTGTATATCATATGCTATATCGCATAGAACGTATGGTAAGAATCAATATACATCGTACGAAAGAGAATAACAAGAAACGGAGGGGCGCTATGGCGTGCATGGAAAATACTTGCGGAAGATGTGGGCATCACGAATTCAGTAACGCGACGTGGGAATACTGCCCGCGGTGCAACTCGAACAGCGTTTCAAATCATTTTGATGAAGATACCGATTACTTTACCGAGCGCATTTTTGGGGAAGAGTCCTCTAGAGATTCCAGTTCTGCGTCGTCTGCGATAGAGGGCAGCGACGCCGATGAGGGCCGCGGCGACTCTGCCGGGGGCTGGAGCTCTTCCTCCGATTCATATTAAGGAGGGGAGATCGATGCTTAATAACGTTGCGAGTGTCGCTGAAGTGAATCAGTTGGAGGCAGCCCTTACTCGATCCGTTTCGGATCTACTCAGCACCCTGCCGCCTGAACTCTATTATGTGGAGATGATGAAGTGCGTTGAGAACGCCTTCCGTCTCGGATGGCGCTACCGAGCGCTGTTTGAAGCAAAGAGTTCGGCGAATCTGTGACATTTCGCCCCGGCCTGTCGCTTCGTACGGAACTTGGAGAGGGACCGTCACAGGTGGCTGCGCCGGGGTATTTTAATAAGGGAGTAAGACAATGGAAAACACAGCACGAGACTTAAAGCCTTCGTTCGCGGAAGCCCGGCGCGCCTACCTCGGCGGAACAGACGCCGCGGCGATCCTTGGATTGTCGCGGTACCGCTCTCCGGTCCAAGTCTGGGGAGAGAAAACCGGACTCATCCAACCGGAAAACATCGACAACAAGCTTCCCGTGATCTTGGGCAAGCGCCTTGAAGAGGTGGTCGCGGAACTCTTTACGGAAAAGACCGGTAAGAAAGTCCGTCGGGTGAATGAGACGCTCTTCCACCCGAAATACCCATTCCTGGGAGCGAACATCGACCGGCAAGTGGTCGGCGAGGACGCGGGACTTGAATGCAAGACGGTCGGCGCCTGGAAGGCCAAAGAATTCGAAGCGGAGGAACTGCCGGCGGAACACATCGTTCAGTGCGTCCATTATTTGGCGGTCACCGGTAAAGCCAGGTGGTATCTGGCCGCTCTCATCGGAAACCAGGACTTCATTATTAAGACGATCGAACGGGACGAGCCGATGATCCGGCAGCTTGTCGAGAAAGAGGTCGCCTTCTGGAACAACTTCGTGGTTCCGAACATCATGCCGGCCATCATCACGGCGAACGACGATGAGACGCTGCTCAAGCTCTTCCCTCACGCCACCCAGGGCCCGGCGATCCACCTGGACGACAACGCCAACCGGATCATTGAGACGCTTCAAGCGTACAAACTGGACCGGAAGAACCTGGAAGATCAGATCGCCAAAATGGAGAACGAGCTTAAGGCGGTTCTCGGTTCTCACGACTGCGGCGCTTCCGCCCGCTGGCTCGTAACGTGGAAAGACCGGATCGCAAAGCGGATCGATACTGAATTGTTGCGAAACCGCTACCCGCAGATCGCGACTGAAGTTGAAAAAGAGACGCAAACTCGAATCTTAAAAATCAAAGGAATGGAGGTTATCTAGATGGCAACGAAGGAAATGGTGAATAAGGCGCTCGCCTCGGGCGGGGGCCAAATGGTTCAAGCGGATCGGATCGAGACGCTCCTGGAGCGTATTGACATTAAAAGGCGCTTTGACGAAGTGCTCGGTGATAAATCGGCTGGATTTATCTCATCCGTGATATCCGCCTCCAGGAGCAAGGGGCTTTCGGTATGCCCGCCAATGTCCGTAGTTGCTTCCGCAATGGTGGCCGCAACTCTGGACTTGTCGATCAACCCGGAGCTCGGGCATGCCCACATTGTCCCCTATCGTGAAAACGGAACCCCCGTCGCGCAATTTCAGATGGGCTGGAAAGGATACGTTCAGCTCGGTCAGCGCACAAATCTATATCGGACCATGAACGCTTCCGAAATATACGAAGACGAAATCGAGTTCTGGAATCCGATCACAGGAGAGCTGAAGTTGCGGCCGATGTCGGAATGGAAACAACGCTATTCGAAAGGCGCTCGGGACGACGGGAAAATAGCCGGGTATAGCGCCTATTTCCGCTTACTGAATGGCTTCGAAAAATTCCTTTACATGACGAACGTCCAACTCGAAGATCATGCAAAGCGATACTCCAAATCGTATCAGAGGGGTCTAGGGAATTGGGTGACTGATCCTCATGGCATGAAGATCAAGACACCATTAAAACTGTTGTTAAAAAAATTCGGACCCATGTCGGTTCAGATACAGAAGGCCTTACAGGCGGACCATGCTGTTGTCGACCTCGATGGGCAGGTGAAGCAATATCCAGACGCCGTGGACGCGCCCGGCGAAATTGTGAACGACGCTATAGAGCCGACAGAGGGAACAGTCGAGCAAATGGCACGTTAAACAGAACCGGAGCATCTTATCGCACATTTGTCGCAACTCTAGAGCAAATCAAAACATTCTTTTATCTGTATTAGAGCAACTACGCGAAAAACCGCGAACGTACTAGAGGTATATCAGAGTCCAATCGTGAAGTTAATTGACTGCGTATTCTACGGTAATGTATTCTCGTCCCGCCTATAGTCACACTGTTCTTTGAATTCATAACGAAGTCACATTAAACCGCATCACGGGAGCCAACCTAATGTGGAATTCGTTTCGGTGGGAATTCCGCGCGCGTAAAGCGCCGCGGACCGGCAGACATTTGTATTTCAGGGGCAAGCGGCCTAAGGCGCTACGCGCTAAGGATCTGCGACGCCAGCTTGAGAGGGCCTTGCCACATCTTCGTGGTGAGCCGCTAAAGCGCCTGATCTATGAATACTGGGCTTGTGGAGAGCCTTTTGACGATCTTCACATTGGTTTTGATTACAGCCCACAGAGCCGAAGAGAAAGCCTGAAATAAATTCGCAAGTCAATTAATCAAGCAAGAGATGAAGCCAACCGTTAGATTCATCGACGGGCATCTCTTGCCTGATGAGAGAGGGAATGATGTGACCTAGTTCGTTTTCCAGAGAGGGAGCCAACCACCGGGGTGGATAAAACAATCGAGCTATTAAAACAAGCCGAAGCCCGGATTCGGAAAATCCGTCAAGATTACGAATTGGCTCTGCAACATTTCGAGACTGGAAAGAAGGAGTTTGAAGTTGCGTTCTCCTTGCTTTCTCGAAATCTTAATGGGATGAGCGGGTCGTCTATTTCTTTTGAGAAACTAACGGACACTGAAAAGTCCGTTTTTAAGCTCATTGGAGATGGGCTGAAGGGAAAAGAGATTGCGGCGAAACTAGGGATGTCGGTGAAGACCTTTAATAACCACCGAGATAACATTCGCGGCAAGTTGAAAATTAGATCAGCCTATGAGTTAAAAGAATTTGCCAAGAGACATCATGCGTAGGTCTCTGGCGAAGACAGGTTGCGATATAGTGAGGAGCCAACAACCGGAGAACGATAAATGTTCTCTGGGCAACCGATCCTAGTCCTCTATCTAGGGTCGTTGTTACACAATTGGAGGTTGGCTCCTCCCTAGGGCGTCCTAGGCGCCCTAGCACGGAGCCAACCGTGGTTTTCTGGCTCCGCGGTGGTATCCCTCACACTGGCACGGCACTTCCTCTAGGGAGCCTTAATAGGGCGAGTAGCTCGGGTGCTTGCTAGTCCTTAGCCAGGCACGGAGTCAGTACTTATCAAGGAGCGAACCATGCCCGTCCGGAAGTGGAAGAACAGAAATCTACCTCGCGGCGTTCTTGTCGATCCCCGCGGCTACGTCTACGTCCGACTTTTCCGAGATGGCTGTCCACTCCCGAAGAAGTGCTTTGGCAAAGTGTCCTCTGCGAGCCTCGACGAGGCTGAGTCCTACTTAAACGTTAAGCGCGGTGAGCTAAAGAGGGGCGAGACGGGCGAAGACAAAGGGAAATTGATCCGATGGCCATTTGCGAGGGCCATGGAGAAGTTCCTGGAAGTGAAACCAAAATGGCGGTACTTCGCGCCCGCGCTCATTTCCTTTTTCAATGGCTACTACTTCGATGAGTTGTGGTTTAGCATCGTTGAAGAGTATCGCCCTTTTCGGCTAAAGCAACGGGTAAAGAAATCTAAAACCGGTCGCTACGTAACGGATCCTTCGGTGAACAAAGAGCTCGCATGTTTGAGTTCAATGTTTTACACCCTGAAACGGCTCAAACAGCTAGAGAAGATCCCAAACGTTAAACTGCCATCTGAAAATCCTACAAAAGGGGTAAAGAAGGTTGACGATACGCACTATAGGCGCAAGCGAATCATTTCTCCTGACGAATTCGGCAAAATCATGGTAGAGGCGTCTCCGCGAATGCGCCGACGAATTCTGGCGGCTCTTAATACTGGTTTGAGAAGAAAAGATATTTTCGCTTTGAAAAAGGACAACTTGGATCCCTACATGAAGCAACTTGAGGGGCTAATGCACAAGGTGGGTGCGTCCTACAAGACAGTTGCAAATGAAGTTATGGAGGAGCTTTACGCGACCGCTGAAGGCGGGGTGGTAGTAGACAATGTGAACCACGATCGGGAATTTGACGCTTTGCGTGAAACTTGCCGAACGAAATACAACATGCCTGATTTCATTTTTAAGGATTTTCGGAGAACGGCAGCGTGGACAGTATGGCAGAAAGAAAAGAACATTTTTGAAGTAATGGCGCTCTTAAATCATAAGAAGGTAACAACGACTCAGAGGTATTTGGGGATCACGGGCGAGGATATGGAGGCGGCCGGACGGGCATTGGCGGATACGTTCAACTTTCGCGCTGTACCAATCGCTACTGAGGCAAAGTCTAAAATCGAAAGTGTACCAATAACTGTACCAATTGCCACACTCGTACCGACTCCGGATTAGTTTAAAATCATTGATAAGCAAAAATTTCGCGCGGTTAGCTCAGTTGGTTAGAGTACTTCCTTGACATGGAACTTTTGGTGGTTTTCACTGAGTGCCATTTGTAGTCATCTCCGTCGGAGAATCGCGACAGCGATCGCCATATAGTGACATCCAAACCAGTTCCAAACTGAACCAAAAACTGTACCAATCATAAGAGGGGTTTTATGTCAGATGAAGTCATCAGGCGGCTGAGAGACGTGGCGCAAGACCTTCTCAATCTTCGCTCGGCGCTCAGGTACCAATTCGATATAGATGGATACTCGGCGCAAACGATTGGGAGTCGCCTAACTAGAATGGCCGACGAAATCGATGATGCCGTGAAGAAGCTCCGCAAAGAAACGTAACGAGTACCCGAAAATAAAAAGGGCCGTTAGGTGTTCCTAACAGCCTTTCTCGAGCTCTACCAATTTAAATTCGGTTCAAGAGACGGTCGTGCTGTCTCCGTTCGTCGTGTAGGTAATTAACCAGCATGGACCCGTCATGATTCGTCCGTCAATCGGTCCATCGATCCAAGCGACGATCGTCTCCAGTTCTTCAGCACATACCTCGCAGAACCAATAGCCATGCACATCCAAGGCGCCGAAGTCGGCGTTTCTATTGCACTTTCGGCAGTTCATATCTCTGTTTGGGATGCTCTACACGACCGAATCCGCTTGAGAACCCACGCGCTGGAGTACCGTCCTGGTACCGAGAACACTTTCTCCAGTTCGGCCAGAACGTCATCTGATCCCCTCTTCCAAAACCGCTCAATATCCGCATTGGAGGGGTAATGGCGCAAAATCCACTTCGCCTCCTCTAGGCGTTTCTCTCGTGTGCGGATAAAGCACAGATCGAGCAAGTGATCGTTGACCTTCTTGAGGGCTCTCAGTTGTTCTTCGTCGGTGGTCATTTCAGTCTTTTATCCCTTTGCTTGGAGTCCTCAAGAAACTCGATAGTCTCCTTGAGAATTCCAATAGCTCCTTCCCGATTCACTTCAATAACCGATTTTGAGCCAATTTCCATGGCGGACTTCATGCCCTCAAGTTGGCCGATGATGTAATCGATGTTTTTCTTGCCGGTTTTCATATTGGGGATGGGGCCGGAATTGCTTCCACTTGTCTGGCCTATCAATTGGGGCTTGCGTAGCCAGTTGTCAATACGGATCGTTTATCGATCTCTCACCGGCCGTTTCGATTCGCGTGCGCGTCACGCCGCCCATCCCTGAAATTCACCCCATGCCTTGGCCGGATTCCCCACCCGGCTCCAGAGTTACACTTAACGCCCATTCGTGTCAGTCGCTGACGCCAGTTATAAGCTCCCATCCCCGAAGGGGGATTGCTCTCTTGCTCTTACCATGTGCTGACTCCACATCAAGGCATGAGGCTAAATTGGTTGCCGTGTCCAGGTCGCTCTGCCTCGGTGCTTCACACTCCTCACAGGCCCGACAGCCCTCGATGCACGGCACACCCAGAGGCCCCAACACCCGCTACGCAGTTGTCGGGACTTGGGAAAATCGGCCCCTATCTCACGGAGGGCTTGAACCTCCAACCCGTCCCTTAGAAAGCGGACACTCTCTCGGATGACCACGCCCCAACTCGGAATATGCAGGGCTTTGAGCTAGTGAGAACGGCGCTACGTTCACGCCGGTTCGGGGCAAAGAGAGCAAGCGAGGCCGGAATTGAACCGACTTATTGGCAAACTAGCCGAGGCGCTTACCTCGGACACTAACCCGGTCAGCTACGTCCGGAATGACACATCTATAGATGCCAATTAGATGTTAAGGTTTCCCATAGCGGTCACCGTCCACGCCGCTCGCTTGCCGCCTGTTTCCAGGCGAAATCTTGTTAATTAGCTTGTTAGTTAAGATGTTCGTTAACAAGTCCCCGCGAGGGGCGAAAACTATTCCCTAAATTCCTTCGAGGCCAATAAGAGGTAGATGGCGGCCAGATATCCGTTTCTCGCATCGTCCGACTTTCCAAAAATTCCAAATACGATTGCGAAGATAAACATAAGGCCCGAGAGAGTGAGAAGTCTCACACCCCCGCCTTCTTCTTCGCCTCTTCGTAGGCTTCTACTTTGTCGGCGAGATTAGCCGCCCAATGACTTCGTACCGGCCCTAGGATTTCGACTATTTCATCCGCCTTCTCAATCACGTCCTTGAGCTGGGCGTCGCGTTCGAGGAAACCATGAGCCTGGCAACCTCTCATCAGCTCTCGAATCCCACTATGGGGGATAACTGGGAAATCGGGATGCGGTTTCTGAGCAAGAATCTTCTTCGCCTTCTCCACCGTCATCCTCTCCGCGTCGGTCATGGCTTTCCTTTTGCGATCATTAGCACAGTGTTGATTAAGGCCAATGCGATCCCAAGAATAAAAACCACGGACGTTACTCGATCCATTCCAGGCTCTTTAAATTCGTTCATCTCTCCCCTTCCCTCTCCCTCGCCACCCTCACGACGCCGCACAACCATTTTGCCGACGTTGGCAATATGGTCATTGTTTAAAACCGCACCACAAGTAATGCAATGCGAATCCGCCAACAAATCCGCAAAGAAAATCAATCACCGCGCCGCGCTCCTTTTCCTATAAGGGCAATGAGAAATGCAATGCCCGAAGCACCATCGAACATTCCCATTGTGATTGCACGTCCATAGGCCACATTTGCACTTTTTCATTTCTTCTCACGGGGAGGGGAGTGAATTTCGCCTACTTCATAGATGGGACGCCTGGATCTTATATTGGCTAAAACTTCTGCAAATTTAGGATTGTAGTGTTCGATGAGTGGATTTTGAGCAAACCCGGCGATAAGTTCCGATCCGCATGAATGACATCCCCACAAGTCGGCCATCCAAAGTTTATAGGGGCCGAAACTAGCCATCTCCAAGATATAAACCTCATTCTTCTTTGGACGCATTTCTCGGCTGCATTTTGCGCAGACGTATTTCACCGCCCCTCCTCTCGGGGGGAGAAGGTCAATGGCAAATACTGATCGTTTCGATCCTTCCCGAACATGAACATCTTTGGATCAATTTCGCAGGTGTCATACTTGAGATTGAGAAGCCTGCAAGCAACGCCAGTCGTGTCGCTGCCGGCGAACGGATCAATCACGTATTCCTGCTCGTCGAACCAATCCCGAAGGATCTGCTTCACCGTTATGAACGGCCTGGCGCATGGATGGGACGTGTCTTTCTGCCCATTAGAAACCTTCTCATAAATCTGGCGAAGTTTCCCTTCCTTGCGCATCGGGTACTTGTCTCCCGGCCGCATGAAGAGAATGATCGGATCGAGAATCGATTCAAAACCGGCGATGTACCGGGGAGGGATGTAGTTGCAGAAAACCGCCCACCGATAATCAAGATTCGTAAACTGCTTAACGGTATCAGCGAACATACGCATACCAACCCAAACTAGAACGCGGCCGCCGGGCCGCAGAACGCGGCCGCCCTCTTTGTCAAGTTCTTGAAGTAATTCCTTCCAAATATCCTGACCAACGATATCCGGACCCTTGCCCCACGGCGGATCCGTGAAGATTCCGTCCACCGATTTATCGGGGAGCGACCGCAGGAACTCTATTCCGTCGGTGTTACGGTACACTCCCCCACCTCTCTCCGGAAGTCCGCGAGGGCTTTCTCTGCAAATTTCTGATCGCAATCGCACGGCTCGAAGTCAATACACGTCTTCGGACCCACGGCCCAACAGGCTTGCCCCTCTTTAATCTTCTCCAACGCCTCCTCCAACCGCCTCGCCTTCTCGCGCATGGCGTTGTGGCCTTCGAGGAAGCCTTTGGCTAACCATTCCAACGGCCCATGGTGATCGGACAAAACAATCTCCTCGGCTCTCTCGCGGGTGAGGGTCATGGCAGGTAGCCTTTCTTTATTCCTCGAATCGCGCCCAAGAGCGCTGCCGCTGCACCAATAATTACAGACAAGAAGCACAGCAGACAAAGAACCCAGATCGGAATTGTAATCACGCCCCACCCCCTTCCCGGACCTTCTTTGAAGCTTTAAGCAATCTCATGAGCTCCTTCGCATAGCGTTGATAGGCGGCGGACTCGGCGGCGGACCAGGCGGACCAGGCGGCGG
>Ga0196964_10000154_pt1 | contig 47834 bp, 71 predicted proteins | sample S1_10metaG_FD_148615 | JGI IMG/M metagenome (GOLD analysis project Ga0196964, IMG submission 148615) | Soil microbial communities from Anza Borrego desert, Southern California, United States - S1_10 | ecosystem: Environmental > Terrestrial > Soil > Desert | place: USA: California | collected...
CCGCGCCTGGCCTCCGAAGCGGGAACTGATCTGGTCGAGGATGTCCTGGAAGTCGCGCGCCTTGTCGCCGGTCGACTTCACCACCAGGCCGTAGCGCGAGAACGACGCCGTTGATCCGGCTGCCGCTTTGCCGACGAGGTTGGCCGCCGTCGTCAGGTCGACTCCCAAGCCCGCCGCGAGATCGAGCGTGGCCTGCGTTGCCGCGCGAAGCCCCTCGCCCTCGAGCCGCCCGAGCTGCACGAGAGTCGTCTGCACGCCGGTGATGGCCTCGTCGCCGTGCACCGACTGCTTCTGCAGGGCCTTCGAGTACTCGAGGATCCCGTCGCGGACGTCGGTCGAGGTGACGCCCTGCTGACGGAGCGCCTGCGTCAGCTTCGCAGTGACCGCCTCAGCCTCTGCCGCCGCCGCCGCCGAATCCTTCAGGAATCCGACGATCTTCTGTCCAGCGACGAGGGCCGCCGCGCCGATCTGCAGGCCCTTGATCGTGTCGTTGAACTTCGAGACCTCGTCCTTCGCCTGGCGCATCCCCGTCTTGAGCTCGGAGATGTCGGCGGCGATCTTGACGAGGAGCTTTTCCTGGTCGGCCATCGAACACCTCCTTTCTCACTCAGGGCTTCGGCTGCTCACCGCGCGCGATGGCATCGGCCGCCGCCTTCGCGGACTCGGGGACCTCCATCGGAGTCGTGTCGACCTTCTTCGGTTGCGGTTTGGGCGGCTCCCATCGCGCACAGATCCCCTTCACTTGCTCGATCAGGCGCGCCGCCTTGCTGCCGCTGCTCTCGAGGACGTCGGAAGGCTTCGGGAAGACCTGCTCCCTCGTTCCCGGCAGGACCACAACCGCCGCCACCAGTGGGAGGTCGGCGGCAAGCCCGGCCTCCTTCGACAGGGCGACGCGGAGCGCGAGCGACGGCTCCAGTGCCTCGAACTCCACGCCGTCGAACGTGAAGGGCACGCGCTCCTGCTCGAACGCCTTCTGAGCCTGGGTGCGAGTCACGGGTGTAGTTCCTTCGATCGGATGCCCACGCGCGACGGATGGCGGTCGCCGGCGTGGCAGGCTCGGCACATCCGAAATCCGCGCCAGTGGTACGTGTTCTTGGCGTCGTACGGGTGACCGCTTGGACAGTGCGTTTTCGCCGTCTGCTGGCGCCCACGAGCTTCGCCACGATCGAGGTGCTGGCCGTCGTGATCCTCAGGCGACAGCACCTGCAGGTGTGCCGGGTTCATGCACGCCCGATTGCGGCATTTGTGATGGACCTCGAACCCATGGGGGATCTGCACGCCGAGCAGCTCGAGGTACATCCGGTGCGCGAGCTTGCTCTTGCCCTTGACGAAGACGCGGCCGTAGCCACGCGCCCAGAGCTTCTTCGTCCAGAGCCAGCACGAAACCGGGTCCCGATCGCTCGGGAGTCCGGCCTCGATCTGCTCTTCCAGGGTCAGCCGACGCATGACCCTAAAATGTGTCCTCGGTGATGGTGCCGTCGTAGACGAACTCGGCCTCCATCACGAGCAGGCCGTTCACTTCGCCCGATCGCTTCAGCGACTTCATGTAGCACTCGCCGGTGACACGCTGCATTCCAGCCGTCGAACCGGTCGGTCCGAGGATGAAAGTGAGCGATCCGCCGGCGGTCAGGCCGCGCTTCACCGCCTTGAGGTGCCCGTGCAGCGTCGTCGAGAAGAAGCCGCGGATCGTGAAGCCGCCCTCGGTCAGCGTGACTGTGCTGGACTTCGCCGTCCGGGTTGCGCCGAACGTGGTCGAGTCCTCAAGGCCGGTCTCGTCGTTCGCGTCGACGGACTGGACCTCCGCAGAGAGGTCCTGTGGAGATCCGGCCGCGTTGTCGAGGTTGAAGTAGTGGTTGCGTGCGGAAGTGCCGGGCATGGTCAGCCCTCCTAAGGTTTGCGATGCAGGCCGACTCGGAAGGTCGAGTTGCCCGTGAGATCCCAGACGGCGCGGACGTAGCGGTTGATCGTTCCGGTGAGCGCGATGCGCTGCGTTGTCCGGTCAGCGGCAACGATCGTGAAGGATCCGAGCAGTACGTCGTTCGCGCCGAAGTTGTCCGTCGAGTGGCGCAGCGTCACCGTGATGTCCGTGGTGATGTCTGAGACCTCTAGATATGCCGAGCCCCCGTTCGTCGTAGCCGCGCCGTTGTCGACGATCGTGCCGTTGCCGTCCGAGGTCTCTTGCGTGAGCGCGTGGAGGCTGACCACCTCTTCCTCGCCGACGCTGCTCTTGAACTCGGCGCCGATGGTGATGGCCTTGTCGACAGCCCCCTCGCGCTTCTTCGTGCCGAGGTCGGCCAGCATCGCGACGCCGTGGGATCCGACGGCATCGCCAGTGGGCCACCAGGTGACGATCGACTGGGTCGCCGCGGCGAACGCTGCCTTGAGCACCGCGTTCACGCCGACTGTGGCAGTCGCGTCCCAGAAGCCCGTGAAGATCAGAGTTGCGATCTCCAGGAGCAGCGTCCACGACTTGGCCACCCGCGTCGCGCCGAAGGTGGTCGTGTCGTCCATCTCGATTTCCCACATCGCTTCCACGGCGCGGAAGTAGCCGGAGAGGTCGACGGCGTTGACGCCGATGGCCGCGTTGCGTGCGCTGGTTCCGGGCATCAGCCTTTCCCTTTCAGCTCGGCGAGCTCTTCACTCGTGCGCCGACATCCGCGGCAGAAGAACGAGTGCGGATGCCCCGGAGTGGACGTGTCCTGACGTTTCTCGATTGGATGCGTACAGCCGTCTACCGGCGGGAATTCGGGAGCCGGCTCCTGCGACTCGCCGGCGGCTATCCACTCATCGAGCTGCGCGAGGTAGGACTCCTGCATCTGGAGCGCCGCCTCGAGCGCGGTGCGCGCGGCCATACCGGCGCGGATGAGCGAGTCGGGCACGCGCTTCATCACGCCTCCACCAGGTCGAGGCGGTAGCGAGCGACCGCGTGACGGAGCGGCGTCCAGACTCCGCCAACTGGCGAGTCCGTCAGGTACTGCAGGCTCTCCATGTCGAGCCGCTCGACGGCATATCCGGTGACCGACAGCGAGAGGTAGTTGTCGAGGAGCTCGTCGACACGGTCCGCGACCTGATCACGCTGCTGGTCCGTCGACTTCTTGCTCCACGCGTGGATGAACACCACGAGCGACCTACCGACCTTTCCGCCCATGCGGTTGTTCGGATCCTCGGTCGCTTCCCCAACGACGACGAACGGCGCGTCCGGGAGCTTCGCGGGTTCTCCGTCGAACACCTTTGCCTTGGTCGCATCGGAAGGGTGCGCGCCCAGCAGAGTGAGCAGAGTCGCGTCGGTCCACAGCCTCGTGTGGATCGCGGAGCGAGCGGCGAGCCAGGCCGAGCCCGCCATCAGCCCACCGCTTCGTCGAGCCGAGCGGACAGTCGGTCGAGCAGCTTCTTACGCTCGACGCGATACGCCGGCTGCAGAAAGGGTTTCTGGAATCGCGCGTACGAGACGGACGTCCCGATGATCGCGGTGCGTCCGCCGTCCTCGAAGCGCACTCCGATCGAATCGCGCAGCTCTCCGGTCTTCACTGGGGCGCGGCGCTTCGCGTCCGCGTTGATGGCGTACGCCGCAGTCGCCACCTCAGTGGTCGACGCGCGGTCCAGCCGGTTGCCGATGCGATCCATCCGCGCAATCAGCCCGTCGATCCTCGCGTTGATGGTCATGCGCGGCATGACTCAGGCCCCTACCTTGTTGAGGAGGCACAGCACGCCGCCGAGACCGTCCTTGTGCGTCTCGTGGACGGTATACGCGACGCCACCGATCGTGATCGTCGCGGTGTCGGTCTCCGGATCCGTTGGGAGATCAGCGAGGGTCAGGAAGACCGCCGGACCCCAGCCGCGATCGACGTCGATCTCGCTCGGGCCACCCGGCAGCCGGTGGCGCTCATCGAAGACGCCCCTGACTGTGACCGCGCTGCCGACGCCTGGCGTGTAGAGGACGTCGCTACCCAGAATCTTCCGGGCAGCTTTGTCCGTGCGCGCAAGGTCGTCGGTCCATGCCATCGTTCACGCGTAGACGACGTACGCCTCGCTCGCCGCCGTGACGTTCGTGATGCGGATGTGGACGAACTTGCTGGCGTTCTGCGGAATGACCCTGCTGCCAGCTGTCTGGTTCGCGTCGAAGTCTCCGCCGGTGCCGGCCGCGAGGGTGATCGTCTCCGCCGCGTCCGCGCCGTTGACGATCAGGCAGCGGATCACGTCGCCGATCTGCGCGCCTTTCACGCCCGCGACGAGGTCAGCCGCGGTCGGCAGGGTGTACGTCCGGCCCGCGCCGTTCGGGTCGGCCACCACCACGCCGGTGAGCAGCTCCGCGATCGTGAGGGTCACGGCGCCCGCGGTGTTCTTGGACGTCGCCGCCTTCAGGTTTCCGATCGCCTCGTGCTGCGACACCGTGCCGTTGAGCTTCACGAGGCCGGTTGTCGTGGGGTTGGCCGCGGCTTCCGTCGCGGTCCCGATGCACGGCCCGACCTCGGCGCCATCGCAGCGCTGGTTCGCCTCGTCCCAGTACACCTTCTGGCCCTGCACCCAGACCGAGGTGTTGAGCTTGGCGAGCTTGAACACGCCAGTCGTGTAGAACTCGCCGGCCTTGTTCGCGGCCACCAACGCGGTCGCGACGCCGAAGATCTTTCCGACCAGGGCGCCTTCTCCCGACGCGACCTCGACGGTGGGGGTGAGGGTGACGACGTCGCCGGGCTGGATGAAGTTGTCCATGGTTCCGTGTTCTCCTGGGTCGGCGCCTTACGCGCCCGCGTTGGTGAGGCAGCCGGCCGGATCGAGACCGTCGACCGCGAAGTCGAGGCGGACCTTCCACTCCGTTCCGTCCGTGCGCCATCCGTCCTTCGACTCCATGACCGGCTCCTGCTGCCCGTCGAGGAACAGCACGACGAGCGCGGGCGCGACGGCGGGATCGGCGAAGAGGTAGCGACGGGTGCCGGACAGGCGAGCGGAGTCCACCACGTCGCGGAAGAGACCGCGCACGAGGTTGGGCTTCATCTGCGCCTTGTTGGCGACCGTGTCCGGGTCGTACTGCGACTCGTTGATCACCCGCGCCGTACCGCCGAGGGAGAGGGGCACGAGCAGGATCGCCGGACGGATCTCGAGGATCTCGTTTCCGGAGATGTCCTTGTAGCCGCCCATGCGCACGCGGTCGGTGTCGATCGCCGCCGCGGCGAGGGCTGCGCCGGTCGTGATGTTGTCGACGTTGGTCCTCCCGTGGAAGAGCGGGTTCCCGTCGTTCATCGTCGGACCGAGGTTCGAGTTGAGCGCGAGAGTGGCGTAGACCTCCATCTCGACGGTCAGCTTCGCCGCGCGACCCCACTGGCTCGGGAGGCGAACGAAGACGCTCATGTCGTCGTTCACGATCGCCTGGCGCGAGAGCCCGATGATGTTGCCCCACGTCTGCAGCGCGACCTTCTCCTTCGAGCCGTCGGGAATCGACTTGTTCTTGAACTCGCCGTGCTCGCTGACCTTGTCGAGCTTCCCGAACGAGCCCGTGCGGTAGAGGGTCTTGTCGCGGAAGTCGCTCGCGGTGTCGGTCGCGCAGAAGCGCGTCCACGTGTCGGGCGTGGTCTGGTACGCCGCGAGCAGCGACTTGTGCATCACGTTCTCGAGCAGGACCGCGAAGTCGCTCGTCGTGTTGTAGCCGCCGCGCGTGAAGGCCGTGCCGACCAGTTCCATGCTGTCGAGACCGCGCGTGCGGATGCCGTGGCGCTCGAGCGACTCGCGCGCGAGGTCGCGCAGCGACATGCCGCGGAACTCGCCGGGGTCGAGCTCGACGCCCTTCCAGGACTCGGGCTTGATCTTCATCGCCGCGCGAATCGTGTCGGCGAGGCCCGCGCGCTGGATGAGCCACGCAGTGGCACCACGCAGCCACTTGTCGGCCTTGTCGTCGGTGATCTCCGCGCGCACGTGCTGCCGCGTCGGGATCTCCTCGTCCCGCTTCGCGAGCTCGCCGATGATCGCCGCGCGGGCCGCGTCGAGGGTCATCTTCTCGTCCGCGATCAGCGTCTCGGCGAACTTGTCGTCGAGCTTCACCGCGCGGACCGCCGTGCGAATGCCGGTCTGACGCTCACGCTCCGTGCGAATCGCCTCGGCCCGGATCTCCGCTTCGCGAGCGGCGTCGACGACCGGCGTGGCCGGGTTCGCCGGCGTGGTGGTCGTGGTGGTCTCGGGCTTGATCGGATCCATTCTCGGCTCCTCGCGGGTGATGAAAGTGCAGGGGTTCGATGCACGCGCATCGAAGAGGCTGCGCACGTGAGCGCCGGTCTCGGCCGGAATCGTCACGAAAGAAATCTCATACGGCGTCCAGTCCGTCGCTCGCATGACTGGGATGCTGTGACCGTCGGGTCCTGGCGCTTCGCCCACGCGCTCGAAGCGGTGGACCTTGTAGCCGACGCTCACGTTCAGGCCGATCCCGTCCTGAATCTTCCTGAAGCGTCGGTCGGCTTCCGGATCGTCCTCGGCCTTCGCGAAGCGAACCCGCGCGGTTCCTTCCTTGCCGTCCAGGCGCGCGGTCTCGACGACGCCGAGCTCCTCGCCATAGTGGTTGTCGATGAGCGGTGCTCGCCCGCTCTCGAGCCGCTCCATGCGAACGTGCTTGGGATCGAGCGACAGCTCCTCCCAGAAGCGGTCGTAGAAGCCGCGGAGCACGCGCGCGCCTGTCGACCACACGACATCGACGGTTCGCTTCTCGGTGTTGATGCTTCCAGGTCGAACGGCCGCGCGGATCTCGAGCGCGGGGATTTCCCGCGTTTCCTCGACTCGTCCTACGTCGCTCGGCGCCGGCATCTACTCTCCGCTTTACGCGGAGAGCGTGGGGTCTGGAAGATCTGCACGTAAGAAATCCGTCGCAGAAGTGCCCCGGGGGGCACTCCGTGGTCACTCTGCGGACACACCAACGGGTGGCGGCGCAGGTTCGGTGCGCTTGCTTCCGCCGATTTTGGAAGCGCTAGAAGTCCGCCTCGAAGTACCCGCCGATCATGTCGAGCGCAACCGCCGCGGCCGTCGTTCCGTTGTTGATCCAGAAGTGAGGCGTCCGGAACGATGTGTCCGCGAACAGGTCCGTTGTCACTGATCCCTCTGTGAACGCAGCGCTGTCCAGACGTTCGAGCGAGTAGAAGACCTCGCCGCCGTTCGGAGCACAGTAGAGTCGAAGCTCGTAGACAACGTTCGCTGTCGTCGCCGGGAAGCTCGCGCCGAGATCCACAGCGGTCGCAGTTCCGGATCCGTCGTTTCGAAACATCCTCACGGTCGTCTGACCAGAGTCGATTCCGACGCCGACCATGTTCACGAGAGAGGACGGATTTACGTTTCCGATGTTCGCGGCGTCGTAGAGCCCGACGAACCACCGCATGTCCGTCTGAACCTGTGCGATTCCGAAGCGAAACACGCAATGAAACCCGCCGAGCCCAGCGGCGTTGCCACGCCAGATGAATGCCGTGTTCCCCCGATACCCAGCAGACGATCCAGCGGTAGTCGCGCTAACCTGTCCGACGCGGCGAAGAGAGGAGAGCAGGTTAGTGCTGGCCGGCGTGCGTGCGGTGGCCGTCGCCAGAGTCGTAATCGCTGGCATCCCGATTGTCGTAAGCGACGTCTGCCCGGGCCCGGGAATCATCATTCCGATTCCCTTCGTCACGAAGTGCGGCTGCATCTCCTCCAACGTGCCGCCGTTCGGCTCGCGCACGGACAAATGTCGGCGTCCGGCTCTCAGCCGCGAGAACGGCGTTATGCCGCCAGAGGGGGCGCCCGGCGTCGTAGTGGTGTAGTCCTCCAGCACCAGATCGGCGGTGCCGTTGTTCGACACCTTCGACAGCCCGCCAAACGCGCCGCCGTTGTTGTACTGCAGGTCGCCAGACGCACCGCCAGGCGAACCGCCGCCGCCGCCCGGAGGCGCGGCCCACGTGCCGTCCGCGCGCAGGAAGTTGGTCGTGCCGCCGCCGCTCGCGGGCACGAGTCCCTTGAGCGCGTCGGTGAACACTTCGAGAATCGCCGTCGCCTGCGCCGCGGTCAGCGACTCGACAGCGCCGGTCCCAGCCGTCGATCGGCCGAGGACCCGCGCGGTTGCGATGTCCACCAGCCTGGAGAGCGGCACCCGCGCATTCGCGTCGAGGCCTGCGTATCCGTTCGCGGCGTCTTTCTCCGACTCGCGCTGGTATCCGGTGTGGGGATCAGCGGCGGCTTCGTGGTTGGAGATCGCCGTCGTGACCTCCGAGTCGCGCGCGATCGTCGCCGGGATCTGCGCATCCGGGACCGTCCCAGACCCGTCGAGCGACGCGTACCCGTTCGCGTTTCCTTTCTCGCTCTCGCGTTGGTACCCAGTGTGTGGGTCAGCCGCCGCCTCGTGCGCGGCGACCGCCGCGGTCACTTCGCTGTCCCGCGCGATCGCGTCGGGAATCTGTGCGTCCGGAACCTTCCCGCCGGCATCGAGCGAGGCGTATCCGTTCGCCTGCGCCTTCGCGGACGTCAGCTGGTACTGCGGGTGGTCGTTGTCGCCGAGGCCGGTGAGCTCGCCGTGGTCGGAGACGCCTGCGCCGCCGCCGCCCTCGCTGCCTCCGCCCAGGACGATCGGCGGCCCGTCCTTCCCGCGCTCGGCGAGCAGGTCCCAATCGCGAGCCGCGAGGCCAGGGGCCGCCGTCGTGCTGAACGTCGCGATCCAGCTCGACCCCTGGTACTCGACGGTGTCGTTTGGCTCGTAGCGCTCGCCATGCCGCCAGGGGCCGCGCCAGTTGATGCCGCGATCGCCGGTGTCGCCCTTCGCGCCGGGTGGCCCGGGCGGACCCTGCGGGCCACGTGGACCCATCGGACCTTGTTCGCCGCGCTCACCCTGGGCGCCTGCGAGTCCCGGTGCTCCATCGCGCCCGGGTTCGCCTTTCGGCCCGGGCTCTCCGTCTCGGCCGTCGATTCCGTCTCTTCCGGCCCGACCGTCGATGCCATCCCGACCGTCGTTCCCTGGAGGACCCGGCGGACCCTCGTCGCCCTTCGGGCCGCGAATCGTCACGTCTGCCTCGCGTTGCAGCTGCGCCAACGCGAGCGAGACGATCGCCTGCACTTTCTCAGATCGCTTCACTGCTTCCCTCCGGTCACGGATCGGAGTTGATCGAGTAGCAGCGCGTCGATCTCGCGGTCAGCATCGTCCGCCGGCTCTTCGTTCTTCCCACTGCCGCCGACCTTCTGTGTCAGGCCGGCCTGCGTCACCTTTCGCGCGTCGCTGTCGATCACGATGCCGAGATCGTCGAGCCGCTTGAGATTCTCGGCGTACTCCACCCAGTGCGCGTCCGGATCGAACCCCTGCTCGCGCACCATGTCGTCGGGCGTCTTCGCGCCCGCGCGAACGAGTCGCATGAGGGCCAGGCCCTCACGGTCAGGCTCGATCATCGGCATCGGAGGAGGTGTCCACGTTGCCGACGGCGTTTCCGAGATGTTCCCCGCCACGAACGCCAGTAGCATCGCGTGGTCCCACACGACGTCGCAGAGCTGCGGAATGAGCAGGTTTTCGCGCCAGTCGTGCACGTTCGCCCAGTGCGCGAGACGCGCGAGCCGGGCACTCGAGAAGTTCACCTTCGAGTAGTCACCGGTCAGGTCCTCGTACGTCACACCGAGTCCCGCGGCGATCTTTCGGAGTGCGCGCTCGTCGAATCCTCCGTCCACTACCGCCGGTGGCGACGCGAATGTGACCTCTTTGCCCGGCGCCAGCGGCACGATCATTCCGGGCGTGAGCTGCTCGATGGCGGGATCGCCGTCGTCGGTCTCGCCGAACGAGGCACCAGTGCCGTCGGGATCCGTCACGAACACCGAGAAGAGGGCGGCGATCTTCTGTCGCACGAGCGACGCATCCTCGTACTCGTCCAGATCCTTGAGGCCCACGACAGCGGTGTGGAGCCAGGAGATCCCCCGGACCTGTCCAGGACGATCTGTGCGGTAGATGTGCGCGACGCTCGACGCCGGAATCCGCCGGCTTTCCAGTCGGCTCGCGAACGCCCTGCTCGTCGAGCCTGGATGCTGGTCATAGAGCCAGTACGCGACGCGCTTTCCGATGGCGTTGAACTCGACGCCCTGCACGATCAGCCCGCCGCCGTCGGTGTGGAGCCCGTCCTTCGTCGTGTCGATGAGGTCGGGCTCGAGGACCTGGAGCTGCAGCGGAATGGCGAGCCCGTCTTCGAGTCGACGGGGCCGCATGCGCACGAGAGCCTCGCCGGAGAGCGCGACCGTCTCGATGACCTGACGCTGCAATCCGTAGAACGTCGACCGTCCGTCCGCGTCGCACTGCTTCGACGCTGCCCACTCCTTCCAGAGGCCCGCCACGGCCGAAGCAACGGCGGCGTTCTTCGTGTCGGGCTTCGGCAGAATTCCCCAGCCGACCGTGTTGCGGCCGATGACGTTGACCCCGTTCTTCGCCCACCCGTTGTTTCGGTGGAGATCTCGAGCGTGCGCACGGATCGTGGCGATCGCCGGACCGTTCGCGGCGTTCGCGTCCGTGTGGCGACGGGGCCAGTTGTCGGTGCGGTATCCCGTCGAGGCCGCGTCGTAGTGCCGCTGGAGGATTCCCGCAGCCGCACGAGCTCGCAGGCGAGCGAGACCCCACTGCGGGGCGAGCGCGTTGATGAACCGGTCGAGTGCATTCACGAGTCGAACCCTTTCTTCGTCGAGACCACGCGATGCCCGACCTTTCCGGCCTGCGCGTTCACGCTCTGGACCATCGATGCGAGTGCCGCGCGCATCTCGTCGAGCGACTGGTACTCGATCGTCCGGGAGGGTGGTCCGCTGTACGTCACGGACCGCACGCCGCTCGCGATCGCCGCCTTGAGTGAATCGATGTCTGCCTGCGTCCATGCCACCGTCGCCAAGAGCTACCTCCTCCGCTTGAACCAGTTATTGCCACGTCCGCCTAGCCAACCCCCGTTCCCTCTTTCGTCGTTCCATCTCGAAGACGCCGGGGGCGGCACCGAGGTCGATGGCGCTGCAGGAGGCGGCGTCGCCGGCTTCGGCGTCGTGCCCTTCGAACGCGCACGGTCGAGACCGAGAAGCGACGCCGCCGCTCGCGCGAGGACGCGACAGTCTAGCCAGTGATTCTGCCGGCCAGGGATGACCTGCCACTCCAGAACCGTGTGCCCCGTGCGCTTGGTGATCGGGACGAGCTGCTCCGCGGTGATCTGCCGGAAGTACTCCTCGTCGTACTCCGGGAAGTGGCAGAAGCCGATCGGCCAGGGATCGGATCCTGACGGCGGCTCGAGGCGAAGCCATCCGTAGAACTCCGTCTTCGCCGTGTTCACGCCGATCGGCCAGACCTTGTAGCCGCGAGGGATGCGCTTGCCGCTCGCCGTCACGTCAACCGGCGACGGGTAGCCCAGGAGGACCTTCGCGGTCGGAACGCCCTTGCAGGCGAGCACGCGGTTCAGCGGATACCGGCGAGCCCAGTTGTAGACGACGTTCGTGTTGAAGCCCGAGTCCACGGCGAGAACCGACACGGTGTGGTTGCGCCCGCCCGCGCCGGACCATGTGCGCTCGAGCAGTTCATGGAGGCCCTGCCACGCCGGCGCGGACTCTTGGGACGTGTCGCCGGGGATCACCGAGGCCTCGATGCTCCAGCTCTGCTTGTCCTCGGCCCATCCGACCACCTCGTAGATCAGCCGGTCCTTCTGGACGTCGACGCCGACGGTGAGGACCTTGACCCGCTCTGGTACCGAGCCGATCGCGTACTCCTCGCGCCGGTAGTAGAGGCTCTGCCACGCTGGCGCGTCGCCGCTTTCCTTCCAGGTCTCACCGAGCACCGTGTTGACGAAGGTCTTGAGCTGAGCCGGTCCGGACTTGTTCGCTGACTCGAACTCCGCCGCGATCTTTCCCCACGTCGCGTTCGGCGAGTAGGAGTACGCCGCCCAAACATGGAACGACGCATGACCGAACGACTCCGCGCCAGCACGCCACTCGCCCGACTCGATCATCTCTCGCTTCTGTCGGTGCTCGATCTCGCAGCCGCAGGCGCGGCAGACGAAGTGCGCGTCCTCCGGGCGGCCGTCCGGCCACGTCATGAAGTGCCCGGCCGACTCACCGTTGAGGGTGAACGACTCGCGGAAAACGAAGAAGTCCATGTTCCCGCAGTGGGGGCAGGGCACGTAGTAGCGACGCTGGTCGCCGGACTCGAACATCTCCTCGATGCGGCTCGCGCCGGAGATCAACGGCGTCGAGCCCGCGATGATCTTGCGGTTCCAGAACGTCTGCGTGCGCGTGATGCCCAGGCGGATCTGGTCTCCCTCGGCGCCCGCGCTCGGCGGATAACCGTCCACCTCGTCGAAGAGGAGGACGCGCGCCGACACGCGCCGGAACCCGCGTGCGCTGTTCGCTCCGACGAGGAGGAGGCGTCCGCCGGGGAAGGCCTTGAGCAGGATCGTCTGGCCGGAGTCCTTCGCGGTGGGCTCAGGCACGAGCTCGGCGAGCGCCGAACAGTCGCGCAGCATCGGGGCGATCTCTTCCTTCGAATATCCCTGCGCGTCGTCGAGCGTCGGCTGGACCACCATGATCGGGCACGGGTCCTGGTGCATGTAGTAGCCGATCGCCGCGTTGATGATCTTCGTGTAGCCGACGCGTGCGGACTTCATCAGCGAGACGCGCTCGATGGCCGGATCGGTGATCGCGTCCATGATCCCGCGCTGGTAGGGGAGGCACCTCCACCGTCCCGGCTCCGCGGCCGACTCCGCCGAGAGGTAGAAGAACCGATCTGCCCACTCGGACAGACTCAGCCGCGCCGGCGGCCGCCAAGCGCGCATGCTGCCCGCGATGATGGCGTCGAGGTTCGCGTTCATTGCCACACGTCCGGTCCATGCGGCGGGTCGATGCGCATGGAGCGGTATCCACGACCACACACGCGCCAGCCATCGTTCTCGCTCCAAGCTTCCACGGTGCCGTCGTTCTGGACTCGATGCGGTGGCGGTTCGGCTTCCGCCTGTTCTTCGTACGCCTCTGCTGGAATCAACGCCGCGTCCATCAGGTACCGGTATGAAGCGCCACCGCTGATCAACCACTCCCCGCCAGCGACGCCGCCGATCCAGATCGCATGCGCGAACCGGTCGAACCCGTGATCACGCAGGGCGCGCAGCGCACCCGCCCAGCTCGTGTACCAGACGATCATGGCGCCCCCTCGTCTGCCAGATCCTCGAGTGCCTCACGGACAAGTCGCTCGATCATTCCGACGTCGCCAGCCGTCAGGTGCGGAAGCTGTTGCCTCGCCCTTGACGGGATCGCGAGCAGCTTCGTCCGGCAGCGCGTGAACACGTCGACCAGGTGCCTCTCCACCTCCGAGGCCTCCACGAGCTCGCCGCGCATCCTCCTGAGCTTCAGTTCGGCCGTCTCCGCGAGCAGCGACTCCCGCCGGGTCCTGGCCGCCTGGAACGAGCCCGTCTTCAGCGTCGCCGGCGCCGTCGACGGATCGCTGTTCGCCTCCCACTCGACGTCCGCGAGGTCCGCATCGACGATCGACGGCCGTCCGGCGCGGTCCTTCCCCACGCTTTCCTTCAGCCGACCGGCCTTCACCGCCTTGGAGACCGCCTTCACGGACACGCCGCGGCGCTTCGCATACGCGGTGAGCGTGAGGGTTTTTTTCGCTACAGCGGCCAATTGGTCTCCTGAACCCCTAGAAAAGTCACGTGCCTAGCCCATCGACGCCGAGAGCGCACCCGCGGGGGTAGGTAGCGTGAGAAGGACCCAACACATGGGAGGGGTCATGTCTTCCCCGCATTCCGCAGCGAGTCTTCCCACGCGCGCACGTCGTCTACGCGATATCGGATCCGCCCGCAGATGCGGACGAACGCTGGCCCCTTCCGCAGCTTGCGCCACTTCTTGAGCGTCCGAAGTGTGAAGGCGTTCTTGAACTTCTTCACCAGATCCTCGGGCGTCATGTAGTCCTGCTCGTTCACGCTCCCCCTCGATCCGATCCAGTCAGCAGGACTTCCGCAGGTTGCTCTGATCGCCGGGGGAGGCGGGCTTGACCTGCCCGCATCCTTCGCAGATCGGCGCGAACTCATGAGGCCGGGGGACCTTCCGAGGATGGCCCGGCCCGAAATATTCCTGTGCCTTCTCGTGACCTGCTTCGAGCAGGCAGTAGCGAGTGATGTGCCCGCCGCCCAACGGATCGGTCACGGTGATCTGCTCGTTGCAGCGTTCGACCTTCATGTCGCGTCCTCTCTCGGTTCGATGCTGACTCGCACGCGGTAGACGCCGCGCTTCCCCCTCTGCTGCCCGTAGGCCCACGTCACGCGCGGGTCTCGGTCGTCGATGCCGATGGCTTGGGCGATCGAGTCGCGGATGGTCTTGAGTGCCGGCCGGAGGTTGTCGTCGTCCAGTTCTCCGGGCGCGATGCGGGTGAGCGTCACGGTGGCCGGCAGGGCGGGGGGCTTCCACCCTGGCGTGCGCGTGGTGGCGAATTCGGTCGCCAGCTTCTGCTGGTTCTTGAGGGTCTGAACGTGCCAGCGCGCGTTTCGGCCGAACGAGACGTTGATGCTCTCGGTCCGGACCGGGATGTCGAACGTGATCACTTTCCGTCCTCCGTGGTCCAGGCGAAGTGTGCGAGTGCGAGGTGCTCGTTCTCGTGCTCGGCCGCGAAGACGCACCGGTGCTCGCGACCGTCTCGCGAGATCACGTGTCCGCAGCGCTCAGAATCAGGCGGCAGCCAGAGGTCGAGCAGCAGATCGTCGATCTCGTCGAGCGCTGCGAAGACGTCGCCGTCGCGGGCGGTCTTCGCGAGTGCGTCGCGGATGAGCTTCGTCCTCGCACCCACCGCCGCACGGATGCTCTCCTGGTGTTTCTCCAGCGTTGTTTCGCTCATCTGTGGTAGCCCCGCTTGCGGTCCTTTATCGGTAGTTCCTGCTGCCGCTCGGCGGCCGACATCTCTTCGGCCGGCGGTTCGATGAATCGGCCGTACTCGAAGTACTGCTGGAGCGGCACCTCGACCATTGAGCGTCCCTGTCGCTGCTTCGCGATGAGGCACTTCGCGGTGCGCTTGTCGCCCTTCTCGAATTCGTCCGTGCCTTGGATGAATCCCGGCACGTAGAAGATCAACACCGCGTTCGCGTCGTTGCCGATGTTCCCCGACTCTCGGAGGTCTTCCTTCGTCGGGAGTCGCCCGTCGATGCGTCGGAGCTGCGACGCGATGATGACCGGTATGCCCTCGTCCTTGGCAAAGCGCTTCGCCGCGCGTGTCACGTAGCCGATCTGCTGATCTCGTGTGTCGCCCCACTCGCGGTCGAAGTGGAGGATCTGCAGGTAGTCGAGGATCACGCACGCGAGGTCGCCGAGCTCCTTGCGCCTGCGCAGCGCGGCGCGGAAGACCTGGCGGATGTCCCATGCACCTTCGAGATACTCGATGCGGCTGGTCGCGCCGATCACGTTGGACGCCGCGAGCATCCGTTCGGCAGCTGGCACGTTGCGCGGGCGAAGCACGTCGTCGAGTTCCAGAGAGCCCATGTCCATCAGGCGGCGCTCGACAAGCTCCGTCGGATCCATCTCGAGCGAGACCACGGCGACCGGGCGCGCCTTCGGGCCCGTCCCGATGTGCGTCGCCCACTGGCCCATGAACATCGACTTGCCGCCGCCGGTCGCTGCAGCGGCGACAACGACGTCCGATCTCCTGACGCGCACGTGGGCATCGATCGAGGGGAACGGTGTCGTGATCGCCCGTTCGCTCGGTGAGTCGTAGTCGTTCGCGCGCCGCAACACCTCACGGAGCACGTCGACCTCGCGCACCCAACGAACGCCGCCCTTGCGCTGCGCTGCGTCGAGGATGCTCTTCTCCGCTTCCGCGACGATTTCGTCTGTTTCGCCGCCCTCACGGATGCGCGAGAGAATCTCCGTTGCGGCGTGGCGAATTTCACGCAGCGTCCGTTTGTCGCGGATGATCTTCGCGTAGTGCTCGACGTTCGCCGCGGACGGGACCGAGTTGGAGAGGGAGGCGACGTAGGACGCGCCTCCCGCGTTGTCGAGGTCGCCCTTGGCTTTGAGACGCTCCGTCAGTGTCAGTATGTCGACCGGCTGATTCGTCGACGTCAGGTCCCGCATCGCGGCCGAGATGCAGCGGTGCTGCTTGAAGTAGAAGTCGTCGTCGGCGAGGTCCTCCAGAACGGCGGCGCCAGCGGCGTTGTCGAGCAGCACGGCGCCGAGAACGGCGCACTCGGCTTCGTAGTGCTGCGGCGGGATGTCGACCGGATCGGTCACGTGGTCCCCGCTGGCGTGTATGGGCTCTTCTTCGGAACGGCCTGGCCGGGACGGCGCTCCCGCCCGCCGTACGTGCCTTCGAGGATCTTCGCGACGACGTCCTCGCTCCGAATCACGAAGTCGAACGACGCGCGCCAGCCCTGTCGGTTCTCGCCGCGGAGGAACGCGTTGGACGCGACGAGCTCGAAGTACTTCCGCCACCACGAGAGGTCCCGCTCGGGTCGCCTTCGAAGGCGTAGCTTCTCCCGCCTGCCGTCGGTGAGCGCCTTTACGCGAGGGATCTCCGTGCGGCCGACGCTCTCGTTCCAGAGGTCGACGATCGCTTCGTAGGTCACCTCGTTCGACTTCTTGGCTCCGGTTTGTACCTCCTGTTCCTGTTCCTGGTACTGCTCCTGTTCCTGTTCCTGGTTCCCGGAACCATCCCCGGAACGTTCCGACGAACGTTGCAGTAAACCTTCCGGTAAACCTTCCGCGAAACCTTCATCGAAGGATGAAACGAACGCAGGACCGCGGGTTTGCAGATACGACCTGAGTTCGAGAAAGGCTTTGGTTCGGAGTCCGCACTCCGGAATGAAGGGCTCGGCCTTACGCCAACCGGTCACGACATTGGGGTTGTCTGGCTCGTTGTGGTGGATGCCGTTTGGCATCCAGACGAGGGGCGCTTTCCAGTCCGCCTCGGCCATCTTTTCGGCCTCGATTTCGGACCAGCACCGGTCGAAATCCTCGGGGGCCCAGTCGAGGCGTTCGGCCATTGCCAGCCGCCCACCGACCACCACTCCAGGGATGACCGTGGAGAACGGGCCGGTGATCAGCCACAGCCAGAGGGCCTGGCCGCTCGGCTTCAGCGGCGACAGGCGGCGCACGCGGTCGTCGTTCCACGTGCGCACCGAGACCTTGCGGTAGAGCTCCTTTTCGCCGCGCTCGAACATCAGCCGATGCCTCCGTGCGCGGGCATCTCATCGTGCGTGCGGCCGTCGAGGACGCGGCCCGACTTCTTCTTGCCGAGCTTCACGAGTGCGGGGCCGTTCTCGAACGCCCCCGACGGCGTCTCGCCGGCTGCTGCTTCACGGAACTCGCCCCACTGCTTGAAGTGGAACGGCACATCCGCGGGCTGATAGCGATCGCGGCGGATGCTGTTTCGACACTCGCGACACCAGTAGGTCAGACCGTCCGGCCGCGTCCGGTCGCGCGCGAACTCGGCGTGCGGTTTCTCCGAACCGCACGCCGAGCAGGTCTTCGCGGTGGCCGTCGCGAGCATCAGCGCTTCTTGCTCTTCTTGGACTTCCGGCGCTTCGGATTCGCCGGGTCCGCGTCCTGACGCGCGGGCTCGTTGCTGCCGAGCAGCGAGGGCTGGCTCTCGCGCACGAGCTCGTCCGGATCCATCGCCCGCGTGTCGATCACCTCGCCGGTGTCGACGCGAACGATCTCGCAGGTCGCCCGCTTGTAGTCGAAGCGGTCCTCCACCTCGACGAACTGGAACTCCTTGCCCTCGGTGACCGCCTTCGAGAGGTTCTTGATTTCCTCATCGAGCGGCTTGAGCAGCTTCTTGAACTTCGCGGACTCTGCCTTCGCGTCGTCGGCGACCTTGCGGCGCTCGGTGACCTTCTCGGCGAGCGTGTGCGCGCGGGCGTCGATCTCGGGTTTCTTCAGGGCTACTTCGATCCGTTCACTTCTCATGTCTTTCCCTCCGGAACTCCGGTGCGTCGAACTGTTGAAAATCGAGCGGGCGGCCTTCCTCTGCGGCGGCTTCCCAGCCGGGCAGCTTCGCGGCGAGAGCCTGCCGCACGAACTCCTGGCTCGGCACGTGGGTGATCGCGACCAGTGCGCGCACGCGGTCCATGAGATCGACCGGCAGGATCAGGCTGGTCTTCGCCTTGGCCATCAGCGCTCCTTCTCGATCCGGTCGAGCTGTTTGCCGATCCGCTGGAGCTGGGTGAGGAGGGACTCGACGACGGTGCCCACCTGCTCAGTCGCACTCTTCACCTGATCGAACTCGTCCTTCAGTCGGACGGTGTCGACCTTCACGGCGCCGCGCTCGGTCCCGTACTTGTCCGCTGCGAAGTGCGCGATGTCGACGCCAGCGCCGGGAATCTCTTCCTTGATGATGTCGAGCCACAGCAGCGCGAAGTGGCGGGGCCGTCGATCGGAGCGGAGTAGGGTCTCGCGCTCTTTCGGATCCTCGGGAAGTCGCTCGCTGAGCGCGCGGCGTACGTTGTCGACGGCCGTCTTCTTCTGCTGCTCGAGCGGCGTGCCCGAGGTCTCGTCGAGCGGGTAGATCCTCATCGCTACCCGTTCCCAGGCGTCGTGCTTGTTCAGGAGGCGCCGGACGAAGGTGTTCCAGTCGGGCTTGATGTCGTCGAAGAGCCCGTCCGCGTCCCGGTAGTGGAAGCCGCTGCCGGAACTGCGGCCACTGGCAGCCTCTTCGTTCTGGGGCACATTGGAAGCCATGAGAAACAAGACCTTTCGACGGGGCGAGCCGCTAGGTGAAGAGAAGGGCGGCGGCGAACCCGCACGCCCAGATCAGGAGAAGGCCGCCCAGGACGGCGAGAGCGGCGCGGCGCCACAGACGCCGCTCTCGGTCTCCCGGGAGATCGAGCTGCGGCGGGTCCGCGTGGACCTCGGGCGCGATGAGACGGCTCTTGTCGGCCAATGACCGCTGCTGCGACTTCGGCCAGCGCGGGCGTTTCATCGAGCGATTTCCGCCGCGGCAGCTGCGTTGCGCTCGTGCTCGGCGAGCAGGTCCTTCAGCGTGACCTCTCCGTCGGTGTACTCGATCAGCTTCGAGCAGTTCGCCGCCGAGAGCATGGCGTCGCCGTTCATGAAGCGGGACAGCGCTGCTTTCGCGAGGCCGGCTTCACGAACTACGTCCGCCGCCCGCTTCCGCTTCTTCACCATCCAACGAGAGAGCTTCATGTCGACAAGCTATTCCGACTACGGAACCAACACAAGTGATCGATTCCGAGGATGGGCACTTCCCGTGACCTCGCGTGGGTGCGACCGTCCCGATGTGCCGGAATCTGAAACGTTTTGGGACCGGATCGAGATCGAGATGAAGCGGCGCGGATGGCGCGCGGCTCGACTCGCTGACGAGGCCGGAGTGGGGCGCGCGACGCTCTCGCGCTGGAAGAGCGACCCCGAGACGATCCCCGACACTAAAAGCCTCCAAGCGGTCGGCGAGGTGCTCGGACTCTCGGTGAATCAGATCCTCGGCCAGGCTCCGATCCGGAAGCTTGAGCGGCCGCCGCTCGGGCATCTCAACGCCGAAGAGGACCGGGTGATTCGCAAGCTTCGCCAGGACGAGCAGCTCCTGAAGGTCGTGCGGTCACTCATCGACCACTGGCGATTCCCAGAGAACGGCGAAGACAAGGACTGATCGATGGCACTCGTTCAATGCGCCGATTGTTCGGCGAGCGTCTCGGATGCAGCGCCGGCGTGCCCGAAGTGCGGGCGCCCGATGGCGACCGCGCCGATCGCCGTCCGCGAGAAAGCGGGCTTTCTCGGGCAGAGTGGGACGGCGTGGGGCGCCGCCAACCTGACCTGCCTGATGCTGCTCCTCGCGGCAGGGGCGTTCGTGGTGATGATGTTGGTGTTTAGCCAAATCTGAACGGCGCGTAAGTCCTCGCAGCCGCTCTGGATGCGGTCCCGGAGCGCGTTTTCGTGTCGGACCCCGCCTGTAAGGTGCGGGGTATGACCACCACGAACCACCGCCCACCGTCCTCCGGGAATTCGGGCCGCGGTGCCTCGGAACGCTTCACCTGCCTTGGCGGCTGCGGTCTTCTCGTCCCCTCACCATTCGGCGTCATGGCCACCTGCGGCACCTGCAGGTGGGTCCGCAAGACCCTCGACGCTGAGAAGTGCTCGCATGTAAGCGAGCTCGCCCGCCGCCACCGCGATGCGCTGCCTCGGACGATGACGAGGGAGCAGGTCCTCGGCCGCGTCTCGGATGTAATCCGGCGGACCGGGATCGACGACGCGGAAGACCTGATTCTCGCCCTCGAACGACTGTAGGCCCATGTCGATCGGAAAAGTTCAATGGGGACGGGTATGTTCCGTTTACGAAATTTTATGCTTGACGATGTTCCGCACTCGGAATAGTCTCTCTCTCACCAACGACGAAAGAGGTCGCTGGATGGAGGCAGGGAAATGAACGGAACGAACGGACAGACGGCAGCGACTCTCGACACGGCGGCGACCTTCCGCCCGACCCTTACGCACTGCGCGATGTGCCATGCGCCGCTCGACGACGCGAAGTCGGTCGAGGTGGGCATCGGCCCGGTGTGCCGCAAGCGGTGTGACTACGACTCGATCCCGGAGGCTCTCCGGACCCGCGCGAACGAACTGATCGCGCGCGTGTCGCTGAACCTGAAGGACCCGTCGGAGGTCCGGTTCGCGGCGGACGAGCTGCGCGCGATGGGCCTGGAGCGGCTCGCGGCGTGTCTCCTGGAGAAGTCGGTCACGATCTTCCTCTCGGGGTCGACGGAGACGATCGCGGGCTACTGGCCATACATGCCGTCGAGCCCGGTGCTCGCGCAGTTGCCCGACGCGCGCTGGTGCTACGGCCGCTTCTTCCGCCGTGGCCGTGGCGCATGGGTGATCACGAACACGCAGGCGAACCGCGACATCCTCTGGCGCGCGCTGGTGGAAGCGTTCCCCGGTCAGGCGGTCAAGATCGTCGGCCAGGCCGTTCCGGTGTTCCTCGCTGGCGACGCGATGCCGTCGCTCGCGGCGGATTCCGCCGAGCCGGAGATGACCGCGAACGACCACGCGCGGGAGATCCGGAAGCTTCTGAAGGCCCTCGACTTTGGCGGCCGCAAGGCGCGGTTCGATGTGTTCAGCTTCTCGCTGGCCGCGGCGAATGCGGGCTACAGCGCGGACACGTTCCTCGCGAGCCCGACGCGCGCGCTGCGTGAGTTCGCGGCGGACGCGCACAAGGTCCTTGATCCGAAAGCGTCGCGCTCCCGGAAAGGGGGCGCGGCGTGAAGCGGGTGATCGACGGTGTGGACTTCACGCGGACGGCGGCGGCGCTGGAGGAGTACGCGGGTGCAGCAGTGCGCCACTCCCATGGCACCGGACCCGAGCCCGACGCGGAGCCGGTGGTCGACGCGTTCCTCGCGGACACGTCGTCCTACAACCGCGGCCACGATCAGGATCGCGCGGAAGTCCGGCGCGCGCTGTCTGGCGGCGGGTGGATGTGGGAGCTGGCCGCTGATCTCGGCGTGGAGTCGGTTTTCGATCGGCGCGGCGCTGAGGCGGTGCGGTCGTGAACCCGCTCATGCGCGATGCAGTCGTTGCTCGGCAGCGCTGCCCGATCTGCGGCGAGGACCTCGGCATCGCCAGGCCGGGAACGGACGGTATCGACGGTCGCCCTGGCGTCGAGGGCGCGTGCGACCGGCCGTACCACGGACGGCTCGACCGGCCAGCCGCTGACTACGCAATCGCCACGAAGGCGAAGCCGGCTCGGCGCTCGTCGCGGAAGCCGAAGGTGTCTCCGTTCGCGAAGTGCGCGCGGAAAATCGACGCTGCGCTGGATGAACTGCGCGAGGCGATGCGCGCGATCGACCCGAGCAGTCCGCTCGCCGGTCGCTACGGGGCAGGACACTGGTACGCCTACTCGCTCGTCTACCCCGATGGCGAGCGGAAGCACACCGAGTTCTTCGCGGACGGGCCGTCGCTCGCGCTGATCCACGCGGAATGGGCGGCCGAGATGTTCGCCGGCTTCACGGAGGCGTGTCGTGGCTGACCACACGATCCTCGGTCCGTGCGAGGTGTGCGACTCGACGCCCGCCGTCACCGTGATCGGCGGCGGCGCGTCGGCGGAATTCGCGGTCTGCGCGTCGTGCGCGCGCGAGGCCGACATCGAGGCCGAGCGCTGCCCGTACTGCAAGTGCTCGCCGTGCGCTGATCCGCGCGGCTGCGAAGCCGATGGACGCGCTGACGACCGCGCCGAGCGCGGGCGCGACGAGGGCTACGACCTGTGAGCGCGCGCGCGACCCTCCTCAACCGCGTTCCGTGCCTGTCCTCGCAGTGCCAGGGCGCCGAGCGCCACTTCCGGCTGTCCGCCGGCGTGATCGCCTGCTCGGTGTGCTTCGCGGCACTGCCCGAGGAACAGCTCTACGCACCACTCAACGATTTGCAGCAGGGAGCGATGGCCGCAGGTGGGTCTCATACGCCCACCGGTGAAGGTTCGAATCCTTCCCCTGCCTCCACTTCGCCTTCGGCGCCGGGCCCGCACGCTGCGGATCCTGACCCCGCGGCCGGGAGACCACCGGCGCCGAAGGCGATCTCTTCCTGCGGCGCGGCTATCCCCCTCGGGGACCTGTCCGGTTCGCCGCGTTCGCAGGGTCCCATTCTCGGTGACTCGTTCGGCTCCCTCGTCGGCGGAAAGGTCTGGCCATGCCGCTGACCATCTGGGACTTGCCGAACGAGGACGGCAAGCGGCGCCTCCGGACGGAGGTCCACGGGATCCGCGTCTCGACTCGTGAGGACGGCCCCAACGACTACCTGACAAGCATCAAGGAAGCGACCGCGCCGCGCCACGATGGTTATATCGACGTCGCGCGCACGCACTCGCGTGACGAGGCCGAGGCGACGCACGTCGCGGTCGTGCGGACGATCGAGCTGCTCGACGAAATGCGGAGGCTCGCGTGAACGCCCTCCCGATTCTCGGCGGACATCTCTTGACGACGTCGCGCCTGAAGCTGAAGCGCGCGTGCGACCGCCTCCACCACCTCCGCTACGACCTCGGCTACAAGTCGCTCTTCGAGGAGGCCGCGCCGAAGTTCGGCACTCTCTGGCACCTCGGCCAGGCCGCATGGTGGCGCGCGTGGGAGCTGGACGCCGACGCGCGCCTGCAGGCGGCGCTCGACGCGGTCGCTCACGCTCCGGATCCGTTCGAGCGGGTGAAGGCCGAGGAGATGCTCCGCGGCTACCACTACCGCTGGATCGACGAGCCTTACGAGGTCCTCGCGGTCGAGATCGAGTTCGCCTGCCCGCTGGTGCATCCCGCGACAGGATCGGTCTCGCCTTACTGGGTGCTCGCCGGCGTGATCGACGCGATCGTGCGGGACACGCGCGATGGCGGCGTGCGGATCGTCGAGCACAAGTCGTCGGCCGAGGACATCACGCCTGGCTCCGAGTACTGGCGACGTCTCCGGCTCGACACCCAGGTGTCCGTCTACTACGAGGGCGCGAGTGCCCTCGGCTACGACGTGATCGGCTGCATCTACGACGTCGCCGGGAAGCCAACCCTGCATCCGAAGGACGTCCCCGAGGTCGATGGCGACGGCGTGAAGATCGTCCTCGACGCCGACGGCGATCGCGTCCGCACCAAAGACGGGAAGAAGTGGCGGGAGACCAGCGACGCGTCGCTCGGCTACACGCTCAAGACGCGCGCGGAGACGGTGGACGAGTACCGCGCGCGCCTGAACGCGTCGATCGCCGAGGGTCCGGGTCGGTTCTACCAGCGCGCCGAGATCGTGCGGCTGGAGAGCGAGATCCTCGATGCGCGGTTGGAGAACTGGCAGACCGCCGAGCAGATCCGCGAGGACGCGGCCGCCGATCGCCATCCGCGCAACCAGGACGCGTGCAGCCGCTACGGCCGGACATGCCAGTTCTTCGACGTCTGCACGGGTCTCGCGTCGATCGACGACCCCACCAGGTTCCAGCGCAGCGAACGTCTCCACTCGGAATTGTCCGATGAGCTCGTCGCCGCTCCCTCGAAAGAGGAGGAGGCAGCACCATGACGACAGCAGCCACCAGCACCGCACCGCCCCCGGCTCAGCAGCAGAAGGCGCCGACGAAGCCCGCCCCGACCCCGCCGCCGAAGCGGATGACGCTCGACAAGGTCGTCAAGGGCAAGCTCATCCGCCCGCGGCGCGTGTTCCTCTACGGGCCCGAGGGCATCGGCAAGTCGACGTTCGGCGCCGGCGCGCCCAAGTCGATCTTTCTGGAGCCCGAGGCCGGGACCACGGAGCTCGACGTCGAGCGGTTCCCGACGCCGCCCGACATGGGCTGGCTCGACCTGCTCGAAGCGGTCCACACGCTGACCGTCGAGGACCACGAATACCGGACGCTCGTCCTCGACACGGCGGACAAGGCGGAGGCGCTGCTCTGGTCACACATGTGCAAGCGCGACTCGACGCCCGACAACAAGCTGCTTCACATCGAGGACTACGGCTACGGGAAGGGCTACTCCAAGGCCGTCGACGAGTGGCGTGTGTTCATCGCGGCGCTAGAGCGTCTCCGCACGGCCAAGGGGATGCACATCATCATCCTGGCCCACTCGTGGGTGAGGACGTTCAAGAACCCTGCGGGCGACGACTTCGACCGCTACGAGCCGAAGCTTCATCCGAAGGCCGCCGGCGTCCTCAAGGAGTGGGTCGACGCCGTCCTCTTCGCGAATCACGACACGGTCGCGGTGAAGGACAGCAAGACGAAGCGCGTCCGCGGCGTCTCGTCCGGGGCTCGCTACGCCTTCACGGACTACACAGCCGCGTACGACGCCAAGAACCGCTACGGCCTCACCGACGCCGTCGAGCTGTCGTGGCAGGCGTTCGACGCCGCGGCGGCCGCCGGTCGCTCGGTCGACGCCGAGACGATGCGCGCGGAGATCACGCGCAAGGCCGCCGAGATCGGCGGGGACCTGGAGAAGCAGATCCTCGAGTTCCTCGCGAAGGCCGGCACCAACCCGCAGTCGCTCGCCCTCATCAACAACCGCGTCAACGCACAGCTCGCGAAGCTCGCCACCGAAGCAGAGAAGGGGATCTGACCATGGAGATCGCAAACGGGAAGTACCGCGCGAAGGCGCGCCAGGGCGTGCTGGACGAGGTGGGCGAGGGGACGCCGAGGGTCGCGGTGGAGTTCATCCTCAGCGACGCGGACTGGCAGGGCCAGGGCATCACCTGGCACGGCTACCTCACCGACAAGACCTACGAGCGGACGGTGCTCGGGCTCCGCTACTGCGGCTGGGAGGGCGACGACCTCTCCGATCTGTCGGGCATCGACAAGAACGAAGTGGAGCTCGTGATCGAGAACGAGACGAACGACGACGGCGCGACGTATCCGCGGGTGCGCTGGGTGAACAAGGTCAACCGCCTGATCGTGAAGAACCCCATGAGTCCCGAGCGGGCGAAGCAGTTCGCCGCGGCGATGAAATCGAAGGTGCGCGCGGTCGACGCGGCGAACGGTCAGCGGAAGAAGCCGTCTGGCCCGCCGTCGAGCGAGCCGCCGCCTGTGACCGAAGACGACATCCCGTTCTAGCGCGTAGCAAAGCCCTCGGCAGCGTGGACAGCGACGCGTGCGCACTCGTGACGCCTCACCGGCCCTGATCGGGGTCGTAACACGAGCGACCAGGTCGGCAGGTCGGCAGAGGAGGAGCCGGTGCAATTCCGGCCCGAGGGCCCAAAGGAGAGCAGCGATGGCAACGAGACGACGAGGACAGGGACGACGCGGCGCGAAGCGGATGACGATCTCGGAGATCGCCGAGCAGATCCGTCTCCCGAGCGAGTACGCCGGGCTGCCGCCGAGCGTGCGCCGCGAGGTGCTGGAGGAGATCGTCGCGGAAATCCTGGCGGAGGACGGTCCGCAGTCGCCCGGACGCACCGGGGACTACCGGCTCGAGGACATTGCCAAGGAGGTCGCGAGAGAAGAGGGCGCCGACCGGCACCTCTCCGACGAGCGCATCCGGCAGATCGAGGCGAAGGGCCTGGCGAAGTGCGCGCGCTACTTCCGCCGGCATCAGAAGACGTTCGAGGATCTGAACGCCGAGCGAGACCTTCCGCGCTACTCGCGCGTGATCGAGCGAGGTTCTCGGTGAGCGGGTCGAAGCTGCAACTGACTCTCGGCGACTACTCGATGGTCGGCGCCGACATGGAGGGTCCATACCGCTACCGGCTCTGGCGCGACTGGCGCCCGCAGCCGATCCGCGTCTGCTGGGTGATGTTGAACCCGAGCACGGCGGACGGCGTCGAGGACGACCCGACGATTCGCCGCTGCATGGGCTTCACGAAGGAGTGGGGCTACGGCGGGCTCGTCGTAGTGAACCTCTTCGCGCTTCGTGCGACGGATCCCGAGGACCTGGCACTCCACGTCGAGCCGATCGGCCGGCGGAACGACGAGGAGATTCAGCGCGCGGTGAGCGAGTCGCCGATCACCGTGATCGCGTGGGGCTCATTCGCCAAGTCGGTGAAGGCGCACCGCGACAGGGACGAACGGGTTCTGGCGCTGATCCGCGAGGCATCGAAGGAAGAGCCGTTCTGCATCGGGCGGACGAACGGCGGCTTCCCACGGCATCCGCTCTACATGCCTGGCGAGTGCAAGCCGGTGCGCTTCTCGGAGGCTGCGTCGTGAAGGTCTACGTCGCATCGTCATGGCGTTGCCGCTGGCAGCCGGAAGTCGTCGAGAAGCTCCGCGCCGTCGGACACGAGGTCTACGACTTCAAGAACCCGCCGAACGGCACTGGCTTCGGCTGGTCGCAGACGGACGAGGGACGCGCGGAGACCATCGGGTCCTACCTTCGGGCGATCCAGAGCCTGCGCGCTGCAGAGGGGTTCGCGTCCGACATGCACGCGCTGAACGAGGCCGAAGCGACGGTGCTCGTCCTGCCGTGCGGCCGGAGCGCTCACCTCGAGCTCGGCTACGCGGTCGGGCGCGGTCAGAAAACGATCGTCCTCCTGCATCCGGACAAGTTCGAGCCGGAGCTGATGTACCTGATGTGCGACCACATCTGCGAGGACATCGACGAGGTGATCCGCTGCCTTGAGATCCCTCCGCTTCGGAAGCGTGGAGCGACGCCGTGAAGGAGCGCGGCATTCTCTTCAGCTCGCCCATGGTGCGGGCGATCCTGGAGGGTCGAAAGACCGTCACACGGCGCCTGCTGAAGTGGGACGGTCTGCCAGACGTCCCACCCACCAAGAAGTGGGCGGAGCCTGGCAGGGCCTGGCAGGAAGTAGAGCCCGGCTACTGGATTGGCTGCGACGAGAACGGCACGACGATCTTCGCGCGCTGCCCGTACGGTGTGCGCGGCGACCGACTTTGGGTGCGCGAGACGTTCCGGACCTGGTGCGTCGTTCACGATGGCGGAGCGGAATCGGACACCCATCCGTGCCGCTGCCACGACGTCGACGCCTACAGGGCTGATCACCCGGACCCGGAGTCGTTGAACTGGCGGCCGTCGATCTTCATGCCGCGCTGGGCATCGCGCATCACTCTCGAGGTCGGCGACGTGCGCGCTGAGCAGCTGCAGGACATCACGGACGCCGACGCGTATCGCGAGGGAGTCGGAGACATGCACGTCCCCGGCGTGGTCGCGCCGCCCGTCCGCGCTCGCTTTCACCAGTTGTGGGACGAGATCAACGGCGAGCGTGCCCCGTGGAAGTCCAATCCGTGGGTGTGGCGCGTTGCGTTCCGGAGGGTCACATGAGAGCGCCGATCATCCGCGCCTGGAAGGGCCCAGTCGACGCCGTGCTCTTCGCCGGCGGCGGCGGCACGTGCACCGGTCTGAAGATGGCGACGGGCCGTTCACCCTACGTCGCGATCAACCACAACCCGAAGGCGATCGCCATGCACAAGGCGAATCACCCGGAGACGAAGCACTACGTCGAGGACGTGCACGACGTGGATCCGGTGGACGCCGTCGACGGCCAGGAGTGCGGCGCGCTGTGGCTCTCGCCCGACTGCACCTTCCACTCGAAGGCCCGCGGCGGGAAGCCTTTCCGCGACCGCAACCGCGCTCGACGCGTGCGCGGGCTCGCGTGGATCGCCCACAAATGGGCGAAGGCTGTGAAGCCAGCCGTGATCTTCATGGAGAACGTCGAGGAGCTCCAGGACTGGGGGCCGCTTGGTCCCGACAATCGGCCGGATCCGGCGCGGAAGGGCGAGACGTTCCGCCGCTGGGTCGCTGGCCTCCGGAACCTCGGCTACGAGGTGGAGTGGCGCGAGCTGCGCGCGTGCGACTACGGGTCGCCGACTTCGCGGAAGCGCCTGTTCGTCGTCGCCCGCCGCGACGGCAAGCCGATCCGCTGGCCGGTTCCGACGCACGGGAAGGGCCGCCCAAAGCCTCACCGTGCCGCGGCCGAGTTCATCGACTTCTCTCGCCCGGCGGCGTCGATCTTCCTCACGCCCGAGGAGGCGCGCGCCTGGGCGAAGCAACACGGCCTCGGAGTCCCGCGGCGGCCGCTCTCGCCGAAGACGATGGCGCGGATCGCGCGCGGCGTCGACCGGTTCGTAGTTAATGCCGCCGAACCGTTCATCGTGCCGGTGACGCACGGAGGTGGGGAGGGCCGCTGCTACCCGATCACGGAGCCGATCAAGACCATCACTGGCGCGCACCGCGGAGAGTTCGCGCTCGTCGCGCCCACGCTGATCCAGACAAGCTACGGGGAGCGGAAGGGGCAGGCGCCGCGCGTCCTCGACATCCAGCAGCCGCTGGGGACGGTCGTTGCCGGCGGAATCAAGCACAGCCTCGTGACGGCGCACCTCGCCGCAGCGTTCATCGCTAAGCACAACGGTGGCCACGAGGCCACCGGACAACAGCTCACGCTCCCGGCCGACACGATCTGCACACGCGACCAGAAGGCGCTCGTCGCCGCGCAGCTTCAGGCTCTGGGGACGGAGGATCCTGGACGAGCCACCGACGTCCGCGCGTTCCTCATGCGCTACAACGGCACGCGGACGACGGGTCAGCACCTCTTCGATCCGATCTCGACGATCGATACGACTGACCGCTTCGCGCTGGTGATGGTGCACGGCGTCGCCTACGTGATCGTCGACATCACGATGCGGATGCTCACTCCGCGCGAGCTGTTCGGCTGCACTGGCTTCCCGCCGGACTACATCATCGACAAGGTCGCCGACGGGATCGAGCTCACCGCCGAGGAGCAGGTGCACATGTGCGGGAACGCCGTGCCGCCGGACATGGCGGCAGCGCTCTTCGCCGCGAACCACCCGCAGTCGGCTCGCCCGGAATCGGTGGGAGTCGTCGCGTGAAGCTGCTCCAACGCCGCCGGGCCCGCTCGAAGTGGAAGGGCTACGAGGTCGTGTGCGAGGAGTTCCTTCGCCGCGTCCGGCTCGTCTACCGGCTGGTCGAGGTGAACGAAGGCCGCTACATCCGCGGGCACGACGCCGAGGTCCAGGACAGCCTCTACGGCCTCTACTCGAAGCACATGCGTCACGCCGAACGGATCGACGCGTACGACCTGGAGGAGCACATGCGTTTTTCCTTCCCGCATCTGCGCACGGCTGCCGAGCGCTACGACGAGGAGATCCGGTCGAAGTACGCCGGCATCCTCCTCGGCGGTGTGCTCAAGGACACCACGACGCTGGAGTGCGCGATCTGCGGGTGGACGGCGACGATGTGGGCCTCGCCCTCGACGCGGTTCCGCCAGCTACGAGCCCACCAGCAGTCGAGCGCAGCCGAGCGGCCCTGTTCGAAGAGCCCGGTCGCCGTGTTCATCGCGCGGCTGTCCAAGAAGGACCGGGCCATCCTGCGAGCTGCATACGGCGACTTCTCGCTGCGCTTCCTGCTCTCGGACAACGATGGGATGTGGCAGACGGACCTCGAGCGCGCGCGTGAAGCGGACGCGCGGAAGGTGCCCGCGTGACGACCCCCTGCCAGCGTTGGCGCGACGGCCGCGACTCATTCCAGGTCGCGCCGCCGGACGAGCGGATCAACCCCTCCGAGTTCGAGGTTGCCCCGCTCGGCGAGAGCGACGCGAAGGCGTTCGTCGTCCGCCACCACTACGAGCACAGCTACCCGGCCGCGCGCTTCCGGTTCGGGCTCTACCGGCGCGGGTCAGGGCTCGTCGGCGCCGCGGTGTTCAGCCACCCGGTCCACAACGGCGTCATCACCAGCACGTTCCCTGGACTGCAGGCGACGGAGGGCGTCGAGCTCGGTCGCTTCGTGCTCCTCGACGAGGTCCTCGCGTACGGCGAGACGTGGTTCCTCGCGCGGGCGTTCCGGCTCCTGCGCGGGAAGGTCGCGGCGGTCGTGTCGTTCTCCGACCCGGTCCCGCGGTTCTCACGCGCCGGCGTCGAGGTGATGCCCGGCCACATCGGGATGATCTACCAGGCGCACAACGGCACGTACCTCGGGCGGTCGAAGCGCCGCACGATGTTCTTGCTGCCGGACGGCTCCTGCATCCACGCGCGTGCGCTGTCGAAGGTGCGCAATGAGGAGCGTGGCTGGCGCCACGTCGTCGCGAAGCTGGTCGCTGCCGGCGCTCGGCCGCTCACCGGCGATCCGAGGTCCTGGCTCGCGACGGTCCTCCCTGGGTTGGTTCGGCGGATCCGTCACGCGGGCAACCACAAGTACGCCTGGGTGATCGATAAGCGATCGAAGGCACTTCGCCGTGCTGGCGCAGCCGTTCCCGCGCGAGAAGGACATCCTGATCCGGAGGACGGCGTGAGCTACCGCCTCCTCACTGGCGACGCCGTCGAGCAGCTCCGCACGCTGCCCGACGAGTCCGTGCACTGCGTCGTGACCAGTCCGCCGTACTGGGGCCTCCGGGACTACGGCGTTCCAGGCCAGATCGGCCTCGAGGAGTCGCTGCCTGCGTGGGTCGACAGAATGGTCCAGGTCTTCGCTGAGGTCCGCCGAGTGCTCCGCAGCGATGGCACCCTCTGGCTCAATCTCGGCGATGCCTTCGCCGGATCATGGGGCGCTCAGAGCCGCGGCGAGGATTGGTCGACCACGTCGACTCTTGACGGCGGGTCGATGCTGTCGGCTCGGCAGATCAAGGCGCATCCGAAGGAGACCGGCACCGGCAGCCTGAAGAACACACCAGGGCTCAAGGGCAAGGATCTGATGGGACAGCCGTGGCGCGTTGCCTTCGCGCTCCAAGCGGCTGGCTGGTTCCTGCGCTGCGACGTTGTCTGGTCGAAGCCGAACCCGATGCCGGAGAGCATCAAGGACCGCCCGACGAAGAGCCACGAGTACGTCTTCTTGCTGGCGAAGAGCGAGCGGTACTTCTACGACCAGGACGCGATCCGCGAGCCATACAAGCCGGAGAGCCTCGCCCGTCGGGCGTACATCGACCGAGGCGGGCACACCGGCGATCGACGCGGCGAGCACCAGCCGAAGCACAAGAAACCGGAAGCGGCAGAGTCGCTACCCAAAGGCACGCACCGTGGCGGCCAAGAGATCCGCGAGGGTAAGTACTACGACGCGAATCCCTCCGGGCGGAACCGCCGATCGGTGTGGGAGATCGCGACGAGCCCATTCCCCGATGCACACTTCGCGACGTTTCCAGAGGAACTCGTCGAGCCGTGCGTCCTCGCTGGCACGAGCGAAGGTGGATGCTGCAGCGCATGCGGCGCACCCCGCTCCCGCGTGGTCGAGCGCCGGGAGCATGACCGAGAATGGCAGGCTTCGGCCGGCGGAGACGCGAGCGGCAAATACCGTGGCAAGTCGAAGAAGCACGCAAGCGCGGAGAACGCGCCATTCAAGAACGGTCCGAAGAAGGTCCAGAACCCGAGTGAGGTGAAGGCTCGGGTCCTCGACGGAATGCGGAAGCGCGTCACCGTGGGCTGGGAGCGCGCCTGCCGGTGCGTCCTGGAGTGCCGGTGTGCCTACGTGTGTGAGTGTCCGCCGGATCCTTTCCCGCCGATCGTGCCGTGCACCGTCCTCGATCCCTTCTCGGGCAGCGGCACGACCGGCGCCGTCGCGCTCCGGCTCGGCCGCCGCTACATCGGCATCGAACTGAACCCGAAGTACCAGGAGGAGATCGCTCGACCGCGGCTGCAAGCCATCGCCGCGCAGGGTCTTCTCCGATTCCACGAACTCACGTGAGCAGGAGAGCAGAAATGGCAGACGAGAGTGGCCGGCCGACGACGGTCGGGATGACGAGGGAATACCAGCAGCGGCTTGCTGAAGCCGCGAACCGGACTGGGTGGTCGCAGCGCGAGATCGTCGAGATGGCGTTGGATGCGTTCGCGCTCGACAAGCTGCCGACCAAGGCCGAGCTGATGGCGGAGTTGATGAAGCGGAATCGGGAGCCTTCGAAATGAGACGGGAGCGGCATCTGTGGTACGTGAAAGCCGGCGACGACGTCTTCCTGATCGAGTGCGAGACCGCCGGCGAGGCCGAGGGCTGGGTCAGGAAGCACCACCCTGACCGGCGCACCGATTCGATCGAATACCAGGGAACGATTGACGCCACGCTGAGGCCAGCTCGTGCTCGTGGCCGGAAAGCGAGAGCGCGAGCGTGACCGCCCGCAATCTGCACGTCTCCGACACGCTCTCACTGCCCCGCGACACCGTGACGGCCTCGATCATCGTCTACGGCGGCAAAGGGATGGGGAAGACCAACTTCGCCGGCGTCCTCAGCGAGGAGGTCCACGCGTCGGGTCTCCGCTTCTCGCTCATCGACCCGATGGGCGTGTCCTGGGGCCTCCGCCACGACGCGAGCGGGAAGGGCAGGGGGATCGAGCTGCTGATCCTCGGCGGGATCCACGGCGACATCCCGATCGAGCCGACCGGCGGCGAGGTCGTCGCGGACCTGGTGGCCGACGAGGACGTGTGCGTCCTGATCGACATCTCGCGCCACCCCAACGGTACGATGTGGTCGAAGTCGGAGCGCGTCCGGTTTGTCACCGCGTACTGCAAGCGGCTCTACATGCGGCAGGGAGAGAAGCGGCGCCCGCTGTTGCAGATCATCGACGAGGCCGCCCGCTTCGCGCCGCAGACGATCCGCCAGGGCGACACCGACGCGGCGGCGTGCGTGGGCGCGGTCTCCGATCTCATGGAGGAAGGACGGAACGTCGGCGTCGGGCTCGCCCTCTTCACACAGCGCAGCGCGCGCCTGAGCAAGGACGTCGCCGAGCTCGCGGACATGATGGTCGCTTTCCGGACCATCGGGCCCAACTCGATGAAGGCCGTCCTCGACTGGCTCGGCGAGTACGTCGAGAAGGAGCGGCACAAGGAGATCTCGCTCGAGCTGCGCAAGCTGCCGAAGGGCGCGGCGCTGATCGTCTCGCCGGGCTGGCTGGAGTTCGAGGGCATCGTGCAGATGCGGCTCCGCCACACGTTCGACTCGTCGGCCACGCCGAAGCCCGGCCAGGAGCACGCGCGGGCGTCGGGGCCTGGCGCGAAGCCCGACCTCGCGCGCTATGTCGAGCGGATGAAGGAGACGATCGAGCGGGCGGCCGCCGAGAATCCGAAGGCGCTCCGGGCCGAGATCGCGAAGCTCAAGGCCGAACTCGCCCGGAAGTCAGCGGCAGTGGCTAACGCCGCCCCGCCCAAGATCGAGCGCGTCGAGGTGCCGGTCGTCTCGCCCCGCGTGATGAACATCGTGAACCGTGCGGCTGAGGTCTCGCGCAAGACGCACAGCATCGTCCAGGCCGCGATAGAGGCGCTCGATTCGACGGTCCAGGACGTGGTCCGCGAGGTGAACGCGGTGAAGACCGCCGTCGCGGACAAACCGAAGGCTGCCCCGTCGCGGGCGCCGTCGGTTCCCGCGCGCCAAGCGTTGTCCGCGGGATCCGGTGCAGGCGAGGACATGCCGCCAGGCGAGCGCGCGATCATCACCTGCGCGGCGCAGTATCCGGACGGCGTCACGCGCGAACAGCTGACCGTGCTCACGGGCTACAAGAAGTCCGCCCGCGACACCTACATCTACCGCGCCCGAGAGAAGGGCCGCGTCGACGTGAAGGGCGACCGTGTCATCGCGACGCAGGCCGGCGTCGACGCACTCGGCGCGGACTTCGAGCCGCTGCCCACCGGCGCCGCTCTCCTTGAGTGGTGGCGGGCGAGGCTCGGGGCGAACAACGGCGAGCGGAAGGTGCTCGACCATCTCGTTGACGAGTGGCCGCGCGAAGTCCCCGTCGATGAGATCCCCGGCTACGCGAAGTCCGCGCGAGACACGTACCTCTACCGCCTCTCGAACAAGCGCCTCGTCGAACGCGGGCGTGGCACGGCGAAGGCGGCCGACCTCCTCTTCGACGGAGACCGCCATGTCTGAGAAGCGCTTCGACAACGACTACGCGCAGTCCGGGCTGGCGATCGGCGAGCTCGTCTCCGAGAAGCAGGCGGCGTACGGCGACTCCTTCGGGAAGAGCGGCAAGGTCCTCCGGCTGCTCTACCCGGAGGGCATCCCGCCGGAGAAGATGGACGACGCCCTGACGATCGTGCGTGTCGTCGACAAGCTCTTCCGGATCGCGACCGCGACCGCTCGCGACGCGTTCGGTGAGTCGCCGTGGAGGGACATCGCGGGCTACGCGATCCTCGCCGTCGTACGTCTAGCCAAACGGAAGGACACCGATCCGCTCGAGGAGTTGGGCGAGCTGCGGAAGATCGTCGATCGCTACCGCAACCCGGAGGCCCGCTGCCCGTGGTGCCAGCAGCCGACCTCGCGCGTCGCCGGCGTCGCGGTCGCACACCCGGCGTGCCACTCCAACCAGCTCAAGCTCGAGCGTCTCGACAAGTGGGCTGAGCGGCTGAAGGGCGCACTCGTGCGGGTCAAGGCGCTAGGGCCAGGCGGCGGACCGTTCGGACTCGGGCACGCGTGGAACATCGCCAACGAGATCCTCGCGGAGCCGATCGTTCCGCCGCTGCCGATCCACGTCGGCGGATGCAAGCAGACCGGAATGCGCACCGAGCCGTGCCAGCAGTGCGACGAGATCGAGAGGGTGCGACGTGGATGACCAGCTCACCTGCCCACGCTGTGACGGCTCCGGCCGGACCGTTGCCATCTGCGTGATGCGTCGCAGCGGAAAGGGCGGTCCGGCAGTGACAGCGTGCTCGACATGTCGCGGGACCGGGAAGGTGCCGCTCGATCATCAGGAACGTGTCGATGCCGGCCGCGCGCTCCGCGATCAGCGCGTCGACGCGTCGATCGGGATCGGTGAGCTCGCACGCGCGGCAGGCATTCGACCGACCGAGGTATCAGACGTCGAGTTCGGACGCGCCGACAAGGAGATCGTGGAGGCGTACCGCGTGGGACTCAACTCGCTGCGCGAGGAACAGGGGAAGTGAAGCTCATCGACGCCGAACTCCTGAAGCCTCTGCTGGACTCGCTGGAGCGCGACGCGGTCAGCGGTCAGGGAATGCCGGCCTGGCGCGCTGTCGAACTGCTGCACGCTCTGAACGCAGCTCTCGTCCACGCCGACCGGATCGCGGCGGCGGAGAGGGCGGTGATCGACCTGTGTCTGCGCTGGATGGATAACGGGTTCAAGACACACGGCATGACCGACTGCGCGGCTGTGCCGTTCAACGTGCTGCTCGCCGACCCGCTCGCGAAGCTCCGCGCCCTTCGCGAAGAGCTGGCGGGGGATGAGTGCGGCGCGGTCCCGCGCGGAGTCCGGTGGAACAACAGCGACGGCCACGCCTTTGTGACGGACAGCCCTGACCCGCGGGACGGACGCGACGAGCACCGCGCGGTGCGTTGCATGCTGCCGCGCGGGCACGAAGGCGAGCACGAGGGCGACCTCGGTCGGTGGAGGTGGCTATGAGAAACGTGATCGACCTCGCCGACGAGCGGAGGAAGCGGGCGCCGACCGGACCGACGGCCGGTGTGGACGTCACCATCGACCGCGGGCTCGTCTCGCTCGACCTCAACCTGCCGCCGACCACGCTGGCTATCGTCGCCGCGGGCGACACGCTGCAGGTCTGCTGGACACCCGAAGCGGCGCGCGTCGTCGCGCGACGACTCCTCAAAGCGGCCGACGAAGCCGAGCGGGATCCCGACGAAGCCGAGCGGGATCCGAAGCCGTGATCGACGCGGCCGCCCTGAAGGCGCTCATAAAGGAGTCCGTGCGCGAGGTCCTTCGCGAGGAGAAGGTCCTCTCCGACGACCACGAGCTGCTCACCACACGCGAGGCCGGCCGGCTAGCGAAGGTCAGCCCCGACACGATCCACCAGTGGGTGACGGCGAAACACCTCACGCGCCACACCACTGCAGGCGGCCACGTGCGCATCGACAAGGCCGAGATGCTCGCATTCCTCGCGCGCGAGAAGGCTCGGAAGACCGGCGCCGGCGTCACGCCGATCGAAGCGGCTCGACTCGCGCGTGCGTCCCGGGCGTCGAGGCGGAGGTAGGATCCGGCGATGGCGACCACGTTCACACGGGGCAAGCGGATCTACGCGCGGGTGAAGGACGAGCGCGGGAAGTGGATCAACGTGGCCTCGCCCTACACGACCGACGAGCCGGGCGGGATGGGGAAGGCTCAGCAGTTCGCCGGCGGCCTGGAGGAGATCTACGCCCAGGAGCGCTCGGCAGCCGACGGGAAGGCGCTCGCAGTGAAGCCGGCGGCGCTCACGGTCTCGGCCTACGCGAAGACCTGGATCGCGCGCCGGAAGGCCCGCGGCATCGCCTCGGCCGGCGACGACGAGGCGCGGCTGGATCTCCACGCGCTTCCCCACCTCGGGCACATGCGGATGGTCGACGTGCATGCGAGGGACTTGCAGAACCTCGTCGCCCACCTCGTCGAGAAGGGCGAGCTCGCGCCACGCTCGATCCGCTACGTCTACTTCACCGTGTCGGGGATGTTCCGCAGCGGCATCGTGGACGGCGTCGTCAACGCGAACCCGTGCGTCCTCGAGCCCGGGGTCCTGCCGGCGAAGAAGGACGCGGACCCTCGCTGGCGCCGAACGGCCGTGTTCTCGGTCGACGAGTGCGCGCAGTTGCTCGCCGATACCCGACTGCTCGTGGACCGGCGAGTCCTCTACGCGCTGAAGTTCCTCGCGGGCATGCGGCACGGCGAGGCCGCGCACCTCACGTTCCGGCAGATCGACTTCACCCAGAAGCCCCTCGGCGGGATCCTGCTCGAGGAGACGAAGACCGACGTGCCGCGCGTGATCCCCGTCCACCCGACGCTGCGCAGGATCCTCGACGCGTGGACGCGTTCCGGGTGGCAGGCGGTCTACGGACGGCGACCGACGCCGGATGACTTCATCACGCCCACGCGCGCGGGCACGCCGAGAGCAGCGGCCGAGTCGCAGAAGCAGTTGCTCGCCGACCTGGCGCTGCTCGAACTCCGCCGGCGACGCGGCCACGACTTCCGGCGCACCTTCATCTCGATGCTGCGTCGCGTGGCGAAGGGCCAGGACCACGTGATCAAGTGCATCACCCACGGCGTCACGCCCGGCTCCGAGGACGACATCCTGGACCTCTACACGACGGTGCCGTGGGAGGACATGTGCGCCGTCGTCCGCCAGCTCCGGTTCACGCTGAAGCGCGGGACGTCGACGGACCTTGCTGCACCGCTTGCTGCAAGGTCCGCAAACGCTCGGAAACGCTGGGCTGCTGTGGCGACCCCAACGGGATTCGAACCGGTCGCCATCCCGCTCCCGACCACAGCAGCCTCGATAGATCGAGCACTTGAGTCAATGGAAGCACCCCGGATCCGCCGGAAGACCCGGAGCCGTGCAGCAAACCTTGCTGCATCGTTCCGGAGGGCCGTCGAGGAGGGGAGCGAGCCGCGAGTCGAGGCGGTCGCCACGCTTGCTCGCGTCGAGGTCCGCGTGCGCGCGAAGCGAAGGCGAGGGGCTGCGTGACCAGGCTCTCGCGGACGTTCGTCGATTACCTTAGGCCGCGCTGCCAGTGGGGGCCGCTCGACGCGCGGTGCGAGAGCGCCGCCTCCCACATCGCCCGCTGGCGCATCGTGTATGGAAACGGCCACTTCAACAGCGGGATCGTGCTCGCCTGCCGAACGCACGGCCGGATCGTGGAGCGACTGCGCTGATGAGTCTGGCTATGCGACTGCTCTACCTGCTGCACGGCCATCTCTTCCGCGCCGGGCACGAGACGCGCACGGCCTGGTGGCTCTACTCGATCGCGTGGAACCAAGTGAACCGAGGCCGGGCGCGGGTCACCATCAAATTTCCGTAAATTCGCGCGACCGCATCCAGAGCGGGGATGCGGACTTGCGCGCCGATCGCCGCCCGCCATGTCGGACCCCCCTGGTCAGATTGGCTCATGAACAGCACAGCCATGCAGCCCACCGTCGAAGCGACCAACACCAACCTCAATCCGAACGTCTACACCCTGACGCCGGCGAGCCCGCGGCGCCGCTTCATCGAAGTCGGCGACCGCGCCCGCATCTGGACCGCTGCGGGCGTTCTCGATGGACGGGATGACTACACGCTCGAGCAGGATGGCCGCCGCTACACGATCCGCGTGAATGGGCCGGCGGGCCTCAAGATGCGGTTCGAGCGGCGCCGCGCTGCCTCGGGCGTCGACCGCGAGACCCCGCAGTGGTACCAGCCGGTCCGCATCATCGGCATTTCTCCGGTGACGACGTGAGCCTCGGTCCCTACCGGGTCGTCCGCGCGGGCGAGCTCGTAGTCGTCGCGCGTGAGGAGCCCTTCACGCACATGTGCTTCAACTGCGACTACCGGACGAACCTCGCAACGGCCGACGCCACTTTCTGGTCCTATCCGGCGGATCCCAGCGGCAACCTCAGGGCGACGAAGACCGGCTCGACTGCACGTAAGCCGCTCACCTACGGGGTCTCGTTCGCTGCGACGCGGACGGTGATGCGGCCCATCGGTCGGTGCCGGCGCTGGACGCCATGGTACCTCATCGAGGGCGCGGCGCTGACTCGCATCATCGACGGTCTCTTGGAGCGTCGACCCGACATGGTCCGCGACCCGATCAATCCGGGGGTGTGGCGTGTCGCGTTCAACTGACCGGCACGGCTGCTGCAGAACCCAGGGTATGACCGCTCTGGAAGCCGCTCTCGCCAACCTCGCCGCCGAAGCCGCCTACCTCGAAGCCCTCGCGTCGTTTCCGGCCATCGCCGCGGAACGACGTCGAATCCTTGAGGAGACGGAGCGCGCTCTCTCCGATGCCGTCGCGGAGCTGCTGTCCGGGCGTCCGACGGACGCGTCCGGATTCCCGGACGCCGACACGATTCAACGCACCATCACCAGCAGCATGGAGGCAGGACAATGACCAAGGAAGAACTGGTATCGCTCGTTGCTGAGACCCGCGGCATGAAGCTCACCAAGAAGGAGACCGGGGAGGTGTGCGACCTCTTCGTGGAGGCAATCAAGCGCGCGATCCTGCGGGACCGGCGCCTGGTAATCACCGGCTTCGGCACGTTCTCGATGAGGGTGCGGCGCGCGCGGATGGGAGTGAACCCGCAGACGAAGGCGCTGATCCGGATTCCGGCGCAGCGCACGGTCGGGTTCAAGCCAGCGCCTTCGTTCAAGAGGAAGCTCTGAGCGTCAGGCTTCCGGCCTCTTCTTCACCTGGCGGATGGCCTCGATGCCAGCGAGCGCTACGCCGATCGTGACGAGATATCCGGCGACCTCTGGGAACATGACGATCGCGAGGACGTCGGCCGCGAGAATCGCGACGAGCCCGTAGAAGCGCTTGGTCGCCTCCTTCTCGCGCGCCGTCTTCTCGCGCGCTGGCACGGCGTACTGCATCTCCGTCGCTTTGACGACGTTCTCGCTCACGTCGGTCACCTCCGTCTTGTGGAGTTCGAGATATCGCCGCTCCTCAGTCGCTGACAGAACGCGCACCTGAGCCCAGTGGTAATCCCACTCCTTCAGATCGATCGCGGTTCCCGTCGACCCGAAGTCGATCGTCGCAGGAGCAGGAGGCTGAGCATCCGGCTTCCCTCCCGGCTTCTCCTTCTCGTCCTCAGCGACCATCGGCGATCTCCACCATATGGTTCCACGAGAGCTGGAGGACGTAGCTGCAGTTCTGACAGACAAGGACCAGCACGGGCAGCGTCTTCATCTCCGTCTGTAACGCCGCAACCGTACTCGGCGGCTGGTCAGCGGAACTGATAGGGATCTCGCCGAAGCCGATGGCATACCAGCCTTGCCCCTTCTCTGGAAAGGGCCCGCCGCAGACCGGGCACTTGATCCCACGATCGGCGAGCCGCTTCCTTACAAGTGCAGGAAGGCGCTTACTGATGTCCTTGTCGGCCGCCAAGAAATCTGTCGTAGCACGGCTACCCGAGCCAAAGGTAGACCTCAGAGCGTCTCGCAGACGCTCGCGACACCGGTTCCGTCGCCCGTCGCCGCTTCCCGCCACAGGCCGTCCGTGCCACGGCGCCAGCCCTTCTCGACGCGGTAGAGCTGAACGCGGCCAGGCGTCCAGTAGAGCGCGCACTCCCAGAGGCACGTGATCTCGGACCCATCGGCGCTGATCGTGATCCGGTCTGCGTTGCGGCAGGCCGGCGGGTCAGCGTACGCGCCCCACTGCCACGGGTCGTAGTCGACGACCGGGCGGGTCTCGACAATCTCCGGATCGTTGCAGCCACCGAGGAGAACCAGGACGACGAGTGCGAGTGTGCGCATGCTCCCTCCGCTCAGAATTCGATCGAGACCCGCAGCCCGGCGGCCGGCGTCGAGCCGACCCAAACGCCGGCGGACACCGGCCCAATGACCCGGCGCTCGAGGCTGGCATGGGCGACGACCGGGATGGCTCGCGGGATCCCGGGCACGCTGAGGCGGTGCGGCGCGTCTGCTACGCCCAGGTCGAGCGCGACGCGCCAGGCGGGCTTCGGGCTCTCGACGAGCAGCTCCTTCTCCTGGACTACGACGCGCTCGACCTCGACGGTGCGGACCACCTCGACCTCGCGCACGACTTCCCGCACAGCTTCCGTGCGATCGGTTTCGGTGACAGTCACGGTCCCATCCGGCCGCGTCGTCGTCTCCACGATCACCGTGCGCGCGAGCGCGACGGACTCGGCGTCGCGCTCGCGCGACTGGGTGGTCTCGGCGGCGCGCTCGCCGGTGACCTGGACGGTGCGTTCCACGATGCGATCCGGCACCGAGTAGCGGCCGAAGGCGTAACCGAGGAAGAGCAGGGCGGCGCCGGCGACGACGAGCTCGCGCGTCTTCACGGCTCCCACCCATCGAGCTGCACCTGGTCGTGGAAGTCGCAGCCGTCCTGTGCGCACTGAACGGACGGGGCTACGAGCCCGTCAGCAGCGATCTGGTGACCGTCGAGGGAGTAGACCCCGCCGCATGTTGGGCACCGCGCCATCGCCGACGTGCGCCCGCTCTCGCTGATCTTCAGCGGCCACCAGACACCGAAGCGCCCGTCGCGGCGAGTCCCTCGGAACAGGACCTTCACGTCGAGGACCTCGGCATCACCGACAGATCGAGATAGGTCCCGTCCACGTGGATCGTCCAGGCGCGCCGCCCGTGCGGCTTCTTGGTGCCGAGCAGCGAAACGGACCCGTCACCCTCGTGACCGATGTAGCCCTCTTCGTGGCCCGCCGCCTTCGTTGCTTCCTGGACCGCCCGTAGAAGCTCTGCGACGAGTTCCTGCGCGCTGACCGCCTCCTCCGTCCAAGGTACCGCGACGAGGTCGATGTCACGCGCAACGCTGCCGTGCACGGCAATCGCGTATCCCTTCGTGCGTGCCGCCTCCCGGATCGGAACGATCAGCGTCTCGAACGTCGCGCGCGCGACGGCGGCCTTGACCGGCTTGATCACGACCGGCTCACCGCGTAGAGGAAGGCCAGCACGCCACAGAGCGCGAGCACCGCGCTGAGCGCGCCCACGACACCGAGGAGCGGGTCGACAGCCGCCTCAAAGTCGCAGTGCGCCTGCACCACGTGATGGCAGGTGAACGAGAGATTCACGGCGGGCCCGCCGGGGTTGGGGTGGCGGACGCCGCGGGCTGCGCTACCCGCGGATCGTCCGGCGGCGGGTGCACGGGGTCGCGCCCACGGTCGAGCCCGAGATCGCGGATCAGACGCCACAGCGCCTCGTTCTGCCATTCGGCACGCTCCTTGAGCGCGCTCACCTTCTCGCCGAGCACGACCTGCGTTTGCCAGATCAGCTCCACGTCCTCGTCCGTCTTGGCTGCGGCCGCGTCCCGCGGGGCGAGCTCGGCCTGCAACTCCCCCGCAGTGACGACCGAGGAGAGCAGCCAGGCGCCGGCCGCGACCGTCGCCGCGAACGCGCCGAGACCGAGCAGGACCTTCGCACCGCTATCGAGCGCAGAGAGCCCCGCGAAGATCCCGCGCGCTGGCGGAGGCTGGTTTATCGGCTGCCCCTTCGGATTCGCTGGCGGGCTCATGGAGTGATCTCCCGTCCCCAGAAGTAGGTGTAGTGCGCCGCGCCGGTCACGGTGCGCGATGCACCGGTGGTCTGTGCGTAGACGCCGATCGTGTCTCCTGCGTTCAGCTCGATCTCGCAGCTGCCGTTTGAGACGAGGAACGAGCTAGCGAATGAAGAGTTGGGCCACGAGCCGGACTTCACGATCGCCGATCCGACAGCGCCGACGGGGTCCTTCTTGAGGTACGAGACCACCTGCGTCCCGTCCGGACAGCTGTTGAACCCGACAGACCACCCGAACGCGTAGAGACCGGTGCGCGGCACGGTGAAGAGCTCGGTTGCGAGGTCGAAGTGACTGCCGTAGCTGTACTCGGCCGTCGACCACGTGATGAGGGTCTCGCCAGTTCCGACGCCCGACTGATCGGTGCCAGCCTTGTGGACATGGAACCGGACTGGGTGCTCCTCGGCGATCACGCGGTCGATGGTGACCGTCTGCGTCGTGGTGCTCTTTCGGATCTTGAGACGCGCGTACCGGGCGTCAGAAGGAGCCTTGAAGATCCCGAACCCGAGTTCGTAGGTATCCGCCGCTCCGGCAACCTTCGTAACGGCTGTGTTCGACGGAGTCGATGCGGCGGTCGCGAGGTTCCTCTCCGTGTACCAGAAGACTTCGCAGGTGAACGTGACCGTCGTGCCGCTCGCCTTCCAGTCAGCCCCGAACCGATAGAGCCTCGAATCCTCTACCGGGAATGCCGGAGACCAAAGCTCGGTGGCGACAGCAGTGTCCAGCAGCCGCAGAGCCGAGGGTCCCGACTTCGCTCCAAGATGCACGGCCGCGTCGGTCCCCCACGCACCTACGTTCATGGACCATCCGTCGGGTGGACCGGCGTTGAACGGATTCACGTCGTAGTCGTCGTCCTCCGGTGGGCATCCGAAGTCGGCGTTGCGCAGCAGATGATTCCTGGCCCAGACCGTGTCGCGGTCCACGTTGCGGGCACGGATGGCGTAGTCGTAGAGCCGCGAAGGTCGGATGGCCCGCTTGCGGAAAGACTGTGTGATCGTCGTAACAGCGGTCGCGCCGACGACGATCTTGGCGATCAGAACCCACGGCGGAGCCGTCGCAGGCGCAGCGGCGCCGTTCGCCACGTCCTTGACGACAAAGACCTTGCGGTCGACGTCCCACCACAGGTAGCAGTCGCGGCTCGCGGGAAGCAGGTAGTTCGCGGCGCGACCAGCCTGCTTCTGCCTCCGTCCGCGGTGGTGGATCGTGCCAGACGAGATCACGATGTTCCGACCACTCGGCGACGAGACCGCGAATCCGCTGCTTACGTGGTTGCTCACCACGTCCTCGTTGAAGCGAAGGCTCAGGTCCTCCCAGATGTGGCCGTCTCCACGCCCGATCGGCCCGTCGAATCGATAGTCCGGGAGACCCCATGTATTCGAGACCACCGGTGGAGTGCGCGCGCTCGCGAGCACGTAGGTGATGTGCGGCTCGCGGTCGATCACGTGCAACGTCTTTCCGATGACCTCCCACTTTTCGGTGCCGGCGAGACCGTCGAGCTGGTACGCGAGGAAGGCGTCGTGCGTGATCGAGACGTTGTCGGCGTAGTCCGGCGTGATCTCCCAGATCGGCACATCGACCTCGATGATCTTCAGCCCGTCGCTGCAGCGGCCGACGATCTCGTTCAGTAGCTGGACCGCGATCGTGACGTCGATGATCTCCGCGTCAGACCCGTGTGCAGCGGCCGTCGTGCCGTTCACGCCGCGACCGCCCGAGGCCACGGTGAACGTTCCAATCGTAACGAGCGCTCCGCCACCCACCTGGTTGCCGCCGAGCGAGCTGCTCATCGCTCCCGGGTTGTACGCGCCGATGGAGCTGGCCATCGCGCCGTCGGGGCTGTCACCGGTGGGGTTCCCATCCTCGTCCAGGTCCGGCGGGATCGTCTCGGAGGTGGTGTCCCAGGTCACCGCGTCGCACTTGATGATCTCGTCGTCGATCCGAAGGTAGACAGGACGGGCCGCGCTCGGGGCCGCGTTCGCTCCTGTCTGTCGCGCTCCGCAGAACGCCGCGAGTTGAGAGGAGTGCGCAATGATCGTCGTAGCCGCTGCGGAGATCGTGCCGCTGAGGAATGTCCGGTGCCCAGTCCACTTCGTCTGCAGACCGCGGTAGAACTGCTGACTGCTCGAGGCGCCGAAGACGTAGCGCGCGATGCTGTCGTTGTCCTTGAGCGAAACCGCGTAGCGGAACTCACCCGTTCCGTTCGACTGGTGAGGCGCCCACGGAGTGCCGCTCTCGACCGTCGTGGGGTCACCTCCGCCAGTCCATCCGAACAGCAGGTTCGCGTGGTTGATCAGCGTTCGCGTCGATTCCTTCTGACGCATGCCGCGGATCACGGACTTGTCCCAGGTGGCGACCGCCGCGGCCGAGTGGTTGTAGCGAGCGAAACGGATCTTCCCGTCGTTCGTCGGGACGAGGCCGCCGTTCATGAGGACGGCCGCTTCCTCGATCGCCTTGAGCCCCGGGAATGGCGTCAGCTGTGCGCGCAGGTCTCCGTGCGCGGCGTTGTCCTGACGCGTCACCAACCAGTGGCCGACGTTGTCGGCGTAGTTCGGGTGGTCCGGGTTGAGCGAATCCGTGTCGATCAGCTCCGCAGCGACTCCCATCTGCGTCAGGAGTTGCTCGATCGCCTCGAGCGGGTGGATCGCGTCGACGATGAAAGAGATGTTCAGATCGGTGATGAGCCCGAACGCGTCGAGCACGTGAACTGCGATCGACGTCCTGTGTGGACCCGGCAACACGTCATCGACGGCGCCGGCGAAAACCTGGTACCAGTCCGATTCGTTCGTGAGCTCCTCGCAACCGAGGAACACCTTTACCCGGTGCCCCTTCAGCGGCTCGTCCTTCACGAGCTTCTGCAGGACCTTGCTGTCCTTGAAGGTGATGGTTACGTCGCCTGCCTGAACCTTCCGCGAGATCGGATCCACGCGCGCGGCCATCGCCTGGCAGTTCGCCACGAGCGGCTGGTACCCGAAGAGCGGCTCATCGCCGCTGACGAACTTCCTGGATGTGGAGCCGTCCAGGTCGATCTGAACGAGCAGCACCGGCGTGATGCCGGCGCGGCGGAAGACTCGTTGCCATGTGGTGTTGGGGACCGGCATGTCAGTCGTTCGCCAGGAAGGTGTCGGCTTCGCGGAATTCCACGGCCCACTTGCGCTTGGTCCATCCCGTCGACGGGATGGAGCGGATCGGTCGGACGAGACTCGCCGGCGGGATCACGATCATCGTGGTCGTCTCGGGTGCCGTGCTCGGCTGCAGCATGAGGACAGCGGGCCGCTTCCCACCGCAGTCCGACCAGAAGGACTTGATGACCCCGGCCTCTCCGGAGTTGCCGGTGCCTAGGGAGAAGACGGCACGCACGACACGGCGCCGGTCACCGAGGCCGTAGATGGTGGTGTTCCCGTCGTCCGCCTGGAACTCGCGACGGGAGGTCTCCTCCTCCTCGTTGTCGTAGTCCGAGAGGAGCATCGCCTTGCTGAGCTGCCGCCGGCGTCCAAGCCAGAGCTCGCCGAACTGCGGGGTCTGCGAGGTCCCGAAAGTGAAGTTGAGACGCACGTACCGCGCGCCGGAGTAGCGCAGCGGGTCGCTGCCGGTGTGCTTCAGCGTGGTGAGAACCTGACGGGTGTTCTCGCCGTCCGGGTTCGGATCGAACGTTCCGATGGTCTGGAGGTTCGTGCTGAAGGCGTTGTTGTCCGCGATCTGCAGCACGGCCGTCCCAGACCCGATCGTCCCCATGTTGTGCTTGAAGAGGATGGCGACGTCGAAGTCCGGCGGCGAGGCGCCGAGGTCCGCCATCCAGTAGCGCGTGGTCCCTGCGGTCGCCGGCTTCGTGAGGTGGTTTCCCTTGCGGTCCATCCCCAGCGTTGCCGGGTAACCCGACGCGCTCGCGTCCGCATCGGCGAGCGAGCCCGTTGCGTTCCAGCGCGCGTCTACGAGGTTGTCGCCAGGGTTAGTCCCGATGAGGATCGGGAAGTCGGCCGCGAAGTCCGCTGTCTCCTGGGCCGAGAGGCCCGCGCTGCTCCAAGCCACGGCCCCTCCTAGATCATTCGCTGACGCGCGAGGTTCAGGAACTCCGGCGCCAGCACGTCGCGGAGGACCTGACGGAGCTGCACCTGGTCAGGCGGCAGCACCGAGTTGAAGTGGAAGTTGAACGTGTCGCCACCTCCCACCGAGGATGAGATGTTGTTGACGTGTCGAGGGTCGTCCTCTCGGACGATCTCCTCGCCGCGGTTCACCCGGATCAGGTTCGGGTCGTTCTTCCCGAGACGCCCGCCTACGACGCCGCCCTCGGCGAACTTCGGGATCTTCCCGGCCATGGCGGCTACCATGGCGAATGCGGCGAGACCTGTCGCCACACCGGCCATACCCGAGGTCGTGGAGTCTCGCGCGGCGACGTTCGATCCGGTGACGCCCGCGTTGGCAATGATGCGGGCGATCGCGATGCGGACGAGATCCATGGCGATCGCGCGGAGGGCCTGCTTCACCGCCTCGCCCATGTCTTCGCCCTCGAGCGCTACGTCCTGGAAGACGCTGGCAACCGCGTCGCCGAGGGAGCGGTAGACCTCCTCCTGCTGGCGCATCGCTTCGCGGTCGGCGGCCATCTGCGCGCGGCGTTCCTCCGCGGCCTTCTTCTCGTCCTCGGACTGCTGCTTCACGGCCTGGCGGAGCTCGTGGATCTTCTGCTTGTACTCCTCGGTCCGTCCGATCCAGTTCTCGGGGATCGGACCCTCTCCGCGCTCTGCGGCCTGGACGTCCTCGACGAAAGTCCGGTACTCGTCCTCGAGCCCGCGCAGCTGCCGCTCCAGTTCGGTCGCGCCCTCGATTGGGAGCGCGAAGAAGTTGTCGAGGGACTGCTGCGCTGCGCGCTCCGCGACCGCGTTGATCCGGTCGGCGAACTTCTGTAGCCGGTCGTCGTCCGCGGCGCGCACCACCCGCTCGATTTCCTCGGCGAGCCTGCGAGCCTTCTCGGCGGCCTGCGGATCGACAGGATCCACCGGCTTCGGCGTCGGATTCTTGATCTCGTTCTCGACCCTCAGGAGCTTGAGGGAGTCGGAGTACTCACGGTTGCGATCGATCGCGTTCTTGATAAGAACAAGCCGCGTGCCGAGGTCTCCGTTGATGTCCTTGTAAGCGACCCCGACACCGGTCTCCGCCTTGACGAGGTCCATCTCCTCCTGCGTGAGGTCATGGATTCCGCGGCTCGCGCGGTCGATGTCCTTCGAAAGCTTGTCGTAGACGACCTGAAGCTTGTCCGCGGTCTGAGCGCCGAGGTCGGTGGCGTCGCTGGCGTCCTTGCCGGCGTCGATCCATCGCGTGAACGATCGGATCCACTCCGTCCACTGGCTCGCTGCGGTCCCAAGGATCGGCGTCAGTCGATTTCCGATCTCCTCCTGAAGATCGCCGAAGCTCTCGCGCAGCTGTTTCACGCTCCCCGAGTACGTCTCCGCCTCGGTCCGCGCCTGGCCTCCGAAGCGGGAACTGATCTGGTCGAGGATGCCCTGGAAGTCGCGCGCCTTGTCGCCGGTCGACTTCACCACCAGGCCGTAGCGCGAGAACGACGCCGTTGATCCGGCTGCCGCTTTGCCGACGAGGTTGGCCGCCGTCGTCAGGTCGACTCCCAAGC
>Ga0196964_10000155_pt1 | contig 47774 bp, 78 predicted proteins | sample S1_10metaG_FD_148615 | JGI IMG/M metagenome (GOLD analysis project Ga0196964, IMG submission 148615) | Soil microbial communities from Anza Borrego desert, Southern California, United States - S1_10 | ecosystem: Environmental > Terrestrial > Soil > Desert | place: USA: California | collected...
CCGTGCTGGTAGCAGCACTCGCAGCACTGAGCGGTCAGGTTGACAAGATCCCGACCGCCTTACCGACCCCTCCCCCAAAGCCCGTTTTGGCCTCTCCGGCCCCCCAGGTCGTCCCTAAGCAACGACCCCCCCGCGCGAAGCCCATCACCCGCCGGAAACCCCGTTCGCACGGCTCCCAAGGGGTTATGGCTGAGGTTCAGCGCTGGTCACGAGGACAGACACAAGTGGTTCATAACGGGGCCATAGAGGGTCACATCTGGGAAGCCCTGCGCCACTGCGAAGCCGGAGGCGACTACACCAAGAACACCGGCAACGGATTCTATGGCGCCTACCAGTTCCTGCAGTCCACGTGGAACCGTGTAGCCCGTAGGATCGGCCGTCCCGATCTCATCGGCATCCCTCCCCATGAGGCCCCACCGGCAGATCAGGACATGATGGCTCAGGCCAACCAGCAGATCAGCCGCGGCGGATTGCGTTCTCAGTGGCCGAAGTGCAGTCGTCGTATCGGTCTGCGCTAAGTCTATGTGTGGACAGCTCGCGGCCTCATGGGAGTGCCAGCCCTGATTACATTGCTCCGCTAGGACTGTTCGGCGTCTTCGTGGGGGGCTTGTTCTTCTTGAAGTAGCCAATCAGCACCGGGATGAACGATGCTGCCGTGATGGCACCGACGATGGCTTCGCCCACCTGATCCTGGTCGATGTTGATGCCCTTGAAGGCATTGAGACCCCACGCGATGAGCGACACGATCAGCGCCACCGTGCCGGCCGCTGCGATCTTCGGCGTCGGTTTGGCTGTCGGTAGATTCCCTGTCACCGGGTCTGGGACGATCTCGCTCGGCTTCGCTGCAACCTTCTTGATGAACCCCATTTATCTCCCCCCTGGTTCGCACTGCGGAGCATTGATCAGCCCCGCCTTGATCGGTACCGCCACACTCACCGGCCCAGCGTCCACCGCCGGCTGCGCACACACTCCCAAGAAGCTCGACCCGCTGATGATGCCCGCGATGATCTGCTGTAGGAGCCCTTCCATCACAATCCACAGTCGATCTCGCCACCGAGGGCAAGCTTGATGGCCCGGATCGTCCAGTCCAAGATCAGCGGCGGATCCGGCAGCGGAGCGCACAGTCCTATCCCCGGATTGAACTGCGCCCATGCCGGCTCAGCCATCCCGAAGAGAGTCAGAGCCCCCACAATCCCCGCTACAACCAGCCTCTTCGTCGCCACCTCCATCGCCTCCTCGGTTGCTCAGCTACTTCCGTCGCGGCACGCTTTGCCGCTTGGTCCTGCTCCCACAGGATGACGCACTCGCTCCCGCAGAGTAGCGGCTTCGGTCCATTGACCACCTTGACGATCCGCCACCCGATGATGTCCTCAGCCTGCCGTCCGCACTGGTCGCACGCATAGAGCATCCCCATCAGGACTCTGTCCCTAAGGCGTCCGGCACAGTACCCCTTCGCCAACCCCGATGTTGCCGATCTGGGCAATAGGGACGCAGGGCTTCGCCTGCTCTGCCGGAGGTGCCTGCTTGGCCTCAAACACGCCCGGTCGGATCTCCGTCACGATGAACTTGAGTTCCCCCACCTGCGCGACCACCTGGCGACCGATGCCCTCGATGAACCGCCGGTTCTCCTCGGCTGCCTTGGCGCACAGACCTCCCGGCTGGAAGCAGGCCACCAAGAACGATGATGCTTTCTCGGAGGCCACCGCCGCCCGTTCGGCTACCCGAGCAGCAGCCTTGATCTCCTTGGAGTCCAGTTCCTGCTTGTGGGCTAAGTCCTCCAGCTTGTCGCCCTGAGTCTTGAGCTCAAGGAGAAGCTTCCCCCGCTCTCGGTCGTCGTCCTCACCCCTCTCGACCAAGGTTTTGACCTGCTGAGCCAGAGCCCCATTCTTCTTGGACTGGTTTCGGGTCTGGAGAAGAAACAGGACGATCACGGCGAGGAACGCCATAAAGAAGAGGACCGAGAGATTCACCGTTCGCTTCGTGGGGGCCGACGATGTCACGCAGTCTTCTCCTTGTCGGGGACGGCTCCACCCTTGAACTTGTCCAGCACGCCGGGGCCCACCGCTGCCCCCATGACCAACGTGAATCCGGCTGCCACGTAGGGCTTGGAATCAGCCGGGATCAGCGACGGTGGAGCGAACATGGACACCAGCCAGGCGATGAAGGTCACGTTCCGCATCCAGCTTGGGACCACACGGACACTCTCCTGTGAGAGGTTATGCCCAAGTTTCCCACATGCGCCTGCTACGCTCCGGATATGGGCATCAACCGCTGGCACCGCATGGCTTGCCTCGCTAATGTCCAGATCCCGCCCCAGGGAGAGGCCCGCCGCCTGCTGGTGGGATCCTGCTGGCACAACCTCGGCTTTCGGTTCTTCGAGGAGCTCGCTGATGTCCTGGAGCCAGATGTCGTCGTCTGCCTCGGTGACCTGAGCGGCCTAGACCCCCTTGGGGTGGACAGCGTCGTGGTGCAGACCATGTGGAACATCCGCCATCCCACGGTTTTTGCTCCCGGTAACCACGACCTCGCCCTGGTCCGCCGAGTCATGCAGCTCAAGGGTGCCGCGGTTCTTGAGAGCCCCGGCGTGGTTGATATCAACGGCCTCCGGATCTGGGGCTGGGCTGACCCGAACCGCACTCGCTGGGGTCGGAAAGACCACTACAGCACGGATCTCTGCCGAGTCAGGGCGCCTCTTCCGCCAACGGGGGAGCCTTACTTAGTGGCTGTCCACTCCTCAGCGATGCTCCCACCGCCGATCCCCAATATCCCCCTCGTCCTCTGCGGACACGCTCACGTCCCGAAGGTCTGGCGCAGTGGCTCGACCGTCTACGCGAGGACCGGCACGGCCGGCGGTGGGGGCCTCAACTGGCCCGGGAAGGTCACCCCCCGACAAGCGATGGTGGTGGACGTGAAGCTGCCAGAGCACACCGCTGCGGGGATCTGGGTGGTCGAGAGCGACGGCCGGACGATCAGCGTGATAGATGCTCTGGCAGCGGATTCCAACGCATAGGGATCAAGGCCATCCAGGGACTTGAGTTAGAGCAACGGCGGTTCGCACAGCGCGCGCAGAGACGGTGCCACTCACCCCGCAGGTTCTCCTGCTCCCACTCGCTGGCCGTACGGTTGTCCTTGCCGCACCACGTACAGTGCATCTTCATCGTTTCACCACCACGGCCCTCACGTCCGGCTTCCTAGAGGTCCCGCACCGCTCGCAGATCCGCACCGTCGTCCGGTAGTCCAACGGCTCCCCCAGCCACTCATGCGGGAGCAACGAGGGCTGGTCCCAGACCACCGCCCGGAGCGATCCCCCGCACCGCAGGCACACCGGCCGGTACAGCACGAGGGCAAGAGTCACGTGACTATCCTGACACGCGACGAGGCCCCCGCTGTGGTAGCCGAGGGCCCTGTCTCCCCCATCCCGTCGCCGGGAAGCTAGACGTCTTCCAGATAACGGATCGGTCGGCCGAGGGCTTCGGCGTACGCAATCTCCCCACGGGTTGAGGAACCGATATAGCCACCTACGTTGAGCACGTAAATCTCATCGGCAAGGTCGATCTTCCGCTTGTGAAGTTCGTCTAGGGCGTCCTTCTCGGCCTCCGTGATACCGAAGCTCTCGCCGTGGATCGCTCCGGGCGTGTGGGGATAGAAGCCGACAGAGAGCACGATCCGGCCTGCCATCGTCTCCTCAAAGTTCACCCGTTGGAAGGCGTCGTAGAACCTCGTGGATCCACAGAGACAGACGATCCGTGGGCGCCCGTTCATCTCGTTCACACCTTCGCTCCCCTCGGAATCTTGAGCCCCGTCTCCTTGAGGAGGGTCCCCAGCTTGAGGCCGAGGTTGTACCTCACGTCCATGCCGGGGACCTTGCAGGCTTCGGCCTCCTTGATGGTCTGCTTAAGCGTCTCGATGGCCCCATCGACCACCTTGAGAGCGTCCTCGAGCTTCTGGTACTCCGTCTTCGGCCCCCGCTTGGAAGCCCTGTCGGCCTGCCCGTTGGGGGCCTCCGGCCTGTTCACCTGCAGCGTGTCCAGTTCCATGTTCATCCCTTCCTCGTACCTGCGTTCGGACACCAGCTCTTGTATGCGGGAGTGAGATCCGCATACACAGGACAGATCATCGTGACAGCCCTGAGATGAATGCCGAGACCCCGTCGAACACGACTACGGCGAGGGCGTAAGCAGTTCCCGCAGCGGCCCGAAGCGTGTCGGCTGCCTGCTGAGGAGCCCTCACGACGTAGATCACAAGCGCCACCACGATCAGGAACTTGACCAGTCTCACCTCCCTACTCCTCTCCAGCCTCTTCGGCCCCCTGCATGCGCTCCCGGATAACCTCGAGAGCTGCATCTCGCCAGCCGATGTAATCCCGGCCGCCGTTGGAGTCGATGCCCTTGAGTTCGAGGACCATCTGGGCCGGCATGAGCTTGTCCACCGTGAACATCCGCATGATCAGGTCGGCTTCGTCCGACGTATAGGTGTACTTGGAAGGCAGGGTTCGGTTTGCCTTCCCGCTGCCTTCCCGCTGCCTTCCCGTGATGTCGATCACCTCGGCTTGGAAGGCTCCCGGAAGGCTGGTGGAAGGTACTTGGAAGGCACCCGTGTAAGGCATCTGACCTGCGGAAACGTCCTCCAGGCCCGCTGCAACCTGCGCCACGTCGTTTCGGGTCACAAGGGGCATCTGGACCCGGGGGTACTCCACCCGCCTCGTCATCAGGTAGCAGCAGCCGTCCGGGTACTTCCGGATGTCCACATTGACCTTTTCCCCAATGGCATACCGGGCTTGGTCAGGACGGCTCCGGAAGACGAACGTCGTGGTCGCCGCGTCCCTGACCTCGCCGAGCTTCGAGATGGTCCCGAGCTGGGCGAAGAGAGCAGCGTTGATGTTGACCTTGCGACCCTCGACGCCGATCGACATGAGCGCCGCCTCGATCCGCTTCGCTTCCTTGGAGAGCATCAGCTTCGTGATCTCATCGACGGTCACGAAGATGGGCGAGCGATCCTTGTTTCCTGCCTTGTACCGCTCGTCGATGATGGCGACAGCATGCTCGAGCATGTCGGCGATCTCAGCCGGGGACTGTGCCACCGACCGCGTGCGGGACGACAACGGGCTCAGCATCGCCGCCAGCGAGTCGTCATCCCCAGCGTGCGGGTCACCGATCATCAGCCGACCGCCGGACATCACTGCCTGCAGGCCGAGGCTCGTCGCTGCGATCGTCTTGCCGGAACCTGACTGACCGACGATCACCATGGAGCCGAGATCCTCCTTCCACCGGGCCCGCACCGTCTCCTCCGGCGTCTCGCCGATATACGGCACCGACCCAGGGACGATCACACCTTCACGCAGCAGGTCGATGAACAGCCTCGACTTGATCGGCTCAGAACCTTCACCAACTGGTGTGACATCGATAGTCGGCTGGTTCGGGAGCATCGATTGAGAGACGGTCTGGACACCCTCAGGAATGATCCGAGTTGCACGAGCGAGAGCTTCCCGCTGCGCTGCTGGGATAGAAGTGAGGCCGAGCCCCGACTGACGAACTGCCTTGCGAGACACCGGCACGATGCCATGCTCGTCTGGCTTGACGGTTCGTGCGCGCTCAACTGCCCCCCACGCTCCTGCTCCAATGAGCACCATGACGGCAACAACGATCACAGCGCCGAAGATTTCCGCCACTAGTGGATGTGCGTGAAGATAGCTCCACACAAACAGCACGAGTGCGACGGTGACGACCAGCACGGCCAGCCCAGCGAACAGAGCCAGAGGACTGATGCTCTGCTCCGAGGTCCCCGCTCCACCGCGGGGACGGGGCTGCTTTGGCGGATGCACAAAGAGGTCCATGGCTATGGCCTTACGAAGACCAGCACCAGTGCGCACGCCAGCGCGGCAATGAGCAACCCCCAGGCTCGACCGTTCACCCGCACTTCGAGCACACCACCTTCGTGCCCTTGATGATCTTGGCGTTACCGGGGTGGATCACTGACGTCTTGATGCGCTTGAGCGTTCCTCCGCAGATGCACTTCTCGCCCATCGGGTCCTCCGTTCCCTTCGATCCGTTGCGTAGGATCGTACTACACCAGTAGACTACACACAACGCAGGATGGAGACGGGACACCAGCGGACAGATCGGAGAGAGGATGCGCAAGACACCGAACGTCGTCGTAGTGCTCGCCGCAATGCGCGACCTGGAGGCGCCGTACGGTATGCAGATCGCTCGCCACACCGGGCTCAAGGATGAGACGGTATACCGGGTCCTAGAGCGGCTGCAGCTAGAGGGCTGGCTAACCTCACAGCTAAGTGGTCGGCTACGTCGTTACCAACTCACACAGCTAGGCAAGTCGTGGGCCGCTGCGTGGACGCAGCCAGTCGGCGACGAGCCTGTGCGTGTCCGGCGGCGCAGCGACGAGGTCTGGGTGATCCGATGGCTCGGGACCAACTGGCCCGCCGTCGAGGCGTTCTGCAGCTCCGCTGTCCGCCGAGATGGCGACGTGCTGTGGATCCGCACCGTCGATGACAACGAGGAGTCTGCACGGCTCGGCTGGTGGATCGTGGCCGGCGTGCACAACCGCTACCCCATCCCACCCGACGTGTTTGACGCCACGTACGAGCTTCCATAGATGGATGCGATCCCGTTCCCGACATGGTCCCCGGAGTGGTGGGCCACCGCCTCTCTCGGCGGACTCATCACTGTGGCTGTCCTGTGGTGGCTGGCGAGCCGATCGCTGCTCCTGCAGCAGATCCTCTGGCCCCCGATCATCGAGGGCGGTCATCACACCTCGAAGCGCTACAAGGCCGTCGTGGACAACCACCGCAAGCGGACTAGCGGCCGCTGCGTGATCTGCGGCTGCCACGGCGATCGCACCTGGCACCTCTTCAGCATCGAACGGAGAGGATGGGGTTTCCGAATCATCGCCGGTCGCTCGACAGCTCGGAAGAACGCAGTCCATGAGCTGCTGTACTCGTGGGTCCGTAGTGATGGACGGGTGCCGAGGCGATGGCTCAAGAACATGTGCACGACCCACCACACCGCTCTGCACCGATTCGACAAGCGCCTGTTCCCGAACGACCAGCGGAACCGCTGGCTGTGGCTCTCGTCGCTGCTCTACATCGGCGGCTGGTGGGCGCTCTACGGAACCATCGCCGGTGGCCTCAGTCTTGCTGGACTCTGGTGGTTCCGCCCCGATCTCACACACCGCATCGTCACCGTCGTCGCATCAGCTATCCGATAGGAGCGAGCCATGGTAGACGTGCTGCAAAGTATCTCCATTTTCGTCCTCGCTGTTATCTTCGTCGTTCACATGCTCGCATCGCATCGTCATCGATAAGATGTGATCTACTTAATCGGCACCGGAGGGAACGTGTAGAGAGCTCCATCATCAGCGATGAGCGTGTAGCCATCTGGCGCGTTGCGGAAGTCGGGCACAATGCCGACAAACGCACGGCTACCCAATCGCTGCTCCGGCTTCAGGGTGTTGTATCCGCCATGGAACGTCGTCTGGTAGCAGTAGACCTCGCCCTTTTCGTTAACCTGCACCGTGCCCTTGCCGACTAGGCATGCATAGACCCGCTCTCCCGGTGTCCTCGTCACTCTTGCCCCCTCTATCCGAATGGCCCCCGAACCGGCAGGGCGGATCCCCTTCGTCAGCTCCAGCGCTTCTGCCGGCGTGCCCATGAACTCGTAGTGCATGGCATCGGGTCGTGACGTGTACCGGCCGCCCCAACGGAAACCGTAGTCCTCCCAGAGATCAACCATCCACTTCGGCATGTCCGTGACCAGTTTTGACGTGTGAGGGTTCGTAGGGGCGTTAAGGTCCACAGCCAGCCCCCACGAATGGTTCGATGCTCTGGCGGTCCCGCTGATCGGTCGGCACGCATAGCCCCAGCACCAACCGGGCACCAGCTTGTAGCCCCGCCGTAAGGTCTCCTCAAGCAGCCACGCAACGAGCGGCGCCAGTGTCTTGTGAACACCGTTGGGACAGGTCACACCCCGAACCGTAATCCACGACATGTCACGTCGCCGATCGGTGGGCCAACCGACTCCCCAGCCACGAGCCGCAGCGTCAGCCATTGGCAGCCTCCGGGAGACGCGCTACGTGTGATCCTAGCCAGTTGGTGCACCCACAACCGTAGGTCGGGTCGAGTGCATCACCATTCCTATATGGCATCCGGCATCGCTCCTGCGTCTCTTCGGTAGCTGGGTCGTGGTCCTTCAAGCTGTGACCACATTGCGGACACACATCGAACTCAGCCATCATTTGTCACTGTCCTCTCAAGGTGCTCGTTCCACAGACGTACCACCTGCTCAGCCACGGTCGCTGAGTCGAAGTGCCCGATGATCGGATCGTCAGCAGAAGGCTTGTCGCCCTCTTGGAGATGGATGAACTTCCCCAGTGGCCCATGACCAACTCGCAATCGTGTGTGCAGTACGGGCAACGGTCTGTGATTGGTCATGGGCGTTTTCTATTCCTCTGGGAGAACACGGGATAGTTCGTCGGGGTTCCTCTCAAGGTCAGCGTTGTGCAACACGCAGATGTGCGATGCCACCTTCCTTGAGAACATCACGCCGATGAGGATGTCCTCATCATGGCGGATGAACGTGCTGTAGCCGCCGATGGCGATGACTGTCTTGCCCCAATGCCCGCCCACTCGCCACCTTCGGTGCAGCACCGACTCCGGGAGATCCTCGCTCACTGCTGCTGCTTCCGGAGCTGCATGCGCTCGATCAGGATGCGTAGACGCTCCCATCGCGCGATTGCGTCGGGGGCCATCCCTGCAGCTTCCACGCCTACTTCATCGTCTCGCTCATCGCTCTCGTTCACGGCGATGTCCTCACCCACCGGGCGCTGAATGTGTCCCATAGCTGGTTCCCCACTAGCAAGCTCGTCCCTGACGTCTGCCAGGCTTGGGCATACACGTACTCACCTACCGCCATGTCATGGTCACACGAGACATGCATGATCGGCGTCACAGCCACCCCTGTATCCGGCAGGTAGTGCTTTGCGATCACACCATCGGCGCTGTGCACGATCTGGATGCCTCGGAACCCGGTGGCGTGCGCTTGGAACTCCAAGTTGAGCTCAATGTGGTGGATGCCCGCCAGCGTTGCGGTCAGGCGATCCAAGTTGGCAACCGTGCTGTGCATGAAGTGGGAGTCGTACATCTCCGTGTCCCACTCCAGCGTCGTGATGGTGTTGTTGGAGATGCTCTGTGTTGCCGACCGGTTCACTCGCACACAGGGGAGCGTGGTCCAGCGGAGCCCGGTGGTCTGCGTCGAGTCGGCAATCAGCAACGTGCCGTTCGCTCCCACCGCCAGCTTGGCCGGTGTGTCGGCGGCCGACGCTGCGATCAGGTCTCCCCTCGCGTCAAGCAGACTTTCGAGCACATAGCCCGTGTGTGGATCGGCTGACGCAACATGGGACGCCAGCAGGATCCCCGGTGCATCAGCTCGCGCGCTTCGGGCATCCGCCCCCGTTCCTCCGAGCTGGTGCCGCTGTGCGTTCGCCGACGGCGCTGCCACCTCCGTTCCCACGTAGCCGCTCCGGTGAATCTCCACTACGACCCCACCTCTTTGAGCTCAAGCAGGATCAAACCACCTTGCCCCTCACGCCCCATGTAGCCCCAGTCTCCCACCCGCTGTACGCCGGTTACCCGCACGTTGAGCGTCGTCGCTGAAGCGGGCCAGTCCGGTGCCTGGAACTGCACTGGCAGCGACGCCACCCGTAGGGCCTCCAGTGCGTTGTACGTCTGCCATCCCCGATCCTGCCCGTCGTAGACCGCTCCCGTCCGGTCCTGCTGGTCCGGGTACGCTCGCACGACCAGCCGATGAACCGTGAACGGTTTGGTCGCTGCCCAACCTCCGATCCCCGTCGAGTACAGCGTCGGCGTAGCCCCATTGGTTCCGAGCGTCGTGCGCAGATGGACCGACTGCGACTTGAACCCCCGGTACGTGCGCAGCCGTTTGTCCCCCACCGTGTTCGCCACTGCGCTCCCGGTCCACGTCGTCCCGCCATCGGTGGAGTACTCGTGCGTGACGGTCTGCCCACTCACCAGCGCAGCGAAGGTGGACTCCTGCGCCAGCCACACCTTGTCAGCCGACACGTTGAGATCAATGAGTGAGGACACCACGTTGCCCGACGTGACGACTGACGAGCCTTCTACCCATACTCCTGATCCGTCGAGTGTGAAGACCCTGCGGCCCTTGAAGACCACGGAGTCGATCACGATCTTCGAGACGGTCCCCTCAAGCCCCCGGCTGTACCCGCCTGTCTCCGGGATGTAGACCCCGAGCCCCGATGCTCCCGAGTCCGCATACGGCCACCCGAAGTAGGCCCAGTCTCCGTAGGCCGTGCAAGTACGGACCCCGTAGTCCTTCCCGTCGTCGCTGCCGATCACCACGACCCGCTCCATGTTGAGCGCTCCGGAGGCTGTCGGGAATGCTCGGTACACCACTCCCACTCCACCCGATGATGTGGACGTGAGCCGGCGCCCACCGACGAGCAACCCGGCGCCGAGGAACGGGAACAGCGCGAGCGCTTGTTCTCCCGGAGGCATGGGCACAGCAACGAATGGGTTGTTCGTCCCGTCATAGCAGTAGACCGACCCCCGCCGTCCACGTTTGGTGGAGATGTAGACGTATCCCTGCAGCTCCACGATGTCTGTGACCTCGATCCCTTCCGGAAAGACGTGGATGGCCGCGGTCGGAGTACCACTCACCACTTCGTAGAAGCGCCATGTCGTGCCGGACGAGATGCCGGCGGCGTAGATGCGGTCTTTCGCCCACCCGAGGACCCGGGCATCCCAGTCGCAATAGTGGGCAGCACCGGAGAGTGTCACCGTCCGCAGCGAGTCCCAGATGGACGACCCGCTCTCGGCGTTCGTCGTCGCCTGGTGACGGATCTCCAGCGTGTTGATGTTCGACCACGACGGGCTGCCGACGGAGGTGAACCCGGTGGTCCGGCTGGCCGTGTCTTCGTACCACGCTCCCGTCGTGTCGTTCGGCACCGGGACCACACGCTTGAAGTAATTGCCTGACGATGTCAGCAGGCGGTACTCGAAGTACCCGGCGTTGCGCGTAGGGTCGTTGTTCGCTGCCCAGATTTTGAACTGGTCGACCGACGAGAGGTTGAGCGGTGCCCCGCTAAGCGTCTTGGACGACACAGCATCCACACCAACCGTCCGGTTCGAGTTCTGGATGTATGCCCCGGTCCCCTCCTGCTTGTTCGCCGTGTCGATCGAGTGGGTCGTGAAGTCTCCCGAGCCCGTGAATCCGGTGGTGGCATCGAACGCTTCGCGCGTCGTCGTGGTGGGCGTTCCGTAGCGGTGCGTCCCGTCAACTCCCAGAGCGATGTAGACGAGCGAGCCGTCGCTGGCGAGGTCGTAGGTGTCCTGGCTCGTCTCCGTAGCAGTGGAGACGGTGGCCACGTCCGTTCCGTCGAGCGCAGCGAAGCGACGAAGGTTCGGCTGACCGGCCGCCACCCACACATGCGAGTCCGACGCGGTGAGCCGCTGCGGAGCCGTAGGGTCCACGTTGGTGAGCGACAGCACTTTGGAGCACGATGGCAGAAGGGTTAGCTGCCCCTTCTCCGTGATGTCCACGCCCTCGGACTCCAAGAACCGGTGAGGCGAGGAGAACTCCGGCTGGTCGTGCCGCTTCTGTCCCGCTCCCTCGTGCCAGCTCCGGTTGCTCGACCACGCCAGCGCGTCGAGCTTATTGTCCGAGAGCGAATCCGAGAGCGACTGCCGCTCGACTGCGATGTCCGGCCCGTCCGTCGAGTACGCGGGGATTCCGACGATGGCCTGCGCCTCCGGCTCCAGCATGTATCCGACACCGTCGAGCGCAAAGTCGAACGCCGTGAACTGGTCGGAACGGAGTGTAGTCATGCGCAGTGTCTCGGAAACTTGATAGTTACTGCTCGGAGTGCTAGCCGAGCAAGACCCTGTGGATCCTCGCAGCCATTTGCAATCGAACGGAGCACGGCTCTATAGAGATCATCCTCCAAACCATGGGCGTGTTCGTAGTCGCTTACGTTTTGACGAATTTCCCGCAGACGACGCCGTACATCCGTAGGTGTAGTCATCCCTTGATCCAAGTGAAGTTCGGCGGCTGACGGGATGCAAGTTCCTGCCGCCGAGCGAAGAACGTCCCCATCTGCATCCGCACCGCCGCTATCAACTGAGACTCGCCGGAGCGGGGGCCTGTCCCCTCGACGTGTGGCTTGGTGAACGCCAGCCGGGCGAAGATGTCCGGGTTCTCCAGGTACCGGATGGCTCCCTCAACGATCACGTCTACGGCATCGGCAGGAAACTCGGCATCAGTCGAGTCCGTCCATGCAGAGAGCTCCGTCCATGCGGTCTCGTAGCCGATGTAGGCCGTCCCCGTTCCCGGGTTGTCAGCCTCAAGCTGCACAGCCTTTCCGTTCGTCACAACCGACGTCGGCACCGAAGGCAGGAACGTGAAGGATACCGGCAGCATCGCTGCGTCCGTCCCCATGCGCTCCATGACTGCGAATACACCAGTCGCCGTGGTCGGAACCGAGAGCAGCCGTGCCGAGTCCGTGAACGACACCGATGTCTGCCACTGCCGCCGCCGGAACTGCACCCCGATTGCGCGCAGGGCGTTGTTGATGGCATCCCGGTACTGCGTGAGCAGGAATCGGGGCTTAGGAAGAACCACAGCCCCCGCAGAATGGGACGTGGCCGTGGTGCCCCGCACACCACGGACCATCGTCCCCGCCGTCGCCGACGACTTCGCCGTGACCAATGACGCCTCAAACGTCTGGTCGTACCAGTCGAACAGTGTGTTCACCGGCAGTGCCGTCCCGTCGGCGAACGTGACCGCCGTCGTGGAGTTCGTGTAGCTCCCGCTCACTGTGTCATAGGGCGGGTGGTCTCGAGCGGCAAGTCGCACCTGCTCGATCAGCGCTCCGAGTGTGGGCATCTCACCTCATCCCTCGTGTCTCGTAGCCCTTCCGGAGAAACAAGCTGTTCTGACCTGCCAGCACCGCCCGTGGCCGAGGGATCGGGAATGTCACCAGCAGCGTGCCCCGACCAGTGAGCTCAGCTGCTCCAGTGATGATGAGCGTTCCGGTTCCTAAGAGCGATCCCACACCAACAAGCGTAGCCTCGCCGACAACGACTCGTGTGCCAGCAGCCACCAGGCTCCCAGAGCCCTGCAGCACAGCAGCACCTGATGCTATTTGGGACCCGGCAGCAGTAAGCGCTCCCGAGCCAGACAATGTCGCTGCACCGAGAGCCGTCTGAGCGCCGACAGCCACGAGTGATCCCACTCCCGAAAGAGCGGCAGCTCCCAAGGCAACACGCGTCCCGTCAACCGCCAAGGCACCCGTCCCTGAGAGCGCAACTACTCCGAGCACTACACGCGTGCCATCAGCGGTCAGCGTGCCCACTCCGGTGAGCGTGGCCTCTCCTGTGACCACCGGGGCTTCCGCCGCCGGGACGAAATAGGTGTAGTGGCGACTCGTAGACTGCACGCTCACGGTGTCTGCACGCTCCAGATGAAATCGCGTTTTGTTCCCGCGGTCTGTTTCAGCGTTGCCTTATACGAGGTCAATGCTGGAGTTGGCAGCGAGATAGCTTTTTTGGAGATGGCTTGAGCACCAACGAAGGTCTCGAAATAAGCCACATCTTCCGAGTCTCCCGGGCGCATCGCCATATAGACACGAAGCTCTACCGTGTCGCCCGCCACCATGTTCTTGAGGTTCACGATGAAGATGTAGTTCTTATTGGTCGCGTCAGTCGCCAGCGTTGTCTCTACGCCGATCGTGTGATTGGCAGCGAGAAGCGTCCCTCCGGCGATTTCCGTCGGCACGCTACGCCTCGTCCAGCCATTCGACAACGAGCAACGGGTCCTCCATATAGACCTGCAGCGCGCCAATCAACCGTGAGCGCAGGGTAGCCGAGGTGTCCCCCCGGACAAGCAGAGTGTCAATGACGATGTAGTCAGTGCCACTCACAGGCGACGGCATGGTACGGCTGTTGTCGTCGAGCACGACGAACGTACCCTTGGCGAACGCGATGCCGTTACCGTTCTCGTCGATCGTGGTGTTCACGTCGAGGCTGAATCCATAACCCCGGTTTGCCATATCGGATTCCTCACTGTTGGGCAACCTGCCAGGCAACGTTGGCGGGTGTCATCACTGGTGAGGTCCCGCCGCCGGTCAGGGTCAGGCTGAGATAGTTCGCTACCGTTGTGTTGACGGTCACGGTCGCGGTCTGTGCCGTACGAGCCGAAGTCGAGGCGTCTAAGATCAGGTTCCCGACGGCTGTACCGCTGCTCCCGACGGTACGGATCGTGACCATCGCCGTAACGACGGCGCCAGTACCCGATGTGACCGCCGTCGCTGCTGTGGCACACACCGCCGTGTCCGCAGTCGTGCCTGCCGTCCCGAGGCGGATGCGAGGTAAGATTGTGGGCGAGGTCGCTGTGATAATTACGAACGCATTCAGGATGAATGTCGTCCCGACGTTGAGCGTATTCGCCGGGATGTAGATTCGCCCTCCCCAGGTCGTTGTGACCGTCTCTGTTGTTCCCGAGATGGTTGTCGCGCTGACGTTGGGACGAGAAGCAACAGCTAGGCCGGTGTTAGCAACGATCTGTCTCTGACCAGGGTCGGCAATGGTTGACGTGTCATTGAGTGCAGCCCCGGTATTCCCGGCTAGGTTGTTGCCCACTATTCGGAGACTTCGGATGGTGCCAGAGGTGATGACCCCTTGGCCGTTGCCTATCAGCGACGTTCCGACGGGGCCGATCAGCGAGTTCATGATGGCGATGTCCGGCGTGCCTCCGGTGACCGGTGCGTTGACCCCGGCCGTGGTGTTGTTGGCCGCCCGGCAGAAGTCGATGCCCACTTCCTCGGCCGCGAGGATCTGCACACCGTTGGCCGAGTTGAGGTAGAAGTCGCAGTCCACGAAGTCCACACCACGGATGCCGGTGTTGTTGAGCACCACACCGTTTGTGGAAGATGAGAACCAGCACTGGCAGAACTTCCCCCGGTCGAACACGTTGGGCGTGCCCGGGCCTGTAATGCTCATGCCGGCTGTAGCGCAGTTGTCCAGGAAACAGTTGACAACAAAGGGAGAAAAGATCCCTCCGGCAGCAATCGGGAAATCGAGCCCGATCTTGGCCCGCATGATGTTGGAGTCGGACATGATGATCGAGCCTTGGGTAACTCGAACCCCAGCGTCAGGCTGGGCGTAGATCGAGTCCATCCAGAGGTTGTGGATGTAGGGCGTCCCGTCATCGATGTCCGAGAGGATGCCAACGTTGATCGTGTCTCGGATCCACACGTCGTCGATCCAGCAGGCAACACCTCCGGTGTCAATTGCCGTGAAGTGGTTTTGCATATAGAGATCGCGGATCGTGATGAGTGTGTTGATCCCGGTGTTGATCCCAGCATCCGCTGAGCGGGCGATGATGATGGCCCCGGCGCTGAAGGCTCCTGTGCCCGTGCAGCCCGTGAGCGATGTTCCCGTCTTGCCGGTCCAGGTGATCGCTGTCCAGTTGCCATTGGTAAGGCTGATGCGACCCGTCCCTGAAGTCGGGAAGTCGCCGATGAACGCCACTGAGGTCAGAGCAATCGTCTGGGGCGTCCCTGAGAGTGTCCCGCCGGAGGTTGCCGTAACGTAGGGGACGACCAACCAGAACCCCTCGATCATGGAGGCACCCTCCATGGTGAAGATGTCTCCGGTCAGCATCTGAGAGACGACACGGCACTCGAACATCCCCGCGCCCAGCAAGCGTGTGAAAGCGTGGATGGTGACATTGGAAGCGATGCGGTAGTCACCCGGAGGGACGTAGACCGTGCCGTGAGGCATGGCGTTGGCAGCGTCTAGGGCAGCGTTGAAGGCCCCAGCACTGTCAGCGGTGCCGTTCGGGTCGGCCCCGTAGTCCAAGACGTTGAGGTACGGGCCCTTGACTGTCGGCCAGTCAGGCATCAGTCGAGCGACACGTCCAGATCACCGACCGCGATCTGGAAGGTGTCCCCGGTGTTGACCGCCTTGGAGACGTTGAGCGCTCCGGTCCACAGACAGTTGCCGCTTGTTGACGCATCCCACAGCGACACATGTGAGAGCGTCTCGTTTGCCGTCATCGATGTCCATGTGATCGTGGCGTCGTTCGAGATGGTGCCTCCCGATGCTGCCCCGAAGGTTGCCGCCGCCCTGGTCGTGTGTGCAGCAGCGTTGGAGGTGCCGGCCTCACCAGGGTCGCCGAGATGGAGCTTCACATAGACCGTGGACTGACCGCTGTAGGCCGTGGCATTGAATACGAGATCGAGTAGGACGGTCTCGAGGTAGTTACTGATGCTCATTGGACCCCGCTCATGTCGGCAAGCACGAAGACGTACACCTCATACTCCGTCGAGCCCGCAGGCAGAAGATCGGCACTCGACGTGAACCGGGCACCCACTCTCCCGCTCGTTGCTGAATCCAAGCCCGCTGCCTGCGTGGTCGCCTTCTGGCGAGGATTTGTCGTGTTGATGACCGCTGTAAGCCCGGTCCCGCCACCATCAAGCGTAGCCTCGAACGTAACCGAACCTTGGGTCACGTCGGCGTTACCAACCGCGCTGATGGCTACGATGGAGAACGGAAACGGGACCAAGTCACCTTGGGTAGACGCTCCAAGCCCACTCATAGGAGAGTTTGTCGCCGATGCAGCCAAGTTCGTTTCGTCGAAACCGAAACCGAGCAGCGTCCTCATGCCGCCACCCGAGACGATCCCGGCCATCTACTTGATCCTCACGAAGATCTTGGCCGCACGAGTCGAACTCGGCGGTTCGATGAACGACGTGATCGCCGTATCGGTCTGCTCGTTCTTGTATCCAGCACTGAAGAGATTGGAGAGATCGGAGGCTTTAGCGCCGAAGCCTCGACCGTAGTAGCCGCTGGTCATCTTGACCCCGGGCTGGGTTGTCGGTGCGTTCTGCACCATGAAGACCAGCCACACAAGCCCACGGTAGCCCACAAGCTCGTTGACAGTGATCTCCTGCCGAGTCGCGGAAGCTCCGTTGATCGAAGAACTGTAGTTCACGACCGTGTCAAAGATCACCGCACCTTTGGGAAACCGACCCGCTACCGGATCATCAGCGATAGCGCCTAGCCGGATCGTCGATCCCGCCTCCCCAGCGGTGATGACCTCGATCCCGATACGGTCGATCCCCGGGAACCCCTGTTGAGCAATCGGGAAGGGTGTGGCGTACTGCGTGGAGTTGACCGGTGTCTGCGTGCTGTCGCCGCCTACCATGGCGAGGTAGTACGAACCCGAGCGGTACACCGGCACATCCAAGGCTGATAACGAAGCCAGATCGAGCCCGCCACCGGAGACGACGCCCGCCACTACATCTTCACCGCCTCAAGTTCGTCACCATGGCCGTGCTTGGCTACCCACTCCTCGTACGCCTCTTCGTCCAGCACCTTGGTCTTGACGTGGCCGATGCGGACTCCGGTGTGCACATAGACCGGGATCCCGAGCGTGCGGCAGCGGAGGCAGAACGGCGTGTCCTCCCCGAACTGGCGCTTGCCCATGTAGGCGAACCGGAACCACGGAGCCGGGGAGTCAGGGTCCATGGCAAGCATCTCCTCGAACACCCGGCGGTGCACCAGCATGAACGCTGCACCCGTCGCGTCCACCCGACACATCTTGTCCTTCGGGTAACCCCGCACCTCGGCAAGTGTGAAACCCCCGGACTCCTGATCGTCTGAGGGCCGGGCCACCATCATCACCGGCCAGATACGCCCCTTCGCGCTGCCGGCGAAGCAGAGCCCCGCCACGACCGGGTAGCGGTCCTTGTCCGCCCACGTCAGCAGCTTGTAGAAATCGGCCGGCGTGAAGGTCATGTCCGTGTCCACCATCAGCAGCCACTCCGGCTGATCCGGATGCGACAGGAACCCCCGCACACACTGATTGCGTGCGGCGTCGAGCATCGGCCCCGAGTACAAGCCGAGGTATCGCCCGGCGATGGACTGCGGGCCCTGCATGTCGTCAAGCAGGAGCCCCAACAGCGAGTGGACGAACCAGCAGTCCATCTTGTCCTCGTGGATGAACCCGATCGCCACAGACTTATCGGACATAGATCGCTCCCCGAGTCTCGCCCGCGATTCGGTCCACGTAGATGCCCGTGTCGATGCGGATGCCGGAGTCCCCAAACCACATCGTTGCCGACTGGTCCGCGTTCAGCTCCAACTCCACGACGATAGGAGCCGAAGCCGACGTGCCGTCCCTGATGGCCAGCGTTGCCACGGCGGCTGTTCCGGCGCTCTCTTTGATCGAGAATCCCATCAGGTACGTGCTGCCGGTCATAACCTGCACGTCAGTTGTTGCCGTAGCCAGCTGCAGTGCTACCGCCATATGAGCCTCCTAACGCTTGCCTAGAAGGCTCAGGTCAAGGCAGAGAACCGCATGTGTCTCGACTCCAACCGGACCTTCAGGCTCATCTCGCACAAGGTCATGCCCTTGCGGGCGTCACCCGTCCTCGCCAGCATCTCGAACGACAGCGGCCGGAAGGGCACCTTGGAGACGTACTGGGAGTCGAGCCCGATGAGATCTGTGGTCCGCAGCCATCGGTTGACCATGACCCGGGCGATGCCGAAGTCCGTCAGGAGCTCGCCGACGATGGCTCCCCGCTGCCGGTCGGCACGGTCAATTGTGACAAGCGTGGAGTCGAAGTCGCTGATCTTGACCTTCTGGGCCGGCGGCACGATGAGCAGGTCGATCATGCCCCCGTTGTTGTAGCTGTTCTGCATCTGCGTGCGGATCAGCGAGTAGCTGATGGCGTTCGTGGTCGTAGTGTCTACGTTGGTCGTGATGTAGTACAGAAGCCCGCCCATCGCCCGCCACTCGTTGGTGGTGTCCTCCACCCGGACCCCGTAGATGATCGCCTGCTCGATGGCGACAGCGATCTCCTTGAGCCGGTTGGCAACCTGATGGTCGAACTCGCTGGCCAGCCCGTACTTGCCCCCGGCGTTGGCGATGGCCTCCTCGGTCTCAGACACCTTGACTTCCCAGGGACCGAAAATCTCGGTCATGTTGTAGCGGGCGTTGCGGTCCTGGAAGCGGTGCGCCGACGGGTCCGAGCCTTCTGCGGAGGCCGACCCGATGCCGACCACCTGCGAAGCGTTGGAGTGCTGCGCGTCGGTTCCCCCGAACGCACGAGTGATGAGCAGCGTGTCCGCGGTGGTGCCGTACCCCGAGATGCGGATGACCTCGGCGTCGATGCGGATGATGTCCCCGGTGGCGAAACGCAGACGGGCGCCGGAGGCCACGGTGAGCACGGTGTCTGCTGTAGTGAGCGTGGCCGCCAGCGTCGTCCGTGGCGTCAGGAGCTCCTCGTCCATCCACTCGACCTTCTTGGCGAAGGCCCGGGCGTCAGTACCGAGAGCCGACCGCTCGGGACCGAACGGGGTGTCTGTGCCGTTGAAGGTCCCGAGCAGCGGGACGTCGACCGGTGTCAGCGTGTAGATGAAGTCCTCCATGTCCAGCTTGACCCCAACAGTGAGGTCGTACGTCGCTGCGGTGCCAAGTGGCATGTCCTACGCTCCTTTACGCGCTCGATACCTGCTTGCCCGGATGGTCCCAACGTCCCGTGTTGCGTGTCTCGGCGAACTCCTTGACGCCGCAGGGGTCCCCGTTCTCCTTGAGGTACGGCATGACGGTTCCGCCCCCGCGCTGCTCGACGGCAAAGCCCCGCTCCCACGAGTTGAGCGGCTGCGCCTGCGGACCCCAGCGGTAGTTGCTCTGCGTTCGGGGAGAGACGTTGAGACTCCGGAGCACAGCTAGGTTCGCCCGCCCGCAGGAGCAGAACCCTCCTGTTGCTCCATGAACGCTCTCGCCACTGCGCTCACGAACTCCCCACCCGCTACATCCGCAGGCCGTCCCTTCTGCCTCGCTGCTTTCCATGCCTCGATCCCTGCCTCCTGAGGTGTCTTGCGTGGCGGGGGTCCGCCTGCGCTCGAGGTCGCCACGTCTGCCGCCGTCTGCTGTGCGCTCGCTTGCTTCGCCTTGGCCTCCTTCGCCGCCTGCAGCACCGCCCGGTACTCGTCCACCGTGTCGAACCCCAGTTCCTTCGCCTGCCGCTCCTCTGCCGCCCTTGCCGCCTCAGCCTTCTCCGCTGCCTTGGTGCGGATCAGCGTCGGCGTGATCTGATCCGGGGGAAGGTCACCGACATCGGCAAGCGTGACTCCCTCGGCCTTCGCCTCAGCCACGGCAGTAGCAAACGCCCGCTCCCTGCGGAACGCCTGAAGTTCTGCGGCATCCCGCTCCTGTGCTGCCCGAATCTCTGCCAGCTCCTTCTCAAGCTGCTTGGCGTGCTTCCTGAGCCCTGCTGGGCCGTCGGTGCCCTCCGTTCCTTCGCCGTCCTCAACCACCTGCATCTCCTCTCATCCCCGGGGCCGAGGGCGGCCCCATGTACGCAAAAAAGGCGCAGCCCGGATGGACTACGCCCCTGTGGCGGAAGGCTGTATCTCGGCCGGTTGGGGAGGGGGCCCCCGGTTGGCCGGACCTTGCCGCTCCCGAGATTCTAAAACGAGAACGGCCGGGGCGTCGAGGGACCGCCCGGCTGCGAGGTGACTGCCCCCCCGCTGATGAACTGCGCCTTGTTGGCGAGCTCAGCCTGCCGGAGCGCACGGAGCCGCTGCATCCGAGGGAGGCCCTGCCGGTAGATGTTGATGGTCGGCTCCTCAAGCTCCTCACCGACGGTGGCCTGCGCGGGGACCGTTGACGTCGTCGGAAGGAACTGGTTGCCCACCGTGGCCGTAGCTAGGTTCTCCGCAGTAACGCCTAGGCGTTCGTTGTAGACCTGCTGGGGGACACCCGCCGAGATGGCCTGCTCATAGGTCTGGCGTAGCTCATCGGCGCTGGGAAGGCCGAGCGCCAGCGCGAAGAGGCCCTCGGCTCCCGGGTCCACCCCCGTGTAAGCGTAGAACTGGCGTCCCACATACGGGTTGTTGCGCAGTTCGTCGTAGGCGGCAAGGTCCTGCGCCACCTCATCGGCCGAACGGCCGGACTGGGCGATCGCTCCCAGCTCGGCGCGGGTCAGAGGCCGGTAGCCCACCTGCATGACCTGAGACTGAATCGACCGCTCCCACTGCACGTACTCGGCCGGCCGCATGATGAGCTGCCCGTTGCGATCCCGGATGCCGGGGAACCGGGCTTGGAACGTCGGGGTGTTCTCCTGCGTGAGCAGCAGGTAGTCAGGATCCGTGACACCCGTCGAGAGGTAGATCTGGTAGACCTGATCCGCCAGCTCTCCCACGTCAAACGCCGAGAGGATGGACCGGATGATGTCCGACCCGGCCATCAGGCGAAGCCCATCCGCTGCAGGAACCCGAAGCCGACGGCCCGAGCGTCTGTCTCGGCCCTCGCCGTGTTGTCATAGCCGTAGACCGTCTCAGTGCGGAGTGCCTTCTGCATGTCCGTCCCCGTCCACGGCTGCCCAGTCTCCGGGTTGGTGAAGAGGAACCGCTGCCACTTCGGATCCCGTATGTCGATGCCGTTAGGATTCAGCTCCAGCAGGTTCGCCGCATCCCCGATGTACTGAGAAGCGTACTGCTGTGTCGTGCGCCCTTGATCGATCGCAGTCGCCAGTCCCGGGTTGTTGTAGTACGCCTTCGCCACGCCGCCCCACGTCGCCTTGAACGCATCCTCCGTGGAATCGCCGGCCGTGATCGCCTGTGCCCACGAGGCCAGTTCGCTCTCGGGGATCCAAACGGCATAGGAGGCCCCGATCTGGCGCAATCGCTCCTTGAGGGCGCCAACGTCGGAAGCCACTGGGGCATTGACGAAGTCGACCTCGGCGAGGATGCCGGCCTTGACCTGCTGGGGGGACCACCCGAGCTGCACCGCATGCATGGCGATGCGCTCGATACGGTCCTCGGGGAGCGGCGTGCCCATGGAGCGGGCCTGCTCCCGGATGGCAGCCTTTTGCTCCTCGAGCTGCGCTGCTGCCTCAGCCGGGTCGGTCGCCTGCGTGGCTTGCCACTGCCGAGCTGTCTCGGAGGTCGTCTTCCACCAGTTCGTGGCGAAGAGAGCCCCTTCGAGTCGAGCCCGGTCCCAGCCTTCCTGTGCCGCCTTGAGCAGAATGGGCCCCACTTCGGGATGATCGAGGAAGGATGCCAGATAGCCGTAGGTGCTCCGGGCGTAGGCGATAGGGTCAACGGGAGCCGCAGGGGCCGTGTTCGTCTCCTGAGCCACTACACGGCCCCCTGACGCCGTTGTGGTGGAAGCAGCTTGCATCGTAGGACGTCCCATCTTCGCCATGACTTGGCTGGCGTACTCGCTAATGCTCGGGTACTGTCCACCGCCCTGCCTGACCGTCTGGTTCTTCGAGGCGAAGCCGGGACCTGCGTACCATGCTTTGGCGACGTCGGCCCAGTTGCCGAAACGGGCGTAGTAGGACTGGGCAAGCTGGCGGGCCTTTTCGTCCTGAATGGCCGGAGGTGCCATCCAAGCCTCGGCGTAACCCTTGTAGTTGGCCCACGTCCCGGGCATAAACTGGTAGGCGCCCGACGCACCGGAAGGGTTCCGAGCGGTGTAGTTGCCGCCGGACTCCTGAGCCTTGAGCGCAGCAAGAAACGAGCCAAGGTCATCCGCCACCGCCGCCTCCGATGCCTGCAAGGATGCTCAGGAAGGAATCAAACTGGCCCGCTATGTCGTGGCCCCCGACCGTCGTCGGCTGTGTGGCCCGGATCGTGGCCTCAGCGGCAGCCTGCGGAGACGGGGGCTCGGTCACGGTACCTCCCGGCCCGCCTGGCAGACCGGAGCCTCCAGCGCTGTACATGGTCTGCTGCGCCTGCCGCTCGGCTTCCTGCTGATCGGCGATGAACTTGGCGACGCGGTCCTCGTCCATGTCCCGGCTGCCGGTGAGGGCCACTGCTGCGGCTTGGTAGATCCGCCGGAGGTCGGTGGGCGAGGTGAGCTGGACGATCAGGGGTTGCCGCTGCTGCTCGGCCTTCTCCGCTCCCCCGGCCGTCACGGCTTCGTCGAGCACCTCCGTGAGAGCCTTGCCACTGCGCGCGGTACGGGTGAGGGCTCGCTTGTAGGCCGCGTAGGAGTCATCGTCGGCGACACCGAACTGAGGCTTCTTACCGGTGGCGGTGTAGTACGAGTCGTCGTAGAAGCCCCCAGCGAGGAGCTTGGCCTGAAGCTCGGCGACCTGATCCTCCGGGAGCCGATAGAACCCCTGCGCCGCCTCGATCAGACGGGCCGTGACCGGGACCCGAGGAGGCGTCGGCGACGGAGGGCCGAGCAACGGGGACCCCAGCTCGCCAGCTCGAGGCTTCGGGGGACCTGCAAGAGGAGATCCGGGGTAGCCCGGAGCCAGTTGGTATCCGAGCCGGATAGGGACCTCACCGACCGCAGCATCGATGCCGAACAGACCAGACGCGAAAAAGGATTCATCGCCTGCAGGATCACCAGCACCGGGGACGTACGCCATCAGTCCACCTCGACCCGCATCAGACGGTCGTACATGGGCTTCACGTCGGGATTGGTCCTTACGAAGTCTTCTGCCCACGAGGCGAAGGACTTGGCCTCGGCCTTCTTTCGGATTGAGGCTACCTGGGAGTTCACGCCAGCGAAGCGCTGCTGGTAGGAGAGGTGGTTGTCATAGGACTCCATCAGCTCCCGCATTTGCAAGGTCTGGGAGTTCTGGGGTGCCCGGGGATCACGGAGAGCCAGACGCACCTCGTCAAGCTGCTGCTGCTTGCGCTCAGCGTTGGCTCCCGACTCAGCAAGCATCATGGCGAAAGTGGGGTGAGAGGCGAGGAATCCCTCCTTCCATCGTGCCCAGTTCTGCCGCTCTCGGGCAGCTGCCGGAGACCCTCGATGGTCCTTGAGGTACTTCTCCTTGGCGTCCCGTGCCCTGAAGTACTCGTCGGAGGCTGAGGCGAACAGGACGTCGTCGAGAAACTCCTGCGGCGTCTTGCGGACCCGCATCTCCGTGATGAGCTGCTCTCGGTAGGCGAGCTGGGAGAACTTCTCGTCTGTCGGCTTCTGCGGCAGGAACAGACCCCCGGACTGCTTGTAGGACATCAGAAAGTCCCGGTTGTCGTTCATGAAGTTGAACGTGGACTCCGTCGCTGGGAGCGGAACATGGGTCTGCGACTGGGACTGGAAGACGGTGTAGGCCGTAGCGTCAGGGTGGCGAGCGATGAACTCCTTGGTCGCTTCCTCGATCGGCAGCGTGCGGAGCAGGTTGCGGTACTCCTTGTGCAAGTCGTCGGGGTCGAGCTGGAGCTCGGGGGCAGCGGGGACAGAGAATCCGTAGGCCGTCCGGGTCAGGAACAGGACTCGGGTCCAGTTCTTCACCCGGTCGATGAAAGCGTCCTTCTCGGCCTCCGTCGCCTCGTCGGGCAGGCCATGACCGGAAGCTTCGAGATAGGCCATGGCCTGCATCATGGCCGAACCCATCTGCGCCGACGACTCCGGATTGTCTGCCAGGGCGTGCCACAGTCGTGCCACGGAGGTTGGCGTGACCTGCTCCCAGTAGGGACGGCCGGCACCCCGCTCCGTGAGCACGGCCTGCTCAAGTTCCGCCAGCTCAGGGAAGCGGGCCCGAAGCGCGTGGATCCCAACGGCGACGAGGGGACCCACCGACGGAAGGATGCCCAGCCCCGGCGTGGCGAACTTGACCCGTCCGGAGAACCCCACCGGCAGAGGGAGCTTTGCCTTCTCGCCGGTCACCAGCTCCATGCTCTTCGTAAGCACGTCCTGTACGACCGAGACGGCCGGATACATGAAGTAGTCATCACCGTTCTCGTCGGTTTTGAGGATGCCGGAGTGGCGGAACCCGGCCATGACGAGCTGGGCCTGCCGGAATGCCTCGGGGGAATGAACGAGCATCCGTGCCCAGCGACGGAAAAACTGCTCCTGAGCTGCCTGGAACGGGACGAAGTTGCGCGTGATGACGGCAAGCTGGGAGCGGATCTCATTGTCGTCCACGTAGGCTGTCGTCTTGTTCACGGCTCGCTCGACGGCCACCTCCCGGAGCTGGGCGTCAACGTGGTCCCCGAGCTTCAGGATGCCCGACTCGGAGCGGGCCTTCTTGATAGCCACGTTGCGGAGCTGCTGCGCCCTTGTCTCGTGAGCAAGGTCGCTCATGTCACCGCGGGGCAACTTGAGGGCCTCGGCGTATGCTTTGTCTCCGGCCTTGACCGCCGCCACCTCGGCCTTGGCGAGCGCCTCCCGCTCGGCCTGATCCATGAGCAGCCCGCGGAGACCCTCGACCTCGCGCTTGGCCTGCACGTAGTTGTGGACGAACAAAGGCTGGCGAGCCATCCAGTCGATCGGCCGGGCCACGATCTCCTCGAACCCGGCGTCAATCATCTTCTGGAAGGCGGAAGCAGCTACCGGCATGACTTCGGCACCCTTGACTGCCGTGGGCCGCACATCGACTGCCACGTCAGCGAGCCGGGACAGACTAGGGCTTTGGCCAGAAAGGAGCTCCGTGGCGAGTTCGGGGTAGACGAGATCCCCGCTGGCGCTACGGGTGTGGGCGTTGACATGGTCCACGACTGCGGAGGCCCAGTCCCGCAGGGCCTCCTCTTCGGTGGCCCCCTGCCCTACAACCCGCCCATCGCGCGTCTGGGTGGCTCTCAGGGCCCGCTTGCGCAGCGAAGCGGAGGCCGGGGACTGCAACAGGTCGTAGACAGCCTCGATCTGATCGGCCCGGCTCTCGTCGGCGTGCTCAAGGACCCGGCGAGCCAGCTTGTCCGAAGCGATCTCCCCGAGCGAGTCCTGCCATGCCTGGTCGAATCCGCTCTCGACCGGGGCGTACTCTCGGAAAGCCCCCGTCCGCTTGAAGTAGACCGGACGCATCTTGGAGCCGTCCCGGGTCATGCGAGTGGCTGTGTCCGAGTCGGCGAGGTAGCCCCGCCAGCCATGGGACGAGGCACTCACCATGTCGGCGAACGAGGACTGCATGATGCCGTGGTCCCACAGCTCTCGGGCGGCCTTCACGTACTCCTCGCCCGCCAGTGCCCCTTCCACTTTGCGAAACGCCTTGGCCGTGTAGCCCCCGATGTAGCGGGAAACGGCCTCAACCGGCTCCGTCACACCCTCGGGCACGTACTCGGACATGCGGTTCCACACACCCCGAAGGGGATTCCACGGCAGGATGCGGGCCACGTCCTCGACCAGCTCCCGTTCCTCGCCCTTGGCCACGCTGGCGGCCAGCCTGCCCCGGGCGATGGGCACGAGACCCTCCCGCATGATGGCGCCAACGAGCTCCTCACCACCGGCCCGAGGAGCAAAACCGAGCCGGATGAGTGTCAGAGGCTTCCACGCCGAGGACATGAACCTGTCGGTCATCTCGGTCAGGTTGACCCCAGTTACATTGTAAATCCCTCGCATCAGCGAGAGTCGTTTACTCTGCGCCCAGAGCACCTTGTATGACGGCATCGACCACTGATCCGTGAGCTGCCCGGCGAGGATGCCTGCGGAAACCTGCTTGCCGCCTACCACCATCTGGTCAATATCGCCTGCGGAGTAGGCCCGCTTGCCCACTCCATCATCAAGGCGACCCATGAACTGAGCAATGAAATTGCGGCCCTCGACGGTGGAGTCCACTCCGGCCGCCCGGAACACCTCGCCGAGCAGGCCCTTGTAGATCCCGAACCGGGCTCCGAGGTTGCCGGAGGCCCCCACCCATGCATCGACCAGTTCCCGCACGCGGGGGGCCGGGAGGGCGGTGGCAGCCATGCGCTGGATCGCCGTGACCGCCTCCGGCGATGAAGGGTCAAAGTCCATGCCCCGGGGGATGAGCGTCGTGAAGCGGCGGGCGAACTTTCCTGCGGGGACCACGAGACGGCCGAGGCCCTGCTTGGGCATGTCGGCAGCGAAGTCTATGGTGTGCTTCGTGGCCACCTTGAGATCAAGCCGGACGAGACCCGCCTGGGAGATGTGGGGCATAAGGGGAGCAGCGTGGGCAACTCCGGAGACAGAGCCGTTGAGCAGCGACGTGAGACCCTGCGCCTCCTGAAACCACTCGCCGAGCCGCTGCCCACTCGTTACGCCATCGGTGACAAGCGTGTCCACGACGCCTGCGTACTGGGGATACCGCTCGACGAGCTCGCCGTAGGCCCCCCGATCGAGGTAGGAGGCCACGTCGTCGAGATGACGGGCTACGGAGGGCCGAGAGACAAGGTTCGCCACATCCTCAGCGTCCCGCACAAGGTAGCGAAGCTGGTTCGCCCCCTTCACGACCTCGAGCCCTGCAACCGCGGGGTCCCCGAACCACGACCAGATGGCGTCAGTAGAACCAGACACGACCGTCCATGCCTTGCCGGATGACGTGGGATCGAGCCCAACGGTATGAGCGAGGCGACGACCGAGAGAGTACTTCTGCCCGTCAAGGAAAACAGCAGCCTTGGCGACGTCGGGGTCTTGGTTCATCCGCTCGACGAGACGGGCCTTGTCCTCTTCGGGGATGCCCTCCACAGCCTCATCAACACCCATCTGCGGGTTCGCACGGTGCTCGCTCACGAGTGTGGCTAGCCGCAGCCCTTCCTCGTCGAGCTTGGGCAGGACAACCCGTTCGTCAGGGTCCACCATCGCCAACGCATCTTCATCGCCCCGGAGAGCCCGGAGAGCGTTGGGGTTGAAGGTGTCCTCCTCACCCTGCGTGCGATCCCAAGCCCGGGCCCACTCGGCAGGAGAGAACGTTCGCTGAATGGCCTCGGCGCCGAACCCGCTGTAGCCCTCGGCCCGGAGCTGGTCCGTGATGGAGGCAGCAGCTCGGTAGGCATGGTGCAGGGCCCGCACCGGGGCTCCCAGAGCGTGCAGAACATCGCCGATGACGCCCCGGTCGTCCTCTGCCTCTGCGGCTGCCTGAGCCTCAGGGGAGAGATTGCCCCGGGCGATGGCGGGGGGCTTGTAGCCAGCCCCGGTCAGGAGCTTTTGCTCGGCGGCCGAGAGACGAGACCAGATGGAGACCTGCACGGCGGCATCGTTGCGCTCCACGTAGGTGCGGAGCTGGGAGGCCGAGGCGAACCCGCCGACGGCTTTGGCCGCGGTGTCGATCTGATCGTCGGGAGAGGTGGCGGCGAGACCATAGAGGGTAGCGGGGTCAAGGTGAGGGGCCGCCCTCGTGGCGATGATGAGGTTCTGTTCCAAGCTCATTGCCCGGAGGCACTCGCTCGCTGGGCCAGCTCACGCAGCACCGGAGATCCCGTTGCCATCGCCGCCCGTTCGATGATGGCTGACACCGACCCGCCGTCGGGGGCACTCACCAGCATGTTCGGACCGGCGCCCACAGGGACGCCAGCGGTGACAGGCTCCGTCGGGCGATTGGTGGGGCGGGCGAGGATCTGCGCCAGTGTGGGCACGACGGGCTGGCCCCCTTGTGCGGGGCGGCCCTGAGGCTGCGGCTGGGCCGGAGGTGGGCGCAGAGCGGGGGCGGGGTTCGTCTGTTGGGCCTGCTCCACCATCTGCCGGTTGCCGTACATGAGCCCCGGAGGGGCTTGCACGGGCTGGGCAGGGGCGGGCTGCGAGAGATCCTGCCGGTTAGCGAGACGGCCGGGGCCTGCCGGGGGTCGGGGACGGTTGTCCGGCGTACGGGCACCGCCCCTACCGTCAGCCACGCTTGCGCCTCCTGCTCCGGTCTACGCCCTTGATCCGGCCCTTGTTCCTCGACGCGTAGAACACCCGCTTCCCCTTCTTGGGGCCATAGGTGCGCTGCATCGAGCGCATGATCTTGCGGCCCTTTTTCGTGAGTGGCACGTCAGCCTCCCATCCCGAGCAGCGCTTCAAGGCCACCAGGAGGCGGTGGAGCCATCGGAGGGGCGGCCAGACCAGGGGGTACCGGGGCCACAGACTCCGGAGTCGCCTGCGCCTGGCCGGGAGGGTTGTCGACCATCCACTTCCGGTAGTCCTTGCCACTCTCGGCAGCGTCGATGGCATTGAGGATCCAGTCGATGGGCACGGCTGACTGGCCGGCGAAAGCGCTCTCGAGGAGGAACTTCTCCATCTTGCCGACGAAGATGCGACGCTTCTCAGCCGACAGGGACCGGATCCACGGCAGGCCCTCCATGACCGTGTCTACGCTGATGGCATCGGCGCCGAGCACCTGCAGCATGGAGAGGCGGTCCTCGAAGCCGCCGAGGCCGGGGCCGTACTCCACCTCGATCATGCCGAAGCGGTCCCCGATGTCCTTGGAGGGCTTGTAGGACTCCAGGAACGTCTCGCCGTGGCCGTGGCCGGAGATCACCTTCTCCTCGGCGCCGAACACCTCTCGATCGATTATCAGCGCCGAGGTGTAGACCTTGGGGAGCCAGAACCCGAAGTCGTCGAAGAACGCCTGTACCGTCTCGACCGTGACCCGGGAGAGCTCGACGAGCCCCCGGCCGGTGATCGGGCCGCCGGTCACCTCGCCCCGGCCGGCCTCCGTCTCGTTGTGCATGGTGCGGATGAGGTCCTGCACCGCCGCCATGTCCCGGTCCACCTGGAACGTCGCCGGGGGGCTGACGAGCTTGGCGTCAGCGTCGGGCGTCTCGGCAATCAGCAGGCGCTTGGCAGGGTCGGGCCGGACCCCTTTGGCGAACATCCAGGGCCACACCACGGCGTCATTGAGTGATAGCTTCTGATCGAGCAGGCGCATGAAGGCAATTTCGAGCCCGACGGTCTGCTCGAACGAGGAGGTACCCGCGGGGGCGCCGATGGCGTAGGTGGTCGGGAATTGCCAAGGGCACCAGCCAGCGCCGTGCTCTGCGCGCCCAAGCTCGATCCCACCGAACACGGTCTGGACCACCTCGTCGTCGTAGAACATGTAGAAGGTGTACATGTCCCGAAGCGCCTGCGGCTTGTCCGGGATCATCTTCCGTAGAGTTTCGTTATTCGGAAACATCCTGAGGAGCTGATGACCCGTCGCGGACTTGCGAATGATGCAATCGTCCAACGTGGCACCGGCGTCAGACATCGGCGAGGGGACAGAGACGGAGTAGGTCGAGGTCGAGTCCCAACCGGGACCGGGAAGCACATTACGGGGATCCTCCACGAGGAGCTGCGGACCACCTAGTCGCCGGTTGGGGAACACACCCACCCCGAAGGCGCCAAAACCAACAGCGAAGTCGGCGATCACCCGGGCCTTGCGCTTGAAGTCCCACAGCCGGTTGTAGGCGAAGCAGATCTTCTCCAGCTTGTCGGCCCGGTCCTGCTCGCGCGGTGACAGCTTGAGCGGGGTAACCCGGATGTCGGGGACCTTGCCCACCATGCGTGCGTAGGCGTCCCAGTCCCGGCGGATGAAGTTGGCCACCTTGGGGATCTCGCCTGCCCGGAATTCCTTGGGCCACAGCTCATGGAACCGACCGTGGTAGACCTTTTCCAGCACATCCCAGCGCTGCCGGTCGGACTGCATCGCCTGCTCGCGCTCGGAGGCGAGAGAGGCGATGTCCTCGGGGTCAAGAGGCACTTTGAGCCCCCAACATCTCCATCAATGCCAACGAGGGGGCTCCGCCAAGGAATGCCCGAGCCAGGATCTCCCACTGTCCGACTGTGTACCGAACCGTCTTGCGCCCGTCAGGGCCTACGAACAACGGAGGCCAGCGTAGTAGCTCCAACGCCTGTTCGTCTACGAACTCATCCGGTGTCATGGATTCCGCACGGCTGAAGCGGTCCTCGTTCAACTCACGGCCTCCAGTCTCGGGGGCGGGCCCACGAACCCACCGGGCACGTAGCGGTCGAAGCTGTCCATCTGGTCCATGCCCCGGATGGCAGGCAGCCACCACTTGGGGAACCACAGGGCCAGCAGCAGGTCGTCGGTCGGCAGCCGCTTGAGCATTTCGTCGATCAAAGGCTGGAATGCGTAGCGGGCGTCGTAGTCGCCCCAGGGGATCCGGATGTTGCCGTTCTCGACGTCGGGTCCGAGCGTGTCGAATCCCATCTCCTTGTGGGCCTTGTTGCGCCCGTCGGTGTGCTGGTAGAGCACCCGGACCCCGGCAGCCTGCCGCCACTCGTTGAACTCCTCGGTCTGGACGAAGAAGTCCGCCGAATTCTTCTCGATCGTGAGCACCCGTGGGCGGTAGCGCTCCCCCCACGACCGGAGCAGGTTCATCATGTCGGGAGTCTGCAGCCGCGCCCGACGGATGTCGAGGAGCCGGGGGGCGTACGTCTTCCCACTCTGCGGGATGTCCATGACCAGTGCCCCGCAGAACTTCGTCGGCGACGGGTCGATCGAGACCACCCGGATCGTGGGGACCTCCTTGCCGCTGGCGAAGACGGGGGCTCGCTCCCCCAGCCCGCGGTCCCGGTCGAGGCAGCCGGGGTACCCCCCGCGGCCGTGGATCCATTCCTCCCGGAACCGGGCGATGCCCCAACCGGCCGAGTTCTGCTGGTGCACGCACTCGAAGATCTGCTCGCCGAGGAGCGACCGCTGCGCCATCACGCGCTTCCAGGTCCACTTCTCCGGGCAGAGCACGACCCGGTTGCCCCGGTCGAGGATGGTCGGCTCCCGGATGGTGGCGAAGACAGGCCGGAGCTCGTCGGCGTCCTCGTCGTCGGCTTCCTCCAGCGATGGCATGGTCTCGAGCTGCTTGTACGGGGAGTTCTCCAAAGGCAGCTCGGCCCCGGTCGCGCTGATCTCGGCGTAGGCGTCGTCGAGCCGGGTGAAGATGTGGACCCGGAGCCACCGGATGATGTCGTCGGCGTCCTCCGGGGTCCGGCAGTTGTCGAGGTCGGCCACGTCGTCGAGCTTCAGCCGGTTGAACCCGCGGCCCAGCACGGACGACCGCTCGCCGATGACCGTGAGCGAGTAGTCCCCCGACAGGATGGCCCGCTGCCGGCCGGCAACCGTGAGCGAGTAGGTAGAGGACTGCCAGATGGCGGTGGAATCCTTGAACCGCCCGTAGGCTTGGATCAGCTTGTCGTTGAACTCCAGCCGGTTGGCGACGGCGTACCAGTTCTTGCCGGCCTGCTGCTTGGAGGCGGCGACCATGCCCACCTGCAGGTCCCGCAGCGGGTTGGCAGGGTTCTCGTAGTACTCCCAGGGATAGCCCCCGCCGCACATGTGCCACGCGGTCCGCAGCGTCGTGATGGCCTCGGTCTTGCCATGCCGGGGACCGGCCATGATGAGGGCGAACTGGTGGTCGTCCACGAACTTCGACCACCGCTTCTGGCACTCGAACAGCTCTCGCTCCTCGAAGAGGCGGCACCAGAAGACGAAGTCCCGGAGTGCTTCGAGGTGGTCGGTGCTCTTGATGTCGTCGACGAAGCACTTGGGGGGCGGTTTGTCCCGTTCGTAGTCCTCGAGGGCTCCAATATTGGCTGAGGGCCGGGATCCGGAGTGGGACGAGGGAGCGTCGGGAGAGAGAGTCAGGCCAGCGATGATGCGGTTGATCGTCCGGCGGTTGGGGGGCTTCTCCCGGCCCTTCCATATCGTCGGGTGTGAAGAAATCTCCTGTGCCGTCCACCCGTCGTTGGCAAGAGCACCGATCCTACGGCGTTGCGCAGTGGTGACCCGCTCTCCCGGCATGCCCTGATGGTACTGGAGATCGACCCGTCTTGTCCCAGTCTTGTCCCAGAGACACGCTCAGGGTTGCAGTGTTGTCCGCAGGGTTGGAGGGGCACAGTCACAACCTATCCCGTAGCCCACTACACATCCCCGGGTCAAACGCAATACCGCAAACGACGTAGCTTGCCTACGCACCACAAGATACGCCATCTGCAGTATGGAGCTGGTGGACGTAGAGACCGATACTAGGAGTACACCAGCGAACAGAGAGGAACCAGATGAGCCGCATCAGCCACCTTCAGCCCTACCAGCTTCACATCATGCGCAACGCCTGTAAGCACGACGGAGTACCCGAGCTCGCCAAGCACTGCTGGAAGAACGCTCCCGAGCCGGCCGAGTGCGAGATGGTGCGGATCGCCTCTGCCCTTGACACATACGCCACGATCAACTTCGCTGGGGGCGAAGCCCTCCACCTCGCCAAGCTGCTTCGTTCGATGGCAATGGGCGCCAAGTGGTCCACCATCGACCTCGGATTCCCTGGACACCCCGACGTTCGCAACGTGCTCGTCTAGACCCTCCACCGCTGGTGGGGCGATGGGGACCCTTCGGGGTCCTCTTTCGCGTCTAGGCGTCGACCACCTGCAGCCCCGCCTCTGTCTTGACGACCTGACCCTTGAAGGACGGATCCACCGTCACCTGCAGGGGGATGGAGTCGTTCACGTCGTTGGGCACGTCCAGCACTCGGGAGCCGGCCCACTTCGACTCGACGTGCTCCCGCTTGTCGGCCTCGGCCACGTCCCAGTGCTCGATGATCTCGCCGCCCTCGGGGGCCCTGGCAGCTCCTACCTCGATCACCTTGCGCTTGGGGGCCGGAGCTCCCTGGGCCTCGTCGATGAGCGTCTGGTCCGTCTGGACGTCTGTGGGGGGCACCAGGCCCTCGCTCTGGCCTCGCTGCACCAGCTCCGGGCTCTCGTCCTTCTTGGTTGCCATGCGGGCCTCCTCGTCGATTGTGGGCCCACTCAGTCTACGGGACCAAGCGAGCGACGGCGAGGCCCACGATGAGGACCAGGATCAGCGGGATGGTAGCCCACGCATGGAACAGAGCCAAGGCGAGCAGGGCCACAATGCCCACCGCTATGGCGATCCAGGCTCCGGGGCTCAGTCGCATGGCCCTATTGTGCCGTATCTCGGCTCTCCAAGGGCTTTCTCGTCGGTTCTGGGGGCAATGAGCGGGGTCTGAGGGCACGCACGCGGGGAGTCCGGCCCGTCAAAAGTCTCTGTAGCGCTTCCAAGCCCTCGTCAGACTGTCATTCGGCGGCACCTGTCTCAGCCCCAGCTCCCGCATAACCGATATGAGTTCGTCCGCGAGAGAAGCCCGGATCGCGACTGCGTAGAGTGCAAGCTCGTGCCGGGACACCGGACAACCAGCCAGCTCGGCGACAAGGTCCAACACATCCTGTTCCGGTCCAATCAGTCTCCCTGTCCATGCGCCGATCACAGCTGCTTGTCTCGAAGTCAACCGGTTCCACACTGGTTCCAGCCAAGACTCAAGCGGAGTTGGCACGTCCGCCTCTGTGGGGTCCATCGCCGATACCCCTCCTTATGTCGTCTTCCAGATAGTGGAAATTCCTCAACCGTCGGCCAACCGTCGGCAGAGTGTCAGCGTCGGCATAGGTATGAGAATCCCAGACTGTGAATAAACCTGTTTATAAGTATCTACACTATATGTGTGAGGGTTCATTGGACCTATTTAATCTATATTACCGTTTTTTCCTAGGACCTTTTTCATTCTCTTTGCCGACACTGCCGACGTTTTGCCGACGGTCGGTCACTTCACAAGAACGTACATGTACGAATCTTTACGCTGTCCGGGCTCTTTCCGGATTGTCCCTCTTGAGATGAGTACCGCCAGCGTCTCCGTAGCTTCCCGCCCTCTCGCATGGCTGAGCGGGCCTCGCATCAGGTCTCGCTCCGTAGCCTGCCCGCCGTGTTTTTCGAGATGCCGGAGCACGGCTCGCTCGAGCGCCGGGGAAGCCACGATGTACGTTTTCACCGGTAGCACGTCGCCCATGAACAGGTCCCGGGCCTGCTCGGCGTAGAAGGCCCACAAGTCCTCAGCCCGGTCCACGCCAGCCGACGTCAGCCCGTATTCGCCCCCACACACCTCCCACATCGCTGACAGCACGATGGCGATGCGGGCAAGGTGGGTCTGACCCTTCCCGAAGTACCCTTCGAGCTCCTCCGGTGCGTCTCGCTCAAGGTCGATCGCGCGCTGTCTGGCCTCCGTGAGACACCCGGGTACCTCGCAGACGACCTCAGCCTCCTTGAGCTCGTACAGGGCCCGCACGATGCCCTCCCACGTCCCCCGCACGTTGCGAGGCACGTCCGGGGTGTCGGCCGCCACCGGCACCTTGGGCAGCACGCAGTACAGGAACCGCTCAGCCAGCCCGTCCCGCACTGCTGTGAGTCCGGCGAACACGTCCGGCTGCACGCCGCCGATCACCGACACGCAGGGATTCTCGACCACGATCCGCTTGCGTGAGACCCGGAACACATCGAGCAGGTCCCCGTTCCATGCCTCCACCCACCGCTGCCGGTCGTTGCCCTTCCCGCCCTTGTACTGCCCCATCGAGTTGAGCCAGCCCACGAGCTCGTCGGCCACCATGACCACGCCTCGCGGGTGGGCCTTGAGCGCCAGCGCGAGCACCTCCGTCGTGACGTCCTTCATCAGTGGCGATTCCAGTTGTGGCTCCGGCGTCTTGCCCGGCGTCTCCTCCCACAGCTCATGCTCACGCTGCCAGGATGCCGCCCGTTCCTTGTGGATTGCCTCAAGGGGTGCCTTGGCGGCCCGCAGCGCCGGTGACTTCCGTCGGCTCACGTCCCCCACCAGCCCCGCGTAGATCCCCGGCCGCTCGATCCACCCGCCTTCGCCCTTCACGTCGAGCCAACGTGTCCGACCGATCACCGATGCCGCTACCGCCAACACGCACGTCCCGACCGCCTCTGGCGCCACACACACGCTCGAGGCCGTCTGCTCGATGAACTCGGCTACCTGCCCCGGCCACACTCCCAGCGGGTACTCGACATGAGGCCGCGCGCCATTGGGGGACGGCACGGTCGGTGTCCGCTCTGCTACAGTGATCTCACCAGAGTCCCCCTCTGAGCTGTTTGAGAGCCCCTTTCCCCGGGGGCTCTCTCTCTTGTCCGGGGGCCGTTCCGGGATGTCATCCAATGTTGTAAAGGTGGTCCCAATCGCTTTCGAGGTCACGTTCTCGTTCGATGTCGTCGTACTCCTCGTCCCAGAGCTCGCCCCATCCGTCGCATGTGGAACATCCGCTCCCGAATCCGTCGCAATCTGGGCATGGGATGTCTGCCATTGCTCACTCCTCTCTGGTATCTGCCTCGGCTGCCGCTTCCCCGCTTCAAGCCCTGATCGGATCGTGGCCGCTCCCTTTCGCATGCCCGGTCCATTGCCAGGCTCAAGAGCATCCCACGCATCAAGAAGGGCTCTCACGACGACTGACTCTGGTAGTGCTCCGGCTCCCACCAGTTGTCCTAGCGCGAAGGCCGCCGTGTTGAGTGTGTCGTTCTGCGCCCCGTCGCCGGCATCAAGCACTCGTTGCACTTCGCCATTGAGGGCTGCGCGGGCATACGCTTCCACGCTCTCTGGTGTTCTGATCGTGGGCACTATGGGTTTCGGAGGAGCCTCATACGGCCGCTCTCGCACCAGCTCCACCAGCCACGCCGGTGCATCGGCAATCGGGACCGCCTCGTCCACCCACTCGTAGACCGCCCCCGACGCGTGCTCTGAAGGGGGCGCCAGCACGTAGCCCCCGTCCCCCCGTACGTCGAGCTCCGGCCCCACCTTCGACCGGTTGCGGACCGTGACTCCATCGGGCACCCAGAACCACAGATGTACGCCCCGGCCGGTGCGGACCATCTTCGTGACAGGCAGTTCCCGCTCCTTCAGGAACTCCCAGCCCGCCTCTCCGTCCACGTCGACGACGAACATCCCATCGCCCGTTCGGACCCCGATGTTCGCCTCCGGCCACTTCGCCCACCAGGCCATGACCTGCGCCGGGTCCGAGGTGGCATCGTGCAGCCCGTTCTTCGTCCGCGGGTGCTTGGCGGCCGTCTTCGTCTGCGGGTAGAAACACAGCGGATCCCCGCAGGAGCATCGGCCGTCCCCGGCGTGATGATGGAGTGGGAAGACCAGCCACCCGCCTAGAGCGAGCCCCAAGGCCGCCTCCGGTCGGCTCACGACGCCACCGCCATCAACCGGGTACCGATCCATTCCGTGTAGGCCGGCGGAATGGCCTGACGGGCCTCCAAGGAGCTCATCCACCCGCAGCCCATGGCATCGGCGTAGGCGCGTTCCCCCTTGTGCTCGAATGGCAGCAACCGGTCGTGTTGACAGGGCGGGACGAGCTCGAATCCACCCCAGGACGTGAGGAACCACCGATGTCGGCGCACCCGCAGTCCGAACACCGAGCCGCAGAGCACGAAGTCGGGCACCATCGGTGCGTAGGGCACGTTCTCCACCACCCACGGAGCTCCGTACGCCCTCAGTCGTTCAACTGTAGGCACAAGCAGGTCCGGGTGGTTCTCGGCGTTCCCACGCCATCTGGTGACCGGCGCGTAACGTTGGCACGGCGGTGACGCATGGACCGCCTCGGCCCCCTCAAGTCCGAACGTGAGCGCGTCTCCCTTCACGAACACGTCCCCGGCGTACCGTGGTTGGGCCTTGATGTCCACCCCCACCACGAAGAACCCCGCCTGCTGGTATCCCCGGGCAGCCCCGCCGGGTCCGCAGAACAGATCGACGAGGACGGGCTTCCCCCCCGTGTCCACACCCTCGAGCGCGTCGAGGCAGCACGAAGTCCCGCCCCCTTCCTGAGCCCCCACCGGTCTACGCGCTTCGGCGAGCCTGGGCCCGCTCCAACCGGCTCAGACGGCTCTCGATGGCCTGCTCCACGAACAGCGAGGCCGAGCGCATCCCGAGGGCCTTGGCGGCCTTCTGGGCTCGTCGCCACGTCGAGAGCCTGATGTAGAGCTGGGTCCGATGGATCGGGTCCACGTCCTCTGACAGGTTCACTTCCTGAGAATCCATTCATATCCTCCTAGATGTTGCGAACGTCTGCATCATAACATTGCAGAGACATCCCGGGGGCGCTATAGTGGGGCCACAAGCATGAGCCACCCGACCCGAGGAGAGCAACCCTGATGGCCCATGAAATCCGCATCACGATCAGCGTTGGTCCGGAGGACAACATCCTGGGGCACGATGAAGTAGCTATCGTCCACCACGTCGAGCAGATGGGCGCGTTGGCCCTGCAGGAGGCCATTGAGGCGGCTGTAGACCGAGCCTTCACCGCCTACGACTCAGCGGCCTGACCAATCCAAAAGGCCCCCGTCCCTCGACGCAACCGAGAGCGGGGGCCTGAGCCAAGCTATAGGAGGTAGCCATGGCCCGTGAGCAGGATCGTACACCTGAGCAGGTAGCCCAAGATGCCATCGAGGCAGCTGCGGAAGCCCTGCATCGTGTGGATTCAGTCTATTACGTCGAGCAGGCCGAGATTGCTATAAAAGCATGGCTCAACGCCATCGGCCTCACCGACGCCGCTCTCTACCATCTGCTGGCAGTAGGCACCATCGCTGATCTAGAGAACAAAAATCGCTGGGTGGCTGCCATCCGGGAGGTGCAGGACCGATGAGCGAAGCCACCGTGAAGGCCCTCACCGACCGCATCCGAGACGCCCTCAACGAGTCCGGCATCCTCCGAGAGCTCGACAACGAGCAGGTCTACGAAGCCGCTCGCGTGGCAGCCCAGACCATTGAGGCCACCGGCGCCATCGTGGCAGCTATCCCTGAGGGCTACGCCAAGGTATACGGACATCTTGTGAGGTTAGAGCCGTTTGGAGCGCAACCTACGCGGGCTCCTATACCTATCTACTTCCGCATCGTGGAAGCGGTGTCCTCATGAACCAGCCCATCGTCACCCTGACTCCCGACGCCGTCCCCTACCGGCCTCCCACCCTTGGTCCCAACGACACTGAGCGATGGGATCCCGATGTCTTTGTCGTCTACCGCCTCCCCCTGACCAATCGCCTCGGTGGTTACATCGATCTCAAGTCCGAGGCTCCCAAGCCCAACGGCACCAAGAAGCGCAAGCCCCGGAGGACGCCGTGAATCCCGTAGACCTGATTGCGGAGAGTCTTGCCGACGACGACGGCCAGCCTGACCGCAAGGGCCATGAGCACTACCAGAGCCGAGCCCGCGGGGTTCTCTACATGCTCGTTGCCGCTGGGTTCCGAGTGGTTCACGACAGCGAGAAGAACGACCACATTGAGCCCCTCACCCTCAAGACCGAGGACGGCCGTCTCGTGAAGGTGAAGCCCTCCGCCGGGATCCATCACTGGGAGGGTGGCGACGAAGACGAGCCCCACATTTGTGACCGCCGTTGCTCAACGCTCTACTGCATCGTGGAGGACCACGACCGATGACCACCCTAACTCTTATCGGCACCCGAGCCGTCTACATGAAGTGGGCCCCCACCGTCCACCGCTGCGAAGGCTGCGGAGAGAAGATCGTCGGCAAGAAGGGCCGCCGCCCGGCCATCTGCTGCAACGTCCACGAAGCTGGTCGGTGGAACCGGGTCACGTACTTCCACCCGCCTTGCTACGACGATCGTTACGGTTCCGTTATCGACCGTGGTGCCCTTCCACCCAAGGCCCGATCGGGATGGACCCATGTATGAGCCCGCCACCATACCTACTGCTCCCCTCGTCTGGGCCATCCGCCGTCAGGCCGTCGCCAACGGCTACGTCGTTGACGTAGCTAGCGGAGGGCTACCCGGCATGGCCGGCTTCTGCGAGGCCGTGTTCGGCGACAAGGGCCTTGCTGCCACGCTGACGCATCTCCGTAAGATCAACCCCACTCGTGCCGATCGACTTGCCTGCGCCCTCCGGCTCCATCCCTATGAAATCTGGGGCGAGGCATGGCTGGTCCCCTTTTCCGAGGACGACGAGGTTGACGAGTGGGAGCACCAAGCAGCTGTGAGGGCTCAACGCCTCCGTGAGTACCACGCCGCAAAGAAGCGAGAGTCAGACGCCCGCAAACGGGAGCGAGCTGGCGCAGCGTGAGCTCTAGCGGGCCGGCGTGGGTGCCGGGATGGGGAACCGGCCCGACCCGGGGGGAACCCGCTAGTGCTCCCGAATCGCCAGACGAGAGAGGACGAGACCATGGACAACACGATCACTGTCGTCGGCAATCTGACCCGGGAGCCCGAGCTGCGCTATCTCCCTGGCGGACAGGCCGTCTGCAAGCTCGGCATCGCCGTGAACCGCCGCTACATGAAGAACGACGAATGGCAGGAGGACACCAGCTTTTTCAACATCAACTGCTGGCGAGGTCTCGCCGAGCATGTTGCTGAGACTCTCGCTATCGGGTACCGCGTCATCGTCACCGGCCGCCTTCAGTCCCGTTCCTGGGAGACCGAGGACGGCCAGAAGCGCACTGTCGTCGAGATCGAAGCTGACGATATCGGTCCTTCCCTCCGCTGGGCCACCGCCACCATTGCCAAGGTTGAACGTCACCCCGCATGGCAGGAAGAGGTGAGCCCGTATGACCAATCAGGAACGCGTGGCTGAGTTTCACCGAGCCTTCGGTGTGCCCATTGAAGAGGCTCCCATGATTCCCTCCGTCGAGGTCGTTGACCTTCGGATGGCCCTTATGTCCGAGGAACTCCACGAGCTGAAAGTGGCCCTCTGGGCGGGCGATCTGGTGGCCACGGCCGACGCCATCGGGGACCTACTGGTGACCGTTTATGGCACTGCCTTGTCCTGCGGCATCGATGCCGACCGCGCGGTAGCTGAGGTTCACCGCTCGAACATGAGCAAGCTCGGACCTGACGGCAAGCCGATCCTGCGATCTGACGGAAAGGTGATGAAGGGTCCCAACTTCGTACCTCCAGACCTCTCGTGGGTGCTGACATGACTTACCTCTGCACTGGCTCCTTCACCATCAAGGCCGCCAACCGGGAGCCCAAGCCCGACCCATCCCTGCCCAACCTCAAGCAGATCAACTGGACGTACACCTCCGGGGACTGCCAGGACTGCGGCCACCGCTTCGACTTCGTCCCCCATCCCCGAGCCAGCGACAACCGCCTTGTCCTCCCCCAGCACTACGTGAACGGCAAGCTCAAAGAAACCCCTTGACCCCGTCCCCATCTGTATCTATGATGACAACAGACAGACGCACGAATCCGACACGGGAGAGCGAGATGCGGCAGTGGTACGAGGATGTCAGAGAGGCGGTTGCAAAGGCGGGTGGATCCGTTACGGCCAAGGAGTACGCGCGGATGTACCGATGCTCGGTGGACCAGGCTCGCCACGTCTTGAACCAGGCGGCCACGCTCTATGGGGTACTGCGCAAGGTCACCTTGGGAACCCCTCGTGCAGGTGCCCGGTATGCCTATGAGGCCGTGGAGGTTGAAGCATAGTGAGCGCCGATCTGGTCCCCGTCAACGAGTCCGGGATGGCCTCCTACGACCGCCCCCAAGCCAATTGGAACCCGCCCTGTGAGACGTGCGGGACACGACTGACCAGCACGGTCGATCGTGATTTCTTCGGCCCCGGTTGCCACTACTACTCGCTGCGCTGCCTGCAGTGCCGACCCACCATCGAGGAGTCCCGATGAGCACCGATCTCGAGCTGTACGAATCCACCTCGGTTCCTGCTCTCCCTGAGCGTCTGAGCCTCCCGGAGATCCTCAAGACGGCTGAGATCCTCGCTGCTTCCGGCTACTTCCCGACGGCCAAGGAAGCCGGTCAGGCCGCAGCCAAGATCATGTGGGGACAGGACATGGGCCTCACACCGATGCAGGCCATGACCGGGATTCATGTATGGGTGCAGGGCGGGACACCGACCATGCAGGTCAGCGCCAAGGTCATCACATACCTACTCAAGCGTCACGGGTTCACCTGGAAGTTCGTGCAGCACGATCCCGAAGCCTGCGAGGTCGAGGTCTACCGCCACGGCAAGCGCCTAGAACCCAACGTCCGCTTCACCAAACAGCAAGCCACTAAGGCCGGACTCGCCAACAAGCAGGTCTGGACGGGCTACGGGGAGGACATGCTCTGGCACCGAGTAGCTGGCCGCATCGCCGACCGCTTCGCCCCCGAGATTTTCGACGCCGCTTCCATTCCCGTCATGACCCCCGAGCAGGCAGAGGCCACCTATCCCGACCCCCGCGACGACCTGATGAAGGCCCTCTTCGCTGCCTACCGGGAGGTTAAACCCCACGGAGATTTCGCTACGCGCGAGGAGGAACGGGAGCAGCGTCTTGAGTGGTCAAGCATCGTCCTTGGCCGAGAGATCCGTTCATGGAACGGCCATGAGGCCCCCGAAACCCTAACCCGGGCTGACGTCCAAACCCTCCTCGACGAGCTTGCAAGGCTCCAAGCCACCCAACCCGCTCCCGCCCGGGAGCAGGCGGCCCCCGCTCTCTCCACGCCGCCCGTCGCGGTGTCGGGGGCCGAGTCCACAGCATCACAGAGTTCGGTAGGGCAGACGGACGAAGCGGTCGTAACGGGCTCTGCGTCACAAGGATGTGAACCCGTGGCTGCCCCTGCCGAGCACCACACCGCCGAGGTTCTTGGGGAAGTGGCCCCAGCGGATGGGGCGATGCCCGGAGGGATTGTGACCCAGAACGTGACTGGCACGCCCTCCGGGCCCGTCTCTACCACCAAGAAGCGCTACAAGACGGATCCCACCGGAGCCCCCAAGATCGCTCAGGGCATCGCCGAGAACCAGCGATTCAAGGCTGAGCGCAGGGCTCAGACTGAGGTCTCAAGGGACTTTGAGGATCCCATCCAGTCCATGCCCCCGACCTTCCGCAAGCTGTATCTCGATCACTTCGACAACAAGACGGAGGCAGCGGCCGGCGTGGTTTGGGCCTGCATCGCGCGCTGGGAGGCTGCGGGCCAGTGGCCAGCCCCCGGAGAGGGAGCCCCCTGGAGCCTCGAACTGCTGAAGGAACTCGCTGCCGACACCTTTGAGAAGGACATGTATCGATGACCGGCTGGGAAGCCGAGTGCCTCACTTGGGGCATTGAGGATGCCGAACCCGAGCGAACCCGAGCTGAGTGGTGGCAGATGGCACACAAATTTCACGTTGCCACCGATGGCACCTGTTACCCCCAGCACCACGTTCTCTGTCCGCACTGCAATCCACAGTTCTGGACTGGCACCTACGACTCCAGCGATGAACCGATCCCAACCGCTCTCTACGTGTCTCTATATGGAGGTCCAGCATGAGTGAGCCATGTTCTAACTGTGACGGTACTGGTACCGATCAAGGCGGAGATGTCTGCTGGACCTGTGATGGATCAGGACACGAAGGTGGCGGTCCGGAATGACTTTGCCCCCCGAGTACACCGCCCGTCCCGGCGCCCACGGTGAGGTACAGGGCCCCCAACTGCAGGAGTGGATTGCCGAGATCGATGGTGTTCCCATCGGTTCGCTCCCAGTGGCCTACGAACGCCCCCTCAAGGCCAGGCCGTACCACTCCGGCGAAGCCACCTACCGTATCCGCTACACCGGCCCCGCCGACCCCCGAGTTGCCATCGCCTCCGTGCTGTCCAAGCTAGGCAAGAACTTCACGGTGGAGGAACTTGATGCCTGAGCGTGTTGTCATCTTCGGTTCCCGCTTCAACCGTAGGGGGATCCCGCCGGAGACAGTCCGGAAGGCCCGCCGAATGACCTACAGAGCCGTTGCGGAGCTTCCGGAGGGAACCATCGTGGTCAACGGCATGGCACCTAATGGTGTGGATTTCTGGGCTGAAAACGCAGCGGTCGAGATGGGTTACGACGTAGAGCGGTATTTCGCAGACTGGGATACGCACGGCAAGGCTGCTGGCTCCATCCGCAACGGCGTGATGGCGAAGGTGGCGGACCGCGGCGTAGGGATCTGGGACGGGCGCAGCCGTGGAACTAACAACATGGCAGAGCAACTCAAGAGACTGGGGAAGCCCGTGGAGGTACGCCGTGTCTGACCTCTGCTTCCTCGCCCTCGACCTCTCCCAGACCTCAACCGGCGTGGCCCTCTGGTTTGAGGGCGAGATCCCTGAGACGAAGGTTCTCAAGAACGGGAAGGAGGGCCCCGAGCGTCTTGTGTGGATCCGTGACCAGATTCGGGACCTGACGTTGAATTGGGTCGTTCGTCAGCCCAATCTGGTCATTCTTGAGGGCTACGACTTCGGCACCCGCCATGGCGCTCACCACGCCGGCGAGCTCGGCGGTATCGTCCGCGTCGACCTCTGGGAGCACGGCATCCCCTACGTCCTCGTGTCCCCCTCGCAGCTCAAAAAGTACGCCACCGGCCGGGGCAACGCCTCCAAGTCCGAGGTGCTTCAGGTGGCCGTCCACCGCTTCGGCCGGACCTTCAAGACTGACGACGAAGCCGATGCCCGCTGGCTCCTCGACATGGCTCTCGCCCGCTACGGCCTACCCCATGTCCGCATGCCCGCCCCGAACCGAGCCGTCCTCGACAAGATCACTTGGCCCGTCCTAACCGCCTTGGAGGTACCCGCGTGACCACAGAAACTCGTCCTGGTGAATGGCGATCCGTAGAGGGCCGGCCATTCCAAGTACCGTTTGTCGATCGCCTTGGAATGGCCATCAAGGAAGGGGATGAAGTGCTGTTCGCACAGCGTAGTCGCTTTGTGCTCGGTCGTATCCACATCTTGAACAGTCACGATCAGACAGCCATGATCCGAGACATCGAGGGGAAGATCACGGGTCACCTCATCATCCGTCCGACGTCGGAATTGGTGTTCGTTTGTACCGCCTCGGAGGTAGTCGCATGAAAACCGCCGCCGAGTACGCCAAACTGGCCGAGAAGCATCTCGATATGACTGAGGGCTGCTCATGTGAGGATCCGGCTTTCGCGACTTACCAACGAGACGCGCAGGTCTACGCCACCCTTGCCCAAGCCGCCGCCACGCTTGAGGCCGCCCACCTGATGGGCCCCACCCCCGAGGACCAAGCTCGCCTCGACGTGCTGATGGATCCTCAGCCCGGAGTCTGCATCGAATGCGGTTGCGCTGCCAACATCGACTCTGACCTCGGAGGCGTATGCGAGGAGTACCCCGGCTGCAGTGCCCTCATGGAGACTAAGCCTGCCTTCTACTGCACTCGCGAATGGGGCAGCCATGAGGCGGTTATCAGGGGCACTGACGGTAAGGCCCACGTTTCGTTTCCTCACTATCACCGCTGCATCTACCAAGCGGGGCATGAGCATGACGAACCCCACTACTGCGCCTGTGGGTCCGAACTATGACTACCAACGGCCGCGGCCCCCTCACGACCGCCGAAGCCTGCGCTCTGCTCGACTGCGCCCCCATGCAGCTCTACCGCTGGCGCGACGCCGGCCATCTGACTGCCACTAAAGAACGCACAGCCGGCACCGGCCGCCTTCTGTGGGACGCTTCCGATGTTCGCGTCCTCGCCCTCAAGCTCCCCCCCAAGCGCCCCGGCCACACTCGCCGCCTCGCCAAGAAATCCTCTTGACCTCGCACGTATCTGTTGCGATGATAGCTACAGACATCACGACGACAGGAGGACGGGATGGACGAGCTGATCCAAGAGCTCCAGGAAGCCAAGACGCGGCTCCTCAAGGAACGTGACACGTTTGAGGTAGGAAGCACAGATTGGCGATCGGCACACTCTGCTGCTGCGGCTTATGCAGAGGCAATCCTCATGGCTCTGAAAGCCAAGCGCCGCATGGCCGAGCGTGAGCCCGCATGGGACCTACAGCCGTGAACGACGACGCTTACGGCCCCTCGATCTGGGAGCGGATCGCCAATCGCCTCGGCTCCCGTCTCAGCCCCACCGCCAATGATCTCCACGAGCTGGAACTGCTCATCGAGGGCCACATCACCGCTGACATGCTGCAGCAATGGTGGGACGACTACGACCAGATGAAAGGTGCGAAATGACCATCCGCCCTACCCCCACCACCGAAGCCGTTCGGGAAACCCTCACCACAGAGCCCTCCGAGGAGGCTCAAGCTCGTCACCTCGCAGCTATTCGAGACGCTGCCCGCGATGACTTTGAGCAGTTCACGGCGCAGGCTCTTGGTAACCAAGCCAGTCGCATCCTCCAGCTGGAAGCCTTCAAGGCCCAAGCTGAGTTCCAGATCATGAACCTCACCCAGCAGATGCAGGCCGTCATCGAGTCCCAGAAGAGCGAGGACACCGAGGTCCTCATCGCTAAGCAGCGCTCCATCCTAGCCCTCGCCCTCTCCGAGGTTATGGCAGACAACGAATTCCTTCCGCATCTCGTAGATGAGATCACCGATGCTTCATGGAGAGTGTGGTGCGCCGAGGTCTACCGCCGCTATGGCGGCCCCGAGTTCGGCCTCTGGCTCAACCCCCCCGACCATGTCAGCGACAAGACCAAGCAGCTCGTAAAGCTCTTCCTGCAGCGCCGGCAGGAGGCGTGATGCCCTCCGCTCGGGACATCGTCACCGCCCTCACCCTTGCCGCCGTGGTTGTCGCTCTCACCATGCTCGCTGCCGACTTCATCCACTGAAAGGAACCGCCATGCGCCGCATCCTCGCCCGCTCGTTCCTCGCTGTGGTCTCCCTGGCTCTCGTCTGGGGCCCCCTCGCTCCGACCTCCGGTGCAGCCGGATCCGTCCAGGTTGCCGCTCATCTGCAGGCCCCCAACCCGCCCTACGCCTACACCTCGTGGACCGCCAGCCCCGGCACCTCCTACACCGTCCTCGAGTCGACGTGGATGGTCCGTGTGAACTGCTCTACTGGTGCCGCCATCGCCACCCTTGGTCTGCGTCAGCTCTACTCCGCTGGTAACGCTGGTCCCCGCACCATGCGCTCCAACGACGTCCAGATCCTTGCCGGAGACTGCATGGTCCCCGCCGGCAACATCACCCGCAACGGAGCTGTCCTCGTCTCGTCCGTTGGCCCCAAGTATGGGCCGTTCTAAGGAGTCGCCATGCCCACCGAAGAGACCGTCATCACGGCCGAGCTCGCAGCCGCCTACGACCTCATCCGCAAGCTGTGGCGGAGACCTGACCTCCACCGTGTGCAGCTCACCGAGCAGGAGCAGATCACCCTCAAGGCCGCCATCGAGGCAGGCGAGCGATGATCGCTCTGTCCTTGACCTCCGCGGATAATGAGGCCATGTCCATGCGCCCCGGTTGCGCCCAGTGCGGCGGTCACTTGCCTACCCGCCGAAAGTACAAGTTCTTTTGCTCCGAGGTGTGTCAACAGATCATGGACGCCTACATCGTCTCTCGGATGAAGGCTCGTCCGAAGACCCAAGGTCCCATTTTGCTCGGGAGGTACGGCCGTGCCTGAGACCGTCGAGGTCCCCGCTGCTGACCTCGCCATCCTTCTGGCCATGCTCGAGGACCACCAGCTTGAGACCCTGACTCCCCGGGAGGAAGGGGCTATCGAGAACTTGCGGGAGGCTCTGCTAAGGCGATGAGTCGTCCCACGCCCGCTCAGACGACCTTCGAGCTCCCGCCGAGCATCGTGGAGTCTGTGGTTCGATCGCCCTACAACGGACCCCTGATCGCCGCAGCGGCACAACTTTGGATCCGGCCCGGGGATCAGGTGCTCGATGTCACTTACGGCAAGGGTCTGTTCTGGACCCACACACGGCCGGAGGGTCTCGAGATACCCCCACCGGGGACTGACTTTCGGGCCCTGCCGTACCCCGCCGCCTCATGGGACGTGGTCGTCTTCGACCCCCCATATATTGCCCAAGGTGGCCGGGAAACGAGCGGCCTACCGGACTTCCTCGAGCGGTATGGGCTCAAGGATTGTCCTGCGACGATCGCCGAGTTGGAGGCCCTCATCATCGCTGGTGTCACAGAATGTGCTCGGGTGCTAGCTCCTCGAGGACGCCTGTTCGTGAAGTGCATGGACTACATCTCGGGAGGTCGGTTCCGCCGAGGACCGAAGCTTGTTACCGAAGCTGCTGAGACAACCGGGCTTGAGGAGGTAGATGAGTTCATCCACCATTCCGGCGTAGGAGCGCAGCCCGCCACAACCCGTTCAGGCACCCCTCGAGGGCAGGTTCACAGCCGTCGAGCGCATTCTTTCCTCTGCGTCTACCAACGTCCCCCGATTTGGAGGAAGGTTCCCGATGCGGTAGGGTCGTCCGCACGTCATGTTGCCCGTGCTGGTAGCAGCACTCGCAGCACTGAGCGGTCAGGTTGACAAGATCCCGACCGCCTTACCGACCCCTCCCCCAAAGCCCGTTTTGGCCTCTCCGGCCCCCCAGGTCGTCCCTAAGCAACGACC
>Ga0196964_10000156_pt1 | contig 47201 bp, 63 predicted proteins | sample S1_10metaG_FD_148615 | JGI IMG/M metagenome (GOLD analysis project Ga0196964, IMG submission 148615) | Soil microbial communities from Anza Borrego desert, Southern California, United States - S1_10 | ecosystem: Environmental > Terrestrial > Soil > Desert | place: USA: California | collected...
GAGCAGGCAGGCCGAGCGGAGGATGGGGAGCATGGCCGCGGCGCCTTCGGCGTACTCGGCCTCGAATCCGAACTTCGGTATGGGCTACTCCTTTCGTAGAAGTGGCTCGCCCCACCACGTCGCAAAGCGACGTTCGAGCGTGAGCGCGAGCGAGTGCAGTTGCTTGGAGAAGTGCTCGACTCCGTCTGCGTAGACGTCGTCGGAGAGCACCTCGGCGGCGAGCATGTAGAGCGCTTGCACCGCGAGGCGCAGCTCGTCACGCGTGACCGACGTTGGCTTGTCGGTTATGGACATACGCGGTATGCGCGCTATGGCGTATCCAGTCGCGCTCGCACGATGGCGAGTGCCTCCGCCGTCACCGCCTCGATGACGGGGACGACCCGCTTGTCCCAGAGAGGGAAGAAGACGTTGTCGAGCTCGGCCGTGAGGTCCGTCACGGCGGCGTCGATGGCGTCTTCCTCGTCGTCGTCGCCGGGCGGGCCGGGGACCCATGCCCCGGTGTCTGCGTCGAACCAGTCAGACCCGCTGCCGCTGGCGGCGTGCCAGACGACGAGGTTGTAGCGCTTGCCGTTGACGGCGAACTCGTAGGTGTTCTCGGTTGTCGATGAGGTGTCGGCCCGAAAGCCGGTGAGGATGACTTCTATCGGTTCCTCCAATCCCCCGAAGGGATGTGTGCGCCGACCGGCAGATGCTCCGGCCAGAAGAATGCGAGCACCTCGCGCCCGTTGACGACGACCCATCGGGCGTCGTAGCCGGCGAGCACCTCCATGGCGAGCACGTCGCGCACGGCGTTGGTTGCAAGGAGCGTGCAGACATCTCCGTCGACGTTCGACAGCGCCGACGACGTCCGCAGGACGGGGTACTCGTTGCAGACGTGGTAGTGGAGCTCCGCCGCGTACATCGTGAACGGCTCGCTGTGTAGGACGCTGTCCTCGATGAGGTGGTGCAGTGCCTCGCCTGGGCGGAGCGTGCCGTAGACGAAGAGGTCAAGCATCGAGCCCGACCTCCTCGGCGTAGGCGTGCGTGGCGTCAACGATGTTGCGGTGGTGCTCCCGCGTCTCGATGTTCCATCGCCCACCGCGCATGGCGATTTGCATGACGGTGTAGAAGGGCGGCGCGTCGTTCAGGACGAGGAGACCGGCGAGCACCAGCTCGTCCGGGTCGTCAGCCTCCCAGCACGAGGCGATGACGGTGCCGGCGAACTTGTCGCCGGGCATGGGCAGGTCGTAGGACGTCGTCATGCCGCCACCAGCACCGGCTCGCGGTTGCGTCGTGCCTTTTCCATCTCGCAGTCGCAGAGGAAGCGCTCGGTGAGTTCGTGGAAGTGGACGTTGAGGGTGCCGCAGTCGGTGCAGCGCCGGAGCGGCTCGCCCTCCTCGGAGCAGCACGTCCGGCAGTCGCCGCAGACACCTTCGATGCCGGGTGCCTCGTAGCCGCACTCCCGGCAGGTGCCGTAATCCTCGTAGCAGGACCGGCAGACGTAGTCGCCGTGGTTGACGTACTCCATCTCGTCTTCCGGGGTGAGGGTGCGGCAGTTGTCGCACCGTGAGAACTCCACCGCCTCTTCCTCCTCGTCGTGGTCGGGCGTCGCTGTCGTCGGGATGCGGGTCGGGGTGACGAGACCGTTGAGCGAGGAGTAGAGCGACGCGCCCGGCACCGCGTCGCCGGGGTACTCATGCTCCCGCCCGACGTACTCGTAGGGCAGCATCCGAATCTCGTAGGTGCAGTCCGTGAACATCGCGCTCATGCGAGACGCGAGGTCGATGGCAGCGTCACCGTCGAAGGGTCCGTAACCCTCGTCGACGCAGACACGGCGGGGCAGCTCGGCGCGCGGACGGTCAGGGTCGGTGGTGAGCAGTACGACGTAGCGAATCCCGCTCATGCGGCGATGCCTCCCTTGCAGTAGTGCTGCCGCAGCACGGCAGCGAACGTGGTGTCATCGAGGAACGGTTCGAGCACCCGGACCAACGGTCGCCGGGTGCGGTCGGTGACGGTGACGCCCGCGACAGCGGCGTCAACCATGGCGACGCTGACGCCGATGGCGAGTCGCATCCGCCATTCGGCGAGGGTGGCGTTCCAGAGTCGGAACTCGTAGGTCTGCTCGCGCTCGCAGAGCCACGTTCCCTTGTAGGACGGCTGACGCACGATGACGCTGTCATCTCGCCAGAACGTCCGCTCCGTCGCCGGGTTCGTGACGTAGCGGCCCTCGCGTTCGCTCCATGACGAGCCGCCGATGAGGTCGGCCATGGCGACCGGTCGGTTGTAGTCGCGGACACCGGCGAACTGTGCGCTCGCGAGCTCGGCCAGCGTGTCCTGGTAGCGCATGTACAGCCGCCACAGTCGGAGCGCTGCCGCGCTGTCCACGCCTTCCTTGCTCACGTGGACGTGGAACCCACCGGCCGTGCCGACGCGTGCCCGCGCCTTGCGCAGTGCAGTGGTCAGCCCGGTGATGACGGTGTCTGCCTCGCGACTGCCGTAGCGAAGGACCTTGGAGATGAACTCGCCGTCGACCGTGCAGTCTTCCTGCGCGTGGATGGGGTAGCCGTGCCACGGGTCGCAGTCGTTGCAGTCGCAGTGGTAGTCGTGGAGGTGGTCGCTCCCCCACAGCCCTGCGTCGTGGAGGTGGCGGAGCACCTCACCGGTGCCGCCGACGACCTCGCACTCGAAACCGAACTGCCGCCCGGTCATTCGCCCGCTCCGAGTCGGACCCATGCGGCGATGGTCCGGTTGAGTTCCTCCGCCGTTTCGACGGCGTAGCGCTCCGGCCAGTCGCCAACGGCGACGTAGCCACCGGACGGAGTGAGAACGCGCACCTCGCAGGTGTCGTCGCTTCCCACGCTGACGACGTGCGCCGCGTTGTCGGCGGCGACCGGACCGTAGCGAGTGAAGTCCACGGTCGGGAGCGAAGCGGTGCGCTTCGTGATGTTGCGAGCGCTCCCCCACCGCTCCGGCAGGAACCCGCCGTTGGAGAGCCACCGGTCGAGGTCGAGGAAGGCGTCGATGAGCTCGCCGATGACCTCACGGTCAGGCGGCGGGCCATCCGGGTGCACCGCGTCGATGAGGTGGTCGAAGGTGTCGAGGATGCGCTGACGGGTCGCGTTGGGGTCCATCACAGAACCACCCCCATCGCGTCGGCGACCTTGCGTCCCTCTTCATCGGTCATCGCAGACACGCCGGAGCGAGTGGCGAAGAGGAAGAACACCGAACCGTCGCCCCAGCACTTGACCGCGACCCACGTGTTCGTGAGGTAGGAGTCGAGGATGGCGATGCCGTAGCCCGTGCCGTAGTGCTCTTCGACATGGGCGACGATGGAGTCGAGAACGCGCAGCGGAACGAAGGGCGTCATCATCACGCGCCCGCCCGGTTCAGTGCGACGGTGAGCGCCGAGAAGCGCTCCGGGTACATGCCTGCGACCTTGCCGAGCAGCGCGTCGGCGAGGTCAGTGTCGAGACCCACCCGGCGCAGGATGCTGACCTGCTCGCGGGTGTCCTTCCGGGCGAAGACGTCGAAGACGTCACGACCGATGGCCATGAGCTTGCTCCCTAGGGAGTACGCTCGTCCCCTCTGCGGGGCGAGCACCGTTGGTTGACGGGTCCCGGCGAGCGACGACGTTGGTAGCGGGGTCGCTTGCTGGGGGTGGAAGGGCGAGAGCGCTTTCACGCTCGCCCCGGTTTCGCGTCCCCGGTTAGGGGATGGCGACTGAGACGAGGTGGCGGCGGGGCACGTAGAACGTGAACCGTGCGCCGTCCGGTCGGATGACCACGCCACCGGGCGTGTCTCGCACGATGTAGCCATGCGTCGTGCGCACCCGGCGCGTCGTGCGGTCGATGTAGCGAATGGTCATGCGTCAACCTCGGCGGCGCAGGCGACGCAGAACGTCTGACGCGTACCCTTGGGAGCGTCGCCGAGGAATCCATGAGCGACGCGGTGGAATCGGCGCGTGCCAACGTGGTCACAGTCGGCCACCCATGCGTCGGCGGTTGTGTCAACCGTGCGCTCGGTCATGAGCGCTCCTGCCACCGGCGCACGGCGTCGAACACCGCGGCCGTGCCGATGGTGCAGAGGATGATGGCGAGGAAGAACAGCGACGCTGCGCCGACGCCCATGTCGGTCGCGGCGTAGCCAAGGCTCGCGCCGCTCACGAACGCTCCGACACCTGCCATGGTGGCGAGGAGGAAGAAGAGGAGGTCTCGGAGGCTCATGCTCGCGTCCCCACTTTCGAGCCGTGCAGACGAGCTTCGCCTGCCGGAGCGACGGAGCGGCGGTCACGGCCGGTGTAGTTGCGCCGACCGTTCACCGGACCCATGGCCCGTGAGCGCTTGGAACGCAGGAGAGAGCGGGCGGCATGGTCAAGCAGGGTGCTCGCTCGCTTGCAGGTGACACACTCGGCACCGGCGCAAACCGACCGGTGTTCGGTCAGCAAGTCCGATGCGATGCTGGCAGCGCGGTTGCGAGTGAGCGTTGCTCCCTCGCCCCGGTGACGCTGGCTGACGAAGACAACCTCTGGGGTTGCCAACGGCCTAGGCATGACTGGTCTCACTTTCGGTAGCGGGCACTCGCAACAGCGAGTGACAGTCGGGAATGGCCCGAACGGTGGCCACCCTCACGAAGGACGGTGGACACTGTGCGGGTCACTCCACTTGGCAGGCGCAACGGCTCACGATGGCTACCGAGGGCGCGCCCCTTCCCCACGTCAGACCACGCCCGTAGGTCGTGCGTACCGTGGCGGATTGCGCCCCTTCCCCATCGCCAACACCGCTGCGCGGCATCGTGGGGTGACTCATTCGGTAGGGGGTGACAGCGAGGTCCGGACGCAGTGCCAATCGGGACGGTGTCCCCTGCGTCACTGACCTTTGGTTCTGGGGTCGGAAGACCGACCGACTCTGGGAGTCAAGGGGAGCGTTGCGCCCTCCCCTTCCCTACCGTGGCTCCCGACCACCTAGACCGGGCCATGACAGCGGGTGACTGCCATGTCAGTGCGCTTCACCCTCCCGCCCGGTCCTACCGAGTTCAGAGGAACACGCAGGGAGACTGCCAGGGGTGCTCTCGCTTCCCCTCTCCCCTCCCGCCTTCTAGTGGCCGGGAACACTGCGGATGCTCTAGGTGGCGACTCTGCCGAGTGCCTATGTCTGCCCCATGGGTCTCCCCATGAGTCGCACCATGGTTGTCTCATGGTTCTCAGATTCTGTCTAGAGCCATTCTCAGACCTAGTCTGTGAACTTAGTCACACTCGCCCATGCTCGCTATGGATGACTAGGGACGGTGACTAGTTACGGTCAGGTGACAGGGGGACGAACGGATGTTCGGCAAACACCTGTTCGCTCCGAGGGTGGGGGCAGGGGGCAGGGGGAACGGGTGTTCGCCGGGTGTTCGTCCTCCGCGTGGCCCGCGTCATCCCTACCTACCAGTCGGTAGAGGGAGCGCCTACCTACCAGTAGGTAGACAGAGCAGGGTGGCAGGGGGCAGGGGTCAGTGTTCGTGAGGAACACTCCCCTACCAGGCGCCGGGCACCCCTCCTGACCAGGACAAACGCGCAGAATCGGACACCGGCCCGGCCGGCCGGGGGGACCCATAGGGGGGTGTGTGTATAGAGGTATGTATGTATGTATTCGACCCTCCCGGGAACTATTGAGGAACCACTCACCAGCCTTCCAGGACACTGCGCAGCCTCCTCTCGTGGACTCTCCAACTCGACAGCTCGGGGTTGTTGTGGCCGCAAGCATCTGCCAAGCGACCGATAGTTAGCCGGTAGGAGCGGGCGGCAGCCCGCCGGAGGCGCCCCCCTCCAGGGCACCGGAGGGCACTCCTCCCTGGTCTAACTCGGGGAGACTCGTGCCTGACGGCGAGTCTCAGAACTGAGGCCAAAAACGAAGAAAGGCCCACCCCCGAAGGGGTGGGCCTGTGTCGTTGTCAGACTTGGTTCAGGTGGCTGCGGGCTTGACCCTCCTCTGTGGAGGAGGAGTGTCTGCGCCCTTACTAAAGCGCAGCGTCTTTTCGAGCGCGCTCTGCTCGCAGCGCTTCTCGCCGCGCCCGGTGGCGCGGGAGCGCTTCTGCGAGTGCCCGTTCGTCTCGTGCTCGCAGTGCTCGCCCGAGCTTGGCGAAGCCTGACCGGAGGGCGAGCCAGATGAGGGTGGTGAGCGCGAGGGCGAGCGGCAGGTTCCTGCCAACCCACCAATAGGTGACGTAGAGAGGCACGAGTACGCCGAGGACCCTCATGGTCCATTCGGCGCCGCTCTCGATGTCCTCTTGGTTCAAGAACTGCATGGGCACCCCCCAGGGAGTCGAATCGGATGCTATCGAGCGGCCTCGCAGAGGCACTGGCGTTCGTCGGGCGCACCGCAGAGCGAGCCCCGTTGCGGGTTGCGCTGAAGCGTGGTGCCAAGCGGTTCTCCATCGACCACGCCGTCCTTCGGGACGCATGGCGCCAGAGGAGCGCAGACACCAATGCCCAGGGCTAACGCGAAGAACGTGCCGGCTGACGAGCCGGTCGAGGTGTCGGTGGCGGCGGAGCCTGCTCCGGTTGATGAGGCTCCGGCCTCTCCCGTCGATGAGGCTCCCGCCGCTGCCGGCGAGTCGGACCCCTACGACGTGCTCGCCGAGCTCCTCGCTGCGGGTCACCCCGTCGCCGACATCGCCATCACGTCGGACGCCGATGGCCGGCTGGTGAAGGTCGAGCTGGTCTAGGTGGCGACCTACGTCGCCGTCAGCGGCACCTTCGTCAACCCGACCAACGCCGCGACGCCGGCGAAGGGCACGGTCACGTTCCAGCTCGTCACGCCCCGGCGCGACCCGGCTGAGAACCGGATGTACCCGAAGGTCCAGGTCGAGCAGACCCTCGACAGCAACGGCGCCTTCTCGGTCAGCCTCCTCGCTACCGACGACGCCGACCTGCTCCCCTCCGGTGGCACCTATCAAGTGACGGAGGACATCGTCGGGGCACCGCTGCGGGCGTACCGCATCGAGGTCCCCTCCAGCGCGTCAGGCACGGGCCTGAACCTGGCCGACATCACCCCGGCCGAGGCCGCCGACTCGCTCGTCTCCTACGCCCTGGCGAGCGACCTCACCGCGCACCTCGCCGACACCGTCGATGCCCACGACGCGTCTGCGGTGTCGTTCGTGCCGACCGGCACCATCGCTGCGACCACCGCCCAGGCGGCGATTGCGGAGGTGGCGACCGACGCTGCTGCCGAGCTCGCCACCCACGCCGCTGACACGACCGCTGTCCACGGCATCGCTGACACCTCCGTCCTGGAGACCACCACGGGTGCTCAGACGAAGGCGACCGCAGCGCAGACGGCTGCCGAGGCGACGGCTGCTGCCGCGCTTGCGTCGCACGTCGCTGCGGTGGACCCGCACCCCGGCTATCTGACGCCGGCCGAAGCGAACGCCCTCTACCACGCGCTCTCGACGGACATGGCGACTCAGGCCGAGCTCAACGCTCACGAGGCCGACACGACCAACGTCCACGGGATTGCGGACACCTCGGCGTTGGAGACGACGACCGGTTCGCAGGCGAAGGTCGACGCGCACGTCAACGACGCCTCGGCGGCGCACGCCGCCAGCGCCATCTCCTACAACGGTGGGACCGGTGTCTCCGCCACCGACGTCGAGGGTGCCCTCGATGAGCTCGCCACGGAGAAGCTCGACGCGAGCGCCCATGCGGCGCTGGTCCACACCGCGGCGCAGCCGGTGACGGTGAAGGACGCCGACGAGTCCTACACGCGTCCGGCCATCCGCTTCATCGCTGGCAGCGGTGCGACCGTCGAGATTGCCGACGACGCGGGCGACAACGAGGTCGAGGTCACCATCGGAGCGGGCAGCGCCGTGGTGGACGAGGCCGCCGACTACACCTGGACCGGCGAGCACATCTTCGACGGCACCAACCTCAACACGGCCGGGCAATACCCGTTCAAGGTGAAGGACACGACCGGGACGGAAGCCGTCTCGGTCGACCTGGAGGGCGTCGTTCGCATCGGCGGAGCCGAGGCCGTCAAGATTCACGGCTTCTCGACAGAGGGCGACGGTGGGCTCCCGGCCATCCACGTCACCGGGGAGAACCGGGTCATCGTCAACGCCTGGCAGGGCGGCGCGGTCAACGGCAGCGTCATCTACCTCGGGAACCTCGACGCGGCCCCGACAAACCAGTTCGTCTACCTCGTCGGCAACGCCGACGTCGCTGGCGACTGCACGGTCGCCGGCAACCTCGAAGTCGGCACAATCGCTGACGTCGAGGCGAAGATTCTCGGCAACCGCACGCTCTACGGCCAGGACGAGGGCGCCACCTACGACCAGACCGCTCTCGGTTCTGAGTGCCGGCTCATCGACGCCGCCTACTCCGTCCCAGGCGGGACCTTCGCTGCGGGCAACGTCCTGGAGTTTGAGGCGTGGGGCACCATCACGAACAACGCCGGCGCCGGCCGCACCTACACCTTCCGAGTGAAGCTCGGAGCCTCGACCTGCACCTGCACGTTCCAGATTGCGACCTCCGCCTCTGCGAAGGGTTGGCGTGTCCGGGGTCGCATCCGCTTCGAGGGTGCGAACGACCAGAACTGGTTCGCCGAGCCCAGCGCCGACTCGATGTCTGCCTGGACCATCGGCACGGCCAACACCACCGAAGACACCTCGACGGCGAAGAACCTCGACATCACCGCTCAGACGTCGAACACGACTGGCACGCAGTCCATCCAGCTCTACGGGTTCATCGCTCGAAAGGTCTCGTAGGTGGAGTGCTCCACTTGCAACTTCGACCGACTGGACGAGCTCGAAGAGCAGGGCCAGCTCGCCCTCGACGGCAAGCGGTCCTGGAACTCGCTGTCTGAGGAGTTCGGCCTCACCCGGCAGTCCATCAAGAACCACATGGAGAAGCACTGGACGCCGGCGCCTACGGCGACCGACGAGGCGCTCGCGCCCTTCGACGCGTCCATCGCTCAGACCATCGAAGAGCTCATGGGTCAGATGGCGATTGCTCCGCCCGAGCTGAAGCCGATGTATGCGGTCGCCATCCAGAACCTCCGAGGGCTGCACGAGACGAAGGCGTCCCAGCAGAACCTCATTTCGGCGCTGAAGGCGATTACCGAGGTCACGGGCATGAAGATGGAGCAGCAGCTCATGTTGCAGTTCGCCCAGGCCCGCTTCGGCCTGGCGAAGCCGGCGCCTGTTGCTGCACTCCCGGAGCCCGACCTCATCGAGGTCGAGAGCGAAGAGGTCCTCGCATAGGTGGCGCTTTCGCCGACCTTCATGGCAGACCTCGCTGCCACCGAAGGGGACCCGTCAGCGTTCTCCGAGCTCGTCTTCGGCACGCCCCTCCACGGCGGTCAGCGCCGCTTCGCAGCGAGCGGCACCGCCGAGGTCAACTTCCTGCTGCCCGGCAACTCGTGGGGCAAGACCGAGTACATCTGCCGGAAGGCGCTCTACGACGCCTGGTTCAAGACCGGAGCGAACCAGCCGACGACCTTCGAGGACTGGCTCGCCCAGGAGTACAAGGTCCTCGTCTGCTCGTTCAACTACGCGATTGCCCAGGAGTCCTTCGACCGCCTGGAGCTGCACTGGAAGAACCGGCCCGAGGTCAAGGCGCTCATCAAGAGGATTGTCCATGACGACCCGGTGCGAGTGGAGCTCGTCAACGGGGCCGTCATTGATTGGGGCTCGCTGAAGGACGGCGGCAAGCTGGTCGAAGCGGCTCGCCGTCGTCGCATCTTCGTGGACGAGGTCGGACACATCCCGGACCTCTCGGCGACCTTCGACAACATCCTCTTCCCGAGGACGATGGGTGTCTCCGGGGTCATCGACCTCCTCGGCACGCCGAAGGCGTACTCGGACCCCTACCTGTTCGAGGTCTTCGAGAAGGGCCGGCACGGCACCGACCCCTTCTATTACGCCCAGGAGGGCTCGGTCTTCGAGAACGAGTTCTGGCCGGAGTCCGAGAAGCAGCGGGTGCTCAACAACCCGCGCTACGTCACCGGCTGGCGTGACTGCCCCGACGACGGATGCGAGCGCTACGAGTGCCAGGACGCCAAGCACCCCATCGTCACCCCGGTCGGTCGGCAGGTAATCAACGGCGAGTTCGTCCTCGCCGGTGGCCTCTTCTTCAACCGCCTGCACGTCGGGCGCATGTTCTCTGGCGACCACGACGTCGTCTGGGATGGCGAGAACCACTTCCACTCCGGTGAGTGGAAGCTCAACGAGCAGAACATCTGGGTCCGCGAGAACAGCCCGCCTCGCGGCCGGCTCTACCTCGGGGCGTGGGACCTGGCCGGCAACAAGGTCCGAAAGGGCTTCAAGCGCGGCGGCTCCGACGCCACGGTCGGCTTCGTCGTGGACTACACCGAACGCCCCTGGCGCATCGTCCACTTCCACTACATCCCAGGCGGCGAAGCGGACTGGCAGCAGAAGTACGAGCTGATGGCCGCAACGTTCCACGGCTACCCCATGCCTTACCTGCTAATCGACGCCACGGGACAGATAGACAGTGTTCAGGAGGCGTTGCAGGACCGCGGCGTCGAGGTTGAGCCCGTCCATTTCGGCGGCAACTCGTCTCGCAAGTTCGACATGCTCCGCAACCTCCAGCTCGTCACCGAGATGGAATGGAGCGGGCATCGGGGTGCTCTGCGCTCTCCATTGATTCCGAAGCTGAAGCACGAGCTCGACCACTACGTCCTCCCGGACGAAGGCATCGAGCAGGACTGCGTCATGGCGCTCGCAATGCTCTGCCATCACGTCGCTCAGTGGGAAATGCCAATGGCGGTCGCAGGAGACGTGTTCTGACGATGGAAGCAGTCCTCATTGCCTTCTTCGGGGCGGTGGCTTCGTTCTTCACCTGGCGCTCGAAGGTTCACGCCAAGGGGGCGAGGGACGACATCGCAACCAATCACGGGAAGCGTCCCGGCGAGTACCTGGAGATGGTCGGCGACGTGAAGAACGAACAGGTCATCCACGGAGCTCGCCTCGACGCACTAGCGCTGTCGGTGGGTGACATCCGCGAGAACGGCTCCAAGCCCCTCGCCGACCTCGATGCACGCTTCACCGCGCACGTCGTGCAGGAGGCGAAGGACATTGCCGAGGTCTCTCGGCGGCTCGACCAGATTGAGGAGTCCTAAGCCTTGGACCTGAAGGCCGCATACGACGAGTTCTCCCACCTGAAGGTGCAGGAGCAGCGTCGCAACGACGACTACTACCTGCTGCGCCAGGCGGTGAAGGGCAACTTCCGCTGGCCCCGTGACTGGCCGGTCCACATCCCCCGCATCACGCACAACCTCTGCAAGCCCATCACGGAGCGCTTCACGCACTACCTCATGGGCAAGGGCTTCACCTACAACGTGGACCGCCCGAACACGCTGGAGTACCGCGAGGCGGCGGAGCGCACCGAGAAGATTCTCCGGCGAGTGTTTGCGCTCTCGAAGTCCAAGATTCAGTTTGACATGGGAGCCAAGTCGGGCTCCCAGCTCGGCCGTACCGTCTTCAAGGTCTACAAGAAGGGCGCCAAGGGCGCCGAGCACGCGTGCTTCTCGGTGTGCCAGCCCGACTACTTCTACGGCATCTCTGCCGGCGACGGCTCTCCGGGCGAGTGGGCGACGGTCTACTACTCGTACCCCATCGACATCACCGAGGCGAAGCGCCTCTACGGCGCCGACAGGCAGTACAAGAGCGAGGGCACGGCCAACCAGGCCGGCTACTACAACCCGCTCCCCGAGGCAGCGCAGCGGGATGACCGCCTGCGCGACCGTCGAGTGCCGGTCCTGGAGATTTGGACCAAGGACGAGTACGCGCTCATCGTCGGCGAGGCCGTCATCTTCAACGGCGAGAACCCCTACAAGTGGAAGGCGACGGGCGAGGGCTTCATCCCCTTCACCGTCATCGAGAACATCCGCAACGCTGGTGAGGGGCGAGGCGAGGCAGACATCGGTCAGGCTCGGGAGCTCAACGAGACGCTGAACCGGCTCATCTCCCGGAAGAGCCACATCGTCAACCGCTACCTCCAGCCGACCCTCGTCTGGGAGGGCGCTCCCCCGAACTACACCGAGGTCCTCTCCCAGACCATCGCCGGTGGCGGCGCCATCCCGGCCCGCATGGGGTCGAAGCTTTACTTCCTCTCCCACGACAAGCCGAACCCGGCCGTGCTGGAGCTCGAAGCCGCGCTCCGTGCGGCGATTCTGGAGTCCTCGGGCATGTCCGAGATTGCGCTCCAGGGCACGGTCTCGGGCTCGGTCAACACCGGGCCGGCGCTGGCCGCTCAGTTCCAGCCCGTGCTGTCGACGGTCGAGAAGAAGCGCCAGGAGTGGGACTACGGCCTTCAGGACCTCTGCGCCAAGCTCCTCGAAATCCAGGAGCAGATTGGCGACTCGAAGGTGCTCGGCCAGGCCGTCATCAACGAGACGTACCGCTCCGAGGACGACTCCGATGGTGAGCTCGTGCCGTTGTCCGGCAAGGACATCCAGGGTCTCCGCGAGGTCGTCATCAACTGGCCGGGCGTGCTCCCGAAGGACGACATCGAGGCGTCCCGTCTGGAGATGGAGAAGGCCGCTCAGGGCTTCCAGTCCATCTACACGACCCTGGAGAAGATGGGTGAGGAGTACCCCGCCGACGAGCTTGCTCGCATCCGCCAGGAGAACCAGGACCCGGCGCTGCGTGGCGAGAAGGTCGCCGAGCAGCTCCGTGCCCAGGCGCCGATGATGAAGGCGCAGGCCGAGGTCGAGGCGATGCAGCACGAGCAGATGGCCGGCGAGGCCGGCTGGGGCGAAGAGGAAGCCCTCCCCCCGGAGGAGGACTCCCTCGCCGCCCGGCTGCGGATGCTGGAGCGTGGCCCGGTCTTCGATGACGCGGAGGACGAGCCGGTCATCGGCTTCCCGGAGGTTGACGGCGACTACGGCCTCGGGGCGTAGGCGTGCTCCGAGGAGAACGGAACTGGCGTCCCCGCCAGCGCCCTCGGCCTAGGCCGACCGCTGGCACGCCGGGGAACCCCTTTGGGGCGCCCTCCACCTTGGAGATGGTGTCTCGGCTCCCCACCCGGACCCAGGCGCCCATCGACCGCAACGCCGCGCAGCTCCGCATCGCAAAGATGCGGGAGGCGGCTGACCGGCGCCGGTTGGAGCTCACGGCGAAGGCCCGCTTCGACAACGTGCCGTCCCGGCTGCGCTTCGCCCTGGAGCGCCTGGAGAAGTCCAACGTCAACCGCGACGAGGTCGACCGAGTCCGACAGACCATCGACAGTCTGAAGGACGAGGACTACGAGTCCGGTGCAGCCGGCGTCTTCGCCACGAACCTGAGCTCCTACGCCTACAACGCCTGGCGTGGGACTCGAACGTGGGCCACCGGGCAGGGTGGCCGCTTCCGCCTGCCCAGCGCCAAGGACATCGGCGTTGCGACGCTCGAAGCCGCACAGACGCCCATCGAGGAGGCTGTCCTTCAGCCGTTCTACGCCGCCCAGCGGGCGATGCTGAAGGGAGCCTCGCTCCGCAAGCAGCTCCATACGGGAGTGTCTGCGCTCCCTGGTCTCTCGACCTTCGCCTCGCCGCAGGAGCGGAGCTGGATTGAGCAGACGAACTCCTGGCAGGAGCGAGCGGCGCTCACCGAAGCCGGTGAGCTCGCCTCCATCGGTGAGCTTGCGACCGGTCGCGGCCAGGACCGCCTGAAGCCGGCCCTTCGCAAGAACATGCCCGGCTGGGCCGAGGGCAACAACTTCCTCCCGGACCAGCTTTCCGGCGTCATCGACGGCGGCGTCCAGGTCATCCTCGACCCGCTCAACCCTCTCATGGGCGGCGCCACCAGGCTCGGCCGAGTCGGGCGGATTCTCCGCACGCCGGCCCGACGCACGGCGTACCTGGCCGAGAACAGCGTCGGCCGTGCGCTGCTCGACACGGCGACGGAGATGGCGGTTCGCTCGCCGAACATCCGCTCCCTTCGCCGCTCCGTGCGAGACCTCCCTACGGAGGTCGCGGAGCGAGTCGTCGCAGCGGGCGAGACGAGCGGACGCGCTGGCGTCCGTGCTGTCCTCGCCGAGGCGTTCGCCATGGGCGAGTGGGACCCGCTGATTCGCCTGCGGAACCAGGCGCAGATTCGGGCCGGCAGTCGCACGACGCCTGGCCGCTCTGCGGTCCGCACCTCGGACCCGCTCGCCGAGACGCTCCGTCGCCTCGGCCGCGGCGACACGCCGCAGGCCATCAAGGTCAACTCGAACAACGTCGACGCGGTGCTGGCTTCGACCAACAAGGCGGGCCTCGACCGTCTCGGCACGACGGAGCTCGACTTCTACAACACCGTCGTTGCTCCCGGCGTGGCCCGCATGGGCGTCGTCGCCCGTGCTCGACGTCTCGTGGAGCTCGGCAAGACGACCGACAACGGGACGCTCGCAGACATCATCGCCGAGCTGAAGGGCGACCTCATCCGGGCCAGGAAGGACGCCGGGAAGATGTCGGCGCTCGCCGACCGGGTGAGGCGGGTCGAGATTGCCGCAGCGCTCCTGGCGCAGGGAGGCAAGGCTGCCGACCAGGCAGCGGTTGGCCTGTCGCACGGCCTTCGGTCCGCACCTCGGACGGGCACGCAGGTCTTGAAGCAGGCGAGGCGCAACGTCGGCCTCGGACGGCGTGAGAAGCGGCGGTATGCGCCGACGACGGAGGTCGTGCAGGAGCCCGTCGCCACTCCCTCGCCGTCCTCTCCTCGCCTCTCAACTGAGCCCCCGAGCGCCACTCCCATCGAGTCGTTCACTGACGAGGAGGTCCTCGCCCAACTCAGGATTTACGGGGATGGCCCCGAGTTCGAGCACCTGAAGCCCGCCAAGGGCATTGACGACTTCGTGCTGCGCCGCGACGGCAAGACCGTCGCGAAGCTGCGAGTGTCGCCTCTGGGCATCACCGTCCTGGTCGACCCGGCTTATCGCCGGAAGGGGTTGGCGACCGAGCTCTATCGCCGTGCGGAGGCTGCTGGCATCGACATCGAGGCGATTAGCGGCACCGCCAACATGACGCCAGAGGGCCGCGCCTTCTTCCAGGGTCGGCGAACGAAGGCCACAGCGTCGACCGCGTCGTCGTCGCGTCGCACTCGCCTCGCTGGCATCGAGGTCTTCCATGGCACGCACGGCGAAATGGGTCACGCCGACTCTGCCTTTACCGGCATCCACGTTGGTAGCGAGGCGGCAGCGCGACACCGCCTGGCAAGCATTGACGACTTCTATGAGACGGTTCCGGGGGCGGAGCGGCCTTCCTGGATGCGTCCTGGGCGTGTCGAGCGCTACACGCTCACCGGGAAGGTCTACGGACTCGACTCTCCGGTGACAGAAGCCCAGGCCGAGGTCCTGGCAGCGCGTGCCGACATCCGAGACCAGTTCTCGGCAATCGCTTACATCAACGATGCCGAAGACGCCGGCTCCGTCTCGTACATGGTGCTCGACAGGTCAGCTCTCGTCAGTGCCGCCGCTCCGGCGAAGGCGACACTGCGGGCCACGTCGGCGCTGGAAGAGGCCATTACCTCGGGCGCCCCCATCCGCTTCGCTCATGCCCGCGAAGCGGCGAGCCTCCCGTGGAAGGACTTCAAGGTCAGAGTCGCCGGGCGTGTCGGCTCCGGCGTCAGCGAGGCGCTCGCCCGTCGCGAGCACCGCGCCCTGCTGGAGGGACTCCTCGACGCCGGCATCCTGCCGGCTTGGCGTGCCGTGCAGCCGTATGCGGACCTCCGGGCGAGGTACCGCACGGCGAAGGCGGCGGGAGCGTTCGACCTCACCACGACGACGATGGGCGCCAAGGTGGGTGCCGCCTTCGCCCGCAAGGTCGAAGCGGCGTTCGAGCGGGCGCTCACGGGCCTCATGGGCCTGCCCTCGGACCCTGCCGACCTCGCCCGCTACCTCCGGGCGCGCGTCGAGTCCCACGTCACCGACAGCGGACTGAAGGCGAAGCTCCTTGACGAGCTCGCCGCTGCTGCGGACGAAGGCGACTCGGCGCTGCGACGGCTTGGGCGTCAGGTCGAGGCGACCCTTGATGACAAGCGACTCCTTGCGGAGGCCGAGCGGCTGTCGGCGAACGAGGCACGACGGCTCGCTCAGGCTGCGGGCACGGCGACGCGGCCGGGACTGCTGCGACGTGCGGCGACTGCCCCGGTACTCGCCATGGCCGAGCCGGCTCCGCCCCGGAGCGTCAACTTCCAGGGTGGGCCGAACGAGGCCATCAACCGTGCTCGTCGGGTGGAGTCCGCTGACCGCTGGATGTCTGCGCTCGGTCTCGATGACTTCACGAAGGGCCAGCTCGCACACACCTTCGAGAACGTTGCCTCGGAGGCTGACCTCTACGGCGCAGTCCGCAACGCCCTCACGGTCGTCGCCCGGCGCTACGGCGTTGACGAGAAGGTCCTCCATGACATCCTTGCCGAGAGCCATCGCCGCAACCGTGAGCGGCTCGGCTTCGCCGTGGGCGACGACGGGAAGCTCGTCGGCAAGATTCAGACGGGCTCGCAGCTCATCGAGGAGATTCCGCTTCCGGACCCCGCCGACATCCGCCGCACGGTCATGGACCTGCGTGCGCTGCGTGGCGACCGCGGCCCTGTCCTGACGGCCGGCCTGCGGAAGGGTGGGCGTGCCCTTTCGGGTAGCCGCCCGACGCAGATGACCCTCGGTGCCGCCGCTGGCGCCCTCACCGCCGAAGGCGATGCCGGCGACCGCTTCAAGGGTGCCCTCGTGGGTGCTGGGGCGGGAGCGATTGGCCTCCAGAACATCCACCGCCTCTGGAAGTTCTCGGTCGTGACCAACGTCCCGACCATCGCTGTCGGGGCGGTCGCTGGTGGTCTTGCGGAGGGTCCGACTGGCGCTCTCGTCGGCGCCACGATTGGCGTCCTCGCTCCGGCTCGCTACATCGTCCGAGTCGCTCTCATCGAAGAGAAGATGAGGACGTACCTGAGCCACGGCTTCACGCCGTCGCAGTTCATCCCCGGCGTCTCGAAGTGGGTCCGCAACCGGGGTATCCCGGTGAACCTGCGCTTCCGTGCGCATGACGCCGTGCGTGCCGGCAACACCTTCGGGCCGCACCTGTCGAACAAGTTCCTGACCTCCGTCGACAGTGCGTGGGAGGTCGTGGTCGCCAAGAGTGCCCGGTTCGTTGATGCGTGGTGGCGCATCGTTAACTACCAGATTCACGTCGAGACCGACGTCCTTGCCGACATCTTCGTTCGTGAGCGGGCGGGGCTCCTCTCTCGCTCAGATGCCGACAGGGCGGCTCGCTCCTTCCTCACTACTGACGGCGGTCGGCTGCACCTGCGCCGGCTGCGCGCAGGCACCGGTGGCCCGAAGAACGCCGACGAGGCGCTCGCCCGCTATCGCGAGTTCATCGAGGAGCACATGACGCCGTCGATGGCCGACGCCCGCCTTCGGGGCGAGGTCGGCCGTGACCTGCTGAAGCAGGAGAAGCGTCTCGGCCGTGCGCCCGACGCCGTCCACGCGCAGCGCACCTGGGTCATGCCGAAGTCGGCGAAGGACCTGTTCTCGACCGTCCAGCAGATGACGGCGAAGGCCGTTCTCGGCGGTCCGACCAACCGCTTCAACCGCGTCCCGATGGCGGAGCACATCTACAACAAGGAACTCAACCGGCTCCTGCGGAACGGTGTCGACCCGGCTCGCGCTCAGAGCATTGCCGAGGAGATGGCGGTCGAGCGCACCAACGCGGTCATGTTCCAGATTGAGGACGAGTCGCGCTTCGCCAAGAAGGTCGACTTCGTCTTCCCGTTCCAGCAGCCCCGAGAGGAGCTCTTCCGGGTCTGGGCCAAGCTCATCGTGGCGAACCCGGTGAAGGCGGCGAAGGTCGGACGCCTTGCTGCGCTGGCGCTGAACAACGGCCAGGACAACGGGATGTTCCGCAAGGACCCCTACGGCGAGTGGGTCATGACCATCCCCGGTTCGGCGTACCTCTCCGATGTCCTGTTCAACTCGCAGTTCGGCGACGGCTACGACGCCCGCCTCCGGGACCTGCTCTTCGTCGGGCAGGGTGCTTTCAACATGGGGTTCATCCCCTCGCCCGGTGGCCCGTTCTGGAGTGTCTTCTCTCGCTCCTACTTCGAGCGCAACCCGGACGCATGGGCGTGGTTCGGTGAGCACCCGTTCCTGAAGCAGCTCATCTTCCCGTATGACCCCAGCGGCAAGTTGCTCCGCAACGAGCCGAACCGACTGTGGCAGGCGTTCACTGGCGGCACTCCCCCGTGGGAGTTCGCTGGTGATGAGATGCAGCGCAACGAGGCCGAGAAGTGGAAGAACGAGATTGCGTACCAGCTTCGCCGGGAGCACCTGGAGAAGCACCCGAACGACCTCGACTGGCGCCCGAGCGAGGACGAGGTCCGTGAGGCGACGAAGCAGTTCTTCAAGTCATGGGCGTTCTTCGGTGCGGTGTTTCCTGCCGGGCCTCGCCCCATCAACCCGAGCCGTGACGAGGCGTATGCGGTTCGTGAGGCATACGTCGAGCGCTATGGCGAGAAGAACTGGTTCCGTCACGCTGTTCGCGACCATCCCGGCCTTGCGCCGTACTTCTACGGACAGTGGGAGTACGTCGGTCCTGACGACTTCGAGCACTGGAAGAACCGCGAAAAGTACGCCGACGACAAGTTCGTCAACGCCATGTTCTCGCAGCGCTCTTGGCAGGACATCCTCGCCCAGATGGACGAGAGCCGCCGCATCTCGAAGGCGCACAACGAGCGGCGTGAGGCGAGTCGGCACCCCGACCGCCTCGTCCGCGAGGCGCTCCTCATGGAATGGCGCAAGAAGAACCCGGACCTCGCAGCGGACTACCGCGACGACTACTTCCGGGACAAGGAGCTCGCCACCATCCTGACGACGTACCCGAAGTCTCAGCGCGACGCAGCGATTGACCGCTGGCGTCGGGAGTACGACGTGACGCCGGCCGAGTACAAGCGCCTGAAGCGCTCGGTGGTGAAGGACTTCGAGGTCAGCCCGTGGCGTGAGGCACGCGACACCGAGGACGTCATCGCTGACGTCCGCTCTTCGCTGCGCCTCGGCACGAGCGAGACCGTTGCGGTGGCGAAGCTCCAGCCGGCAGAGCAGGTGCGGTACTGGCAGGGCAAGCTCATGGAGTTCACCTATGAGCGGATGGCGGAGGACCCCCAGAAGGTCCTCGACCGCTACTGGAACCTGAAGAACCGCATTCGGGACGTCTACAAGGACCACCCCGAGCTCGCTGCGAGCGACCGCGAGGAGTCGGTCTTCGAGAGGTCGGTCGCCAAGTGGCAGGGCGACGCTGCCAAGGCCATCTCCGACCTCTACTCCGAGGCCACCCGTGTTCGCGCTGCGATGGACCGTGCGGCGCAGGCGAAGCAGTGGAAGACGTACTACGCGCTGAAGGACAAGCGCACCGCCATCTACGACCAGATTCGGGTCATCCGCAATCAGCAGTACGCCGGCCAGCCGTGGATGCGAGACGCCATGGACGAGCTCCGTGCTGTCTGGATGTATGAGCCCGCCTCCACCACCGCTGCCGAGATGGAGGACATCTACGCCCGTGCGGCGGAGGTGGCCGGCTTCCGCTTCGTCGGCTCCCGCGAGATGCAGACCTACATCGCCATGCCGAACAACGTGAAGCAGGCATACATCGATGACCTCATCTCGCAGCTCGAAACGCCCTCGGGTCAGAAGGGCAAGCTCTTCTGGGCGTGGCTGACTGACTTCCAGCGTGACCTGCTGCGTCGCAACCTCCCGACCGAGATGGTCGAGTCGTGGGAGGGCGAGAAGCCCGGCGCCGGTGGCGCTTCCGGTCGTGGCGGCTTCCGCCGTGGTGGCGGCGGTGGCGCGACCGGTGAGCTTGGTTACGCCTACGCGATGTTCGAGCAGTACAACCAGCGGGGCAACCGCCAGGCGCCCGCTGCGTACAAGGCATACCTGGAGCTGCCGAACAACCCGGTCGTTCGCGCTGACTTCCTGAAGAAGCACCCCGAGGTGGCCGAGTGGATTCGCCTCGGCCCGATGGCGAACATGCCGGAGGTCGTCCGCTACATCGTCGCCGACATCATGATTCGGAACGGGAAGTGGGAAGGCGAGCTCCGGACGATGGAGGAAATCACCGACCTCGCCTTCGCCCGTGAGCAGATGAAGCGCTGGAGCCGTCGTGGCGAGGGCGCCACTGCGCCCGCCGCCTACGACTTCTGGCTGCACATGCCCTCGGGTCCGGAGAAGGCCGCATACATGCAGGCCCATCCGGAGGTGAAGGAATGGCTCCAGCTCGGCCCGATGGCGAACATGCCCGACGACTACAAGGAAGTCGTCCGGGACATCATGATTCGCTACGGCGAGTGGACCGAGCGCCAGGACCCGCTCGGGCAGACCATCGCTCAGTTCTACGCAACGCCCGGCTACGCCCGTGATGCGTTCATGGAGCAGCACCCGGAGCTGAAGGAGTATTGGGCAGCGCTTCGGTCTCCTGAGGAGAACCGGATGTTTGTGCTCTCCGACCGCTACTTCTCCATCCCTGACCCTGCTGCCCGCAAGACGTTCCTCGCTGCTCATCCCGAGCTTCAGCAGTGGTTCGTGGAGCAGCGCAGCAGGCGCTACGAGCGCTTCCTGAACAAGGTGGCGCAGTACATGGGCGCCAACCCTGAGATGTTCCAGCAGTACCTCGAACGCCAGGAGGACATCCTGGCCGAGCTCCTGCGGAACTTCGCCGAGCCGAACCTCGTGCGTGAAGCACGCCTCGGCGCCGGCGAGCAGACGGCCCGCTCTGAGGGCGGTCGTCAGCGCAAGACCGCCTAAGCCAACAAGGGGCGGATAGTTACTGGAGTGAGGAGCGCTCGGCGCCCTCAAACACAACATGGAGGCAGTTGTTGAGCCACGACGCGCTCACCCCTGACGCTCCCTCCGCAGACGAGTCGGCAGCACCCTCGGTCGAGGTTGAGGCTCCCGGCTCGCAGCCAGAGGCAGTGGATGGCGGAAGTGCTCCCAGCGAGCAACTCATCCCCGTCAGCCGGTTCAACGGACTGATGAGCAAGTTCAACAGCACCAACGATGAACTCGCTCGTGTCCGTGAAGAGCTGGAGGACCTGCGTTCAGCAATGACAACCGAGGAGACCAGCGTGGCGAGTGCCGACGTCGAAGCCCTTCAGGCTCAGGTGAGCCAGCTCACCGAGCTCCTTCTGGAGGAGCGTCGAAACGGCGCCATGAAGCAGGTCTTCGAGGAGTACCCGGAGGCGAAGGCTTTCGAGGACCTCCTCGTCGGTGACAACCCGGAGGACATTCGGGAGACCGCCAAGGCCATTGCAGAACGGATTCGGTCGCTGTCGTCGCCCGCAGGCGAAGAGCCTGCTCCGACGACGACGGACGAGCCCGCCGCCCCTCAGGTGACGGGTGCCCCGGAGACGCCGGCAGCGCCGGCAGCTCCAGTGACGGGAGGGGGCAGCACCTTCGAGGGTGCGGCTCCCGCTCAGGACCGCGTCACGGACGCCATCAAGAACAAGGACTTCCTCGGCTGGCTTCGTGCCAAGCGCGAGGGGGACCCGACTTGGAGCGGCCAGGACGAGGTTCTTTCCGCCTAACCCACCTGCTCCTCGCTTGGAGCGCAGACACCCTGAAAGGGGGTGACGTCAAACAATGGCTACCACGAACGGGCTCATCCGTACCGCTGACCGCACGGTCGGCGTCAAGCAGGACATGGATGAGGCCATCCAGATTCTCACGCCTTCGGACGTGCCGCTCCAGCAGTGGCTTCCGACCGACACCACGACGTCCATCAAGGTCGAGTGGATGGAGGAGGACCTGTCGCCGCAGACCATCACGGTCTCGGCGGTGTCTGGTACCGCCTCGCCCTGGACCCTGACGGTCAACGACGCTGGCGTCGTTCGGCCCGGCGACGTGCTGCACCTCGTCGGTGCGGCCTACGACCGCCAGTTCCTCGTCTCGTCCATCAACACGACCTCCAACGAGGTCGTGGTCACCAGCTTCGCTGCGACGACCGACTCGAACGACCCGGCTGCGGCCGACGTCCTTGAAATCATCGGTCAGTACCGCACCGAGGGTGGCGACCCCGAGGACGCTCGCTCGGTCGAGCGCACTGCGAAGTACAACTACACGCAGTGGGGCCAGGAGAAGGTCGAGGTCACCCGGACCCAGCGCAAGCGCGCGATGTTCGGCGGCGGCGACCCCTACGACCACGAGCTCATGAAGAAGTTCAAGGAGCTGGCCATCCGTTACGAGCGTTCGCTCGTCAACGGCTACCGCGTCGAGTCCTCGGACAAGACGAAGCGGTTCATGGGCGGCCTCTTCTACTTCATCTCGAACAACAGCGCGTCGAACACGGCGGCGAACGTCAAGACGGCCATCAACAGCCTCCTGCGTTCGTGCTACGAGGACGGCGGCACGCCTGGCGTGCTGATGGTGTCTCCGGCTGTCAAGGCGGCCATCGACGCCAACATCGACCCCTCGCTGCGGCGCTCGACGCGTGCGGAGACCACCGGTGGCTACACCATCGAGAAGGTCCTCACGTCGTTCGGTGAGGTCGACGTGGTCATCAACCGCCACTTCCCGACCACCAAGGGTCTCGCCCTCCAGCGCGAGTACCTGAGCCGAGTGAACTTCGACGGCTACTTCCACGAGGCACTGGCGAAGACCGGTGACTCCGACGAGGGCCAGGTCGTCGGCGAGTTCACCTGCCGGGTGAAGAACGAGAAGGCCCACGGCATTCTCACGGTCACCGACGCCTCGTAGTTCGGGAGGTGCCGACTCCCTCCGATGAGTCGAGAGCCTGCCGGGGAGCTGTCAATCCCCGGCACTAACAACCTGCCACCGGAGGAGTAGAGCAAGTGGCGACAAGGGCTGACTACCGCAGTGCGCTCCAGGACAAGTTCATCGGCCTGGAGGACAGCGGGTACGGGGACTTCGAGTACAGCGACTCGGAGCTGAACACCTACCTGGAGCTGTCTGTCGCACGCCTCTTCCCTGCGCTCTACAAGCGCTCCTCCGAGGACGGTCTCGCCGTCTCGGAGTACGGCACGAACGCCTACGGCTCGGTCACGGTCTCGTATCCGGACCGAGTCTTTCTCGTTGAGGACGCCACCGAGCTCACGCCGGTCTACGGCTGGGAGCAGCGCCCGACGAAGATTGTGAAGATTGACGTCGAGGACCACCCGACAGTCAACGTCTACTACTACGAGGCTTACGCGCTTCCCAGCGACGACGTGACGGCCACGGCCATCCCGACGCATTGGGAGCCCATCATCGTTCTCGGTGCGCTCATCGAGGCGCTGGAGTCCCGCCAGGACACGGGTGTCCGTGGCGACCCGCCTCCCACCGGCCCACACCACGAGGTGTCTCTGCTCGACCGCCTCACGGCCCGCTACGAGCGAGCTCGGGATGAGCTCGCCATGTCTCTTCCGGTGGTGATGGTCTAGTGGCGACCCGGCAGTCCCTTCGGGAAGAGCTGGAGCGGAGGCTCGGAGACACCGCCAACGCGGTGTGGTCCGACGCTCAGCTCAACGGCTTCATCGACAACCGCATCAAGGCGCTCTACCCGACGTGGTTCCGTCGTGACGTCGCCATCACCCTCGCCGATGACGGTCCGGTGCAGACCATGCCGGCGCGGTGCCGCAACCTCTACGAGGTCGGCTTGAAGCGCTCCACCTCGACTCGTGTGCGCCGGATGCGTGGCTGGAACGAGGGCGACGGTCAGGCGCTCGTGCCGAAGACCGGCATCGAGGGCGAGACGCTCGTGTGGTCCTGGACCAAGGGCTGGGATGCGCCGGTCGATGACACGACGACGCTCACCATCCCCGTCGAAGCGGAGGAGGCGGTGCTGCTGTCTGCGCACATCTCCGCTCTGGAGAACATCCTCACCGACCGTGTGAGCGTGGAGAAGTACCACGCCCTCCAGGTCCGTCAGGGCATCACCGAGGACGACGTAGCGACCGCCATCGACGCCCTCCTGGCGTCGTACCGGGAGCACGTCGACAACCACCGGATGACGCTGCCTGAAGTGGTGCGCTAGTGGCGACGACGGAGTTCGGCGCCGTCCGAGAGATTTGGCTCGCCACTCTCGCTGAGCCCACGACGAAGTACAGCTTCCTCATCCGCGACGACGCCTTCACGAAGTCAGGGGCGCTCTTCGGGCGCACCCTGCGCCTCGGCGACCCGGTCACCACCGGTCCGCTCGGCACTTGGCGCCAGACCTCCTGGGTCGGCGGCAAGGACCAGAAGACCTGGCGTGACGAAGAGATGTACGACGACGCCACCGCAGACACCTACACCGAGACAGGCAAGGTGCAGCTCCACCGCTGCCTCGGGAGCATCTACGGCGAGAACCGGACGAACGTGAACCGGTACGCCCTCGGGCGCACGGCGAGCTCGGCGAGTCCGACCGAGGTCGTGAGCCTGCTCATCGGCGAGGACAACACCGCGAACTCGAACGTGCCCTCGGGCGGCTTCAGGCTCATGTACTCGACGCCGGGGGTCGGCGTCACGAACCTGAAGACGGACTTCGACGCCGGCGTGCGCGCCTTCAGCCCGGTGGACGACAACAGCGCTGCCATCTACGTCGGGCTTGCCAACGGCAAGGTGTGGCGTCTCGCGTGGCCTGGCGGCTGGACGCTCGACTACACCGACGACGAGGGCGGCATCGCCCCGAACGGCATGGCTGCGTTCGGTGACAGCCTGTACTGGCTTGCCGGGCCTGTGGTCCGCAAGCGGTACTGGAGCGGTTCCCGTGCGACCCAGAGCGTCTACATCAATGGGGTGCCCACGGGGGGCACGTTCACGCTGACCTTCGGCGGGCAGACCACCGGAGCCATCGCCTACAACGCCTCGACCGCTGCGGTGCAGAGCGCCCTGGAGGCACTGTCGAACATCGCCCCTGGCGACGTCGTGGTGAGCGGCTCCGCTGGCGTGTCCTACACGCTCACCTTCGGAGGGGTCTACGCCTCAACGACGGTGCCTGTGGTGTCTGCGACCTCCAGTCTCACGGGCGGCACCAACGCGAGCGTGACGGTCGCCCCGGTCGGTACGGGGCTGACCCACACCATCCACGCACGGCCTCCGGGCGCGATGCGCCTGTCGGGCATTGCGAAGTGGAACAACCGCCTGTGGTTCGGGTCGATGACCTACGGACACACCTGCCGCATCTACGTCTCTGACGGTGCGTCCTGGAACGAGGCGTTCCAGTTCCCGGAGGAGTTCGAGCTCGAAGGCATGGTCCCGTACAAGGGCTCCCTCTACCTCTACGGAGGCAGGGGCAGCGCCGACCGGACGAGCCGCATCGGCCAGGTCTGGCGCTACACGGGCTCGTCGCTCCAGAAGGTGTGGCAGTCGCCCCAGAACGAAGAGGGCGACGCCGGCAACGACGGCTCGGACCGCACGGTCTACGACGCCGTCGTCCATGACGACATCCTGTACTGGAGCCTGAACGGCCATGTCGGGAACGCATACACCTACGGCGTCATGGCCTACGACGCTTCGCTCGACGCCATCTACCGAGGCCCGACCGAGGTCGCCTCAGGGGCGACGACGGTCCGGTCCGTCGACCTCTACAACCAGACGGTCGTGGTGGCGGCGAAGGAGCCGTCCACGATGGCTGTGCGCCCGGTGGCCGAGTTCAACGTCGTGAAGCGCACCACTGCCGATGTCGAGCAGTGGGTGCTGTCGTCGCGCTACGACGCCGACCTTCCCGGCGAGGAGAAGGACTGGATTCGGATGCGGGTGCGCTGCAAGGTGCCCGGCTCCGGGACGTCCATCGTCGTCAAGGTCATCCTCGATGACAACTGGACCGAGGAGACCATCGGCACCATCAGCTACGACGCCGGGGCGACGAACTGGCGCACGGTGACGTTGCCGATGAAGGTCGACGGCGAGTACCTGCGCTCGACGGTGCTGCGCTACAAGCTCTACGTCAAGAACACCCACGCGTCTGCGGGCAGCACCCGCAACCCGATGGTGGACTCCGTCGAGGTCGACTTCCTTCCGGCGCCCACGACCGGCTTCCAGTGGCGTGTACGTGCCATCTGCTCCGACGACCAGGACCGCCTCGACGGCTCATCGAACAGCCTGAGCACCCGAGCTGAGCTCGAAGGCAAGCTGGAGGAGTTCTGGACCTCCCAGGCGCCGTTCCTCTATTGGGACGCCGGGAGCGAGGGCGGAGCACCGAGCGGCGACGGCACCGAGGTTCGGATGACCGAGTACAACGCCTCGTCCTACCGGGTCGACTCCATCGGTGAGACCGTCAACTCCGAGGTGTCGCTGGGCTTCTTCGAGGTCGTGTAGTGGACCGCCGCAGGAGCTTCGCTCCCGACCACCGGGAGCACCTCGGCGACGCCCGACGAGACGGGACGTCGTACTCGCCGGCGCTCACCCACGCCGACCTCGATGCGGTCGTCGGGCGGTTCGCTGCGACCGAGCAGGGCCGGGACGGCTACCAGCACACGCCGGGCATCGTCATGCCGGACCCCTCCGCTCCGGGGAACCCGCCGATTGTCGTGGACTCGACCCGCCCGTGCTCGGTGACGGGCCTCGCCATCACGCACGGCTCGAACGAGCACGCTGTCTGGGTCGAGCTCTCGTGGTCGAGGGGGAGCTGCTCGAACAACGGCACCAAGTTCGAGGTGCGGCTCGTCCGCACCGACGACCCCGTCGAGTCGCAGTTCCCCATCGTGCGGATGGTCACGACGACCTCGGTGCGCTTCGAGAACCTGGAGCCGGCGACGCCCTACGAGGCGACGGTCACCGCCATCTCGTATGTGAACATCCGCTCGTCGGAGTCGACGCTGACGTTCACGTCCACGACCGACTCGACCATCCCCTCGAACGTCGGTGGCCTGACGATGTCTGCCGGTCTCCGCACCGTCGTCCTCTCCTGGACCGACGTCGTAGACGCAGACGTCATCAACGGCAACGGCACCTACGAGGTGCAGCTCGCCACCAACAGCGGCTTCTCGTCGGGTCTGCGGACCGCCCGCAAGAGCGGGACGGTCCACTCCTGGGGCGACCTGAGCCCGAACACCACCTACTACGCCCGCGTGCGGGCGGTGGACTCCTCGGGCAACACGAGCGCCTCGTGGTCGTCCACGGTGAGCGCCACGACCGGACAGGCCGGCACGCAGGACATCGCTGCGGACGCCATCACGGCGAACCTCATTCAGGCCGACGCCATCACGGCGTCGAAGATTGACGCCGGGGCGGTCACGACCTCCAAGCTCGCCGCTGACTCCGTCACGGCGGCGAAGCTCGCCTCCATCGTCATGGAGGTCGGCAAGTACATCCAGTCCACGACGTACTCGTCGGGGGTGAGCGGGTGGCGCATCAACGCCTCCGGCTCAGCCGAGTTCGCCAACATCATCGCCCGCGGCACCATCATCTCGGACAACTTCCAGACGGCCTCCAGCGGCGCTCGCGTCCGCATGGGCGACGCTCTCACCGAGGCCGACGAGGTGCAGTTCATCGGCCCCTCTGGCGGCATCGGGTCCATCCGCAACGGCGAGTTCGTGTCTGGCTACTCGAACTCGATGCGACTCTCCGCTGGCGGCATCATCGACCTGTACTACGACGGGTCGAACAAGGTGAAGATTACGGCTGCGGGTGGCGTGGACATCGCCACGAACGGCGAGCTGTCCGTGAACGACACCATCGACATCACCTCCGGTGGCCTGAAGATTGGCGGCACGACGGTCATCACCTCGGGCCGTGACTTCCAGAACATCTCCGACCTCACGGCAGGGACGGTGTCTGCGTTCGAGGGGACCTTCGGGGACCTCGTCTTCAACGGCGACACCGTGTCACGCGGCGCCTCTGACTCGGGCGGGTCGGGCTACCGGGTCCTGCGCGTCCCGAACTAGGAGCAGCAGTGGAGTTCAACCTCGCAGACTTCCTCCCCCATCTCTCCGAGCGTGGACGGGTCGAGGTCGACCTGGCCATCGCCAAGGCGGCGCTCGCCAAGCAGGGCGACGTCATTCGTGCGCTGACGGCTGCGCTCCAGGAGAAGCAGCCCTGTGGCTGCGACGGGTAACGAGGAGGGCCGGCTTCGCCGGCGCAACCGCACCGGCACCCGATTGGGCAACGGCGGGCTGGAGTTCCGGAACCCGTACCCGTGGATGAGCCAGGTCGAGGCGATGGTCCACCTGGAGCTGGAGCGCCGGAACGTGCCGTTCTCGTGGCGCTACTTCGACGGCGACAGCGTCAACATGCGGACCCTCATGCCCGACTTCGCACCGGAGTTCACGCTCCGGGAGTACAAGCTCGTCATCCTCATCATCGGGTCGTTCTGGGGGACGCTGCCGGGCGTCCTGGATGTGAACGCCCTCGCAACGTCGCTCTTGGAGTTCGACGGGTGGAACGTCGTCACGCTCTACGAGACCGAGATTCGCCAGAACGTCGGGCGTGCGCTCGACCTGAAGGCGCCCATGCTCACCAACCCCGCCATCAAGGGGCCACGTCGACCGAACCCCTACGGGAACGTCGACCTCATGAAGACCAGGCGAGAGAACCTGCGTCAGCAGGCGCTCTCACGACAGCAGTTCAAGTTGGAGGACAAGGTCGGTGGAGCCGTTGCTGGCAGGCGCTCTCGTCGCAGGCGCCGCTTTGATGAGTCGGGCAGTCGTCGTCGCTTCTCGCGAGGTGGCTAGCGCCATCCGTGACGTCGGCGTCGGGCTGGGGGGCTTCTTCAGCCTCCCCAGCGCCGAGCCGGCAATCGTGGACCTCGAAGACGTCATCTCCGAGCAGTACTTCGAGGCAGCGAAGGCGGGCGAGCCCATCGGCGAGCTCGTCCTGGAGTCAGAGCTCTAGAAGTTCACCCGCTCCGACATCGGGACCATGTCCTTCGGTCGCCGCTTCGTGCACCCGCACCGGAGGAAGCACCTCGGAGGGTCGCCCTCCTTGGCGTGGTTGGCGATGAAGTGCTGGCACTCGGGACAGATGTTCGTCACTTGGCGTACCTCTCGAAGCTCAGGGCCGTCACATGGTTGTACCGCGTCTGGGTGACGCCGGGGTTGGCGTGGCCCACCAGTGCCGACACCGCCTGTAATGGAACGCCAGCGACGAGCTGGTCGGTGACGTAGGTGTGCCGGAAGTTGTGGAACCCCCGGTTCGGCAGTCCGGTCTTCTCGCAGAAGCGACCGAAGCGCCCGTAGGCGGTCCCGTAGGAGAAGGGGAACGGGAACTCCTTGGGGCTCTGCCGGAGTGTCTGCCGCCCCTCCTTCAGCCGCTCCACGTTCTCGGGGGTGAAGACCTCCTCCCGCAGGCGTGGCCCGAGCGGGATGTACTGAGCGTTGCCGTTCTTCTGGTACGGCAGCTCGATGTAGGGCTTCGGTGCTTCGAGGCGGAACCAGTCCCACCGGAGCGACAGCGTCTCGCCGACGCGGCGCCCGGTGTCCACGAGGAACGTCAGGAAGGCCCACCAGCGCAGGTCGGCCCCTCGGGCGGCTGCGATGAAGGTCTCCAGCTCTGCCTCGCTGTAGACGGTGATGGGCTTGTCCGGGGACTTCGGCGGGATGTCGGACTTGTAGATGGCCGGCTCGTCCACCCAGCCCTTCGAGCGGGCGTAGTCGGCGAAGTCGAGGAGCGCATACACAGCCACTCGCTGCGCCCCGTTGGTCATGGAGAGGGCCAGCGTGTCGAGGATTGCGTCGACCTCCTGGCGGCTCTTCAGAAGGGTTGCGAGGAACTCTGGGCTCTCAGCGTCCACCTTGTTGCCGAGCGCTGCGAGGTGAACGGCCTTCGAGCGGAGCGTGTAGGGGCTCGCCGGGCGCCCCTTCGAGCGCTGCCGGCGAGCGGCGTACCAGCGGGTGAACTCAGCAAAGTCCCTGCTCGTGAGGGGTGTCTGTGTCAACTTGACTCCTCGGTCTAGTTTCTGTGGGTGGCCGAGCGGAGGCTCACCAGTCGAGGCGTCCAGCGCCGAGAGGAGCTCATGGCCCATGCAGCGGCCCTGTTCTCCTCCAACGGCTATCATCCGACCTCTGTTGCCCAAATCGTCCAGGGCATCGGCGTCGGCAAGGGCGTCTTCTACTGGTACTTCGACTCGAAGGAAGAGCTCTTCCTCGACCCGAGAGAAGACTCTACCCGTCAGCCGGCGTGAAGCCACCTCCTCGCTCGCTCTGAGAGCAACTCAGACTCCACGCTCGCAGCGGCGAGCGCCGTTCTCAGTCCCCGAACCTCCTCCTGAAGGCGAAAACACTCCTCCCAAAGCAGGTCGTTTTCGCACTCAACGCACTCGCATCCCCCCGAGTGGGCCACGCCAGTCTCCGTTCCGCCAGCACGACTAGGACCCCCTGTGCCAACGTCCCCGCCTTCGGACGCAGCACCAGTCTGACAGCGAAACGCCCGTAGCACTGCGCGGCTCCCACAACGGAGACACAACGGGAGGGTGGGTCGAGCTCGGGCGGGAGTCACCCCTACATCTTGGCGATGAGGTGTGACGGTTCGGCAGAAGCCCGGCGCCCATATCGCGCTCTATTCGGCGCGAGATGACGTGCGTCAGTCATCGGCCATCTCCGCCTCGATGCGCTCCATCACCGAGAGGAGCAACTGCCTGTCAGTCGGGTACGAGAGCGCCTTGTGAGCGTCGGCCAGGAGGGCACGCAGGCGAGCGATGTCCTCCAAATACCAAGGCACGTCGATGAACCTCGGCGCGGGGTTCGACGGCTCAGGCATCGGTCGGCTCCTCGTTCTTGAAGCCAGGGAGGAAGCGCACGCCGACCGTTGGCACGACGGCAGGTCGCCAGACGTTCCCGCACTCCTGGCAGGCGTGCGTGTGGTGGGGCTTCGTGGCGAACTCGCCCTCGTCGATGTGCAGCGCACCGCAGGACGGGCACGGCAAGCGGATGGGCAGCGCGGTACCTGACGCCTGGCGATGCTCGACGGCCTCGGGATGACACTCGCAGTAGAGCGCACCGCAGGCTTCGCACGGCGCGGAGTCAGACGGCATCGGGGACCTCCTGACGCAGCCACTCGATGCGCTCGATGAGCGCGCGCGTCTCGTCCGTGTCGGGCAGCGAGGACGCCACGTAGCGGTACTCGCAGGCCCAGCCGCCATGCGGGTCCTCGGGACGACAGCGAGCGCCGTTGTGATAGCCGCTGCTGAACACCTCGCACCGCCAGACTCGACGGAACAGAGGGGCGCTACTCCCCCCAGAGTCCTGCGGTTCTGAGTCTTCGTTACGGCTGCGTGTCACTTTCCTCCTCTGGAACCTCGTGCGCCGTGATGACGACGCTTCTCAGGTTCGGGTTCATGAGCTCCACGTCGAGGACCGACAGGATGAACTCCGGTGGTCCGTCGAAGCGGGCGGCGTAGATGAGCTGGGTGCTCGGGTTGAAGTGGCGCACCTCGACCTTGACCTCTCGGGCTCGGATGGCCGCCGTCACGTCAGAACCCCGTGGCTCACGACGTAGGTCTTGATGCCGGCAAAGTGCGCCCGGCGCACCATGTCCTCCGTCCCGCCCCGGATGAGGGCGAAGTCGAAGGCATCCTTGAACGCCCAGACAGCCTCCAGGTCCGGGTTCTCGTCCAACATGAGCTGGTTGCGCTTCGGGCCGGCGCTGGGGTCGTAGGCGCCTCCGGGGCGCCACACGGCAGGAGTCGGAATCTCCTCGCCTCCGTGCTCTCGGGCGAGCTCGCCGGCGAGGGTGTCGGCGCCACGAGCGGCGCCATGGACGACGAAGAGCCGCTCCCCTCGCCCAGAGGCGATGTCGGCGGCTCCACGGATGACGGTGTCGATGGGGTCGGGGTCGGTCCAGTGACGAGACCCGCACACGAGAATCTTCAGGCTGTTCCTCCTTCGGGCTTCATGTCACAGCGGGGGTGGGATGTCTGCTTCTTGACGCTCCCGATGCAGCTCACCTGGAGAGCGGGGATGGGCGTGGTGTAGACGTCGCCGCACTTCGGGCAACGCCACGCCCCCTTGTGGCCCGTGGGACTAGCCACCTTCGAGGAGGTGCCGGATGACGCCACTTACATCACGCTCCAATCGCTTGCGGAGGGCGTTCGGCCCTTCCTTTGAGTGCAGGTTGATGAACCCATGGACGAGGGTGGTGTGGCCGTACTCCTCGGCCACCCACGCCTCGATGGCCCTACGCAGTCGGGAAGAGGCGTCGGCCACTCCGTCGCTGCGCTCGTTCGAGGGGGGTCTCGCCGGCCCAGACGCCGTCGAGCCAGGTGCCACGGGTGTAGCCGTGGGCTCCGGCAGCGGAGCGTTCGACTCGGTCGCAGTGCGCTCGGCACAGCGGCAGGGCTGGGCAGACATCACAGGTCTCCTTGCACATCTCTTCGGGGAGGTCGAACCACGGAAGCCCCGCACATGCGGCTTGGCGCTGGAGCGTCAGCTCGTCGGTGGTCACAGGCGGAAGGTGCTGGACGATGACCTCGGGGCCGGTCACGAGCTGAACGCCGGGACCGCCCTTGCGGCGGTAGCGCTGCATCCGACGACGGTGCTGTGCTCGCTCACACGCCTTGCAGGTCCGTCGCACCCGCGCCTTGGAGGCGCTGAAGTCCTCCCACGGCTTGTTGGTGTCACAGACCGGGCAGTAGCGGGAGGTGGGCGTGTCTTGTGCCGCCCACGCCTCCCGCATGTCCTTCGTCGCCGTCAGGCGGCGACCGCCTGGAGCGGCTCCTGAGCGAAGACGCCGTCGAGGCTCGCCAGGGCAGCGTGGATGGCGGCGTTGGCCTCCATCGGCTTCAGGCGGATGCCGGAGCGCTTCGCCATCGCCAGGAGAGCGCTCTCGGCGTAGCTGTACTTCTCCGCGCCGGTCAGGCCGGTCGAAGCGCCGAGGCGCTGAGCGGCCAGAACGACGATGTTGGCGAGCTCGGCGGTGATGCCGAGCTGCTGCGGCGTGATGCGGGCCTTGACCCAATCACGCAGCCACTTGCCGAGAGTGCCAACGATGGCGCTCACGACGAGAGCGATGAGCTCCTCGTTCACGAAATCTCCTTCAGGCGCATGGTGTGCCGGTTGTAGATGAGCGTCACGCCGTCCTCGTTCGTCTCGGAGAACGGCCGGTTCTTGATGACCTGGAAGATGGTCTGTCCGCGCACCTGCTCGTGCTTGGCACGCATCTCCAGGTACTCCCCGTAGTCCGAGAAGTGGTGCTCGGGCTTGCGGTACTTCGGGTCCCGGTCCGGGCGGTAGATGCCGAACATCCAGTCGGCATCCTCCTCACCGCCGTAGACCCCGGAGCCGAACTTCACGGGCAGGTGCCCGTCGTTCGCCTCTCCCCCGTCGCGGCGCTGTGTCTGCTGGAGGACAAACACCGCCAGGTCTTCCTCTGCGGCAAACGCCTTCAGGTTGGCGCTGAGAGCGGTGTAGCCCTCGTAGCCCTTCTCGGTTCCCGCCATGAGCTTCAGGTGGTCGATGAACAGCCGTGCCGGGCGGATGCCCGTGGCGTCCTCGACGTCTTGGACGATGTAGCGGAGGTCCTCGACCTGTGGCCTCGGCGGCGAGACGAAGTGGAGGTTCGGATACACCTCGGGGATGCGGTTGAGTGCGTCGTGGAGCTCCTGCCAGCGGTCGTCCTCGGGGCCGGCTCGGAGCACGGCCTCAATCTCGAACGCGCTGGCCTGGAGGTCGAAGGTCATGGGCAGCAGCCAGCGGACCATGAGGCGGGGCTGCATCTCCATGTTCACGACGACGGTGGGCACCCGTGGGGTGTTCCGGACGACGTTGAGCATCCAGGTGGACTTGCCGGAGGACGAGCGGGCAACACACAGCGCCAGCTCGCCCTTGCCGACCATCCCGCAGGAGTCATCCACCGACCATCCGGTCCCGAAGCGGGTGCCGGGGTTCTCGATGAACCGGTACAGGTCGCTGACGGCCTGAGCGGGGTCCAGAGGTGCGAAAGCCCCCCCGCCCGAGCCGGGCGAAGGGGCAGGTCGCATCGACGTCACGCCTAGGCGGCGTTCAGGTACTCGCGCACCTTGCTGACGGCGAAGTCGTTGTTGGAGTTCTGGACGACCCACTCCAGGTAGTCGTCCTCAATCTCCGCCAGCGTCTTGCCGCGGTTCTTGCCGAAGTTGAGCTTGAAGTCGGCGTTCGGCCGACCACCGGTGCTCCGGGGAGCGGAGCTCGGGGCGCTGCCCGACGCCGTCCGGGGCTCGTGCGACTCCAGGGCGACGACGACGGCCTCGATGCCGGCGAGGTCGATGGTGCCGTTGAAGATGGCCGTGCGGATGTCCTCGTAGCGAGTGGCATCGAAGGTGCCCCCGGTCGAGGACAGCTCTGCGGCGTAGACCGCCGCCGCTGCCGTGGCGGAGTTCTGAGCCGCGATGGCTCGCTCCTTGTCGTAGCTCAATGTCGCTCCCTTGTGAGGCTTGTTGTGGACGTCATCTATCTGCGTCCTGTCCGGGTGTACGGACCCTCATGCGATGAGGGTCTCCATGAGCGACGGGATGACGTAGCCCTCGGCCGGCAGGGGCCAGACCGGGTACTGGTCAATCCCGCTGAAGGAGTTGCCTTCGTCGTCCACCATCGACGGGCACGGCGCTGTGAGCTCGCGCTGGAGCTTGTCGTGGTAGTAGCAGTAGTTCGAGTCGGTCCAGCGCTCCTGCTGGCACGCCGAACCTGCGACGCCGAGGCCGGTGGCCCAGCATCGCCTGTGTCCCGGCAGCGGCCCGCTCGCACGGAAGAGCGTGTCGAGCACCTCGGCGGGGCGACGCTCCCTGACCTGACGGACGGGAGCGGGCTGGAGCTTCGGGAACGGGCGGAGCCGGGTGGATGTCTTGGTTGCTATGACTGTCTCCCTCGCTAGATGCTGATGGGAGACGGCGTTGGCGCACCGGCTGTCACGATGTGACTGCTGCAATGCGTCAAGCAAGCCGCCTGAGCCGGCTGAGTCCCAGGACCGGGACTACTGCTGCAACTCGGGTTGTGTCGCGTTCGTTCGCGCTCGTCAGCGTCAGGCTGCGCGACGCAGCCGCATCTGCACCTCGGACTCGATGTACCGCTCGATGCAGACATCCTTCACCGGGCAGAAGCCGCAGAGAGGATGGTTCCAGGACTCGAAGCCTGGCGGGATGTCCGGTACGACGCCGTCGACAAGAGCCTTCTTGGCAGCGGCGTACTTGGTCCGGATGTAGCCCTCGACGCGCTCGTCAGGCCAGATGTCTGCGACCCTCGCACTCTTGGTGCCGGGGCCGCTCTTCTTGGGGACCTGCTCGCTGCGCGTGATGAGGAGTGGCTTGGGTCCCTTGTCGTCCATGTAGACGACGTAGAGCCCCTGCCAGTCGATAGGGATGAACTTGGCTCGGGCGGCGGCGCGCTCGCTCTCGGCGTCGCCGAGCTGCGGCGCAACGTTCTCGTTGAGCCAGTCGCTACCCGCCTCGGTGAGCGGGTACCAGTCGCCTTCCCACTCGACGTAGTCGGCGTTGTCCACGAGCCAACGGTTCACCTGGAGCTGGTTGACGTGGTCGTCCCACGGCTTGTCCCAGCGCGGGTTCTCCTTGGTGAACTTGTAGTCGTAGAGCGTGCCGGCCTTGGGGTCCACGAGGTCAGGCGAGCCGCTGAACGCGCCCATGCCCTCGAAGTTCAGGACGTGGAAGCGAGCCTCGGCAATCGCCTGCGGGTGGAAGTGACGTTCGAGCTGCCCGTGGAACATCGTCCCTCGGAAGGACGCGTACATGCGGTCCGGGTCCTGCTCGTAGTCGGTGGTGCGGATGAGGGTCTCAGAGCGCAGACACTTCGACGTCAGCGTCGTGGTGGAGATGCGCTCACCTCGGTCCTGCACCGTTGCGAGCATCGCTGCGAGGAGCTCGTAGGTGTACTTCGACTCACGCCGCTTGGCGGCGTGTTCGAGTGCCACCTTGACGGGCTGGCTCCTGCCGGAGCAGTCCCGGCAGTGACAGACGATGCTCGTGACGGGCATGGGCTACGCCTCGCCCTCGGGCACGACGACCTCGGGCTTCGGCATGGTGGCGTCGAAGTAGGCGTCCTGCTGCTCCTCCCACGCCTGAATCTCAGCGTCGAGGAACTCCAGAGCAGCGCTCCAACCGAGGACGTCACGCTCCAGGGCGTGCCGCTTCGGCGCCTGCGCCGGCTTCAGGTCCTTGGTGATGAAGCCAAGGAGCGACTGCCCAAGCCCATCGGGCTTGACGTCGTCCAGAGCGAGCAGGAGCTCGGCCTCGGAGAGCCGGCTCGCCGCGAGCTGACGCTGCGACGAGAGCGTCTGGTACTTCTCCTGGAGCGGTCGCTCCGGAACGAGCGTGTCGCTCACTGGTCACCTCCGGTGTTGAAGAGCCTCAGGACGGTCGCTTCGGCCTCCGGCTCAGGGATGGCCGTACCGAGAGTCGCCTTGCCGGCGTCGGTGAAGGTCACGAAGCCGTTCACCACCGAGAACGCCACGGCGAAGCGCATGGCGAGCCTCATGCAGTCGGTGAAGACCGCTGCGTGGTTCATGGTGTCGCCGTGGGCGAGCAGCAGGTTCAGCGACGCCTCGCGGCTCTTCCAGAAGAGCGCCTCGGAGAGCGCCTCGGAGAACGCTTCGAGCGCCTCGTGGTAGGTGTCGTTGCTGACACCGAAGAGGTCGCTCTTCGATGGGTCGTACAGCGGTGTGCCGGTGGCGCTCAAAGCGCTCCTTCCTCAGACGACAAAGGTCGGCTGGTTGTTGGCGTCGGGGTGGGAGACGGTGACTCGGGCGCGGGCTCCATCCGAAGCCCGTCGAACCACTTCCACCTCAACCACATCTCCAGGCCGGCAAGTGCGGAGCTCACCGGCAGTAGTGCTTGCGACCTGCCAACCAGAGCGGCAAGGTCCCGGACAGACATCACGCAGCCAATCCGTGCCACAGCGAGCAGATTGGAAGCGGCCTCGGTAAGCACTGCGAACCTTGGTTCGGACTTCGTCGTCTCGGAGAGGTGGGTCGAAGTTCTCATTGGCTCGGAGGCAGATGTCTTCCGCTAGGTCCTCAGGGATGGCGTGGCCGTAGAGGTAGAGCGCCAGGTGGAACATGGCGTTGTCTCGCACTCCCTGACCCACGCCCTCGTAGAGGATTTGGTCAACGCAAGGGAACGGAGAGGACGGACCTTGGGCTGGGTTAGTGCCATGCCTGTTCGGCCGGTCGGCCTCGGTCGGCCTCCCCGTTCCGACCGCAGGAGCCTCGGGAACGAGGCTTGAATCCAGCGGTACCACGTCCTCTATCCGTGAAGCCCAGCCGTGTACGGGCACAACCTCAGAGCGGTTGCCGGAGACGGCGTGGACGCCGAAGGGGAGCTTCACGAGGTTGCCGAAGCCGCCCTCATCGACGGCGTCCTGCTTCGGGAAGACCTCCAGCGAGAGGTCGTTCGTGCGGGCGTTCCAGAGCGGACGAAAGGTGGACTCGACCCAGGCACGCACCTGGCGTGCGGGGAGGGGCTCAGACAAGAAGAGCCAGACGTGCTTGCCCTTGTTCCCCGACGATTCGAGGAGCAGGTGCCGGCGAGCGTCCTGCACCTCCGTCCCGGTCACGGACACGACGAGGTCCTCGACGCTGACGAGCAGCTCCGTGAAGAGGTTCTCGTCGTGGCTGTCGAGGTCGAACACGATGTACGACACCGTCTGGTCCTCGGGGCGGATGACGTAGACGCCGTAGGAGGCGAAGCCGGCGAGGTGCTCGGCGATGTCGTCATCGGTGAGCGGGAACCGCTGCGGGAAGTACGCCCCGTTCGGCTGCTGCGCTGCGTAGACGTCGTCGCGGTGGACGAAGAGCTTGCGATAGAGGGCGATGTCTGTCATCGGTGCTCCCACCTTCCTTGCTCGTGAAGGAGCACGGTCTTCACGACGCCCTCAGGCGTGACGACCACGGCGAGCTCTCGCGGCCCCTCGGGGGTCTCGTGGTTCACGACGGCGACGTAGTCGCCCTTGTGCGGATAGACGACCCTCGCCCTCCGCAGGACAGCCGGCAGGTCGCCGGGGTAGAGCCGGAACTCCTTGGCGCGCTTGCGGCCGTGGTCGCTCAGGCGAATCGGTGTCGGGAATGGGAACAGAGGCGACCTCCTCTCAGGTCGAGTGCAGTGTCCGGATGACGGCGCAGAGCACGCCGCCCAGAACGAGCGCAGTGACGACGCAGAGGGCGATGATGAAGTGCTGCTCGTTCGTGGTGTCTCCTCTCATGCGTGACTCATGGTCACGCGTACAAGTTCGAGCCAGTCCTCCAACGTCATGACGACGTAGCTGTCGAGGACGGGCTTCATGCGTCTCTTGATGACGACGACGGGGAAGTCCGCGCCGGCGTGTCCTGCTTCGACCTCGGCTTCGGCCAGGAAGCCGGCGAGGTCGATGTGCTTGGTGGCCTTCGCCTCGATGCAGAACGGCAGCACGTTGACGAGGTCGCCCTTGTCCTTCGAGCCCCACCTCGGCGCACGCTCCGCTTCGGGAAAGACTCCCGACTCCCGGAGGGCGTCTGCGAGGTGACGCTCGAACGAGGTGCCCTTCGCCTTCGCAGAGCGAGGCGTTACCACACGCGCTCCAGCCGCTTGCGGCAGAACGCCACCGTGCGGGCTCGGTTGTTCTGCACCGTCATCGGTGCCTGACCTTCACGCCGCGCCTGCGCCCGGACGCCCTCACCGGCGAGGAGCGGGTCGAGCCAACGCCTGCGGTCCCCCACCGGCATCGAGTCGATGAGCTCCGCGATGAGCTCCGCTTCCTCGGCCTCCACGAGGAGGTCCTCGGGCGAAGGCAGCTCGCACGGGATGACGTGCTGGAGCTCGGACTGGTCGTCCTCGTAGCGCCCGACGCGCTCGGAGAGCGAGACGAGACGCCCGGAGACTTCGAGCTCCTGGGCGAGGTACTGCTGGGCACGCCAGGTGCCCCAGGCGATTGCGAAGGCGAAGAGCTTCGCCGACTCCTCGACCCTCTTGGTCGAGTCGTAGTTCCGCCAGACGGCGAACAGGTTCATGATGGCAGTGGCAACGGCGTCTTCGACGTCGTGAAAGCGAGCACCGGGAAACTTCCGCCCGAGTCGCTTCGTGATGACGACGCGGACGTCGTCCCACGTCTTAGGTCCGAACAAGCGTCTCCCCTCGCGCTCTAGTGAGAAGGGCACTCGCCATTCAGGCGAGGTGCCCTTCGTGAAAGCCATTCCTCGCTCGTGGCTCGGAATGTCTGTGCCCTTGCCCCCTCCGTAGGGTTCCCCCAGCCCCTACGCCCTTCGCCTCTATCGGCGGCATGGCGCGGTGTACGGCACAACTTCGGCCGTACAAGGGCGTCGCAGACATGCAGTGAGACAGTCATGGCGACCGTCTCGCAGATGCTCGCCGCCGCTCGGTCGGAGCTTGGCTACGCCGAGACAGGCGGGAACCGAACCAAGTTTGCTGCCGAGGCCGGCCACCCGAACGGGGCGCCCTGGTGCCTCACGTTCCTCGTCGCACTTGCGAAGCGGACGGGCCTCGTCCTGCCTCGGTACGACACCGCCTACACGCCGACGATGGCGCAGGCGTTCCGTGCTGCCGGCGCTGACTTCCGTCAGCCGCAGGTGGGCGACTTCGCGTTCTTCGATTGGCCCGACTCGAAGCACCGCATTCAGCACGTCGGCCTTGTCGAGTCGTTCAACTCGACCTCGGTCGTCTGCATCGAGGGCAACACCTCTGCGGGCGCTTCTGGCTCGCAGGACAACGGCGACGTCGTTGCTCGACGCCGTCGCCCGCTTCGTTACGTCGCCACGTTCGGGCGACCCGTCTACGACCCGGAGGACACCGTGGCTCTCACTGAAGCCGACGTCATGCGCGTTGCCAAGGCGACGCGTGACCTGCTCATGGCTGACGCCGGGCTCGGCCCGGTCAAGCACCACATCGTCGCCGACAACGGCCGGCTCAACGAGGTCGTCCGCAACACGCGCGAGCTCCTCGACGCGGGCAGCGAATGAGGGTCGGCGTCGACATCGACGGCGTCGTCGCTGACTTCCATGCGACCGCTGACGCCTGGCTGCGGGAGCAGACGGGCGAGTCGCACCCGCCGACGCGGTGGGATTGGTTCCGTCAGTACACGGACGGTGCTGTGCTGTGGGACCGCTTCTGGGACGACGCCGTGCGGGACAAGGCGGTGCTGACGACGTGCGAGCCCATCGCCGGGGCCATCCCGGCGCTGCTGCTCCTCGAAGAGCTCGGCCACGAGGTCGTCTTCATCACGCACCGCTGGCCGGAGTTCGCAGCGGACACCGAGTGGTGGCTCGCTGAGCGCGGCATCCCGTTCCTCGTTGCCTACGTCGCAGACAAGTCCACCGTCGAGTGCGACTTCTACGTCGATGACAAGCCGGAGAACGTCGTCGCACTGCGCACCGCAGGCAAGCGTGCGGTCCTGTTCGGCCGGCCGTGGAACACCGCCTGGGACCTGCCTCGTGCGACGAGCTGGCTCGCCGTGCTCGCCCACATCGCTGCGCTGTGAAGCGCGCGGCTCTGCACTACCTCGACCACGTCCTGCTCGGGGTCGTCATCTTCGCGGCGGGCTACCTGTGGGCTCGCCTCCATGCTCACCACCACGGCGAGGTCAAGTGAACCTGAAGCGAGTTCCTGAGTTCTTCCCGCAGGTCGTGGGCATCACCGGCGCAAGCCGCGCCGGCAAGGACAGCGCCGCTCAGGCGTTCATCGACCTCGGCTACCAGCGAGCCGGCTTCGCCGACAAGCTGAAGGACCTCGCCTGGGAGCTCAACCCCATCCTGCGCTGCTCGTTCACCTGGACGACCATCGAGGGCGGCGGGCTGAACGCTCGGCAGTACCCCGAGCCGTTCGGTGAGCGACTCCAGACCATCGTCGGAGCGAACGACGTCGAGCATTGGGAGCGAGCGAAGGACCTCTACCCGGAGGTGCGAGCGTTCCTCATCGACCTCGGCAACAGCGCACGAGCGGTGCTCGGCGCTGACATCTGGCGGGACACGCTCCTGCGCTCCGCTCCCTGGCCGCTCGTCGTGCCTGACGTCCGCTTCCTGAACGAGGTGTCTGCGCTCCGTACCGCCGCAGACCGGGCGGTCCGAGGTTGCCTCATCGTGCGGGTGACTCGCCCCGGCCACGAGCCCTCCGACTTCGAGCGTGAGGTCCGTGAGGTGGACGCAGACATCGAGGTCGTCAACGACGGAACGCTCGAAGACCTGCACTTCCAGGTGCAGTCGAAGTTCCTCGACTGGATGGCGACCAACCCGTCCGAGCGGGTTCGGTCGGCGCCGGCGTCATGACCAAGCGCAAGCAGAAGTTCTCGATGGAGCAGGCTCGCCGCTACCTCGACAAGTGGCTCCCCCGCATGGGCTTCGCTCATTGGGCGGTGGACCTGCGGGTGCTGCCGGAGTCGGCACGCAACGAGGTGTGGGGACGCTCGCTCTGGCTCCACGAAGAGGAGTCGGCGTCGGTGCAGGTCGTCCCGGACGACGTCCTGCCCGACGAGCAGATGGAGGTGCTCATCCTCCACGAGCTCGCTCACGGCCTCGTGCGGACATTGAGGACGTATGGCTTCGGCGGTCCCGCCGAGGAGATGGTCGTCAACCGCATCGTGCGCCTCGCCCTTGATGGCAAGCCGGTGACGATGCTCAACATGCACTCGCTGCTCACCGACGACAGCGACGACGGGTGGCTCGCACTGGAGCGCATCCAGGTGGACCGACTGCGCGAGCTCATCGACCGTCTTCCGGAGCGCGAACGCGAGGTCATCAACCGCTGGTACTACGAGAAGCAGTCGCTCTCTCGCATCGCTCGTGACCTCGAGCTCGGCGACGCCACCGGCGCTCGCCGGGTGCTCGGCCAAGCCCACCGCAAGCTCGGCGAGCTCATGGAGGAGGCGTAGTGGCTATCCGCAAGATTCGCCTGCCGCGGCCGGAGGCCGGCGCGGAGCGTGACGTGCTGTGGGTGACGAACCACGGGTGCCCGCAGGGCAAGGCGCTGCGGTCCTCGATGGGCGAGAGCGTGGACGAGGTTCACTTCCCCATCGGTCTCATCGGCTGGGAGATGCCGCTCAACGTCCCCTTCGAGGTGCCCGCGTCGCACGAGTGCGGCGCCTGCGGGGCGTGGCTTCGCATCCTGGCGGAGTGGGGCGGGCCGCGACTGTGGACGCCGTGGCGGCGACTCAGAGGGCGGTTCACCCATGCCGTCCGCTAGGGCCAGCGCGGAGGCTGGGGTCACAAACAACCAGCTCCGGAACTTCGATGAGTGGGAGCGGTCGCTCCGGAACTTCGACTGGCTCGGCGACGCCGTGCCTGGGGGGATGGACCTCGACTTCATGGTCGAGCGCAAGGGCAACTTCCTCGTCATCGAGGGCAAGCCCTGGTGGTCAGGCTCGGGAGGAGTGTCTGTGCCCTACGGCCAGCACCTCGCCCTGTACCGACTGTCGAGGCAGGAGAACTTCCGGGTCTACCTCGTCGGTGAGGAGGGCGACCTGTTGCACCTCCTGCATTACAACGACGCACCCAAGCCGCAGGTGCGCCGGCGAGCCGGGAAGCCGGAGGCGTGGTGGCCTCCGGAGCGGTTCATCCCGACCAACCGTGACGGCCTGCGCCGCATCTTGCGCGGCTGGTGGCGAGACGCATCGGAGGGCGAGTGAAGTTCGTTGACCAGTACAAGTGCGTGAAGTGCGACACGGACCTTGCGCCGGAGCGCATGGTCGAGGTGCTGCCGCTCCCGAGCGGCGAGGTCCAGGTCCGCTACGTCTGCGAGTGCGACGGACGTGGTCCCCTCGCCGGCCGCTACAAGTTCGTCGGCACGAACCTCGTTGAGCTCATCGGCTCTCCGATGAACCTGCCGTGGCGGGCGCCGACCATGCCGCAGGTCGTCACCGACGACCACCCGGACATGGTCATGTGGCGCTGGGAGCTCGACCGGACTCAGAGCGTCGAGGAGTTCGTGGAGTGGCTCAGCCTGACGTCCCGTCAGAGCGAGACATCTCCTCATGCATCCGAGCCGCAATCTTCTGATTGAGGCTGTCGCGTTCCTTGTAGAGCATCCCTAGCTGCTCCTCTAGGTCTGAGACCTTCGAGTTCACGAGGATGCGGCGCATCATGAGCGCGTTGAGGTCGTCGTCACCGTCGAGGTTCGGTACGACCTTGCGGAGCTGGCGTAGATACGTCTCGACCGCTGACGGCACCGACGACGACGTCGGACGCTTGCTCAACCAGTGCCGGCGATTGACGATGCTGCGCGGCGAGCGCTCTGGGAAGCCTGCCGCCACTAGCGTCGCGTTGGTCTCGTCCGTTGGCTGGCCCGCCGTCGCCAGGATGATTGCGTCTTCTTCTTCGGAGAAGACGGAGGGTCGGGCCACGGCTACCCCTGTGTCGGTGGTGTGAAGATGCTGACGAGAGCAACGGGCTCATCGTCAAGCTCGTAGCGAAGAACGCGCTTGCCTTCGAGTCGAAGCCACTTGCCGTGGTCCCCGAAACGACGCTCTGCGTAGAACACCGGTGTAGCGCCGACGAACGCTGGGATGTCTGCGTCGATGAAGTAGACCGGCACTGTGAAGGTCCTCTTCCAGAGGGGCGGATTTGGGCCGTAGGTGAACTCAACTGGCGTTCGTAGTGTTACAGGACTGGCGGGCGATGTAAGCAATACCCCGTTCAGGGCGACAGGCTCAGACGCTCCGAAGCGGGCAAGCGCCCGCTGGAGGACGCCACAGTCCCCATCGGGGAACGCCCAGGTGATGCGGATGCCCGGTGCGTACCAGCGCTTCCCGTCGAAGTCGATGGCCCGGAGCGGCTCCCGCTCGGTGTTCCAGTCTGAGCCGCAGAACACTCTGCTGGGTTCCACGGCGGCACGCCGAAGGCGCTTGGTCAGGTCATCCAGGTCGGACTCCTCTCTTTAGGTCAGCACTTGCGTGACCTCCTCGTTGGCAAACACTTGTTCGGTCTGTGCGGCATCGGACCCCTCCCAGCGAACGAGGTAGCCGCTGCCGCCGCAGCGAGCGCAGAAGCGGGCGGGCGCTAGGAGCAGGCCACGGTCGCACCCAGCGTCACACGGACGCTGGAAGGCCACGCCGTCGCCGTAGTCGAAGCGTTCCTCGGTCGGCGCGGAGTCCTGCCGCTCAGTCGAGGACATCGAAGACCTCCGTCCTGAACCGCAGGTCGTCAATGACCCTGTTGCAGCGGTCCACCTGCGCTCGCAGCAGCAAGGCATCCGAGTGCGTTGAGAGGACGGTGGCGAGGACACCAACGACGTCGGCCAGTTCCAAGATGGCCTCGCGGTCGGTCATCGCGACCCCGTTAGTTCCCCCATTAGACGACCCGGTCACCACGACGTTGAGCTCGTCAGGATTGGCTCCCCCACCTGCACGGAGGCTGGGCGCCTCGGCCGGCGAGCCGGCCGGGCGACAGCGTTGTAGTCCTCCTCGCCCCCACCGTCGCCATCGGCGTCGAGCATGGCCGTGGCGTAGCGCACCGCCCCCGAAGGAGAGATGGCGGTCGGGAAGAGCCCGCTGGTCAGTGCCAGGCGATGGCCGAGGGTGTTGGTCCGGCCCACCCAGAGGGTGACCTCACTGTTGATGTAGTCCCGCAGACACGCCACCATCGAGGTGCCGAGCCGCTTGCCGCGGTGCGGCGGGGCGATGGCGAGCATCGTGCGCCCGTCCTGGGACGGCCAGTACGCCAGCATGGCGAGCGTGCCACCGGACTTCACCTCCGTCTCCTCGTCGTAGCTGAACGGCGTGGAGGCGATGAGGAACAGCGGGAGGTTGCCCGCGGAGCTGCCGTAGCCGTCGTACTCGTCAACGGCCCGAGCGAGACGCATGAGCGACTGTGACGAGTAGCGGCCCTGGGAGAAGCGCCGGAAGAACGGGAACGCCTGCTCCAGAGCAGAGCGGTAGTTGTTGTCACCGGGCACGACGCCGACGAGCGTCGGGAGCTGCGCCCACTCGTCGGAGTCGAGCCGTCCTTGCAGGTACCAGTCGAAGTTCTCTATGTCTGCCTCCCTTCCTTGTCAGGAGCTCGCTGCGGTCGCAGCGATTCGGTCGATGCGGGCCGGGTGGTCGAGACCCATTGCTTCCGCAGCGTCGGCGACGTCGTCGCCAAACAGCTTGTAGAACTCGTAGTCACGCCGTGCGATGGCGACCTTCTCGAAGGTGTTGAGACGGTCGCTCGCCGGGATGAACGCGAGCAGGTAGTACACGCCACCGGGGAACCGGTCGGGCATGTGGGTGACGAGGGCGGGGACGTCCTGGCCCATGACCTTCGTGCTGACGATGTCACCGACACGCAACCAGGCGTGGTAGGTGAACGAGCGGCGAAGGACCTCGCTGTCGGCGGTCCAAGGCTCGCTCTTCTCGCCCTCGTGCTGGGCGAACCAGGCGTCGAGGTCAGCCTCGCGGCGGGGGTAGTGCTGGGAGTGCTTCTCCCGCTCAGCTTCGAGGTCAGCGAGGTCGGCGTCGTAGAGCAGGAACGAGCCGTCGAGCCACGGCGAGAGGGCGACGTCGTCATTGACGTTGCCGACGAAGGCGTACTCAGCACCCTCGTCCTCCTGCCACTGAACACGCGTCAGGCGAGTCGTGGAGGTGGCCTTCTTCGGCCCGAGCACCGTCGTCGTCTTCATCGTGGACTTGTAGGCGGTGTAGTCGTCCCAGGTGCGACGACCGCTGTACGAGTACGACCACGCCGGCTCGAAGTCCCACATCTCCTCGATGCGGCCCTGGTTGACCCGGAAGTAGGTCCCCTCCTCGACATCCCAGAACCAGTCGAGGGTCAGGCTCGTCATCTCCGCGGCGAGCTCCAGAGCGCCCCGCGTGGAGGCGAACAGCAGCGAGCCCTTGTCGGTCTGAGCGAGCACCATCGGGGACTGGTTCAAGCGGGCGAGGTGGAGGGTCCCGTCAGGGTCCTCACGCTCCATCCACGCAATCGCTGCGCTGCCCTGCGGAGCTTCGAGGGCGTCCTTCAGCGCCGGCCCGAGGCGGTAGCGGCCCTTACTGTCCTTCGTGCGCCCGTAGGCGATGGCAGCGAAGATGGCCTCGCTGTCCACCTCGCCGATGCGGTGAGCAGACATGCCCATGTCCCAGAAGAGCTCTTGGTCGTTCCAAATCATGCCGTTGTGAACACCGACGACCTGCCCACCGGCAACAGCGATGGGATGGTTGTTGACGCGGTGACGGGGGTGCCCCTGGGTCGCAGCGCGGGTGTGCAGGACCATGGAGCGTGCCGAGCGTGCCGGGCAGAGCCGGCGCACGAACTCGGTAGCGGTCACGTCCTGCTTCTGAATGCAGAACGCGTTGTTGTTCGGGACTCGCCAGGCGGCGCCGGTGGCGTCCTGGCCGCGCTCCTCAATCCCGAGGAGGAGGTATCGGGACAAGCGCTTGACGTTGACGCGCTCGTCGGGGTGGAGACAGAAACCAGCGATGCCGCAGATAGGCGGCTCCTTTCGTAGAGGGTGGACGGCGGAGCGGTGCTCTTACGCCGTAAAGACGGGCTCGTACTGAGCCCGGCCGGAGGTGAGCCAGGCAATCTGGCGCTCCAAGAGCTCCAGCGTGCGCTGGTCTTCGCCGGCGTTGTCGAGGGCGGTGAGGAACAGCCGCATGTTCTCTTCGGGGAAGGCTGACGACCTCGGCGAGAGGTCCGCGAGGCTCGCGGTGATGCGGGGCTTCATCCACGCACAGGACAGCCGGGCGTACAGCTCCATGCGCCACGCGCTACGCGTCGAGTTCCACAGTCGGAACTCGAAGGTGTCGTAGCGGGTGTAGGTGGCGAGGAGGCTGTGCCTGTCGGACTCGCAGGTGTGGTCGAGGAGCCGCTCCTGCATCCCTTCGAGCTCAGGACCATCGACCGCCGAGAGCCAGTGCGACCACGCCTGGTCCCACGACCAGTTGCGATAGCGCATGTCGTAGGGCGCGTCGTGGACGTAGGCGAGGGAGTCGAGGGCGTAGTTGCGGTTGCGGTAGTTAAAGTCCCGCATCTGAGCGAACGGCCCGGAGGCGATGGCCTCCATCGTCGGCTCCCACCGGAGCCACTGCCAGAGCACATCGGCGCGGTCGGAGCGGGTCAGGCGTGACGCCGAGACGTGGACGTGGAACCCGGAGCGAAGACCGGGGACGGCGTCCGCGTCGACAGCGGCGTTCTGCACCTCGCGCATGACGGCGTAGGCGTCAGTGGAGGGATGCGCCCGCGTGCCGTAGACGCGGGAGATGAGCTCGCCCGAACACGACGAGTCGTTCTGCGCCCGCAGCGGGTACCCGTCGTCAGGGTCGCAGTTCGAGCAGTCGCAGTGGTAGGAGTGGAAGTCGTCCGACGCGAGCAGGCCGGCCGAGCGGAGGATGGGGAGCATGGCCGCGGCGCCTTCGGCGTACTCGGCCTCGAATCCGAACTTCGGTATGGGCTACTCCTTTCGTAGAAGTGGCTCGCCCCACCACGTCGCAAAGCGACGTTC